>ENA-UOUJ01001352-UOUJ01001352.1-activated-sludge-metagenome-genome-assembly--contig:-NODE-1352-length-13019-cov-6.885992_pt1 | contig 13019 bp, 14 predicted proteins | sample MGYA00249839_ERZ747224 | MGnify/ENA primary metagenome ERZ747224 (study PRJEB28782, sample SAMN03220277) | activated sludge metagenome | biome: wastewater; feature: sewage sludge; material... | reverse complement strand
TCACATGCCCGGAGCACGCCGCCAGGGAATTTCCACAGCATTCGCGACACGACCCGATGGACCAGATGAAGGAGACAAGCTTGTTGTGGGCAAATTGGTTCATGGGTGAGTTCAGCAGTCCTGTTGTCATGCCGGTAGATGGGGCGCGGCAATTTTGTTAATCGAATTAGGCGGTTGGCCCTCGATGCTGTCAATCACCGTATGTGGTGGGCGGTGATGCCGCAACAGGGTGGTTCAATCTGGGGGTGATTGCAGCTCTGCGTGGGGCCAGCTCGACCTTCGCTCCTCGGCGATCTGGGCCTTGAGCTGCTCGATCTGTCTGTAGAGAGACTGGCGCTCCGCCACCGCAGCCGCAACCTTGGCCTGCGTTTCCTCGTCGGGCAGCGGAATCGCCAAGCTTTTCAGGTCTTTCATCGCGATTGTCTGAATCGCAGAGCCTCCCGCTAAAGACCTCAAATGCTCCTGCACCACTTCATCCGACAGATATTCGTAGAGGACGTGGGGGGAGAGTCGGTGCCTGGCCTTCAAACGCAGGATCATGAAGGACTGGCCAGCGGTCCATATAGTCGAAGATCCTTCTGCAGGAATGTTGTCAGGTACGATCCCGATTTTGCCCACATTGCCCTTGAAAGCTATCAGCACGTCGCCCGGTCGCAGGACCTGGTTGACAGCTTTTCGGTACTGGATCCGATCAATGGAAATCGTGCGCGACGGATCACAAACAAAGCCGTCCTCTCCGATGTCCGCGGGTGCCGCCTCAAGAAGGGCGTACTCGCCGCCCTCCTGTTGAGTAAGGGCGGCAGGGCGGATCATTTCGACCAGATCGGAAAGGTCAGAGGTTTCAGATTTTGCAAGGAACTGGTCGATAGCGTCACGGGCCTGGCGATCAAGATAGCGATCAATCGTCAGGGTGAAGCTTTCCTCCCTGATGCTTTGCAGGTCGATATCCCGCGCAAATGCCTCCCCACCTGCGAGTTCAGCTGTCGGAACCATAGACCAAGCGGCATCCCTGCGGATCTCCAGCCGACCGCGTTCCCGCCTGACAGCAAATTTTTCGTCAGCAAGGTTCACAAAGCGGACCGTGGAGTTGTTAGATCCCTTTGGTGACAAAAGGAGCAAGGCCGAGTTGATCGACGTGTTTTGAAACATCATGCTTGGGCCGATTGCCATGACTGCCTGCAAGCGGCCCGAAAGCACGAGTTCCTCCCGAGCGATTGACTCCACTCCGACAGCGCGAAACAGCGCCCCCTCGGTCACGGCCAAAATGGCGCGCCCTTTGATGTTTTGAAGCGCGTCGGCAATTGCCACGCTCTCGCTTGATAGGCGACCGTGCTTGTTGCCCAAGATGCCCAAGCGGGAGAGGGTGGACTCGTTGACAACCCCACTACGTGCCATGTCGAGGCCGAATGGTGGCATGACAAGCTCGACATCAAAAGAGGTTCGGTCTGTGCGCACCCAAGGGTTCGAAATGGTCGTGCTGATGTTGAGGTCGAGGATTACGGCCAATTGTGAAAGAAGTCGGCCATCCTGCTCCCATCCCGAATACTCGATGAGGGTGGGCAATGCTTGTGCCTTTCGATTAACCGCAAACAGTAGCGCAGGCCTGAGGCTGGCGGGAAAAGAAAAACGTGCATTTTGCGCCTCACTCAGCAAGCCGAGTAGTTCCTGCGCCGCATCCTGCCGGATCCAAAACTCACCGAAGTCACGACCTGCATTGCCGTCCAGCATTGCGGAAATATCCAACAGTCGCTGATCAAAGGCGCGGTCGAGTAGAGCCTTTGCGGCGATCTGGATCAGTGCATCGCTGCTGGGCGGCTCAAGACTGTCTGAAACCAGTGTGCGGTCACTGCCCTCGTATCCTCCTTTGAGATTCGCAGCGGCTTCGATGACTGCCATCGCGATTTGCCCTGTGGAAAGTGGCGTACCACGCAGATTGTTCAGGAGTTCATGGAAGTTCATGTGAATTCCAAAGTCAGGAGTTAATTGTTTTTGCGCCGGGCCGACAAAAGCTGTCGGCTCGGTATGTTGTAACCAAGCTGTCACCTGCCGCGACCACAACGACGCCACCTTTGCGTTCGGCGTCATCGAGGAACTTCAGTTTCCGCCGCAGCTCGCACATCTCTGCGCGGATGGTCTTGGTATCGAGGACATACCGATCTCCTTCAATGCGGCCAAGGTCGAGGGCAAGGCTGACCAGCTCCTTGCGGATGCCGCGTTGGTTCATGCGAGCGTCAATATGTGTGGTGCTGTGCATCGGTCGCCTCCTATCGATGGATCATATATGAGACACCCCTCGGCGAAAATCAATAGCAAAATTCGAAAAGCAGGAGATAATTTTTAAGGCAGAAATGAGTGAAGTCACCTGACCTGCTCGGACGGGCAGAAACTAACCACGGCTGCACCTTTGGCATTGCCCCAGTCACCTCAACGTCTCGCAGCATGCCGCCCGTCAGCAAACCCTCTCGCACCCAGTCCAGTGCCTGCCACCAATCCTCGTAGCTGCGTCGGGCGGATGCGATCTGTTCCGGATGCGGCCGCCAAGTAACCGGGCAAGCCAGCACCTCGACCGTTCGCCACTTGCCGCGCGTTTTCACCCGTTCGGTGCCGACGACGATGGTTGTCGCCCGCTCGCCATGCTGGTTGTTCTTGGTTTCCATTGGCACGCAGCGCGGGACGACGCCCGGCATCCAGTCTGGCGTCAGGCCAGCACGTGCCAGTTCGGCCACCTGGATCGCCATGCGGATGCCGCCGAGGCTGTCGGGCATGCCTGCGACAGTGGCGGCGATCACCTCAGCATCGGGATGGGTGTAACTGCCCATCTTGTGCTGACCGCCGTCGACCTTGCAGCCAAGCATGGCGCGTTGCAGCAGGACGTACTCCAGGCCAAAGCCGAAGCCTTCCTCAGTCACGTCCTTTGGCGGCGGCAGTTCCAGCTGCGCTTGCTCCACGCGGAATGCCCACTCCAGTGCCGCCTGCACGCCCAGCGCGCGTTTCACCTTGGTGCCGCCGTTTCGGCCGATCTGTCGTTGGATGCTCACGGCTGCATCCCCTCAAACAAGGACATCTGTGCCGGGCGCTGGGCCTCGTCCCTCGGCCGCCAGATCCACGGGCTCGAGGCCATGGGCAGCTGCGAGAGTGCGCCACGCATGTGCCGCTGCCAGAGGATGAACTCCGTTGCCGAGCAGGCGCAGAGCGCGTGCCCGATGGGCCAACCCATCAGCCATCCGACGAAGAGCGGGTTCAGCCGCCGCCGCGATCGGCCCCTCAGGATCCGCCGCGAGACGACGCGCCCATGCGAGGCAATCATCGAAGCCCAAAGCGGGCGCGAGATCGGGGCGTGCGACGAGGGCCGCGGCCCATTCTGCGTGATCGCCGGGACCGGGCGGGTGAAGCCCTGTTCCGCCCTGTAGTGCAGGATATCCATCCGGGACTTGCCATCCCCCCGGGTGATGCTGGCCACGCTCGATCCCTTCCAGTTCTGTGCGGCTGGAGTGGGCCATTGCAGCGCCTGCGCCGATAGCTTGGGTTCGCCCCGACTGTTGATCTTGCCCCGCAGCCGATCCATCTGGTCGTCGGCCACCGGCGTTTGCCATTGCGCCGCCTGCGCTGGCAGGGGTGGCATCCCTCCCGACCCATAGCTCTGGCCCGGTCCACCCTTCGCACCATCTGTCGCCTTGGGCGTCGACCAGTTGGTGATGCCCAGCGCCAGCGCCTCGGCCTTCCGTGTGAAGTCGCTGTTCCCTGCCGGGTTGTAGCGATCCGTGCCCGGATGCAGGCTCATTGGTGTGGGCCAGGATGAAGATGCGCATCCGCTGGTGCGGCGCGCCGACTTCTGCCGCGCTGAACAGACCCGCCGCAGGCGTGTAGCCCAGACCCCAAAACTCTCGCAGGACGGTTTCAAGGCCGAGGGAGACGTGGCCGGGTACGTTTTCGAGAAAGACCCATTCGGGGCTACATTCGGCGATGACGCGGGCGACCTCGGGCCAGAGGTGGCGGGGATCGTCGGCGCCACGGCGCTTTCCGGCTGCGCTGAACGGCTGGCAGGGATAACCGGCGAGGATGATGTCGAAGGCACCGCGGAAAGGGCGCGCATCGAAGCTGCGGAGATCATCCCAGATCGGGGCGGGTGGGAAATACCCTGCGCGCTGGGCGGCGATGAGGACCGTTCGTGGCCAGTCCTCCCACTCGACGAAGGCGCGGGTGTGAAAACCGGGTTCGGCGAGCATGACGCCCAGATCCAAGCCTCCGCCGCCTGCGCAGAGGGACAATCCGTGCCGGGGACGTGACACCATGCCATTCACCGGATCCCCCGCTCGCGCAGGCGTTCGGCGGTGACCAGCCCCCGGCCCAACATGGCATCGCGCATCGTGTTACTGATTGCACTGACCGGCAGGTATCCCTCCGCGTTGACGATCCTGGCGTAGAAGGCTGGCAGGTCGGTGATCGGCTTTGCCGCAGGTGCTGGTTCGGATTTGCGCTTGCGACGTTTTTGCGCGGCTGCTTCGACCTTGCGCTGGGCGGCGCGCTGCATCGCGCGGTCCAGTGCCTTCGGTCCATCGGGTGGTTCGGGGTGTTCCTGGCGGGATGCCCCGGCCACCGCCACGATTTCTGCCTCGGTCAGGCCCAACTCGTCGCGCCAGCGCTGGACATGCAGCCGGGGCGGCCAGCCTTGCCACCAGCCGGGCAGGGCGGTGGGGTCGAGGCCAAGCGCCAGAAGCACTTCCCCGAAAAATTGATCAGAAATCGCCGCGCAGGCTTGCGCGCCCTCCTCCTCCTTTACAGGTTTACTTAGGGTTTCTCTTACAAGGTTAGTCTCCGGATTCCGGAGATGGCTTTCGGCAAAATCCGGAGATGGCTTTGCCGGAAATCCGGAGATGGCTCCATGTCCGGAATCCGGAGTTGGGTCGTCGTCTTGTTCCTCATCCGTTCCGTCAAACCCGTTTCCGGTTTCCGGAGTTGGCTCTTGTGGAAAACTTTCCTCGAACCCCAGGATGTAGCGTGTCGCCTGCCGCTTGTGGGTGCGCGGATCATGGACGCGGACGCGGTGGATCAGGCGCAGTTCCTCGAGCCGCGCGAGGTGTTCGTTCAGGGCAGAGATCGACATTTCCGCATCGTCCGCCAACCGCGCCTGCGTCGGGAAGCAGCCGAAATCCGGGTTGTGCCGGTCGCAGAGGAACCAGAGCACGATCTTGGTGGCAGGTTTCAGCCCGCGTTGCTGGATGGCCCAGACGGTGGCCTTGTGGCTCATGGTGCCGCCCTCCGCGCTGGGCGGACACGGCTGGTGAAGCCATGATCGGCCAAAGCGCCCAGCGCGTCGTCGAGGCTGCGGACCAGCGCCCAGCCGAAGCCTTGCGCCAGAACGGCATCGCGGAACGCCTCCTGGTCGGGGCGCAATCGACCCTTGGGCGCCTTCAGCTCCAGAAACAGGACGCGCCCATCGCAGATCAGCATCAGATCGGCAAAACCGGCATGCACGCCCATGCCGACCAGGATCGCCTGACGCTTTGCACCGCGCGGCCCGGGTTCTGTCACCTCGTTGGCGCAATGGTGAATGATGGTGGTGCGGGGCAGGGCCACGCGCAGCGCCTGAACGACCGCGCGCTGCAGATTGGCCTCGGGGGTATGGCGGCGGGTCATCGGGCCACCCCTTCGTGCTGATCCCTGCGCTGGGTTTGGCGGACCGGTTGTCGTGCATCGACCACCAGAAGCAAGACGCGGGCGTCTTTCCGTTCGGCGGCAGTCACGCCGTGAGCGACGAGGACATTGCACGCGAGCCGGATCAGGTGATCGCTGTGGTGGGCTACATCGGCGATGACGGCGCGGGCCTCGGCGACACGGTCGGCTGGCCAGTTGGTTTGGCAACGACCGGGCAGGTTCATGACCGCACCCGCGTTTTGCGCACTGGGTGCACCTGTTCTTGCGCGCGGATCCAGTCCTGGACCGATGCGCGCCGATAGAGGATCTTTCGTCCTATGCGTGTGCAAGGTGGCCCCATGCGCCGCGCTTCCCAACGGGAGAGCGTGTCGGATGTGAGGCCCAATTCCTGCGCCAGCTGTTCCCGGCTGATCCAGTCGGCCAGGAGGTTCAGCGGTTCATGTTCCGCCTCCGGTTTTTGTTGTGTCATTGCCTGCTCCGTTTTGCCCAACACCCCCTGACGGGGGCAGGGCGAGGGAAGCAGATTGCGAGGGGCGGAATACAGGCGGAGGGTGGAATTGAAACCTCCACCCCAATTCCACCCCTTGTTTCATTTAGGTTTCTTGCCACCTCTGCTGTCGGCGAGCCGGAACGTCGGCCCTGCGGCCTCTCGGAAATGGTCGAATGCGATGTTGATCGGAGGGCGCTGCGAACGTCGCGACGTAGCAGGCGACTTTGACCGGTGTTCGGGGATGTTTCGCCGGTTTTATGGGGGGTGGAATGGCCGGAATTGCCGTTTCCGGGCGGGTTCTAGCGGCGTTCGAAGATGTCCACAGAAACCCGCTTCGCGCAGGCAGAAGCTCACGGGAATAATGTTGCCGACTCACCTTCTGGATGCGTAATCTGACCTCGAGCAGTCAAATAAGAATCGAAAAGATAGGCGTCAGCTGCCTTCACCCAAAGAGGTGGAGCGCTGGCTTACAGGCGGTTTCCCACGACGGCATGCTCTGCGCTGAATCCCGCCCGCGTGCTTGGCACTGCGGGTTTGTAACCCGCTTCTGACGGCTCTTGGCCGCCGGATGCCTCATGTTTGATTGGAGTATGGAGATGCCTCTGCCGCCTGTCGCGTTCTATTCGATCTACGAGATTTCCGCGCGATGGGGGTGCCCTGCGGCCGATATCGCAGGATGGGCGGCGGCAGGGCATCTGCAGGTATTGGCGGGGATTCCGCCGGTAAGCTGCGGGGCGGAGAGTATTGCAGGCATGGTCGAGGTTCCGATTGCGGAACTGATGCCGATGTTCCGCAGGTTCGGGCCGAGCGATGAGCAGGGCCGGTTGAAACGGGTCAAGCCCCTGGGAAGTGCGACGTGGCTGAACGTGACCGAACCGCCGGATGGTCTGCCCATCCGGTCGTCGGACCTGTTGCTGGCAGCAGGGCCATTGCAACAGTTCGAAGAAGAGCGCGAGCTGCTGCGGCGACCCGCCAACCACATGGGCGCCAATGCGCGCTATGACTGGGAGTCCATGTACGCGTGGCTGACGTGGTACCTGTTTGAAAAGGGCGTGCCCCCGAGCCAATCAGCGCTGATTGCGCTGGTGCAGGACTGGTTCGTGCAGAGTTCGCGCACAGGCGAAGTGCCGGATGAGAGCACGATCCGGAAGCGCCTTATCCCGCTCTGGCGCAAACTGCGTGGCGAGGAACCGGTCGGATGATCAGGCCGATTTTGGCAGGGTTGCAACATCTTGGTCCGCGTCGTGCACAAGGCGCGGACGCGGGCGCAAGAGGCTGGCCACCGTGTCGACCCCCGCCCGCAGCGGCGAATCCATCAGGTGGGCATAGCGCTGCGTGGTCTGCATCTGGCTGTGGCCCAGAAGCTTGCCGATCATTTCCAGCGATGCGCCACCACTGACGAGGAGGGAAGCGAAGGTGTGGCGCAGGTCGTGAATATGCAGATCAGGCAGGTCCGCCTCCTTTTGCACCTTCAACCAGAACCGGCGGATTTCCCGCACGGGCTGGCCGACGGTTTCGCCGGGGAACAGCCATGGATTGCCCTTCGGGACGACCAGTTGGCGCTGGCGTACGATGGCCACTACCTCCTGCGAGATCGGGACGCGGTGGATCTTGCGCTGCTTGGTGGTCGAGGCGGGTTTCGACCAGACGACGTAATCGAGGTTGAACTGTTCGAACCGCGCCGTCCGCACCTCGCCCACGCGGGCACCGGTCAGCATGCACATGCGGATGATCGACGCGGCGCGCTGATCCTCGGCGCTGTCGAGAACGGCTGCGATGCGGGCCAGTTCGTCGGGGCCAAGGAAGCGTTCGCGCGCCTCCTCGATGCGCCGGTGAAACCCCTGCGCCGGGTTGTCAGCGCGCCATTCCCATTCCATGGCCAGCGTGAACATCTTGCGCAACACCTCGCCGGTGCGGTTTGCCCGGATCGGCGTGGGTTTGTGCCCCTGCAGCTTGCGCGCGCGGTTGTTGGGCTTTTCCTTGCTGGGGCGGGGGCGGCCTTCCGCCACGAAGTCAAGGAACTTCGCGACATCGGACTTGGTGATCTCAGTCACCAGCTTGTTGCCCCAGGCGGGTTCCACCATCTTCTTCAGCATCGAGGTCTGATCCCCGGCGTTGTTCTTCGCCAGCTTCGGCAGATGTTCGGCGATGTAGCGGTCGATCATGTCCTTGACGCGCGGCGCTCCGCGAAACTCTTCTTTCGCCGCCAAGGGGTCGTGCCCCTCGTCGATGGCCCGGCGCAGTTCCTTGGCGCGTTCGCGGGCCGCAGTTACGCTCCACTCCGGCCAGCGCCCGATGTTCATCCGCCGTTGCCGCCCCGCATGGCGGTAGTCGATGGTGAAAGTCCGCGCGCCCGAGGCTTGAACCCGTACGGCGAAGCCTATCACCTCAGTGTCGAAAACCTGATAGCTGACGCCCGGCTTTGGCTCCGCATCGCGCAAGGCTTTTTCGTTCAGTTTCAATCTCTTGACCATGTGCCCGGCCTCCTTGCTCCCCGACACAGGCGTAGACCCGCGCGGTTATCAAGGCAGAGCATGGGGCAGGGGGCGGAATACAGGCGGAAGGTGGAATTACTGTGGGGTGGGGAATTCCGGACAAGGAAATCATTGTGTTGGATGGTTGGTCGCGGTTCTGTGTCTGGGCTGAACGATCAGGCAAGAAGTGTAGGCCCGACTGACCGGAAGGACACACTGCGCCTGGCGCTCGCCTCCTTTGGCCAAGCGATCACGCACAAATCGCCAACCAGCTGGCGTGATGTGCGACATGCGCCTCGGAGGATGGCCGCCTAAGTTATAAAATATTGAAGTCGGCCCGTTGTCGCGGCGCTGCTGAACCAATATGCGGCATCAGAGCCACCCTGAACGGGCAGCTCAAGTCGCCAAAAGAGACGTGCCTACAGCCTGAAAATGGTGGTCACAACCTCAAGAGCGCGATAGGGTACCGTAGCAGGAGGTGGTGGCGTGGCGCGCGGTGAACTGATGAAAAAATTGCTTGCCAGCTACGGCCGGGACGATGAGTTCCGTCTCGTGGTCGAGCAAATCATTGCCGATGAAGAAAAAAAGAATAACCACGTCCTCGCGCGATCCCTTCGCAAAACCTTGGAGAACGTCGGTTCTGTCGCCTCGACGGCAGGACTGTCGCGATTGGTTCCTTTTCCTGACGAGGCCAAGGATTTCATTCATCGCGTTGAGCCAAAGCGCAGCGCGAACGATATCGTGTTATCGCGCGAGAACATGGAATTGTTCGTCAGCCTGATCCAAGAGTTCCGGCAAGCCGACCGATTTAAACGCCACGGGCTTCCGGTGCGATCAAAACTACTGTTTTGCGGCCCTCCCGGAACCGGAAAAACCCTGTGTGCGGAGATATTTGCTGCCGAGTTGGGACTTCCACTCTTCCATGTTCGGCTGGACAGCCTGATTTCTTCTTACCTTGGAGAAACCGCAAGCAACATCCGAAAGACTTTTGAGTTTGCTCGTCGTCAGCCTTGTGTCATTTTTTTCGATGAGTTTGATGCGCTTGCACGATCACGTGAAGAAGCTGGCGAGCACAACGAATTGCGCAGGGTTGTGAATAGTCTCCTGATTTTCATAGAGCAGATTGAACCCAGTGGCTTCCTGATCGCAGCGACGAACCTGGACCAACACCTTGACCCCGCTATCTGGCGTCGGTTCGACGAGGTGATATGGTTCGAGTTGCCTGATACCCGCATGATCGAAAGGTATTTGGTCCAAGCCTTCAAGAATTCGAAGATTGACTTTGAGCCTGCCGCTTTCGCCGGGGAGCTCCAAGGATACTCATATGCTGATTTGGAGAAACTATGTGTTCAAGCCCTGAAGATTTCGATCTTGGATGGCAATCGGGCGGTGACGAAGTCTCACTTCCGCGAGGCTCTGCGACATGCGAAGCGCCGCCGCAGGCGGGAAGCCCAATTGGACACCTGATCGTCGGGGTGCTCATTGCCTCAGCTTGACCACCTTCAGCTTGTTCGACTACCCGAAACCCTTCCACGCAGAAAGACCGGCTTTCCCGGTCCAACACCTCAACGTGGTGGCGGTTATGGTAATCGTGTGAAGGGTGAGGTGGAGGCAGCTGTCGAAGCCCAAGTCCGCAATCGCCCGCCGCAGTTTGTCGATCCTTCGCTGATCCTTAAGGTTCGGATGGAAGGCATGCTGCTTGAAGATGACTGGGAAGCGCTAGGACTCACGCTGCTCGCGAGTGATGAAGACAAGAACATCGTCTTGTTCTCTTCCGCTGGTGATCTCAACGCGCTTATTCAACGGCTCGATGCGTTCGACGGTCCAATTCCCGAAGGACAAAGGGGGCGCCGTTATGAAGGCTTCGTTTCGCGTATCGAGCTCGTAAGTCCTGTGGCGCCCCGTGACCGTCTTGGTGTGCGGATGCGCGAAGAGGGATTCACAGACGCGACTGATCTGCAGGACGATCAGGTTTACGTTGTCGATATTGAGCTTTGGGACTTCGGTGCTCGTAACGCGCGTGAGCGCAAGGCCGCGGAGATTGAAGCCTTCATCACCGCCCAGATGGGTGATGTCTATGACGTCTATATTGGCCCCTCAATCACCTTGCTGCGGGTAGCAGCCTCTGGCCGGGCATTGCGCCCGTTGCTCGCCGTTCCTGAAGTTGCCTACATCGATTTGCCGCCAATTCCTGATCTTGAAGCAGACGAACTCATTCAGATGGATCTTCAGAATGCCCCCGCGGTCCTCCCAGCAGATGCAGATGCGCCTGTCATTGGAGTCCTTGACAGCGGATTGAACGATCATCCGTTTCTTGCGGGAAGCATCGTCGGACAAGTTGCCTTTCCGGCTTCTCTCGGCACCGCCGATGTTTGGGGTCATGGAACGAGGGTCGCCGGTGTTGCGGCCTTTGGGGATTTGCGCGCAATCACCCCTGGTCAGCCACTGCAAGCCGTCGGCAGGTTGGTCTCCGCCAAGGTTGTTCAAGATAACGGAAGTTTTTTCGAGCGACGCACTCTGCCTAGCCAGATGCGGGAAGCGATCAATCGCCTGAGAGCGGATTTTGGTTGCCGGATCTTCGTTATTTCGCTGGGTGACGTCCGAGCCAGAAATGAGCCGGGGCGCGTTGGGCCATGGGCGGCAACCCTAGATGAATTGGCCCGGGAACTGGATGTTTTGATATTCGTTTCTGCAGGTAATCGCTGTCCACGGGCGGGCGCTGCTGTGGAGCAGGGTATCACAGAGTACCCAGCATATCTCTTGGAACCGGCGAACAGGCTTTGTGAGCCTGCGGGCGCAGCAAACGTTATCACGGTAGGCTCCTTGGCACATAGCTCAGGACTCGGAGCGAGACACGCGCATGACGCTCATGTCCGTTCAATCACCAATGCGTTTGAGCCTTCTCCGTTCACTAGGACAGGTCCAGGTGCGGGCGGGATCCGAAAACCAGATTTCGTAGATATTGGCGGGACACTGGTTTTTGACGCGCCTTCGGCTAGACTTCAGGGGGCGCCGATGTTTCCGGAAGCCGGGCTTATAACGCTAAACCATGAGTTTCTGCGCCAGCTTGTTACTAGCGGCAATGGCACTTCCTATGCGGCGCCGATGCTTGCGAACAAAGCCGCCTATATCTTGCGGCGCTTCCCTTGGGCCACATCGAATCTAATTCGGGCCTTGCTGGCCGGCGCCGCTGCTATCCCAGCTCCGTCTGCAAATGCCCTTCGAGGATTTGATGAGGACGCAAAAGCCAGAATATGTGGGAATGGTCTGGTAGACACTTTGCGAGCGGCATATTCGGACGACCATAGGGTCGTACTTTTTGCGCAAGATCGATTGGGAATCAATGAGTTCGCAGTCTACCGGGTGCCTATTCCCGCTGAGTTTCAAACCAACGGACGGCGCACGATCAGAGTAGCACTTGCCTTCGACCCCCCGGTTCGAAGAACCCGCGCTGAGTACATCGGAACCAAAATGAACTTCCGCCTGCTGCGAGGTTGTGAAGTCGACGATGTGTTTGAACATTTCCGTGCTCGGAATGAAGAGGAGGGTGATCCGCCCAACATACCAAGTCGATTCAAGTGTGGGCTCGAGCCAGGTCCGAACAGCCGAGACCGAAACACACTGCAGGCTGCGGCAAAGACTTTTACACGCGAGACCACGGCGTATGGCGGAGAGTATTTCTTAGTCGTCCGCTGTATTGGGGGCTGGGCCGAAGAACAGGAGGCAAGTCAGAATTTCGCTGTAACAGTAGAATTGGAACACCAACCAGCGACGCAACTATATGCCCGACTGCGGCAACGGATCCGGGTCTGAACGCTTCCTTGAAGGCGGCCAGTCTAACGCGCTGCCACTAGCACGCAACGGAGCTGCGATCGCACACTTTTTTCACCCTGACTGCATTAGGGTCCGGCGGGATAGGCGACGAGGGTAGTTGGACGATTGCTATTTGGATATGCTTGTGAAGATTCTTGTCAGCGTCTGGTCAACCCTCGAAAGCGGTTTGGGCGGGTTCGGGAGATGTCGAAACCCCATGAAACAAGTCCGAAGAGGAAGAAAACTGCGCCATGTATCAAAGGCTTGCGGTCTAAGTGTTTGAAAACACAAGCTTCAGCTTGATTGGCGGAATGCGGCTCATAACCTGAAGGCCGCAGGTTCAAATCCTGCCCCCGCAACCAAATTTATCAATAAGATCAAATGCCTACGCGCTGCCCTCAAGCGGGGCTTTTGGCTGTCCCCCGACGACTCAACACCAACTCAACAAAATGGCCGGCGACCAGACGCGGCGCGGGGGGCCGGCCGCTTCCGCCGGGGCTCTGTCCGGGCTACAAGGAATTCGGTAACCGGTCTGACCTGCCCCCCAGTTGTCCCTCGTTCATGACGAGAGTCCTTGCGGTTGATAT
>ENA-UOUJ01001351-UOUJ01001351.1-activated-sludge-metagenome-genome-assembly--contig:-NODE-1351-length-13034-cov-4.347870_pt1 | contig 13034 bp, 11 predicted proteins | sample MGYA00249839_ERZ747224 | MGnify/ENA primary metagenome ERZ747224 (study PRJEB28782, sample SAMN03220277) | activated sludge metagenome | biome: wastewater; feature: sewage sludge; material... | reverse complement strand
CGGATCGGCACACCGCCATTGCCCGCAGTCAGCAGAGCTTGCTGCTGCTGCTTGCTGACCAGCCACTGAAGCAGCAGAAAGGTCGCCTCTGCATTCTTGCTGGCCTTGCTGATGACGATCATCGACGGCTCGCTCTCGGTGGCGCGTTTCTCTGCTGGCACGCCCTCCTTGACGGGAGGCGCAGCATAAAGAAACTGGCCGTGGAGCGGCGATGCACCTTCCTTGTCGATCCCCAGCACGAAGTCCGAATAGGCAAGCGATTGCGCTGCGATGCCGTTGCCCATCACCGTCGGCACGTCGATGACCGAATATTCGGCGGTTCCGGGTGGCGCAAACTTCCACAGTTCCGCCCAGTACTTCAACGCATCGACAACTACCGGCGTATTGAATGACGGCTTGCCGTCCGCGTCGATGATATCACCGCCGAAATTGCGCAGGAGGTTTCCGATGAAAAGCTCCACCGAGGTTTGCCCCTTCAGACCTTCGATGACTATGCCGTAGAAATCACTGGCAAGCGGCTGCCCCTTGAGGTTCTCGCCGCTCTTGCGCGTGAAGAATTCGGCAATGTCCCGCATCTGTTCCATGGTCTTGGCGGGAGCAAGCGGATAACCGTATTTGGCCTCGAAGGCCTTCTTTTCCGTCTCGTCGTTCATCAGGTCGGCGCGGGTCCAGTAGACATAGTTATAGTTCCAGTTCAGGAAACCGTACTGCTTGCCGCCAAAGAAGGAGAGGGTCTTATAGGGCGTCTGGATGAGATCGTCCGTATCGAGGTTCGGATCGCTCAGTTTTTCATTGGCGATCAGATCGTCGACCGGCAGGATGGCGTCAGCCGCCAGCATCGGTCCCATCTGGAAACCATGCAGCATGACAGCGTCGTAATTGCCGCGGCCTGACAACATGTCGGCCTGGCCCTTGTTGATCACGTCCGGATGGCTCAGCAGTTCGTATTGCACGTTGATGCCCGTTTCCTTGGTAAATTCCGGCACCAGCTTCGCCATCGTTTCCTGAAGTGGCGTTATCTCATCCAATACCTTGATGGTGGTCCCTGCATAAGGCTTCGCTGCCTCGGCATAGGAAAAATCGGCTGCGTTCGCTGATGTGAAGCCGGCGCTCGCGACAGTCGCCAGGGCAAATAAGAATGTAGACCGCTGCCATACACTACGATTAAGTCTCATTTCATCTCCTCCTGATCGCCCATTAGGGGCATTGTTGGTATGTTCCTTAAATATATATATTATATTTACTGATGGTCTTGTTGTGATTGCGGGTGATACTGAAGCGTCAAAATATCTTTCCTGGAATAACTTCCATTGGTATCGATGACGGCCTTTGCAAGCTTGATCATCTTCGCCGGGCAGTTGGCGTGAATGATTGTGTCGCCATAGATCGGCCCCGCGATCGGGACGCCTGCCGGCGATATGATCATGGAACCGCCACGCGCATATTCGATGTTGAGGGATTGGCGCATCGGGAAATCGGCCGGGATATCCTTCTCGTCGAGATAGCTCAGCGCACAGATAACGAAGCAACCTGACTCGACGGCATGTGCCCGTGTCGACGCATAGCCGGGGAAAAATCCGCCGGTGTCGTCGAAGACTTCAAGCTTGGGACCGCTCCACAAGTCGAAAGCGCCGGGGTAGACGGCGATATGGAAATCTTCGCCCTGCTGGATCATGCGCGCACGCACCAGCGTCATCGTGTGCTCGCTGCAGATCAGTCCGCCAATGCGACCAATATCGGTCGGATGCGAATAGAGATCGTCTCCCTGCCCAGCGCCCCAGAACGCAGCCTCGACATAGGTCGGGCGCAGCTTTCGGTGCTTTCCAAGGATCGTTCCGTCGCTGTTGAAGTAGAGCAGCGTATTGTAGATCGTGTGCACGCCGGGCGTCTGGTCCAGCTCGTTGCAGCCAATTACCACGATAGCCCGTGCCTCTGCCGCCGCTTCTCCAAGCCGGCGCGTATAATCTGACGGAATCTCCAGGGCGTTGTCGAAAAACGTTTCGCGGATATCGTTCCACGCCTCTGAGTCCGAATTCCATCCCTCATCCCAATAGGGGTATCCTGCCAGCCACGTCTCGCTGAACACGATCAGTTCGGCCCCGCCGGCGGCGGCCTCCCGTATTTTCGCACACGCCTTTTCGACCGATTTTTCCAGATTCATGAAGACTGGAGCCGTCTGTACCACGGCGACATTGACGCTCTCGCGTCCAAACAACACTTTGCGATTGACAGCCACTTGTTCTTCCACTTGGTCCACCTCCCATGTTCATTGACGCTTCACGTCAAACACCGAAATCCCGCTGGCCGAGCTGCAAGGTCACCCATTTGACTTCCGTCATCTCTTCCCAGGAATACTTCCCCCCCTCGCGCCCAAAGCCGCTTTCCTTGACGCCACCGAACGGGACATGAGGCTCGTCTGAAATCGTCGTGTCGTTGATGTGGACCATCCCCGATTCAAGACGGAGGGCGAAATCCATCGCTTTCTGCATGTCATTGGTGATGACCGCCGCCGAAAGCCCGTATTTCGTGTCATTGGCGATGCGCAGCGCGTCCTCGGAATCCTCCGCCTTCAACACAGAGACGACCGGTCCGAAGCTCTCCTCGTGGTAGATGCGCATGTCGCTGTTGACGTCGCGAAGAACGGTAGGCTGGAAGAAACGCTCCTCATGCGTGCCGCCGGTAAGCACCACGGCCCCCTTTGCCTGCGCGTCCTCCAACTGGCCGGCAATAAAGTCACATTGGGATTTGCGGATCAGCGGGCCAATAAACGTCTTGGTATCGTGCGGATTGCCGACAACGAGTCCGGATGCTTTGGCTGCAAACTTTTCACAGAACGCCTCGAACAGTGGTTCCTCGACAACCACTTTCGAACTTGCCATGCAAACCTGGCCCTGATGCAGGAAGGCTCCGAAGGTGGCAACGTCTACCGCATAGTCAATGTCTGCATCCTGCAACACTACCAGTGGGCTCTTGCCACCCATTTCCAAGGTGAACTTCTTGAGGTGTTTCGCCGCTTCTACCGCCAGGTAGCGACCGGTCCGCGTGGAACCCGTAAAGGTGATCAGCTTGATGCGCGGATCGGAGATCAGCAACTTGCCAACCTCGTCGGGAATGCCAGGAACGACGTTGAGCACGCCGTCCGGCAGGCCTGCCTCTTGGAAAAGATCAGCCATCAACGCACCCGATATCGGTGTCTCTTCGGACGGCTTCAGGACAAAGGTGTTGCCGGCGGCAAGTGCAAAGGCAATTTTCTTCATGGAAAGCAGGAAGGGCGAGTTGAACGGTGCGATACCCGCCACGACGCCGAGCGGGCGACGAACCGACATTGACAATTGCCCGGGAACGGTGAACGGCATCGTCTCGCCCATGACATGGCGAACGTCACCCGCCGTGCTGCGAAGAAGATCAGTCACGTAGTCGATCTCCCACATTGCCTTGTTCGAAACAGAGCCGCATTCATCGATGAGCATGTCGCGGATTTCATTCACCCGGCCGGTGATCACGTCGCAAACGCGCAACAGAAGTTTCTCGCGCTCGCTGGCAACGCTGGTCCCCCATGTGGCAGTCGCATTCTGTGCCGCCTCGATGGCGGCCAGAACCTCCTCGGCACCGGCCTGATGGGTCCGTGCGAAGATGTTGCCTGTGGCGGGGTTGATGCTATCAGCAAGATGGTTGCGCGAAGAGGTCACCCATTTGCCGTCGATGAAGAGTTTATACGTACGAATACCGTCAATCGTATCAAAAGAATTTGGGTTCATTACATCCTCCCAAGAATTGCGCCACCGACAGCGACTTTGTTGTTCCCCATGGGTCACCACTGAACTCGGTGGCGACCTGCTCACCAATGGCCGTCATCGGATCCGCGGCAGGTTGCTTTTTGAAATGACGCAATGAACGCCCTTTTCCTGATCCACCGTCTGCGTGATGCGCAAATCTGCCGCGATCGAGCAGAGCGTGTAGGCGTCTTGCGATGAAAGCCCGGTCAGTTCGCCGATCAGCACGATCATTTGCCTGAGTGCTTGCTTGGCGGCATCGTCGAGGTCGGGATCAAAACCCATCGTGATCCATGTGTCGGCGGTTTCGGCCCGGGGCACAGACAGCGTTTTGCCCTTGTGAAGGGTCAGTCGGAACGACCCTCGCAACGCCGTCTCGATCGCCGTGAGACAGACCTCGCCGTCGCCCTGGAGAGCATGTCCGTCTCCAACTGAAAACAGTGCGCCCGGCACGAAGACTGGAAAATAGATGCGGCTGCCGACACCCAATTCCTTGTTGTCCATATTACCGCCGAACGCGCGCGGCTGTATGGACGAGAGCCGGCCATGCGAGACAGGCGGAGCGACCCCGATATTGCCGAAGAATGGGGCGAGCCGCAGCCGCTGCCCCCACGGCATCGCTACCTCGTTGCGCTCGGCATCGATCGGTACATGAATACGGCGAAGCTCAGGAAAATCCTCCGGAAGGGTGCCATGTAGAGGCAGCTGAACGTTCCAGCCCCAATCCTGGAGATAGTCGATAACTTGAATCTCGACCTCGAGCATATCGCCCGGCTCGGCGCCTTTGACGGCAATCGGCCCGGTGAGGAAGTGCGGCCCGCTTCCTCTGGCAGCACCAGCCAGAACCTTGCGGTGAGCATTGAGAACCGAAAAGCCGAGGGCGGCTTCCGGCAGGTCCTCCGGCTCTCCGGAGAGGGTGTCCACCACCACATTGTCGCCGGAAGCGACGGTCAGTACCGGTTCAAGGCTGCCGTCCCAATACCCCCAACGGACGGTTTCCGGCGTAGCTTCAAGATAATGATCGGCCATGGATTAGCCCTCCCTGGTTGACCGGCTAACCCTTGACCGCGCCCATGGTGAGACCCCGCACGATGTGCCGCTGCAGCAGCACGACAACGGCCAGCACCGGCACCAGCGAAGCCACGCCGACGACCGCAACCTCGCCCCAGCGCACGCCCTGGGCTGTGATCAGCTTGGGGATGGCGACCGGCAGCGTCTGCACGGAGTTTCCGCCGAGCATGAAGGCGAACAGAAATTCGTTCCACGCGAAGATGAAGCAAAGAACGGACGTGGCGACGATGCCGTTCCTGAGCAAAGGGAAGACGACGCGGCGGAAGACCTGGGGCTTCGACCAGCCTTCAAGAATGGCGGCTTCCTCGAGCTCCACCGGAAGATCCCGGCAGAAACTGCGAAGCACCCAGACATAGAACGAGAGGTTGAAGGTCATATAGGCGAGGCTGAGGCCCAGGAAGGTGTCGAGCAGGCCGACTTGGGCATAAATCAGGTAAAAGGGAATGACGAGACAGACCGGCGGCGCCATGCGGCTGGCGAGTATGAACAGGAAGAGATCGTCCTTGCCCTTCATTTCGAAGCGGGCGAACGCATAAGCAGCCGGCGTCCCGATCAGCACGACGAGGACCGTCGAGAAAATGCCCAGGAGCAGCGACGTTCCGAGGTTCAGCAGAAAGCCATTGTCGATGACGTAACTGAAATTTGCCAGCGTTGGCGTGAAGAAGAATTCGGTCGGCCTGGCGAACATGACGTCCGCCGGCTTGAACATCATCGATACCATCCAGATGACAGGGAATAGGATCGTCAGGGCGCAGGCAACTGCGATGATAGTCCTGACCACGATTCCAAGAGATATATCTTTGCTCATGACAGTCATCCTCAGAACGCGTTCAGTTTCTTCTTGGCGATTTGATAGAACACGCTGCAAAATACGAAGAATACGATCCAGACGAACACTGCCAATGCCGACGCTTCGCCGATGTTCCAGAAGTCGAACGTCATCTTGTAGGCGAGCAGGCTCGGCGATTCAGTCACCGTTCCAGGTCCTCCCCGGGTCAGGATGAAGATCGTGTCGAAGATCTTGAAGGCATCGATGAAACGCAGCAGACCGATGACGAAGAGCAGCGGCGCCATCAGCGGCAGCGTAAGGCGGAAGAATATCTGGACCGGCCCCGCACCATCGACGGAAGCGGCCCGATAGGGTCCCTGGGGCAGGGCCTGCAGGCCAGCGAAGAAGGCCAGCATCATGAACGGCGTCCACTGCCATATGTCGATGAAGATCAACGCGTAGAGCGCATACGCCTCGGATGCGAAAATCGACGTTCCGGTGAGGATGTTGAAACGTTCGATGACGTTGTAGGAGATGACGCCCCACGATCCGGCCAGCATGATCTTCCATAGAAGACCAACCACGATCGGCGCCATCATGGTGGGAATGAACAGCAGCGGTACCAGGATCGAGCGTCCCATCACCCCCTTGTTGAGGATCAGGGCGCCGGCCATGCCGAGCATGAACTCGATCGGCACCGCAATGGCGACGAAGATGCCCGCCACATGCATGGAATTCCAGAAATCACCGTTCGCAAGCAACTTCACGTAGTTGTCGAACCAGATGAAGTCTGTCACACGCCCGTATTTGGCTTCGTGGAAACTGAGGTAAACGGCATAGATGAAGGGCACGAGCGAGACGATGCACAACGTGATCATCGTCGGCGCGATCAGCATATAGGGATACCAGGATGTCCGCTTGCGGCTGACCGCAGCGTCACGGGCAATGGTCATTGTCACCGTTTCTCTCCACTTCGCACGATACCGGCAGTCGGAAATGTTGGATGTATCTGCGGTTTCTGTCCGCTGGTCTCAGGAGGGCGCGCCAAGGCCTGTCACTCCGTCGAACAGATAAAACGCAGCAGCGCCGCAGCGTATGCTCACGTCTTCGCCCAGCGACAACGCCGAGTGGTGTTTGGCCTTTATCTTGACCAGTTCGCCGGCACCGACACGCAACGTCACTATCGAATGCTTGCCGAAGGACTCGTTGGAATAGACTTGGGCTGGAGTGGTCCCAGGCATGCCCGAAGCCGCGAGTTCCAACACGTCCGGTCGCAAACCGAGGAACACTGTTTTGCCAACATGGCGTCCGGCATTCGCGACCAGCGCTTGTGGAAGCTCGATCGACATGTCGCTGCGACGGAAAAAAGTCTTTCCGCCTTCAGCATTCAACTCGCCGCGCAGCACATTCATCGGCGGATCGCCGAAAAGCTTGGCGACCTTGATGCTCGCCGGTCTCAGCCAGATGTCTTCGGGTGTTCCGATTTGCTCGATGCGGCCGTGATCGAGAACGGCAACACGGTCTCCCACCGATAGACCTTCCAGCCCGTCAGGCGTCGACCAGATGGTCGGGTGGTTGCGATTGGTGAGCTGCCTGCGGATCTCGCCTCGCAGCTTGTGGCGAAGCTTCGCGTCGAGGTGTGAAATCGGTTCGTCAAGAAGCAGCACTTTGGGGGATTGGACCAGGGCGCGGGCCAGGGCCACACGTTGCTTTTGCCCCCCGGACAGGGCGACGGGCTGCCTGTCGGCCAAATGAGCGATTTCCAGCATCGACAGAATCTCGTCGATACGCCCGTTGGCAGACTCCGGTCGGCCTTCCCTGCCGCGCGCAAGCAAGGGCGAGCGCACATTTTCCCTGACGGTAAGGTGCGGATAGAGTGCATAGGATTCGAACATCAGCGCGACTCGCCGATCGCCGGGCGATCTGTCGCCGACGTCCTCGCCATCGATGAAACAGGAGCCCGAGTCTGGTTGTTCCAGGCCGGCGATCAGACGGCAAAGCGTGGTTTTTCCTGCCCCTGAAGGACCTACCAGCGCCAATACCTCACCCATCGCCACCGACAGGCCTACATCGTCGATGACCTTTTGACGGCCAAACTGCTTGGTGAGGTTGGAGAGATAGAGGTCGCCACGCGACGGACCACCAAGTGAGGACGATACAGTTGCCATGGACGTCACTTGTCCAACTCCAAATTGGATTCGGTGTCCTTATCGAACAGATGCATTTTCTCGGGAGGGATGCGCACGTGAACGCCATCGCCGGCCCGGAATGCCGTCGGTCCAGGCAATTCCGCAACCAGCACCTCATCGCTCCGGTTCAGTGCGCTCAAAACCAGCGAATCGGCATCGCCGCGAGGTTCGCGATAAGTGATGCGCGCATTGGCAGGGCGAGCGGCCGAAACAGACTCGACGATCAGATGCTCCGGCCGGATTCCCACGATAAGATCGGGTTGCTGACGCGCCTCGATCATGCGACGGCGCTCATCATCCACGACGACATCGACGCCGACGATCGGAATGGTGATGTGGCCGAGAGCGCCTTCAAGTGATGCGGAAAGCAGGTTCATCGGCGGCTCCCCAATGAAGTTGCCGACAAAAATATTCGCGGGCCGCTCATACAGCCGGGACGGCGCATCCACCTGCTGCAGGACGCCGGCGCGCATGATTGCGATGCGGTCCGCCATGGCGGTAGCTTCGGTCTGGTCATGGGTAACCAAGATCGACGTCACTCCGCGCGATTTCTGCAGGCGGGAGATCTCGGCCCGCAAATGGATTTTCTGATCACCGTCCAGATGCGAGAGCGGTTCATCGAATAAGATGAGGTCCGGATCGCGCACCACCGCACGGCCGATGGCTATCCGCTGCTGGGCGCCGCCCGACAAGTCGCGGACCTTTTGATCGGCCATATCCGTCAGGCCGAGCATAGCGAGAACGTCGCCAACCCGCTCCTTGCGTGCTGCATGGCTATAGCCACGCACCGAAAGCGGGAAATCTATATTCTCTGCGATCGTCAGATTCGGATAAAGGCAGTAGTCCTCAAAGACCATGGCGATGTTTCGCGCCCCTGCCGAAAGCCGCGAAACCGGCCGGCCGCCAAAAAGAATCTCGCCCTCAGTCAGGTCCTCCAATCCGGCCGCCATCTTGAGTGTCGAGCTCTTGCCGCAACCGGATGGCCCCAGCAGGGCGACCATCTCCCCTTCTCGGCATACCATGTTGAGGTTGATAACCGCAGGAGGCATCTGAGGCTGGTACCTTTTCGAGACCGCTTGGAATTCAACCGTTGCCATCAAAACCTCACCTTGCTCGATGCACGAAGGAAATGGAACTATAAAGTTCTCATCATCGCAAACATAGTATCAATATTTGCGTACAAATAAGTATTCGGCTGGTGCCTCTACCACGCCGCCAGAGTCCAAAATGCGCTAAGCTCGCCCCTGAAGGACGCGGCCGCCTTCATGCGGCCGGGTGTTCCGCTCAAGCCGCTTTTGTCACGATGATCGGCTTGACCACCGCGCCGCTCTCGGCGGCATGGACGGCCTCATTGATCTCATCGATACCGTAGAGCTTGGTAAGTTTGTCGAAGGGAAACAAACCCGCGCGCCAGAATTCGATCAACCGAGGAACGAAGACGTCAGGAACGCAGTCTCCCTGCATGATGCCCTTGATCGTACGTCCGAACAGGATCGTGCTCATTTCCAGGCTGACCTCGACCCCCAACGCCGCCGCGCCGATCAGTCCGCATGTGCCAGGTATCCTCAGGCACTCGACAGCCTGGCGAAACACGCGAGGCACGGACGTACATTCGAGCGAGAACTGAGCGCCGCCCCCTGTAATAGAGCGGATTTCCTCGACCGCATCCGCCTTGGCGCCGTTTATGCAATGGGTAGCGCCCAGTTCACGCGCCAGTTCGAGCCTGCCCTCGTTGATATCGACGGCAATGATCGTCGTGCAGCCGACGATTTTGGCGGCCATGACGGCCGAAAGGCCGACGGCGCCAGCTCCAAACACTGCAATGCTCGACCCCGCGCGCGGCGCGAGCGAATTGATGACTGCGCCGGCACCGGTCTGGATGCCGCAGCCGAGCGGCCCCATAATTTCCAGCGGCACGTCCTTGCGGATTTTGACGACGTTGCGCTCGGATGCGATTGCCTTTTCCGCAAAGGAGGACTGGCAGAAAAAGCAGCCGCCGATCGGCCCTTCCTTCGAACTCAGCGGCGACGATCCATCTATGCGCGCACCGCTGAGGTTTCGCGCATAGAATTCGACGCAGAAACCCGGCTGACCCTGCTGGCAGTTTTCACACCGCCCACAAAAGTCATAGGTGATGATGACATGGTCGCCTGGCGCCACCTTGGTGACACCTCTGCCAGTCTTCTCGACAATCCCGGCCCCCTCGTGCCCGAGAACAGCCGGCAGCGGAACTGGATAGCTCTGGTCACGCACACCAATATCAGTGTGACACACGCCCGTAGCCACAATATTGACGAGGACTTCATCCTCGCGCGGATCCGCCAGTTCCACGCTCTCGATGACAAATGGCCCCGACCGCTCCTTAACTAAGGCTGCCCTGATATGATAACTCATAGTCCCCCCACTCCTCGCTATAATGGGCAGCTCAGCATGCGGAAAACCGTTTCATGCATATCCGTCAACTACCAACGGACCCATCCAAGAGACGAATAGCATCCAAAATATAGCAAGTCAATCTATCATACTAATAATAATACGACTAGCCAGCAAAAGGACGATCCGGCATGAAGACACGCTGCCGTGACCTGTTCCCTCCTTCCTTGCTCGGTCAAGGACATCCGGGAAAGTCGCGAGGGGCGGCCATGTAACGAACTCGGGCTCTCAGCTCACGGTCTAAAGACGACCTGCCCGCACCTTCGTGCTCCCGGTGCCCCACGTCCCGGATGGGCTCACCATAAGGCCATTCCTAAAAAAGAACCGCAGGACGAAAAGGCACCGCAGATCACATACCGGATAACGGCTTCATCGAAAGCTTCAATGGTCGTCTGCGCGACGAGCTTCTCAATGAAACGCTGTTCTCATCACCCTCGCATGCGCGGGCCGTTCTGACCATCCCCACTCGCACTCGGCTGGCAGACGCCCGCCGAGTTTGCCTCGACTTTCAAACCGCGCCAGACTTTGGCGCTGCGCAATGCGAAAAGCTCCGCGCCAGCGCCCGCCGCTTCACCCGCCCATCAGGGCAAAGCCAACGCCGGAAACGAACTCAAAACTGGATAAAACTTTGGGGCAACGTCAAGAGGACTGACTGGCAGCAACGTTACGGGCGTCGCGGCTGTGAAGAAACCGCTTTGTTCTGATCTATTGGTTCAATTTCCATTCTTCGCCAGCGATAGTATGTCGCCATTGAGATCCCTATGGCGCGAGTTGCTTGCAGTACCGATTTTCCGTCGCTTATCATCAGGTCACGTACCCGTTTCCGGCCATGCTAGCATCCAACGCCGACGGCGGCATTGCGCAGCTCGGCTTTGACCTCGCGTTCGAGCGTTTCGTCGCTGTAGCCCGGAGCTTTGGCATTGCCATCCTTACTCAGGCGAACAGCTACACAACGGGAGAACTCGGCTATTATGTGCGCCGACTTACTGAGGAAGGGTTGGTCGGATTGGCCGCAACCAACGCCAATGCCATGGTCGCATCGAAGGCTGGACACCCTGCGGTCTATGGTACGAACCCTATGGCCTTTGGGTTTCCGCTCGGGGCAAGCTCGCTGCCGCTGGTCATTGATCAGGCCTCTAGCGCCACTGCCTATGTCAATATCGTCGCGGCCGCGCAGGAAGGTCGAGCCATTCCCATTGGATGGGCGATGGACGAGTATGGTATCGACACCGAAGATCCGCAAAAGGCGCTGGGCGGAGTTCTGCTGCCCTTCGGCGGACGCAAGGGCGGGAATGTCGCCCTGTTGGTCGAGATGTTGTCCGCGGGTCTATCCGGCGGGCCGTGGTCACTCGACACCCCGGATTTTCGTTCCGGTGGCAGCCGTCCGGCTGTGGGCTTGACCGTCATCGCCATGATGCCGGGCATACCCGAAGATGGGCGCATTGCGCGCGCCTACAGGCAGAAGCAGCGGCTGGAGAACCTAGGCGTCTTCATTCCGGGCGTGAGCGGCGTGGAACTTTCGCCCGCGAAGGGGCTGACGATGCCTCGCAATGTCTACGAGGCGATACGGGGATTTGCTTCGGCAGGCGATGGGCACGCATAGGCGTTGGTGCATGGATCATTGTTCAAAGATTGGTCGAAAGGCAGACGAGATCGTCGACCACATGATCTTGCCCGATGCCGTACAAACACAATGCCAGGTGCAGTCATGTCTGGATGGCGCCCGTTTGGAATGCTGGATTTCTGAGATGTTGGAGCTTGGCGGGTCGGGTGCAGTCATGTCTTCGGCCTTTGTGGGAGTGGAAGAAAACTTGGGGGCGTCAGGCCGCGATTGAGAGCTTGCCGTTGCGCAATCGACCGTCAAGAACAGCTACTCGCGCCTGCAACACCCGGTGCGCTCCCATTGGTGACCATCGCATTTGACGGCGCTTGTTCATTCGCCTGTTGACGAGTGCGTTCGACGAGGATTCCGCTCGCGAGCTCGACACTGGCAGACCGCGTCTGTAGCGATCAGCGTAATCGGGAATGGACGCTTCGTTGATCTGCAGATATCGATCGAACTCATGGATCGTCTGCGCCAATCGGTTGATCTTGGCGACGGTTCGCCGTGGATGCCGTCGTCGGTCGACCATCCGGAGTTCACCGGCTGCTGCGCAAAGGAGCCACTGAGCCGTCATGACCTTTCCGCACCACAGTTTGGCGCGCATCTGATCGAGCTCTCTTGCGGCAAAGCGGAATTCAAGCTGATCGGCCTCGTCCACCTTCACCAGAGATTGGCATGTCTGCCGAATGTGCTGGATGCGCATTGCTACATGAAACCAATCCAGAATGTGGGTACCGGAATTCGTGTCCGGACATTAGCGAAACCCGCACCTTAGCGCATGAGTTGGGCCACTACCTCCTACACCGGGAAGCCTACCCCCAAGGATTTACGTGCAGCTCGGATGATGTCGTCAGATGGGATTCCGAGTACGGCCAGGTCGAGCACCAGGCCAATGTATTCGCAGCCAACATCTTGATGCCGTTGGACGATTATCGCCGCCAGATACCCCAACACGCGCGAGTTGATCTTGAGATGATATCGGCGTGTGCCGAGCGGTATCGCGTCTCGCTGATCGCAGCCGCTCTGCGATGGATCGGTTACACAACTCGCCGAGCTGCTCTGGTCTGCTCAAGGGACGGGTTCATCCTTTGGGCAAAATCTAGTGACGCGGCGCTGAAGTCGGGGGCATATTTTCGAACAAGATGTGATTAGGCATGGAATAAGGACCCCGTTGGCGGGGTGATCGGCTTCCAAAA
>ENA-UOUJ01001350-UOUJ01001350.1-activated-sludge-metagenome-genome-assembly--contig:-NODE-1350-length-13046-cov-4.453776_pt1 | contig 13046 bp, 14 predicted proteins | sample MGYA00249839_ERZ747224 | MGnify/ENA primary metagenome ERZ747224 (study PRJEB28782, sample SAMN03220277) | activated sludge metagenome | biome: wastewater; feature: sewage sludge; material... | reverse complement strand
CGCGCGGCTACATCTACGGCGCGATGGGCTTCTCGGCGCTGGTCGAGCTGCTGAACCTGTGGGTGAAGCGCAACGCGCGCAGGCGCGGCGAGGCGGTGTAGCCGTCGCGCCGCGGGCCGGCGGCACGCGCCATTGCGCCGCCGCCCGCCGGATGCTGGAATGCGCGTATCCCCGTCCGTGCCCGAAGGAGCCTGGCCATGCGTCGTCACCTGAACCCGTTCCGTGCGGCAGCCCTGCTGCTGCTGGCGCTGCTGCTGTCCGGCTGCGGTTACAACCAGATCCAGCAGAAGGACGAGGCGGTCAGTGCCGGCTGGTCCGAAGTGCTGAACCAGTACCAGCGCCGCGCCGACCTGATCCCCAACCTGGTCAACACCGTCAAGGGCTATGCCGCGCACGAGCAGCAGGTGCTGACCGCAGTGACCGAGGCGCGGGCCAAGGTCAGCAACATCAACGTCAATGCCGACGACCCGGCCTCGCTGGCGCAGTTCCAGGCCGCGCAGGGTGAACTGTCCGGTGCGCTGTCGCGGCTGATGGTGGTGGTCGAGAACTACCCCGACCTCAAGGCCGACCAGTCCTTCATCAACCTGCAGACGCAGCTGGAGGGCACCGAGAACCGCATCACCGTGGCGCGCGGCCGCTACATCCAGGCGGTGCAGGACTTCAATACCTACATCCGCCAGTTCCCGGTGAACCTGACGGCGATGCTGTTCGGACACAAGGCCAAGCCCAATTTCACCGTCGAGAACGAGGCCCAGATCAGCCAGGCGCCGACGGTGGACTTCGGCACCGCGCCGCAGCCGCAACCTCAGCCGCAGCCGTCGAACTGAGGACGCGGCGATGACGCGCCTGCTGCGCGCGTTCGGCCTGCTGGCGCTGCTGTGCGCCAGCGCGGCGGCGTGGGCGCAGCTGGCGGCGATCCCCGCGCTCGATTCGCCGGTGGTCGACACCACCGGCACGCTCGATGCCGCCACGCACGCGCGGCTGGAGCAGCAGGCGCTCGACCTGCAGCAGCGCAAGGGCAGCCAGCTGCAGGTGCTGGTGGTGCCGAGCACGCAGCCGGAGACGATCGAGGCCTACGCGGTGCGCGCGTTCGAGCAGTGGAAGATTGGGCGCAGCGGCGTCGACGACGGCCTGCTGCTGGTGGTGGCCAAGGACGACCGCCGGGTGCGGATCGAGGTCGGCTACGGGCTGGAGGGTGCGATTCCCGACATCACCGCCGGCCGCGTGATCCAGGAATACCTGGTGCCGAAGTTCCGCGAAGGCGACTACGCCGGCGGCATTGTCGATGCGACCGGCGTGCTGGTGACATTGGTCGACGGCGAGCCGCTGCCGGAGCCGGCGAGCACACATCGCGCTGCCCCCGACGGCAGCGGCAACTTCCTGTTCGCGATGATCGTGGCGTTCATCGCCGCCAGCGTCGTGCGCGGCCTGTTCGGACAGCGCACGCCGGCCGGGATCCGCGGCCTGTTCAGCGCGGCGGCGGCCGGTGGCGCGGCCTGGCTGGTGTCGGCGCTGGTGCCGGCGGCGCTGGCGGGCGGCTTCCTGGGGCTGCTGGTCGGGCTGATGGCAGGTTCGAACGGACGCTATGCCGACCACGGCGGCTGGGGCGGCTGGGGTGGCGGCTCCGGTGGCGGCTGGGGCGGGGGTGGTTTCGGTGGTGGCGGCTGGTCCGGCGGTGGCGGCATGTCCGGCGGCGGCGGTGCTTCGGGGAGCTGGTGAGATGGGACGTCCCGCGCGACTGCTGCGGCACTGGTTCGCGATGCCCTCGTCGCGGCTGTTCTCGGCCGCCAGCCTGGACCGGATCACCGCAGCCATCGCCGAGGGCGAGCGTCGCCACCGCGGCGAGGTCTGCTTCGCGATCGAACCGGCGCTGGGCACGCGCCAGCTGCTGCGCGGCGTCGACGCGCGCACGCGTGCCTGCGAGGCCTTCGCCACCCTGCGGGTCTGGGACACCGCCGCCAACAACGGCGTGCTGCTGTACGTGCTGCTGGCCGACCATGCGATCGAGATCGTCGCCGACCGCGGCCTGTCCGGGCGGGTGGACGAGGCGCGCTGGCGCGCCATCTGCGCGTGCATGGAAGCGCGTTTTCGCGAAGGCGACCACGAGGGCGGGGCGATCGCCGGCGTCGAGGCGGTGTCGGCGCTGCTCGCCGAACACTTCCCGCAGGACGGGGACGAAGCCGACGAGGACGAACTGCCGAACCGGCCGCATCTGCTGTAGTCCCGTCGCGGCGCGGCGGTGTGGCGTGCGTGCGCCTCGGGCACAATAGGCGCCTGTCCGTCGACGCCGCTGCCTGATGATCCATCTCCACCAGATCGACCCCGTCGCGTTCTCGCTGGGCCCGCTGCGCGTGCACTGGTACGGACTGATGTACCTGCTCGCCTTCGCCACCGCGTGGTGGCTGGGCTCGCGCCGCATCCGCGCCGGCCGCCTGCCGGGCGTCGACGCCAACGGCTTCGGCGACCTGCTGTTCTACGGCATGCTCGGCGTGGTCATCGGTGGGCGGCTGGGCTCGATCCTGTTCTACGACTTCGCCGGCTACCTGGCCGAACCGTTGCGGATGTTCAAGGTCTGGGAAGGCGGGATGAGCTTCCACGGCGGCCTGATCGGCGTGCTGGTCGCGGCCTGGCTGTGGTCGCGCAAGCACAAGCTGCATTTCATCGACACCATGGATTTCGTTGCGCCGCTGGTGCCGGCGGGGCTGGGCTTCGGCCGCATCGGCAACTACATCGGCGCCGAGCTGTGGGGCAAGTACACGCACGCCGGTTGGGGCGTGGTGTTTCCGACCGATCCGCAGTTCTTCGGCTGGAGTGCCGAACGGCTGCAGGCGGAGTTCGCTTCCGGTGCGCTCGACCAGTTTGCGCGGCACCCTTCGCAGCTCTACCAGGCCTTCCTCGAAGGCGTGGTGATGTTCGTCGTGCTGTGGTGGTTCTCGTCGAAGCCGCGGCCGCGCTATGCGGTGAGCGGCCTGTTCGCGCTGCTCTACGGCGTGTTCCGCTTCGCGGTCGAGTTCGTGCGCGTGCCCGACGCCGACATCGGTTACCTCGCCTTCGGCTGGCTGACCATGGGCCAGGTGCTGTCGCTGCCGCTCATTGCGCTGGGGCTGTATTGGCTGTGGAAGTCGCGCGGCGAACCGACGCTGCAGCCGGTCGTCGCCGGAGGCCAGGCATGAAGCAATACCTGGAACTGCTGCAGCACGTGCTCGAACACGGCGCGGAAAAATCCGACCGCACCGGCACCGGCACGCGCAGCGTATTCGGCTGGCAGATGCGCTTCGACCTCGGCCAGGGCTTCCCGCTGGTCACCACCAAGAAGCTGCACCTGCGCTCGATCATCCACGAGCTGCTGTGGTTCCTGAAGGGCGAAACCAACATCGCCTACCTGAAGGAACACAAGGTCGGCATCTGGGACGAATGGGCCGACGCCAACGGCGAGCTGGGGCCGGTGTACGGCAAACAGTGGCGGGCATGGCCCGACGGCAATGGCGGGCACATCGACCAGATGCAATGGCTGGTCGACGAGATCAGGCGCAATCCCGACTCGCGCCGCCTCGTCATCAGCGCCTGGAACGTGGCCGAGCTGCCGCGGATGGCGCTGATGCCCTGCCACTCGCTGTTCCAGTTCTACGTCGTCGACGGCAAGCTCAGCTGCCAGCTGTACCAGCGCAGCGGCGACATCTTCCTCGGCGTGCCGTTCAACATCGCCAGCTACGCGTTGCTCACGCACATGGTGGCGCAGGCGACTGGCCTTGGCGTGGGCGACTTCGTTCACACGCTCGGCGACGCGCACCTGTACTCGAACCACTACGAGCAGGCACGCGAGCAGCTGGCGCGCGTGCCGCGGCCGCTGCCGAAGCTGCACCTGGCCCCGGATGTGACCGACCTGTTCGGCTTCAGCTTCGACGACATCGAGATCAACGGCTACGAGCCGCATCCGGCGATCAGGGCGCCGGTGGCGGTCTAGGCGCCGGGAATCGGGAATGGAGAACCGGGAGTCGTCGACAGCACCCGCGTCCGGCGCAGCGCCGACGCAGTCTGATGTGCCACGCCCCGGCGTTGTCCTGATTGCGGCGCTGGACCGCCAGCGCGCCATCGGCAAGGGCAACGCGCTGCCGTGGCACCTGCCGGACGACCTGAAGCGCTTCAAGGCGCTGACCCTGGGCAAGCCGGTGCTGATGGGGCGCAGGACGGCCGAATCGCTGGGACGCGCGCTGCCGGGAAGGCTCAACCTGATGATGACGCGCGGCGGGCGCGTGCCGTTCGAGGGCATGCAGGCGGTGGCGTCGATCGAGGAGGCGCTGCGCATCGCGGCGGAGCAGGGCGCCGAGGAGCTGTGCGTGATCGGCGGCGCGCAGATCTATGCGCTGGCGCTTCCGTTCGCAGTCGGGATGCATCTCACCCACGTCAACACGGCGGTCGTGGACGCCGATGCGTTCTTCCCGCCGTTTGACGACAGCCGCTGGCGGGTGGTGTCGCGCGAGTCGCGCGCGGCGGATGCGAAGCACGCCTTTTCATTCGAGTTCGTCGACTACGCGCGCGCAGCCGAGCCGGATCGCGATCCGGCGGCGATCCTCATCTGATACCAACTTGCGATCAAGAGTATGAATGGCGTAGGAGCGCCCCATGGGCGCGACCGGCAAGCGACTGCGCCCGTGCTGCACGGGTCGCGGGCATGGCCCGCTCCTGCAACTATCCTTTTGATCGCGAATCGGTATGAAGCGGGCTTGCGGCGCTTCCCCGGCGCCGGTCAATCCCTGGGCAGTTCGCCCTTCGACGGCGGCGGCACGTCACGCCCGGGCACCTGCACGATGTTCAGGCCCTCGGCGTCGAGCTGCAGCGCGGTGAGCTTGCCGCCCCAGACCGCGCCGGTATCGAGCGCGTGCACGCCGTGGCCAATGAACAGGCCGAGCGTGGACCAGTGGCCGCAGACGATCTTCAGGTCGCGCTCGGCGCGGCCGGGCACTTCGTACCACGGGTACAGGCCCGGCGGCTGGGTGCCGGGGGCGCCCTTTTCCGAGAACGCGATGCGTCCGCGCGGCGAGCAGTAGCGCATGCGGGTGAACACGTTGATGATCGCACGGTCGCGATCGACGCCGCGCAGCTTCGGCGACCAGATCGGCTGGTCGCCGTACATGTTCTTCAGCAGCTTTTTCGCCTCGTCGCCGCGGAGCCGGCGCTCGACTTCGCGCGCGTGCTGTTCGGCCAGCTGCGTGGTCCAGCGCGGCGCGAGCCCGGCATGCACCATCATCCAGCCCAGCTCACGGTCGACGTGAAGCAGCGGTTGCGTGCGCAGCCAGTCCAGCAGCAGGTCGCGGTCGTCGGCGAACAGCACGCCGCGCAGGTCGGGATTGACCTTGCGCTGCTCCGGCTCGCTGCGCTGCGCGATCGCCAGCAGCGACAGGTCGTGGTTGCCGAGCACGGTCACCGCATTGTCGCGCAGCGAATGCGCCAGCCGCAGCGTCTGGATCGATTCGCCGCCGCGGTTGACCAGGTCGCCGCAGAACCACAGCCGGTCGGCCGCGGGATCGAAGCGGATCTTTTCCAGCAGGCGCTGCGTGGGGCCGTAGCAGCCCTGCAGGTCGCCGATCGCCCAGACGGCCATGGGTACTTTCTGCGCTCAGTGCAGCGTGCGCGGCACGGCGAGGGTGAACGGCGGGATCGGTGCATCGAAGCGGGTGCCGTCGTCGCCGATCATGTCGTACTTGCCCTCCATGGTGCCGACCGCCGTGGGCAGGGTAGCGCCGGAGGTGTAGGTGAACTGCTCGCCCGGCTCGAGCCGCGGCTGCTCGCCGACCACGCCGTCGCCGTGGACTTCCTCGACCCGGCCGTTGCCGTCGGTGATGAGCCAGTGGCGCGAGACCAGCTGCGCCGGCAGGCGCCCGAGGTTGCGGATGCGGATCGTGTAGGCGAACACGTAGCGGTCGTCGTCGGGCGCGGATTCCTCGTCCAGGAACTGGGTGGCGATCTGGATTTCCAGGCTGTAGTCGGCGGGCGGATTCATGCGGACAGTGTATGCGCTGGCCGTGAACGGTTCGACTATGGCCGTGGCAGCGCGCTTGCGCGCGATTCCCGGGCGCCCGGCGATCGCGGCCGGGCCGCTCCCACGGGAGCTTCAGCCTCCTGCGGCGGGATGGTTCGCCAGGCGCACGAAATCGGCCACCGCGAGCTGTTCCGCGCGCGCCTGCGGGTCGATGCCGGCGGCGCGGATCGTGGCCTCGTCGCACTGGCGGGAAAGTGCGTTGCGCAAGGTCTTGCGGCGCTGGCCGAAGGCATCGCGGACGAGCGCGGCAAAGCGGGCCGGATCGGCGATGCCGACCGTTTCCGGCGCGCGCGGCACCAGCCGCACCACCGCCGAATCGACCCTGGGCGGCGGCCGGAACGCGCCGGAGCCGACCGTGAACAGCGCGGTGACCTCGCACCAGGCCTGCAGCATCACGCTCAGGCGGCCGTAGACCTTGCTGCCGGGGCCGGCGGCCATGCGCTCGACCACCTCTTTCTGCAGCATGAAATGCATGTCGCGGATCATCGCGGCGTGGTCGAGCGCGTGGAACAGGATCGGCGAGGACAGGTTGTAGGGCAGGTTGCCGACCAGGCGGATCGGCGTGCCGGCGGCCAGCGCGGTGAAGTCGACGTCGAGCACGTTGGCGTGCACCAGGGTCAGCTCGCCGTGCGCGCGCGCGGCTTCGGACAGCGGCGCCAGCAGGTCGCGGTCGAACTCGATCGCGGTCAGCGCGCCGTGGCGATCGAGCAGCGGGAAGGTCATCGCGCCCTGGCCGGGGCCGATCTCGACGAGGCGGTCGCCGGGCCTGGGGTCGACCGCGAGGATGATCTTCTCGACCACGCCGCGCTCGTGCAGGAAATGCTGGCCGAGCGACTTCTTTGCAGGTTCCGTGAACCTTGCTGGCGGCGCGTGGCTCACAGCAGCTTCGTCCCGAGCGGCACGTCGCGGTCGGGCACGCACAGCGCGACCCGCCCCTCGGCGTCATGGAAGCCGGTGACCAGGCACTCGGACATCAGCGGCCCGACCTGCTTCTTCGGGAAGTTCACCACGGCCACGACCAGTCGCCCCACCAGCGATTCGGGTGCGTACAGCGAGGTGACTTGCGCGCTCGACTTGCGTACGCCGATCTCCGGCCCGAAGTCGATTTCGAGCACGTAAGCCGGTTTGCGCGCTTCGGGGAATGCACGCGCGGCCAGCACGCGGCCGACGCGCAGCTCGACCTTCGTGAAGTCGTCCCAGTCGATGGTCGGCAGCGGCGTGTTCACGCGATCGCCTCCCGGCGGCGGCGTGCCAGCCCGGCGCAAGTCTCGATCGCCGCGAACAGGCTCGACGGATCGGCGCGGCCGCTGCCGGCGAGGTCCAGCGCGGTGCCATGGTCAACCGCGACGCGCGGCCAGGGCAGGCCGAGGGTCAGGTTCACCGCGCGTTCGAAGCCGCTGTACTTGAGCACCGGCAGGCCCTGGTCGTGGTACATCGCCAGCACCGCGTCGACCTCGCCCAGCTTCGCCGGCAGGAAGGCGGTGTCGGCCGGCAGCGGGCCATCGAGCTGCAGGCCCTCCGCGCGCAGGCGCGCCAGCAGCGGTTCGATCACCTCGATCTCCTCGCGGCCCAGGTGGCCGCCTTCGCCGGCATGCGGGTTGAGGCCGAGCACGGCGATGCGCGGCGCGTCGATGCCGAAGTCGGTGCGCAGGGCGGCGTGCAGGATGCGCAGCACGCGCTCCAGCGCCGCGGGCGTGATTGCGTCCGGCACGTCGCGCAGCGGCAGGTGGGTGGTGGCGAGGGCGACGCGGACGATGTCGTTGGCGAGCATCATCACCACCTCGCGACCGGCGCGCGCGGCGAGCAGTTCGGTGGTGCCGGAGTAGGGGATGCCGCCGAGGTTGACCGTGGCCTTGTGCACCGGACCGGTGACGACGCCATCGCAGCTGCCGTCGAGGCAGGCGTCGGCGGCGCGGGTCAGCGCCTCGATCACGGCGGCGGCGTTGCGCGGATCGGGCGTGCCCGGGGCGCAGTCGACGGCGTTGGGGACTTCGACCAGGCGCAGTTCGCCAGCGGCGGCGGTCGCCGAATCTTCGGCGATGAAGCGCAGCGGCAGCCCGAGGCGCGCGGCCGCAGCGGAAAGTGTGCGGCGGTCGCCGAAGGCGACGAGGTCGGCGTTCCATTCGCGCTGCGCGGCGCGCACGCACAGTTCGGGACCGACGCCGGCCGGCTCGCCCGGCACCAGCGCCAGCCGCGGGCGGTGCATCTCAGCCGCCGCTGTTGCCGGCGCGGATGTTGACGTAGGCCTCGCCGCGCATCTCGCGCAGGTAGCGTTCCCACTCGTCCTCCAGCTTGCGCTGGCCGATCGATTCGCGCACCTGCGCGCGCCGGTTGTCGTCGTCGACGTTGGCCTGGCGCGTGGCGATGCGCTGCACGATGTGCCAGCCTGCCTGGGTCTTGAATGGTGCGGACACCTGGCCGTCCTGCAGGTTGGACACCTGGCCGCCGAACTCCGGTCCGAACTCGTCTTGCGTGAACCAGCCCAGGTCGCCGCCTTCGGGCTTGCTCACGGTGTCGTCGGAGCTCTCGCGCGCGATCGCCTGGAAGTCGGCGCCGCCGGCGACGCGCGCGCGCAGCGTGTCGATCTTCGCCTTGGCCTCGCTGTCGCCGCCCGCGCCCTGCGCGGGCCGCACCAGGATATGGCGCGCGTGGTACTGGGTGACCGAGCCGGCAGCACCGGCCTGGGCCTCGTCTCGGGCCTCGATCAGCTGCAGCAGCTGGAAACCGCTGGGGCCGCGCATCGGGCCGATCATCTCGCCCGGCTGCATGCTGCGGATGGCGTTCGCGAACGCGACCGGGATCTCGTCGAGGCTGCGCCAGCCGAGGTCGCCGCCTTCGAGCGCGTTGGGGCTGTCGGAATAGCGCACCGCGGCCGCGGCGAACTCCATCTCGCGGCGGTCGACCAGCGCCTTGACGCCGTCGATCTTCTGCTGTCCGGTCGCGATTTGCTCCGGCGTCGCACCTTCGGGCAGCGCCACCAGGATGTGGGCGAGGTGGTAGGTGGTGGCGCCGGCGCGCGCGGCCATCGCCGCGTCGACTTCGGCGTCGCTGACGCTGATGCGGCTCTGCGCGAAGCGCTGGCGCAGGCGCTGGACCAACATCTCCTCGCGCAGCGAACTGCGGAAGTCGTCGATCGACATGCCGTCAAGCGCCAGCTGCTGGCGCAGCTGGTCGGGCGACAGGTTGTTCTGCTGGGCGATGGCGTTGATGGCGTTGTCGACTTCGGCGTCGCTGACGCGCACGCCGGTCTCGGACGCGCGCGTGGTCTGCAGCTTGACCAGGATCAGGCGCTCGAGCACCTGGCGTTCAAGCACGTGCCGCGGTGGCAACTGGGTCTGGCGGTTGGCGTACTGCGCGATGATGTTCGCGACCGCGCGGTCGAGCTCGCTCTGCAGGATGACGTCCTCGTCGACCACCGCGGCGATGCGTTCCAGGGGCTGGGTCTGCTGCGCCTGGACGGAAGCCGCGAACAGCAGGGCGGCGCACAGGAATGCGAATCGGATCTTCATGGCAGGGGGTCGTCAGAAATGTCGTCGCCAACGCTGCTGCGCAGTTCCGACGGCGGGACGAGATAGAGGTCGTCGCGGTGGTACCCGAGGATAGCACGGCGCAGGCGGCTCCGGTTGTCGGGACCGGCGGAGCCGAGGCCCTTGAGCTCGATCTCGAGCTGGATCGAATCGTTCATGTCGCCGCGGTTGTTGCGCACGTAGCGGCGGGCGACCAGGCGCGCGGCGACGCAGCAGCTTTCCCACTGCACGCCGGCGATGCCCTCGAGCACCTGCTTGTCCTTGAGCGAGTAGTAATAGCGGCCGACCAGGCTCCACGCCGGGTTGATCGGGTACAGGAACGACAGGTCGACCTGCTCCAGCAGGTCGTCCTGGCTCACCGTGTTGCGACGGTAGCGGTAGGCGAGGTTGACGATGCCGTCGTCGCCGATCAGGTAGCGCGTGCGCAGCGTGACCAGGTCCTCCTGGCTGGTGGCCGGGTTCCACTGGTAGGAGGCGCCGACGGTCCAGCGGTCGTTGACCGCGTAAGTGGTGTCGGCGACCCAGGTGGAGCTGCCTTTCTCGATCGGCACCTCGTTGCCGAGGGTGACGCGCGAATCCTCGAAATAGCGGATCTGGCCGATGCTGGCGGTCAGCCTCTCGCGGCCGTCGGACTCGCGGATCAGGCGCGAGGTCAGGGCCAGGGTGAGCTGGTTGGCGTCGGCCTGGCGGTCGGCGCCGGAATAGCGGTTGTCGCGGAACAGCTGGCCCCAGCTGAAGGTCATGGGGCGGGTGTCGAACAGCGGCATGTCGCCCTGCTCGCGGTAGGGCGAGTTCAGGTAGAACAGGCGCGGTTCCAGCGTGTGCAGGTGGTCTTCACCGCGGAAGCGGGTGTTGCGGTCGAAGAGCAGGCCGGCGTCGATGCTTGTGATCGGCTGATTGCGCGACGGCGAGGTGTCCGCTGCGCCGGGCGACATCTGCTCGGCCAGCTCGTCCTCCAGCCGGTAGCCGGTGTAGCGCCAGGCCAGGGTCGGCTTGACGAACCAGCTGGCGCCCTCCAGCGGCATGCTGACGTAGGGCTTGAGGTCGAGGCGGCTGCCGCCCGGCCGGGTGGCGCTGTCGATGTGCGCGAAGCGGGTGGCTTCGGCGTCGACGCCGGCGACCAGCCATCGGCCGAACGGCTGCTCCCAGCTGGCGTAGGCGCGCGGCAGGCGGTTGTAGGGCAGGTTCGATTCGTGGAGCGTGTAGTCGGTCAGGTGCGAATACTGCCCCTCGAAGCCGGCGGTCCAGAAGGCGCCGCGGCCGTACACGCCGATGTTGCTGATTAGCGAGGTCAGGGTCCGGCCTTCGACGCTGCTGTTGCTGTCCTCGACCCAGCGCGGGTCGCTGATCCAGTGCAGGTCGGTGCGCGCCTGCCAGGTGCGGTTGATGTCGTGTGAGCCGACGAAGCGGGCCATGCCGCGGTCGTCCTTGCGCCGGTTCTCCGCAATCGGCACTTCGACCAGCTCGAGGTCGCGTTCGCGCCAGGCCAGGTCGTCGGAGGGCAGCACCTCGATGTCGAGGACGCCGCGGCCGCGTTCGGTGAGGTAGCGGAACTCGGTGCCCAGCTGCAGTCCGCGCTTGCTCATCCAGCGCGGCGTCAGCGTCATGTCGTAATGCGGCGCCAGGTTGAGGTAGATCGGCTGGCGCCAGTCGAAGCCGTTGCGACTGGACAGGCTGATGCTCGGATACAGCAGGCCGGTCTTGCGGCGGTCGTCGATCGGGAACGCCAGGTACGGCACGTACAGCACCGGCACCTTGCCGATGCGCAGGGTGGCGTTGCGCGCGACGCCGGTGCCTTCCTCGGTGTCGACGTCGATCCGCTGCGCGCGCAGCTCCCACCAGCGCTGGCTGGGCGGGCAGGTGGAATACGTGGAGCCGAACATCCGGCCTACCGAATCCTGCATCTCGATGCGCTCGGCGCCGCCGTTTCCGCGGCGCTCGATCAGCTGGTAGCGGACGTTGTCGATGCGGTGCGAGTCGCTGTTCTGGTCGCCCTCGAGGCGCTCGGCGACCACGCGCATGCCCGAGTCCTGGTAGCGGACGTTGCCGGTGGCGGTGTAGGTGCCGGTGTCCTGCGAGAACTCGATGTTGTCGGTGCCGAGGAACTGGTCGCCGCGGCGCAGGGTGACGTTGCCGGTGATGTTGTACAGGCCGCCGTCCATGCCGATGGTCTGGTCGCCCTCGATGTCGGTCGGCAGGTGCTCGCGGTCCTCGGGCCGACCGACCGGCGCGTGCGCGTCGGGGAACAGCGGCACCGCGTCCTCGACCGGGCACATCGACCAGTCGACCGGAATGTCGTCGTCCGCGTGGGCTGCCAGCGACAGGGCGATGCAGATCGGCAGGGGCAGCAGGCGAAGCGCTGGACGCACGCGACGGGTTCCCGGTGTCGGAAAGGCCGCTAGCTTGCCGGAACCACCGTGTAGCGGCAATGCAGGCGCCAGCGGCGGTTCATGCAGGCGCGGGTGCCCGCGGCGGCCCGTGTCCACGGCAGGGTTCAGGCGTCGGCGGCGGCAGGCCCGGCGACCAGCGCGGACACGTGCGCCACCGCCCCCTCCGCCAGCGCGCGCAAGTCGTAGCCGCCCTCGAGCATGGACACGATCCGGCCCTCGCCGTGGCGTGCGGCCAGCCGCTGCAGTTCGCCGGTCAGCCAGCCGAAATCGCCCGGATCGAGCGCCAGGCCCGCCAGCGGGTCGCGGCGGTCGGCGTCGAAGCCGGCGGACACGAACAGCAGCTGCGGCGCGAAGGCGTCGAGCGCCGGCAGCAGCGTGTCGCGCCACGCGCGCCTGAACGGCTCGCTGCCGGCGCCGGCGGGCAGCAGGGCGTTGACGATGTTGCCGGCACCGCGTTCGTTGGCCGCACCGGTCCACGGGAACAGGTCGGACTGGTGCGAGCTGAGGTAGAGCACCCGCGGGTCGTGCTCGAAGATCGCCTGGGTGCCGTTGCCATGATGGACGTCGAAATCGATGATCGCCACCCGCGCCAGCCCGAACCGCTCCAGCGCATGGGCGGCGGCCACGGCGATGTTGTCGAACAGGCAGAAGCCCATCGCCGCGTCGATGGTGGCGTGGTGGCCGGGCGGGCGTACGGCGCAGAAGGCGACATCGGCTTCGCCGTTCATCACCGCCTCGGTTGCGGCGATGCCGGCGCCGACCGCGCGCAGCGCCGCCTCGGGCGAGCCGGGCGAGAGCAGGGTGTCCGGGTCGAGCCGCATCGTCCCGTGCAGCGGTGGGCTGAGCACCGTCGCCAGCAGCCGCTCGTCGTGCACGCGCAGCAGCTGGCCGCGGGTGGCGCGCGGTGCCTCGATCCACTCCATCGCCGGGAAGGCCTCGTGCACGGCCTCGAGCACCGCCTCCAGGCGGTCCGGGCATTCCGGGTGGCCGGGACCGGTGTCGTGCTCCAGGCAGGCGGGGTGGGTGTAGCCGAGGATCCGGGCCATGTCTAGGGCCTGTTGACGCTATTGGCATGGGCCCCGTTGTCGT
>ENA-UOUJ01001349-UOUJ01001349.1-activated-sludge-metagenome-genome-assembly--contig:-NODE-1349-length-13083-cov-3.604928_pt1 | contig 13083 bp, 13 predicted proteins | sample MGYA00249839_ERZ747224 | MGnify/ENA primary metagenome ERZ747224 (study PRJEB28782, sample SAMN03220277) | activated sludge metagenome | biome: wastewater; feature: sewage sludge; material... | reverse complement strand
TGGGCGCCGCCGTGGGCTTTGTCATGGCCGAGGAAAAGATGCGCGCCGAATTCGGGGCGGACCTGTGCGACCACCGCACCTGGGTCATCGCGGGCGACGGCTGCCTGATGGAGGGCATCAGCCACGAGGCGATCGCGCTGGCCGGCCACCAGCGTCTGGGCCGGCTGATCGTCCTGTGGGACGACAACGGCATCACCATCGACGGCGCGGTGTCGCTGTCCGACAGCACCGACCAGTTGAAACGCTTCGAGGCGTCCGGCTGGCGCACGCTGTCCTGCGACGGCCACGACCCCGCCGACATCGACCGCGCCCTGGCGCAGGCGAAACAGGACGACGGCCGCCCGGTGCTGGTCGCCTGCCGCACGATCATCGGCTTCGGGTCCGCCAAGAAGGGCGGCACCTCGGGCGTCCACGGCTCGCCGCTCGGGGCCGAGGAGATCGCGGCGACGCGGCTTGCCTATGCGTGGGAGCATCCCGATTTCCATCTGCCCGAGGAGCTGGTCGCGCGCTGGCGCGAACTGGGCCGCCGCGGCACCGCGGAACGCGAGGCATGGGCCGCGCGCGTGGACGCCCTGCCCGCGGACCGCCGCGACGCCTTTGCCACGCGGGTTTCGGGCGAGGCCAACCCGCAGCTTGCCCCCGCCATCGCCGCGCTGAAACAGCAGGCGTCGGACAGCCGCCCCAAGGTCGCGACCCGCAAGGCGTCCGAAATGGTGCTGGAGGTCGTGAACCCGGTGCTGCCGGAAACCATCGGCGGCTCGGCCGACCTGACCGGATCGAACAACACCCTGACCAAGGGGCTGGGCGTCTTCTCGCCGGAAAACCGGCTGGGCCGTTACATCCATTATGGCATCCGCGAACACGGCATGGCCGCAGCGATGAACGGGCTTTGGCTGCACGGGGGCTTCCGCCCCTATGGCGGGACGTTCCTGGCCTTCACCGATTACGCCCGCGGCGCGATGCGTCTGTCGGCGCTGATGGGCCTGCCGGTGGTTTACGTGATGACCCACGATTCCATCGGCCTGGGCGAGGACGGCCCGACCCACCAGCCGGTCGAGCATCTGGCGATGCTGCGCGCCACGCCCAACACCCTGACCTTCCGCCCGGCCGATGTGGTGGAAACCGCCGAGGCGTGGGAAATTGCGCTGACCTCGGACAGCACGCCGTCCGTTCTGGCGCTGTCGCGGCAGAACCTGCCGACCGTGCGGCTTGAGCATACGGACGAGAACCTGACCGCGCGGGGCGCCTATGTCCTGCGCGAGGCGTCGGCCGCGCCGCAGGCGATCCTGATGGCCTCGGGGTCCGAGGTGGAGATCGCCCTGAAAGCCGCCGAGGCGCTGGAAGCCGATGGCATCCCCGCCCGCGTCGTGTCGGTCCCCTGCATGGAGCTGTTCCGCGACCAGGATGACAGCTATCGCGCCGAGGTCCTGCCCGAAGGCCCCGTCCGCGTCGCAATCGAGGCTGCCGTGCGCCAGCCATGGGACTGGCTGCTGCTGGGCGAGGGTGGGCGCGAAAAGCGCGCGGGCTTCGTCGGCATGACCGGCTTCGGCGCATCCGCCCCAGCCGAACGGCTGTATCAGGAGTTCGGCATCACGCCCGAGGCGACGGTCGCCAGGGTCAAGGCGCTGCTGTGACCCCCGCAAGGGGCGCGGCGGTCCATCCGCCCCGCCCGGACATGACCCGCCGCCCGGCGGCGGCATCCTGATGCGTCCCCTGTCCCGCGCCGGGGCGCTGATGGGGCGCGAGGCCGATGGGCTGCGCCGCCCGGCCCGCAACGCGCAGGCCGCGGGCATCCTGATGCTGCTGGCATCGGTGCTGCTGTTCACGCTGATGGACGCGACGGGCAAGCACCTGACCCAGCGTTATCATCCCGGACAGGTGATCTGGGTGCGCATGGCGGTGAACCTTGCCATCGTCGTCGTGGTGCTGCTGCCGCGGCTGGGGACTGTCGTGCAGTCGCGCGCGCCGCTGCTGCAGGTCGGGCGCGGGGTGACGCAGCTTGCCTCGATCGGGCTGTTCTTTTCCGCGCTGCCCTTCATCGGGCTGGCCGAGGCGACGGCGATCATGGACATCAATCCGGTCCTCATCACGCTGGGGGCGGCGCTGTTCCTGGGCGAACGCATCGGCCTGCGCCGCATCCTGGGGATCGGCGCGGCGCTGGTCGGCGCGCTCATCATCATCCGGCCCGGCGCGGGGGTGCTGCATCCGGCGGCGGTGCTGCCGCTGATCGGAGCCGTCACCTATGCCGCGGGGGCAATCCTGACGCGGATGGTGCGGGGCGATTCGACCGCGACCTCGATCCTGTGGTCCACGGCGGTCGCCACGCTGGGCGCGTCGCTGGTCGCGCCCTTCGTCTGGCAGCCGGTGCAGACGGGCGACCTGTGGGCGTTCCTGCTGATCGGCCTGCTGGGCACGGCGGCGCAGGCGCTGCTGATCCGCGCCTTCTCGCTGGCCGAGGCCGCGGCGGTCGCGCCCTTCGGCTATACCGGGCTGATCTGGGCGGGGCTGTGGGGCTGGCTGTTCTTTGGGGCCGTGCCCGATTTCTGGGCGCTGACGGGGGCCGCGATCATCGTGGCCGCCGGGCTTTACGTCTGGACGCGCGAGGCTCGCGCCATGCAGGAGACAGGATGACGGGCGACGGTGATACGCGCGGCACGCTGACGGACCAGCTGTCCAGCACGGTCTTCCTGGGCCTGATCCGGCTGCTCCTCCTGCTGCCTTATCCTCGCCGCATCCCGGCGATGGGCTGGGCCTTTTCCCATCTGGTCGCGCCGCTGGCGGGCTGGCGGCGGCGCATCCGCGACAATCTGGCGCTGGCCCGCCCCGACCTGCCTGCGGCCGAGGTGCGCCGCCTGACCCGCGCAGTCCCCGACAACGCGGGCCGCGCGATGATGGAGATCTATTCGGGCGCCGAATTCACGTCCCGCATCGCGGCAGCCGACCCGCTGACCGGCCCCGGCCTGGCCGCGCTGGAACGGGCGGCGGCCGAAGGGCGGCCAGTGGTCCTGGCCTGCGCGCATTTCGGCAATTACGACGCCATCCGCGCCGCCCTTGCCGCCCGCGGCTGGCCGGTGGGGGCGCTGTATCGCCCGATGAACAACGCGGCCTTCAACCGCCATTACATCCCCGCGATCGAGGCCATCGCGCAGCCGCTGTTCCCGCGCGGGCGGGCCGGGCTGATGGCGATGCTGCGGTTCCTGCGCCGGGGCGGGCTGCTGTGCCTGGGCTTCGACCAGTATGACCGCCACGGGGCCACGCTGCGCTTTTTCGGGCTGCCGTCCGAGACGGTGCTGACGCCGGCCGAACTGGCCCTGCGCCATGATGCCGCGCTGATCCCGATCGCGGGCATCCGGCAGCCCGATGGGCTGAGCTTCCGGGTTCAGGTGGGCGCGCCTGTCGCGCCCGGCGATCCGGGGGCGATGATGCAGGCGCTGAACGACGATCTGGAACGGCTGGTGCGCACCCATATGGACCAGTGGTTCTGGGTGCATCGACGCTGGAAACCGGGGCGGGCGCCCCGCTGATCCAGGGCCGGGGGCCAAACCGCTTTCCCTTGCGCTCGGCTGCGGGCTATAAGCGCGCGATACCGCCGCAGGCAACAGAACGGCACAGGCACAGAGGACGGCATGGGCGACAACAACGATGGCAAGCATCACGAAGGCGATGTGGCCTTCATCCAGGCGCTGGCCGAGCTTTTGAACCGCAACGAACTGACCGAAATCTCGGTCAAGCGCGAATACGGCGAAAACGATCGCCTGACCGTCCAGCTGTCCAAACAGAACGCGCCGGCGATCATGCAGCCCGCCCCGGTCTTTGCGCAGGTCCCCGCCGCAGCCCCGGCAGCCGCCGCCGCGGCCCCGCCCACGGGCGACCCCGCCAGCCTGCCCGGCGCCGTCACCTCGCCGATGGTGGGGACGGTCTATCTGGCCGCCGAACCCGGCGCGCAACCCTTTGCCACCATCGGCCAGCAGGTCGCCGAGGGCGACACGCTGCTGATCGTCGAGGCGATGAAGACCATGAACCACATCCCCGCCCCGCGCGCCGGAACCATCCGCCGCATCCTGGTCGAGGACGGCAGCCCCGTCGAATTCGGCACCCCCCTGATGGTCATCGAGTGACCGGCCCATGTTCGACAAGATCCTGATCGCCAACCGGGGCGAGATCGCGCTGCGCGTGATCCGCGCCTGCCGGGAAATGGGCATCGCCTCCGTCGCGGTCCATTCCACCGCCGACACCGACGCCATGCATGTCCGCATGGCCGACGAATCCGTCTGCATCGGCCCGCCGCCGTCGGCCGCCAGCTATCTGTCCATGCCCGCGATCATTTCCGCCTGCGAGATCACGGGCGCGCAGGCGATCCATCCCGGCTATGGCTTCCTGTCCGAGAACGCGACCTTCGTGCAGATGGTCGAGGACCACGGCCTGACCTTCATCGGCCCGCGCGCGGAACATATCCGCCTCATGGGCGACAAGATCACCGCCAAGGAAACCGCGAAGTCGCTGGGCATCCCGGTGGTGCCGGGGTCCGAGGGCGGCGTGCCCGACGTGGACACGGCCAGGACGGTCGCGGTCCAGATCGGCTATCCCGTCATCATCAAGGCCTCGGCCGGGGGCGGCGGAAAAGGAATGAAGGTCGCCCATGACGAGGCCGGGCTGGAGGTCGCCTTCCGCACCGCGCGTGCCGAGGCCAAGGCCGCCTTCGGCAACGACGAGGTCTATATCGAGAAATACCTGCAACGTCCCCGCCATATCGAGATCCAGGTCTTCGGCGACGGCAAGGGCGGCGCGATCCATCTGGGCGAACGCGACTGCTCGCTGCAGCGCCGCCACCAGAAGGTGCTGGAGGAAGCCCCCGGGCCCGCCATCACCCCCGAACAGCGCGCCCGCATCGGCGGCATCTGCGCGGATGCGATGGCGCAGCTGGGCTATGCCGGCGCGGGCACCGTCGAGTTCCTGTTCGAGGACGGCGAATTCTATTTCATCGAGATGAACACCCGCCTTCAGGTCGAACATCCCGTGACCGAGGCGATCTTCGGCGTCGATCTGGTGCGCGAACAGATCCGCGTCGCCGCGGGCGAGCCGCTGAGCCTGAGCCAGGACGACCTGACGATCCGCGGCCATGCGATCGAGGTGCGCATCAACGCCGAAAAGCTGCCGAACTTCACCCCCTGCCCTGGCCGGATCACCCAGTATCACGCGCCGGGCGGCCTGGGGGTGCGGATCGATTCCGCGATCTATGACGGCTATGCGATCCCGCCCTATTATGACAGCCTGATCGGCAAGCTGATCGTCCACGGCCGCGACCGTCCCGAGGCGCTGGCGCGGCTGTCCCGCGCGCTGGGGGAACTGATTGTGGACGGGGTGGACACCACCGTTCCGCTGTTCAATGCGCTGCTGCAGGAACCCGACATCCTGCGCGGAGATTATTCGATCCACTGGCTGGAACGCTGGCTGGCGGAAAACGTCGCCTGACGCGAAAGGGCCGGCGGAACCGGCCCTTGCCGTTGCCGCAGCAGGACCGGCATCTGCTGACGGCGGCCTGAATCGCCCCTGCCCGCCCCGCCGAGATCCGGATCGGTGAATTCGGCTCTGGCTGTCTGCACGGTCGCGTCCTCGTCCTGCTCGCGCTCAGGCTTGGGGGTCACGACATACGGACATACCTGCTCGGAAAGGCGCCGGCCGTCGCCGGGATCGCGCGATCTGTCGCGCCTGCAGCATCGTAGGTTGCAATAGTCGGCGGCGGGGCGGCCTGCGCGCCCCGGCGGAATCCGCAGTCAGCGCCAGAGAGGCGCCGAAAGGCTGCCCGGCCTGTTCAAGGGTTCGTCCTTCCCTTCCTTGCCCGCCAACCCTCTCGTGCGGCGCAGGGTTCGCCTCTGCTGGCCTTCGTGTGCCGCCGCCGCTAATCTGCCGGCGCACAGACGGAGAGCGCCTGATGCTGACTGCCGACCAGTTGCTGACCGGATACGCGAGCGGTGTCTTTCCCATGGCGCAATCCGCCAGCAATCCCCAGCTTTACTGGTTCGATCCGCTCTGGCGGGGGATTTTGCCGGTGGGCGGGATCCATGCCTCACGGTCGCTGCGCCGCAGCCTGCGCCGGGACGGCTGGCAGGCCAGTTCCCGCCCCTGTTTCGATACCATCGTCGCCGCCTGCGCGGGCCGGCCGGAAACCTGGATCAACGCACCGCTGCGCCGGCTTTATGCGGAACTCTATCGGCGGGGACATGCCCATGCGCTGGCGGTCCTGCAAGAGGGCCAGCTTGCGGGCGGGATCTTCGGCGTGACGCTGGGGGCGGCGTTCTTTGGCGAAAGCATGTTCTCGATCCGCACCAACGGGTCAAAGATGGCGCTGGTCTGGCTGTCCGATCACCTGAACCGCTGCGGCTTCACGCTGTTCGACACACAATATCTGACGCCCCATCTGGCCAGCATGGGCGGGATCGAGATTTCGCGCGCTGCCTATCACCGCCGATTGGCCGCGGCGCTGTCCCGCCGCGCCGATTTCCACGCCTATCCGTTGCCGTCTGCGGAATCGCTGCTGGCGTCGCTGTCCGCCTCGCCTGCCTCGATTTCCGCGCCTTCGGACGGTCCCATGCCCTCGCCCCCTTCCGGGGCTTCGGAATCGGGTTCATAGCGGACATCGGGACGGGCGGTGCCGGACCCGTCGTTGCAGGCCACCACCCAGATATCATAGCGCGCATCATCCAGCGCCGACAGCGCGGGCGAGGACGCGATCATCCAGCCCGAAAACGCGGTCCGGTGCCGCAGGCTGTCGGTGATCGTCAATTGGGCGAAGGCGTCCGATTCCTTGTCCGCGGCAGGATAACGGCATTCGCCCAGCCGCACGTCCAGCCGGCCGAAGCGAAGCGATTCGCCCACATCCAGCGTCAGATCGCTGGTCTGGCCCGATACCTTGTCCAGACCGCGCAGCAAGGCGCCCTGACCCCGCATGATCTCGCCATCGGCCGCGGGGGCGACGCTGGCGGCGCGGGTGCCCGGCGCCACATCGGTAGTCCTGCGGTCCTGGGCCAGCGCGGGGGCTGCGGCCAGCGCGGCCGACAGGATCAGCAGCGCGCGGATCATTCCGCCCCCGTCTTTTCCGACGCTTGCGCATCGACGAATTTCATCATCAGCGACAGCAGGCTGACCGCGCCCTGCACGTCCTCGATCTCGGCGCCCGGTGCCAGCAGGTCGGTGCTGCCGCCCGGCTGCAGTTCGATATAGGCGCCGCCCAGCAGCCCGTCGGACTGGATCAGCGCGGCGCTGTCCACGGGCAGTTCGATGTCCGAGGGCACCCGCAGTTCGGCTTCGGCATAATAGGTCTTGGGATTGAGCCGCACGTCGGCCACGCGGCCGATGCGGACGCCGGCCATGCGGATCTCGGTTCCCGTCTCGACGCCGTTCACGTTCGGGAAGGATGCGATCAGCGGATAGGTGCCGCGCCCTGCGTCCCCGAAGGCCCCGGTGGACCAGACCAGGAAACCGGCGGCCACGGCCAGGACAGCCCCCCCGACCCACAGTTCGGCCCGTTCCGCCCCGCTCATGCTATTCCGGCTGCCATGCGTCGTAATCGCGGCGCTGCGGCGGGTCCACCCGCAGGATCGACCCCGGCGGGTGATAGGCGCCGGGCGTGCCGGTCATGTTCTCGCGATGCGGCTGTTCCCAGGGCTTGCGGGGCAGCGGCGCGACGGTGGGCGGATCGTCCCAGGTGTGGCGCAAACAGCCGTTCCATTCCGGGGCGACGCGGCTGGCCTCGGATTCGCCGTTGAAGATGATCCAGCGGCGCTTGCCGCCGGCGGTCTGGTAATAGATGTTGCCCTGAGCGTCCTCGCCGACCTTCTGGCCGTGACGCGCAGTCCAGATCTGCGTACCCAGGGTCTGACCGTTCCACCAGGTCAGCAGGCGATCGACGATCCACATGGGCCAGGCTCCTTCGGCAGCAGGACGGTCCTTCCTATCGCCGATCCGCGGGTCAAGGTCCAGCACCTTGCATGGATCATGCGGCAGACTGCCGCCGTCCGCTTGCACCCGCCGCAGGGCTGGGCCAACGCTGTCGCCCGGCAGACGGCAAAGGGGGAACGGCATGGCCGAGGTGCTGATCGCGGGCGGGGCGGTGATGGGGGCGTCGGTCGCCTTCTGGCTGACGCGGATGGACCCGTCCCTGAAGGTCACGGTGATCGAGCCGGACCCCAGTTACGCCACCAGTTCGACCGCACTGTCGGCCGCCGGCATCCGGTCGCAGTTCACCAACGAGGTGAATGTCGCGATCAGCCGCTTCGGGATCGAATTCATCCGCGACTTCGCCCGCCACACCGGCGAGGCCGGCGGCGTGGCCGACCTGGGGTTCAAGGAAAACGGCTATCTGTTCCTGACCGGGACCGAAACCGGGGCGCTGCAACTGGAAAACCTGGCCGCGATGCAGCGGACCTTGGGCGCGGAGACGCAGGTGCTGGACCGCGCGGGCCTTGCCGCGCGCTGGCCGTGGATGCAGCTGGACGACATCATCGCAGGGTCATACGGGCCGCGCGACGAAGGCTTCTTCGACAACATGGGGCTGCTGTCGGGGATGAAGAACGCGGCCCGCGCGGCGGGCGCCGTCTGGCTGCGCGACCGGGTGACGGCGTTCGAGCGCGAGGGCGACCGCGTGACCGCCGTGCAACTGGAACAGGGCGGGCGGCGGCAGGCGGATGTCTTCGTCAATTGCGCCGGGCCGCGGGCGGGCCTCCTGATGCGGACCATGGGCCTCGACCTGCCGGTGGAGCCGCGCAAGCGCACGATCTTCGTCGTGGATGCGCCCAAGGCGCGCCACCCGGACACGCCGCTGGTGATCGACCCCTCGGGCATCTGGATGCGTCCGGAACACGGGCAATGGCTGGCCGCGACCGTGCCCGCCACCGACGGCCCCTGCGCCGAGGACGATTTCGATCCCCAGGACGAATTGTGGGAGGATCACGTCTGGCCCGCGCTCTACCACCGCGCCGAGGGGTTTGCCGAATCGAAGGTCGCGCGCCGCTGGGCCGGGCATTACGCCTTCAACACGCTGGACCAGAATGCGATCCTGGGCCGCAACCCGCAGGTGCCGAACCTTTTTCACGCCAACGGCTTTTCCGGCCACGGCCTGCGGCAGGCCCCTGCCGTAGGCCGCGGCATCGCCGAGCAGATCGTCCATGGCGGCTGGGTGACGCTGGACCTGTCGCCCTTGGGCGTGCAGCGGGTGCTGGACGCCCAGCCCTTCGCCGAGGCCGCGATCGTATAGGGACAGGGGCGCGGCCCCCGCCCACAGCCGGGACATTTGCGCCAAGGCGAAGGCACCTTCTTGATCTTGCCCCAAATATCCCAGGGATCGTCGTATACGACGATGGGGGCAGCGGCCCCGCTTTCCTCCTCGCAGCGGCTGTGGCATGCACCGCCCGACAAGACGGAGCCCGCCCATGCCCTTCACCATCGCCATCGACGGACCCGCGGCTTCGGGCAAGGGCACCATCGCGCGGGCGCTCGCGGCGCGGTTCGGGTTCCATCATCTGGACACGGGACTGCTTTATCGCGCCGTGGGCATGCTGGGCGGCGATCCGGTGGCGGCCGCGCATGGGCTGGCGGCGGACGACCTGACCCGCCCCGACCTGCGTTCGGCCGAGGCCGGGATGGCGGCGTCCCGCATCGCCGCGATCCCCGAGGTGCGCGCGGCTCTTGCCGCCTTTCAGCGCCGCTTTGCGGACCAGGAACCGGGCGCGATCCTGGACGGGCGCGACATCGGAACGGTGATCTGTCCCGACGCGGCGGTGAAGCTGTATGTCGTGGCCGATGACGAGACCCGCGCCGCGCGGCGGGCGGCGGAACTGGGCGAGGACCCTGCCCTGATGCTGGAACAGCTGCGCGAACGGGATGCCCGCGACCGGGCGCGCGCGTCCGCCCCCCTGCGTCCGGCTCCGGACGCAGTGGTGCTGGACACGACCGCGATGAGCATCGCTCAGGCCGTCGCCGCCGCCGTCGCCCATGTCGAGGCGAGACTGGCGCGTTAGAGGGGCGCGGTCCGCTTGCCTCGCCGCCCTTTTGGCGTTATATGGGCGACCGAGTCTTTCGGGCGACATGGCCACAACAGGCCGCTTTCCACCGGGTCGGGCAGTATTGCCGCGACCCGTTGTCGTTGCGAAGGACCATGACAGACCGGCGGAGCCAACCGCCCGGCCCGTAACTCGCTCAAAGGAACCCCAAGCCGCATGGCGAAGAACACATCCATGGAGGAGTTCGAAGCCCTCCTCAACGAAAGCTTCGAGATCGACACTCCGGACGAAGGTTCGGTCGTCAAGGGCCGTGTCATCGCCATCGAGGCGGGACAGGCCATCATCGACGTCGGCTACAAGATGGAAGGCCGCGTCGATCTGAAGGAATTCGCAGGTCCCGGCGAAGAGCCGAACCTGAAGGTCGGCGACGAGGTCGAGGTCTATCTGGACCGCGTGGAGAACGCCCGCGGCGAAGCCTCGATCAGCCGTGAAAAGGCCCGCCGCGAAGAGGCCTGGGACCGACTGGAACAGGCCTACGCCAAGGAAGAGCGCGTCGATGGCGCCATCTTCGGCCGCGTCAAGGGCGGCTTCACCGTCGATCTGGGCGGCGCCGTGGCGTTCCTGCCCGGCAGCCAGGTCGATGTGCGCCCCGTGCGCGACGCGGGTCCGCTGATGGGCCTGAAGCAGCCGTTCCAGATCCTGAAAATGGATCGCCGCCGCGGCAATATCGTCGTGTCGCGCCGCGCCATTCTGGAAGAATCGCGTGCCGAACAGCGGGCCGAGGTCATTTCCAACCTGCGCGAAGGCCAGGTGGTCGATGGCGTCGTCAAGAACATCACCGAATATGGTGCGTTCGTGGACTTGGGCGGCGTGGACGGCCTGCTGCATGTCACCGACATGGCATGGCGCCGCGTGAACCACCCGTCGGAAATCCTGTCGATCGGCGAGAACGTCAAGGTTCAGGTCGTCAAGATCAACAAGGAAACCCACCGCATCAGCCTGGGCATGAAGCAGCTCCAGTCCGATCCGTGGGATACCGTGGCCGAGAAGTTCCCGATCGGGTCCGTCCACAAGGGCCGCGTGACCAACATCACCGACTATGGCGCCTTCGTCGAACTGGAAGCGGGCGTCGAGGGTCTGGTCCACGTTTCGGAAATGAGCTGGACCAAGAAGAACGTCCACCCCGGCAAGATCGTGTCCACCTCGCAGGAGGTTGACGTCATGGTGCTGGAGATCGACGAGCAGAAGCGCCGCGTGTCGCTGGGTCTCAAGCAGACCATGCGCAACCCGTGGGAAGTGTTCGCCGAAACCCACCCCGCCGGCACCCAGATCGAGGGCGAGGTCAAGAACATCACCGAATTCGGTCTGTTCGTGGGCCTGGACGGCGACATCGACGGCATGGTCCACCTGTCCGACCTGTCGTGGGACCAGCGCGGCGAGGATGCGATCCAGAACTATCGCAAGGGCGACGTTGTCCGCGCGGCCGTTCAGGAAGTCGATGTCGACAAGGAACGCATCAGCCTGTCGATCAAGGCGCTGGAAAACGACACCATGACCGAGGCGGTCGATGGCGTGAAGCGCGGCTCGATCGTGACCGCGACCGTGACGGCGATCGAGGATGGCGGGATCGAGGTGGAATACAACGGCGTCAAGTCGTTCATCCGCCGGTCTGATCTGGCCCGCGACCGCCAGGACCAGCGTCCCGAACGCTTCCAGGTGGGCGACAATGTGGATGCCCGCGTGACCAACATCGACACCAAGACCCGCCGCCTGGGCCTGTCGATCAAGGCGCGCGAGATCGCCGAGGAAAAAGAGGCCATCGACCAGTATGGCTCGTCCGATTCGGGCGCCTCGCTGGGCGACATCCTGGGCGCCGCGCTGAAGAACCGCGGCTGATCCGCCCCACATGCTGCAGACCGCCGCCCGCATTCCGGGCGGCGGTTTTTTTGTGCATCCTGACAGGCCGGAATCCTGCAACCTTTTCATTCCGCTTGCGTTCCGTCATGAACCGGGACGGCCCCGGCCCGCCAGTCACAAGCTCAGGATGCCATGATCCGGTCCGAACTGATCCAGAAGATCGCCGAAGAGAATCCGCATCTGTTCCAGCGCGACGTGGAAAAGATCGTGGCGACCGTCTTTGACGAGATCATCAACGCCATGGCCCGCGGCGACCGGGTCGAACTGCGCGGCTTCGGCGCCTTTTCCGTAAAGCGGCGCGACGCCCGACAGGGCCGCAATCCCCGCACGGGCCAGGCGGTGCAGGTCGATGAAAAGCATGTGCCCTTCTTCAAGACGGGCAAGCTGCTGCGCGACCGCCTGAACGAAGACGACAGCGCTCCGATCTGATCCCTGCGACCGGTTGCACCTTTTGCGCCAATGGGCAAAATGCCCAAGGCCGTTCCGGCCGTCTTTTGCCCATTGCCCCTTGCAAGGTGTCCGATGCGCTATCTTCGCCTGTTTCTTGTCGTGCTTCTGGCCATCGTGCTGGTCGGTCTGGCGCTGGCCAACCGCAGCCTGGTCACGGTTAGCCTGCTGCCAGCCGAAACCGGGCCCTGGCTGGGCGAGTGGTCCGTACGGATGCCGCTGTTCCTGCTGATCCTGCTGTCGGTGATGATCGGCATGGTGCTGGGGCTGATCTGGGAATGGCTGCGCGAGGCGCATATTCGCCACGAAGCGTCCCGCCGCGCCAACAAGGTCGCGCAACTGGAACGCGAGGTCGGCGGCCTGCGCAAGACCCATGCCGCTCCGCGGGACGAGGTGCTGGCGATCCTTGAGGCGCCCCGTGCCATTCCTCCTGCCCCCGCGGCTCCGGCCGGTGCAGGCCTGCCCGCCCCGCGGTGAGCGCTGCGGTCAAGATCTGCGGCTTGACGCAGCCCGAACATGTTGCGGCGGCCGCCGCGGCAGGCGCGCGTTATGCGGGGTTCGTGTTCTTCGAGAAATCGCCCCGCAACCTGAGCATCGGGGATGCGGCCGCTCTGGTCGCCGATGCTCCGGTCGGTCTGGCCCGCGTCGGGCTGTTCGTGGACCCGTCCGACGCGCAGATTGACGCCGTGCTGGACCGGGTGCCTCTGGACATCATCCAGTT
>ENA-UOUJ01001348-UOUJ01001348.1-activated-sludge-metagenome-genome-assembly--contig:-NODE-1348-length-13084-cov-7.957786_pt1 | contig 13084 bp, 13 predicted proteins | sample MGYA00249839_ERZ747224 | MGnify/ENA primary metagenome ERZ747224 (study PRJEB28782, sample SAMN03220277) | activated sludge metagenome | biome: wastewater; feature: sewage sludge; material... | reverse complement strand
ACCCCACGGGCAGGGCCTCCAGGTCCCGGGACGCCACGCCCACAACCTACTGCGGCGCCGCGCACCGGACCAGCGGTGACCGTGCCGGGACAGTCCTGGGACGGGACGGTCCCGGCGGCCGGTGAGGGCCGGCGTCGGTCCCGGTGGCCGGGGAGGGTCGGCGTCACGCCCGGTGTGGACGGCCCGCACCGAGCGGCGCTCACGCTGGCCGATGCGCCGCACCCTGATGGATCCGGCCCAGGACCTCGCGCGTCGGGCCGGTGGCGTCCACCACGGCCCAGCCCCGGGAGGCGCCCCGCAGGTAGGCAGCGCGGGAGGCCCGCAGGAAGTCCAGGTGCTCGTCGTCCTCGCCGCGGGCCGTGATGCGTGCGTGCGCGGTCTCAGCCGGGACGTCCAGGAGGACCACGGTGGCCCGGCGCAGCAACCGGTCCGACAGCCACGGCAGGACCCGGCCCGGAGGGAGCCCCCGGACCTGCCTCAGCACGAGCTGGCACACCAGGTGGCGGTCCATGACCACCAGCCCGTCGGTGCTCGCGGCCCGGAGGTGGGAGAGTGCGACGTTGCAGGTGCGCACCGCCGTCTCGATCCGGTCCGCCCACCGGACGGGAAGCTCCGTGCCGGCGCGGCGCCCCGCCCGGATCAGCCACCGGCGGCCGGAACGGTTGCGCACCACGAGTGCCCTGCGGCCCTCGTCCCGTTCAGCGGCGGCGAGGGCAACGGCGGTGGTCGTCTTCCCCGACCCGTCGATCCCCAGCAGCACGACGGTCCGCGGCCCAGTGAGCGGAGGGCTGCTACCGTCCTGGCCCACGGACCTCGGACCGTCCGGTCTGGTGATCACGAGGTCTCCCTGCGGCGGTCCGGTGGGTTGATGCACCGGACCCCCATCCAGACCAGCAGTGCCGGCACGGCCAGTTTCATCACCAGCGCCACGGTGGCCCAGAACACGCTCGCCGCCCCGGTGGATTCCGGCAACTGGGCAAGGAACGCCTCGAGCCCGAGGACGAGCATCAGCACGAAGACCGCGCCGCCGACGATGACGAGGATGACGCCGACGCCCTGCAGTCCGCGGCGGAGCATGGTCGGCTGCTGCATGGGTCCTCCTGGTCATCTCCCGTGGGCAGACCGAGGGTATCGACCGTTGCTGGGTGGTCGCTGCGAGGCGGTTCAGAACAGGGCAATCCCCTGCTCCACGAGGATGCCGGTGCCGATCAGGACCATCAGGACCCCGGAGACCTTGACCACGGCGTTGCTCGCCCGCGGGCGCGAGCCCAGCAGCTGCCTGGCGAGCAGGGCCACCCCGAGGTAGATCACCGCGCAGTTGGCCACGTGCAGGCTGCCGAGGGTGAACATCTGGGCCGTGGAGGACCAGGCGCCGGAGGCGGAGGTGAACTGGGGCAGCAAGGCCAGCAGCAACAGCAGGCCCTTGGGATTGATCCCGCTGATCCCGGCACCGCGGACGAACTGGGACAACGGGCCGGTGCCGAGGGGCTGGTCGCTGGCGGTGATCGGCGGGGCCTGGGCCGTGAGCGTGGAGACGCCCAGGTAGAGCAGGTACATCGAGCCGATGACGGTCAGGGCGGTCAGCGTCACCGGGTACGCGGTGACCACCGCGCCGGCCCCGACCGCGACGATGGTGACCACGAGCGCGTAGCCGGAGGCCATGCCGGCCACGGAGGGCACCACGGAGCGGGCGCGCAGACCGGCCGAGATCGCGTAGGCCCAGTCGGCGCCGGGGGTCAGTGCCAGCAGCAGGGCCACCAGCCAGAACTGGGCCATCAACGCCGTATCCATCGCGCTCGTCCTTCCATTCGACCGTTCTGCCGGAGATCGTACGGAGGATCGCGCGAAATGTGCTTCGATGTGTTGTGTAGATCCGGGGGTTGAACGGGAGGATTCTCGGCATGGACGCGATCAACCGGGAGATCCTCTCCCTGCTGCAGGAGGACGGGCGCATGAGTGCGACCGTCCTGGCCCAGAAGGTGGGGCTGAGCCTGTCCGCCTGCCATCGCCGGCTGAAGGACCTCGAGCAGTCCGGCGCGATCGAGCGATACCGCGCCGTGGTCTCCCCCGAGGCGATCGGACTGCACTTCGAGGCGATCGTGTTCGTCACCATGGGACGCACCGACGTCGAGACCGTCTCCGCCTTCGAGGCCGCCGTGAACGACGTCCCCCAGATCGTCGACGCCCAGCGGCTCTTCGGCGATCCCGACTACCTGCTGCGCGTCCTCACCGCCGACCTGGCCGCCTACCAGAGGCTGTACGACGGCGCGCTCGGTTCCCTGCCCGGCGTGCAGCGGCTCAGCTCGACGATGGTGATGAAGCGGGTGCGCAGCGGTCAGGCCATCCCGATCCCCTAGCCCTGGACTCGCCCGGGCCGCCCCGGCTCAGCCCCGCTGGAACGCCACGATCCGCTCGATCGCCTCGCGGACGGCGTCGTGCCCGGCGGCGAAGGACAGGCGGATGTACTGGTCGCCGTGGGCGGTGTCGAAGTCGGTGCCCGGGGTGAGCGCCACGTGGGCCTGCTCCAGCAGGGCCTCGCAGTACGCCGTCGAGGTGCCGTACTTCGCCAGCATCCGCTCCCCCGGCGTGGCGTAGAAGTAGAACGCGCCATCGGCCGGGGCCGCATCCGTCCAGCCCAGCCGCTCCTGGTTGTCCAGCAGCAGCGCGCGGGCCCGGGCGAAGCCGGCCACCTGCTCGTCGCAGGCCGCATAGGACTCCTCGGCGAAGGCCTCCACCGCGGCGTACTGCGCGGCCGCCGGCGGGCACAGGGACACCGACCCGGACAGGCCGCCGATCGCCGGGACCAGGTCCTCGGGCATCAGCATCCAGCCGATCCGCCAGCCGGGCATGCCCCAGTACTTGGAGAAGGAGCTGATGACCATCGCCTCGGTCGAGTACTCCCAGGCGCAGACGCCGCGCTCGTCGCCCGGCTCGTCACCGCCTCCGTCCGCGGCCGCGCCGTCCGCGTAGGTGATGCCGTGGTAGATCTCGTCCGAGACCAGCCGCACGCTGTTCTTCCGGCACCAGGAAGCCAGCACGGCGACCTCGGCGCGGGTGGCCATGGTGCCGGTCGGGTTGTTCGGCGAGGCCAGGATGAGCCCGGCCAGCGGACCGTGGTCGGCCTCGGCCTGCTCGAGCAGTTCCGGGGTGGGCTGGTAGCGGACCTCCGCGCCGGCGTCGATCTCCACCACCTGGCAGCCCAGCGCCGTGAGGATGTTCCGGTACGCGGCGTACCCGGGGCGGGCCATCGCCACCCGGTCCCCGGCGTTGAACGCGGCCAGGAACCCGGCCATGAACGCCCCTGAGGACCCGGTGGTCACGGCCACCCGCGCCGGGTCGACGTCCAGGCCGTACCACCGCCGGTAGTGCCCGGCGATGGCCTGGCGCAGCTCGGCGATGCCCAGGCTCGGGGTGTAGTTCAGCGCCCTGCCGGAGGCGTGGATCTCGGCGGCCCGCTGGTTCACCGCGGCCGGTGCTCCTCCACCGGGTTCCCCGGCGCACAGGCTCACCACGTCGTGCCCGGCGGCGCGCAGTTCGCTGACCCGGCCGAGGATCGTCATTACCTCGAAGTCCGGCACCTGCGAGCGCGAGGACGGCCCCAGCGGACGGCGGGCGGGTGCGGTCCGGGCGGGGCCGGCGTCGGGCTGGTCTTCGGTGCGGTCTGCGCGCTGCTCGGCCATGCCCCGAGCCTAGCCAACGGGTGCCGAGAGGAACTCCCGGGCCACCTCCACCACCGCGCTCGCCCGCGCAGTCAAAGGCACCCGCTCCGACCAGGCGACCACCACGGGCTCGGCGTCCGGCGCCGGGGTGATGGGCAGGACCGCCAGCGGCCGGCCCTCCCGGCTCACCTCCACCTCGGCGCGCTGGAACTGGATCCCGTACCCCATCCCGCGCCCCACCAGGGAGTGCACCAGCTCGAAGTCCGTGGTGCGGTGCGCGACCCGGGGCCGCACGCCCCGCCGGCGCAACAGCTCCAGGGTGTTCTGGCCGCTGGGCGGCAGGTCGAACATCACGAGCGGGTCGTCGGCGAGGTCGCGCAGGTCCACCGCCCGCTGCCCCGCCAGCGGATGGGCCCGGGACAGCACCACCCACGGGTGCGCCGCGAAGAGCGGCCTGCTCCCCAGCCCCGGCGGCAGGGCGACCTCGTAGGCGATCAGCAGGTCCAGCCGGCCCGCGTGCAGCAGCTCCACGAGCTCGGCCGTGGTGCCCTCCTCGATCGTCAGGTCCACGTCCGGGTACCGCTGCGCGAGGCGCTCCCACAGCTCGGGCACCAGGGTGGGGGCGAGCGTGGAGTAGCACCCGACGGCGACCGGCCCGGAGGGCGCGCCCGCCCCCTCCCCCACGCTCAGCCTCAGGTCGGTCGCCTGCCGCAGCAGTGCCCGGGCCCCCTCGAGCAGGTGCGTCCCGGCCGGAGTCAGCGTCAGTCCCCGGGCCCGACGGCGGACGGCCAGGACCACGCCCAGGGCCCCCTCCAGCTCGGTCACCGCCTGGGAGACCGCGTTCGGTGTGACGTAGGCGTTCTGGGCGGCGGCCGCGAAGGATCCGTGCTCGGCGGCGGCGACGAACAGTTCGAGCTGGCGCAGGGTGAACCGGGGATCGCCCTCGGGGCGCCGTTCCGGGCCGGCCTCCATACCGCAGTCTCCTTGTGGTTGTAGAGCACATCTTCTCAGTTGCACTGTAGTTGAGAGGCAGGTCACAGTAGGACTCGAGACCGTCCGTTCCGACCCCACAAGGAGGACCCGGTGACGACCACCGCCCCCCGGGCCGAGGCACCCCGTGCGCACGGCACCGTCCCGGCCGGCGGCCTGCTCTGGGCCGTGCACGAGGGGTTCGTCGCCTACGTCTCGCGCCTGGCCGACGGCCGCGTGGACGTGGACGGCGGTGCCGTCCGGCAGCCGGACGGGAGCATCCTCTTCCCCCTCGCCCCGGACGGCCCCGCCCTGCACGGGACCGGGGCAGTGCGCTTCACCGGCCATCACGGGCTGCTGGCCGTCACGCTCGCGAACCCTGCCGTCCTCGGGACGGGCGGCTCCGCCGTCCTGGCCATCGACGACCCCTTCACCCCCGGTGAGCGGCTGGCCTTCGCGCGGCTCGGCGCACCCGCCTCCGGCCAGGCGGCCTGCTATCCGGCGCCGACCCTGACCGAGGAGGGCGCGGACCTCTTCCTCGGGAACTACCGCGAGGGCACGCCCCTCGCCCCGCTCCGGATCCAGGCCCACTCCACCACCACCGACCAGGACGCCCGAGATGACTGACGCCGTCGTTCCTACCCCCGCCCCGACCACACAGGGGCGGCCGACGCCCGAGGCCCCGGGCGCCCCCGCCGGGTCGCGGCCGGCCCCGGTGGCCGACTGGGTGACCATCCCGGAGCTCTACGCGGACCCGTTCCCGGTGTTCGAGCGGCTGCGCGCCGAGGGCGGGGTGCACTGGGTGCCGGCGGTGGGCCGCTACCTGGTCACCTCCTACGACGCCGTGCACGACACCGAGCTGGACCAGTCGACCTTCTCCGCCAACGAGCAGGGCTCGCTGATGATCCGCGCCATGGGGCACTCGATGCTCCGCAAGGACGACCCGGACCACGTCGTCGAGCGCCGGGCCTGGCAGCCCGTGCTGCGGCCCTCCGTGGTCAAGCGCGCGTGGCGGCCCGTCTTCGAGCGCAACGCGGACCGCTACCTGGCCGAGCTGCGGGAGAAGGGCCCCGGGGCGGACCTGGTGTGGGACTTCGCCGCCCCCTACGCCGCGGAGAACCTGCGCGCGATCACGGGCCTGCACAACGTCACCCAGCAGGACCTGCAGCGCTGGTCCCAGACCATGATCGACGCCACCGGGAATTACGCCGACGACCCCGAGGTGTGGGCCAGGGGCGAGGCGTCGTTCGACGAGGTCGACGCCGCCCTGGACGAGATGCTCGACTGGCACCGCGCCCACCCGGACGACTCCCTGCTCTCCGCGCTCGTGGCCCTGCCGGACTACCAGATGCCGGTCGAGTCCATCCGGGCCAACCTGAAGATGACCATCGGCGGCGGCCTCAACGAGCCCCGCGACGCGATCGGCGTGGCCGCCTGGGCGCTCCTGAACGACCCGGAGCAGCGCCGCCTCGTGGAGGCCGACCCCACCCTGTGGGACGCCGTGTTCGACGAGGCCATCCGCTGGGTCGCCCCGATCGGCATGTACTCCCGCCAGACCACCCGGGACGTGGCCCTGCGCGGCGTCCACCTGCCGGCCGGGGCCAAGCTGGGCATCTGCCTGCTCTCAGCCAACCGGGACGAGTCCCAGTGGGCCGACCCCGCCCGCTTCAACATCCGCCGGGCGGGCGAGGGAGCCCACCTGGCCTTCGGCAAGGGCGTGCACGTCTGCCTCGGCGCGTGGGTCGCGCGGGCCGAGGTGGCCGACGTCGCGCTGCCGCGGTTGTTCGAGGCGCTGCCCGGTCTGGACCTCATCCCCGACCGCCCGGCCCGCGCCGGCGGCTGGGTGTTCCGCGGCATGGACGAGATGCCGGTGACCTGGACGGCCTCCCCCGGATGCACCGGTGACGGCGCCGACCGCACCGCGGCCACCGGACCGGCGCCGGGCACGACGCCGGCTCCCGCAGCCGCACTGGGCGGTGCGGTCGGCCCGCACGTCGCCGTCGTGGGGTCCGGACCCGCGGGGTGCTACACCGCCCAGGCGGTCCGGCGCCGCCTGCCCGAGGCACGGGTGACCGTGTTCGAGGCCCGGCCCGAGCCCTTCGGCCTCGTGCGCTACGGCGTGGCCCCCGACCACCAGGGCACCAAGGCCGTGGCCGACCAGTTCTCCCGGCTCTTCGAGCACGACGGCGTGCGCTTCGTCGGCTCCACCCGGGTGCACACGGGCGCGGCGGCCGAGGACCTGGTGCTGCGCGGGCGCCCCGCCCAGCACGCCCCGGCCGTGCGATCCCAGGATGCGGCCGGTGCCGAGGTCACCCTGGGGCAGCTGCGGGAGCACTTCGACGCGGTGGTGCTGGCCACCGGCCTGCGCCGGGACGCTCCCCTGCAGGTGCTCGGCGCCGATCTCACCGGCGTCATCGGCTCGGGAGAACTGACCCGGCTGCTGAACGGGGAGCCGGAGACCTGTTCCGGGACCGGCTGGGCGGAGCCCGACGCGGCCTCGCTGGGGCGGTCCGCGGCCGTGATCGGGATGGGCAACGTGGCCATGGACGTGGTCCGGTTGCTCGCCAAGACCGCGGCCGGCCTGGAGGGGTCCGACATCCATGACGCGGCCCACGCCACCCTGACCCGGCGGCTGGACACCGTGCACGTCATCGGCCGCTCGCTGCCGGCACGGGCCAGGTTCGATCCCGTGATGCTGCGGGAGATCCTGGACCTGCCCGGCCTGGTGCACACCGTGCACGGCCCGGACGCGGACCGGCTGGCCGCGGCCGGGGACCCCCGGTCCGGGCTGATGGCCGGACTAGCGGCTGCCGGGCGCGAGCAGACCGGCCCGGCCCGGCTCCACGTCCACTGGTGGCTCGGCTACGCCCCCCGCGAGGTCGTGCGTGATGCGACCGGGGCCGTGACCGGCGTCGAGGCCGCCTCGTGCGACCGCCCGGGTGACGCACCGGGCGGCGCGCCGGGCGACGAACCGGACCGGGTCCGGATCGCGGCGGACAGCGTCATCACCGCCATCGGCTTCCAGGCCGGGGACGGCGAGCTCACCGCGGCGCTGGACGGGATCACGGACCAGGCGCGGCAGAGCGGCCGCGTGGAGCCGGGGCTGTACCTGGCCGGGTGGGCCCGCCGCGGCCCGCAGGGCACCATCCCCTCCCAGCGCAGCGACGCCCGGGACCTGGCCGAGGTGATCGCCGGTGACCTGGCGGCGGCCCGCGATGCGGAGGCGGCGCCGGAGGAGGGACCCGGCTCGGGCCCCGGCAGCGGGGACACCGGCAGCGGGGGTGTCAGCAGCGGGGGTGCCGGTGACCAGCACAGCGGCAAGACCGGGATCGTCGGCCTGCGCCCCTACCTGGGACGGGCCACCGACTACGAGGGCTGGCTGCGCCTGGACGCCCACGAGCGCGCCGCCGCCGCCAAGGGGCGCGTACGCGCCAAGCTGCTGGACCGGCGACGCATGCGGCTGATCGCCTCCTCGGCCACCGCCGGATCGCTCGCGGGACCGGCCGGCGTCGGGACCGGTGTCCGGACCGGTGCCGAGGCCCGCGGGGCCGGGGCGAGTGCGGGGGCGCAGGCCCAGACCGGCCGGACCGACCTGCCGCCGCTGACCATCCTGTTCGCCACCGAGTCCGGCAATGCCGAACTGGTCGCGGAGGAACTGTCCGGGCACCTGGCCGACCGGTACGCGGTGGAGGTACTCGACCTCGCCGGGGCGGACCCGGCCGCCCCCGGCACCCTGGACCCGACCCGGCCGTACCTGCTGGTCTGCTCGACCTACGGCGACGGCGAACTGCCCACCTCCGCCCGGGCCTTCCACGCCGGCCTGCTGGCGGCCCGGCCCGGCCTGACCGGGCTGCGCTTCGCGGTCTTTGGCCTCGGCGACCGGTCCTACCACGCCACGTACTCGCGCGGCTCGGAGATCCTCGACGAGGCCCTGCGAGCCTGCGGGGCGGAACGCGTCGGGGAGTATGGCCGGCACGACGCCGCCGGCCGCGACCTCGCCGCCGACCTCGCCCGCCCGTGGGCGGATGCCGTCACGGAGGCGTTGACGACCACCGCGGTCGCCTCCTGATCCACGGACGCGGACCGGTCCTGCACCGCACGCGGGACCGGTCCTCACCGCACGGAGGGTGACGCGACGGATGGTCCTAGGTGAGTCCGAGCCGGGCCTGGCCGGTCACCGTGGTGCTCTCACAGGCCACGGTGTCGCACGTGAACATGAGGATCTGGACCGCTGCGTCGCCCTCGGTGAAGGCGAAGTGACCGGCGGCCAGCAAGGCGACCTCCACGGTCTCCTGGCCCGCGGCACAGGTCACGGTGTCGGAGATGACCCCGCCCGTGGCCACGTGGGCGCCGTCCACCTTCTGCACGACGTTGACGAGGAGGTCAGCCGTCCGGCCGGCCTCGCAGTCCAGGGTGACCGAAAAGCTCACGCCGGCGCCTCCGACCAGGAGCGTGCCCGTGTCCGGGACGGTGACACTGACGGCATGGGCGGCGGTGACACCGGCCAGGGCGGTGAGCACGGCGGCGCCTCCGGCCACCATACAGGTACGCGACAGGGTCTTCATGATGGGTCCTCGGGAGAGTAGGGAGAGGTTCCGGTGTCTCATGAGGCGTGCAACCACGGAGCCGGGAGCGAGGCCGCGGCTCGGCACTGAGGGGTGGCGACAGCATAGGTCCGACCCTGCGCGGGAGGACAGGGCCGACCGCCCAGGTGCTCCCCGCGCACCCGTGGAGACTATTCAGGGATGGTGCCCCTGGACTGCGGGGTTGCGGGGGCGGATTCATGAGGGGCCTCACCGAAGATCTCCGCGACGGTGCCGATCGCGTTTCCCCTGACGTCGTACACGGTGACCTCATGCAGCGGGTCGGTTGTGGCGAAACTGTCCATCCTTCTGACTCCTGCCCTGATTGATCGTCCACTACGAACCGGCGAGAGAGGATGCCGCATCCGTCGCCACTCCATTGCGTGTGACGCTGCTCACAATCATACACGTCACGTCGCCACCTTCCTTCTGGGACCTCGACGGTCAGGGGGCGGAAAATAGGCGGTCGCACGCCGGTCAGGGGTCAAAGCCCATGGTGTTCGTGACGGAACGCGGAGGATGCATACGATGCTCCACCGGATGAGAACGCGCACTATCCGTTTCTTCATGAGTCGACACCCGGTGAGGGGAATTTCCGCACGGCATCAGCTCGGGAGCGATCGGGCGCCCGGGCGCCGAGACACGAAAGACCACCACTCACCCCAAGCCTGAAGGACACGTACACGACAGGTGGGTTCGGACAACGCGCCACTTGACCTTCGTCAGGAGACACCGATAAAACTGTACCGTCCAGACGGTTAGTTCAAGGAGTGGACATGGAGCATGCGCTGAGTTCGGGACGCCGGTGGGCGTCCCTGGCCGTACTGGTGGGTGCGGTGCTATTGCTGGCGATCGACGCGACCGTGTTGTACTTGGCGGTGCCGTCCTTGACGGCGGACCTGTCCCCTACGGCCACCCAGGTGTTGTGGATCGGGGATATCTACTCCCTGGCCCTGGCCGGGTTGCTGGTGACGATGGGCAATCTTGCCGACCGGATCGGCCGCAAGAAGCTGTTGCTGCTGGGGTCGGCAGCATTCGGGGCCGCCTCAGTGATGGCGGCCTTCGCCCCGACCGCGGAGGTCTTGATCGTTGCCCGGCTGCTGCTGGGTGTGGCCGGGGCGACGATCATGCCTTCGACCCTGTCGTTGATCCGGAACATCTTTCCCGACCCGGTCGAGCGCACCCGAGCGATCGCCGTGTGGTCGGCTGCGGCCGCCAGTGGCATCGCGCTCGGTCCACTGGTGGGCGGTGCACTGCTGGAACGGTTCTGGTGGGGTTCGGTGTTCCTGATCAACCTGCCGGTCATGGCAGGGGTGCTGGTTCTCGGGGCGTGGCTGCTGCCGGAGTCCAGGAATCCGAGCCCGGCTCGGTTCGACGTGCTCTCCAGCGGACTGTCGATGCTGACGATCATCCCGTTCGTCTACACGATCAAGCAGCTCACCGGCGGAGCGCTCGGCCTGCCCACGATGGCCGCGATCGCGGCCAGCGTGATCGGCGGAGTGTCGTTCGTGCGTCGTCAACGGCGCTCGGATGCACCGATGATCGACGTAGAGCTGTTCCGCAACCCCGCCTTCACCGGGGCGGTGCTGGTGAACTTCATCTCGGTCTTCGCCCTCAGCGGAGTACTGTTCTTCTTCTCCCAATACCTCCAGCTCGCGCGCCATCTCAGCCCGTTGCAGGCGGGACTGGCCCAACTGCCTGCGGCACTCTCGTCCATGGTCGCGGCCACGGTGGTGGGATATCTGCTCACCCGGGTCGGGCGGGGGCGGGCCATCGCCCTCGCGCTGGTCATTGGCGCATCCGGACTCGCGCTGATGGCCGGGCTGGAAGGACAGGAGCAACTGATCTGGGTCCTTGTGGCCCTGGTCCCCCTCGGCCTGGGTCTCGGCATCGCCGAGACCCTCAGCGTGGATGCCGTGGTCTCGGCGGTCAAACCCGCCAAGGCCGGAGCGGCGGCATCGATCTCAGAGACTGCCTACGAACTCGGCGTCGCCCTCGGCATCGCCGTTCTGGGATCGGTCATCACCGTGTTGTATCGCCTCAACCTGGTACTGCCCGGTAGTACCGTCGGCGAGGCGGCGACCCGCGCTGAGGATTCCCTGGCATCGGCCACCGCGGTCCTGGAACCGGGCAGCCCAGCACTGGAGGCGGCGCAACATGCCTTCGTGTCCGCCATGCAGGCCACCACCCTGATTGCGGCTCTGGTGATGGTCGTGGCCGCGGTCGTCGCCTACGTGTTCATCCCCAACACCAAAGCGGCCGTTGTGGCCCAGCACTGAGATGCTGTAGCAAAGGCACGCGAGAAAGGATGCTCATATGGCGCGCACCGCTGGACGCGACGCGGAGGACACCAAGCGACTGATCCTGGATGCTGCCACGCAGCAGATCGGCCGGCGAGGTACGGCCGTACCCCTCTCGGAGATCGCCACGGCAGCCGGGGTGTCCAAGGGTGGACTGCTCTACCACTTCCCCACCAAGGATCAGCTCCTCAACGGCCTCGCCATCGATCTGATGGACCGCTTCCGCCGGGACGTCGAACGACTGGCCGCCGAGGAAGAACCACAGACCCCGGGCCGGCTCACCCGGGCCTACATCCGGGTGAGCTTCGCCGAGGCCCGTGACCTTCCCGGGCTCCGCGACTCCCTCGCCTTGGCCGCTCATCTCATGTTCGAGCCAGGCCCCGAAGAGCTCGCTCAACAGGACGCACGGCAATGGCGGGCGGCCCTCTTCGACGATGGTGTCGACCCCTTCGCCACCCGAATGATCATTGCCGCCACCGACGGCAGTAACAGCGCCCCCCTCTGGGGAGCCGTCCTCAACGACACCGACCGCACCACGCTGGAAGCGGACCTCATCGCCCTCACCTACCCCACCACCTGACGCACGCTGAGATACGAGAACCCTCGGCGCTACATCGACAAGGGGATGCATCCACCGCCAGGCCCACGTCCCATGGCGTCAAAACCTCTCAGGGGTCTGGGCCGGCATGGCCCCGATTGGCAGTCGGGCCTTACGTGAAACCGGAAGATGCCCAGCCGTCCGACTCAGAGGGCGACGACACAGGTCACAGGCGTCTTCTTCAAGAATCTCGAACGGACGACTGAGCGCGAACGGCCAGGTGCCTCTGCGCGAACCGAGCCACGTCTCTCTGCGATCCACAGGCGTGGTCCGCCGCCCTCCGTACGGAGCCTGCGGGTCACACTGCTCAACCGGGCGGGGTGAGCAGAGCCGGTGGCGGTTAGCGTGCTGGGATGGCTACTTCAGGCGATATCCTCCCCGATCCGGTGACCGTTTCCCTGCACGGGAAGACCTTCGCCGGAGTCAGCAATGCCGTCACCGGCCAAGTTGGAGCGGCCACCCGCTTTCGGTATCACGAGGACGGTGCGGCCATCTGGGCGGAGTACGACGGTGGGGAGATCGTCCGCGGGTATCTCGTGGGGACTCGCGAGGGTGAGCGTTTACAGTTCCGCTACGTGCATCTCGACACCGGCGGGGCCACCGCCAGTGGTGTCTGTGAAAGCCACATCGTGGTGCTTGAGGACGGGCGCGTCCGGTTCGAGGAGTCCTGGGCATGGGTATCCCGCCCCGAGAAGGGCACCAGTGTGGTGGAAGAAATTCGCTGACCGAACCACCGCCTCTTTCGACAGTCATCGACGCTCAGAAGGGCCCTGACCGTGAAAGCGTGACCGGACCGCGGGTTTAGGTCCGTTGCTTCCCGAACGGATCCTCAACGGGGACGACTGAACACGAGTAGCCGAGTGACTCTGGGAGCTACCCGGACCTGGATCATCAGTGGCTTTGCGGTGCCGCCTGGATGAATAAGGCTAGGAATATGAGTCAGCAGGTGCCCCTCGAGTCCGTTGCAGGATTCGA
>ENA-UOUJ01001347-UOUJ01001347.1-activated-sludge-metagenome-genome-assembly--contig:-NODE-1347-length-13085-cov-4.618649_pt1 | contig 13085 bp, 12 predicted proteins | sample MGYA00249839_ERZ747224 | MGnify/ENA primary metagenome ERZ747224 (study PRJEB28782, sample SAMN03220277) | activated sludge metagenome | biome: wastewater; feature: sewage sludge; material... | reverse complement strand
TCATCGATGGCGTCTACAACGATTTCCGCGACGAAGCGGGCTTCCGCAAGGAATGTGAGCACGGCCGCACGCTCGGCATGGATGGCAAGACGCTGATCCACCCCTCGCAGATCGCGCCCTGCAACGAAATTTTCTCCCCCTCGGAAGAGGAGGTAAATTGGTCGAGAACGATCATCCGCGCCTTCGACGAGCCGGAAAACAGGGCCAAGGGCGTGATCACGGTGGACGGCAAGATGGTGGAACGCCTCCACCTCGTGCAGGCGCAACGCACCGTCGCCATCGCAAATTCCGTCAAGGAAATCGAGGAGTGGTTCTAGGCAGAGGGCTCCGCACCCCGCTCCGGGCGGATCCTCCAAGCTGCCAATTTCCACCGTAACTTACCGAAAAATATACAGAATATAGGGGTTCCATGCAGCGTTTCGTGTTTGGAATTGGCGTGGCCGTGCGTCGGTTGATGCTGCTGGCAGCGATGGCGACCCTATCGGGCTGCGCCACCCTCGACGGGCCAGTCGGCATCGACCTGGAAGCCGCCCAGGCAGACATGTACGGACCGCTGCCGGAGGAACGATTCCCCATTCCGGCCACCAGGATCGCGAACGTCGATCCCAAGTACTTGCGGACGCAAGTCGCTTACGAAACCGCGGAGCACCCCGGCACGATTGTCGTCGATACGTCCAATCGCTTCCTCTATCTCGTGCAGGATGGCGGCACGGCGATGCGCTATGGCATCGGCGTCGGGCAAGCGGGGCTCGAGTTGGAAGGCTCGGCGATTGTCGCCAGAAAAGCCGAATGGCCGCGCTGGACGCCGACGCAGGACATGATCCGGCGCAATCCCGAGATCAATGCTCAGTGGGCGGGCGGCATGGAGCCGGGCCTGACCAATCCGCTTGGGGCGAGAGCGCTCTATCTTCACCGGGACGGGCGGGACACGCTGTTCCGCATTCACGGCACCTCTGAGCCCCGGTCGATCGGCAAGGCCATCTCGAGCGGGTGCATCAGGCTGTTCAATCAGGACATCGTCGATCTCTACCGCCGCGTGCCAGTGGGCACCAAGGTCGTCGTCCTTCAGAACGTGGCCGTCAGCGACAACAGCAGCGCGTCCCAGTCCGGCCAGCCCCTCTGACCTCTTGAGTTGCCCGGCGGCATCGCCCGCGGTCGCCCCGCGGCGGGCGGAATCGCGCACTCGCCTCGCGCGGCCAAAGATGGCATAGGACGGCCGAACCCACTTTCGAGGCGAGACGGACCGATGAGCAAGACGAACCCGGGCAACTTCTTCGAGGACTACAGCGTCGGGCAGATTCTGAACCACGCGACGCCCCGCACGCTGACGGAAGGTGACGTAGCCCTCTACACGAGCCTCTATGGCCCCCGCTTCGCCGTGCAGTCATCGGATGAATTTGCCCGCGCTATTGGCTACCCGCGCTCGCCCGTCGACGATCTTCTTCTCTTCCACGTCGTGTTCGGCAAAACCGTCCCCGACGTTTCTCTCAACGCCATCGCCAACCTCGGCTATGCAGGCGGCCGCTTCCTGAAGCCGGCGTATCCGGGTGACACGCTCTCGACCGTCTCCGAGGTCATCGGCCTCAAAGAGAACTCGAACAAGGAAACCGGCACGGTCTACGTCCGCTCCACGGGTCGCAATCAGCGCGGCGAAGTCGTTCTCGAATACACGCGCTGGGTCATGGTGCGGAAACGCGACAAGGCTTCCCCTGCGCCTCAGCCCGTCGTGCCGGAGCTTCCTGATCGCGTAGACCCGAAGGACATTGGCTCAGCAGTGCCTGCGCTCGACATTTCCGCATACAACTTCGAACAGGCTGGCGCGCCCTATCGCTGGGGCGATTACGAGGTGGGCGAGAAAATCGATCACGTCGACGGCATGACGCTCGAAGAAGCCGAGCACCAGATGGCGACGCGGCTCTATCAGAACACCGCCAAGGTGCACTTCAACCAGCACACGGAATCCAAGGGCCGTTTTGGCAAGCGCATCGTCTACGGCGGCGTCACGATCTCGCTTGCGCGCGCGCTGTCGTTCAACGGCCTCAACAACGCGTTCCACATCGCCGCGATCAACGGCGGCCGCCACGTCGCGCCGCTGTTTGCGGGCGATACGGTCTATGCGTGGTCTGAAATCCTCGAAAAGGCGGAGCTGCCGGGCCGCACGGATGTCGGCGCGCTTCGCACACGCCTCGTCGCCGTCAAGAACCAGGACGCAAGCACGTTCCCGTTCAAGAAGGACGACGGCGGATACGCAGAAGGCGTGATCCTCGACCTCGACGTCTGGCTTGTGCTGCCGCGCTAAGCTCGGCTTATCCCGAAGCGCGAACGTCGGCCTCAGTTCCACTTAATCCTACGACGTGGATCGACTATGCGCGCCGCACACAACGGCCGCCATTCTCGACGGCCGGTCATCGTTGTGTATAGTTGAACACCAAAGTCGAATCATGTCTTGCGGTTGCAGGCCTGCGGGCAGGGTGGGGGCCCTATCCGCCATCTCGTTGTCATCCATCGAGTTGCGGGCGTTGTGAATACTGGGAGCTGGCGGATGGCGTGCGGCCATCCTCGGGGGGGCGAGGAAACTCGCCGAGCGATTTTTGACGCATAAAGTGGCTGTTATCGGAGCGGGTCTGGCGGGCCTTTCGTGCGCATCTTATCTGCGGCGCGCCGGCTGCTTCGTCGAAGTCTTCGAGCAGGAACGGGGCATTGGCGGCCGTGTCGCGACAGCGCGGCTCGGCATGGTGCCGTTCGATTCAGGCGCGCAATATCTTACTGCGCGATCGGATACTTTTCGAAAGTATATCAACGAGCTGGTATCGTCGGGTTATGCGGCGCGCTGGGACCCCACGATGTCGTCCGGCGAGACGAAGGGCATTCAGCTCCACACTTGGTATGTCGGAACGCCCGGCATGAGCTCCATCGTACGTCCGCTGGCCGAAAGCGTGCGCGTCCACACCAGCCGCAAAGTCCACACGCTCTCTCAGACCGACAAGGGCTGGACGATTTGGTTCGACGATCAGACGAGCGTCGGCCCCTTTGCAGCCGTCGCAGTCGCTATCCCGGCGCCCGCCGCGCGACTGTTGCTTGGCCGCATCGAAGGCATGGTCGAAGCGCTTTCGCGCGTCAGGATGCAACCGACGTGGGCCGTGATGGTGCGCCTCGACCAGCAGGCGCTGCCCGACCAGGATGTCTACTCCGACATGTCGGAAGTGCTGCGCTGGATTGCGCGCAACAGCTCGAAGCCCGGCCGCAAGGCCCAAGGCGAAACCATTGTGATCCACGCGTCTCCAAGCTGGAGCCGCGAAACCGAGGATGCCGATCCCGAAGCGGTGGCGGAAGAGCTTTGGGGTGAGGTGACGCGCCAGCTTGGCCTGCCGGCGGTCGCACCTCAGCAGATGATGGCGCATCTCTGGCGCCACGGATTGGTCGACCAATCGCTCGGCGATACCTTCCTCTATTCGACGCACTACAAGGTCGGAACGGCCGGAGACTGGTGTCTCGGACGGCTTGCGGAGCACGCATACGAAAGCGGGCAAGGCTTGGGCCGGGCCATCGTTAATTCGCTGAATTAACAAGCCATGATGCGCTCTGCCGCGGGTTTACGGCCCTTTGGCGAATTGCGTGACGTGGGGTCCGCGCGCTAAAAGGCCAAGAGTACTTACGGAATTGTCTGTTGCCGCTGGCGTGGCAGGGACGTGTGCTTTTCCGTTTTCAAAGAGCAGCAGAACGATTGTGAGGCCCGCAAGGGTCGCGCCAATGTCTTGCGGGGGACGAGGAACTGATGGCTGAAGCCAAAGCCGCGCGCGGCGCGAAGGCGGAACGCCCGCTTTCGCCGCATCTCCAGGTCTATCGGCCTGAGATCAACATGGTGATGTCGATCATCCATCGCGTCACCGGTTCCGCTCTTTATTTCGGCACGGTGATCGTCGCCTGCGTTCTCGTCGCGATCGCGACCGGCGCGGAGACATACGACCACGTAACAGGCCTGCTATCCACGTGGCTCGGTCAGCTCGTCCTGCTCGGTTACACGTGGGCGCTGCTTCATCATCTGGCGGGTGGCCTGCGCCATTTCATTTGGGATACGGGCCGCGGCTTCGACTTGAAGACGATCGACCTTCTGTCGTGGGCGACGCTTGCGTTTTCCGTGACGGGCACTTTGCTCGTTTGGGGCTACGCAATCTTCTTTGCGGGAGGTGCTACGCAGTGACGATGCGAACGCCGCTCAAGAATGTGCGCTACCTCGGCTCGGCGAAGGAAGGCACGGATCACTTCTGGACTCAGCGCGTGACAGGCGCCGCCAACACGCTGCTGACAGCCTTCGCGATTTGCCTCGCGCTCTCGCTCGTCGGTGCCGATTACGCAACCGTCAAAGCGACGCTTGCCAAACCGCTCATCGCGCTGCCGCTGCTGCTCTTCGTCGTGTCGGCAGCCGTCCATATGCGCCTCGGTATGCAGATCATCATCGAAGATTATGTGCACGGCGAAGGTGCGAAGATCGCACTCGTCGTCGCCAACACGTTCTTCGCGGTTGCCATCGCGGCAGCCGGCGTCTTCTCCATTCTCAAGATCGCCTTCGGAGGCTGAGGTCACGATGGCCGAAAATACGAACGGCAAAGCACCGGCCTTGAATGGCAAGGCCTATCCCATTCAGGACCACATTTACGACGTGATCGTCGTCGGTGCCGGCGGCGCGGGGCTGCGCGCAACGCTCGGCGCTGCGGAAGCGGGTCTCAAGACGGCGTGCATCACCAAGGTGTTTCCGACGCGCTCGCACACGGTGGCTGCTCAGGGTGGCGTTGCCGCCTCGCTCGGCAACATGGGCCCCGACAATTGGCGCTGGCATATGTACGACACCGTAAAAGGGTCGGACTGGCTCGGCGACCAGGACGCGATCGAGTATCTTTGCCGCCACGCGCCCGATGCCGTCTACGAACTCGAGCATTACGGCGTGCCGTTCTCTCGCACGGAGGACGGAAAGATCTATCAGCGCCCATTCGGCGGCATGACGACGGAGTTCGGGTCCGGCCCGCCTGCGCAACGCACATGCGCGGCGGCTGACCGCACCGGCCACGCGATGTTGCACACGCTTTATGGCCAATCGCTGCGCCATTCGGCGGAGTTCTTCATCGAATATTTCGCCCTCGACCTGTTGATGGATGACGAAGGCGCGTGCCGCGGCGTGCTCGCGCTGTCGATGGAAGACGGCACGCTCCATCGCTTCCGCGCCAAGCGCACGATCCTCGCAACCGGCGGTTACGGTCGCACCTATTTCTCCTGCACGTCGGCGCACACGTGCACCGGCGACGGCAACGCGATGGTGCTGCGCGCGGGCCTTCCCCTGCAGGACATGGAGTTCGTGCAGTTTCATCCCACCGGCATCTACGGCGCGGGTGTGCTCATCACCGAGGGCGCGCGTGGCGAAGGCGGTTATCTCACGAACAGCCAGGGCGAGCGCTTCATGGAGCGCTACGCCCCACATGCGAAAGACCTCGCCTCGCGCGACGTCGTCTCGCGCTCGATGACGGTCGAGATTCGCGAAGGCCGTGGCGTGGGGCCTGAGGGCGACCACATCTATCTGCACCTCGATCACCTGGATCCCAAGATCCTGCACGAGCGTCTGCCCGGCATCACGGAAAGCGCGAAGGTGTTCGCGGGCGTGGATCTGCGGCGCCAGCCGATCCCCGTGCTGCCGACCGTGCATTACAACATGGGCGGCATCCCCACGAACTATCACGGCGAAGTGCTGACCCTGAAGGGCGGCAATCCCAATCACATCGTGCCGGGACTGATGGCCATCGGTGAAGCCGCGTGCGTCTCCGTGCACGGCGCCAACCGTCTCGGCTCCAATTCGCTGATCGACCTTGTCGTGTTCGGCCGCGCAGCCGCGATCCGCTGCGCCGAGCAGATCGAAAAGGGCGCCTCTCAGCCCGACATTCCGGAGGCCGCAACCGAGAAAGCGCTCACGCGCCTCGATCGCTATCGCTACGCAAAGGGCTCGGAGCCGACGGCATCGCTGCGCCTCAAGATGCAGAAGGTGATGCAGGCAAACTGCGCCGTGTTCCGCGATGGGCCGGTGCTGAAGGAAGGCGTGGAGAAGATCGACGAGATCTGGAAGGCATCGGATAACATCGGCGTGTCCGACCGCTCGCTGATCTGGAACTCGGACCTGATCGAGACGCTGGAATACGACAATCTCATCGCGCAGGCGGCGGTGACGGTGGTCGGTGCGGAGAACCGCAAAGAAAGCCGTGGCGCGCACGCACGCGAGGATTATCCGAACCGCGACGACGTCGAATGGATGAAGCACACGCTGGCTTTCGCGGATTACGGCACGAAGACCGTGTCACTCGACTTCCGCCCGGTGCACACCCACACGCTCACCAACGAGATCGCTTACATCGAGCCGAAGGCACGCGTGTATTGATCCGAGCGCAGGGCAGATGCCGCCCTGGGCAAACGGATCGGATCGTGTCACCGTGACGAAACGCGTGTGAGCGCTAATTCTTGACGTAAATAGTCAGAAATATAATCTGAGATCGTCTTAAGCCTGTCCTTTTCTGGGGGAGCCAGCATGTCGAACGATCCCGTCCGTCCCTACAATCGTCTGATCATTCCGGGCCTTGGGCCCCTCTATGGAAACTTGAGCGAGTTCGCCGAAACGCTGCTGCGCGTCGTGGCCGGTCTCGCGCTGGTGACGCACGGGTTTCCCAAGATCATGAACCCCCTCGGCCCTGTTGGGCTGGTCGAGAAGCTCGGCATCTTTCCCGGTCCGCCGGAGCTATGGGCGGTGCTGCTGTCGGTGACCGAATTTTTCGGCGGCATCCTGATCGCCATCGGTCTGCTGACGAGGCCGGCCGCGTTCGCCGCCATGTTTGTGCTGCTCGTGACGGTTTACTTCCATTGGATCTTGATGAGCGAAGGCTATTCCGGCGCTGAAAAGTCCATAATCTGGGCCACGGTCATGTTTTACTTTGTGATCCGCGGCGCCAATTCTCATTCGGTTGACGCCCGTCTCGGAAAAACTTTCTGAGCTTCGTCCCGTCCGTTCGTATCGGCTGAGGGCCACGCTGTTTATTCTAGCGTGGCCCTTCGCGCGGGTGTAGGAGCAGGGGCTCGACCGCGCAAAACCGGCCGACGGGAGGACACGCGCTTTGGCGTCTAAGCGTAATCAGGGCGGCTCTCACGACGCCGACGCACGGATCGCGCCCGATCCGTTTGCGGCTGTCCTGCCGGCCATCGCGGCCCTGGGCGCTATCTCCTCGATTGCAACCATTAACTGGGCGGCGACGGAACGCGCACCGGATCGCACCCGGCCGAAACGGAAGGCAGCGACCGCGCTGCGCGAGCTGGAGACGTGCTGCCTCCACCTCTGCGAAATCTTTCGGCGCTTTCAGCGCAACCCCACCCTCTTCGCCGGAGAAGGGGCGCAAGGCTCCTCGCCGCTCAAGTTCGGCGTGCACGGGCCCCGCGTGAGCGGTGATGCAGCCCGCCTCTATCAGCAGGTCATGAATGACGTGGCATCGATGCTGGTGCTCGCCGCGCAGAACGCCTTCGAGGTGATGTGCGCGGTAGAAGACGGAACCGTGGACGCGCCCGAGGCCATCTTCTTCGGCTTTGGCGAGTGCCAGGACCAGTTGAACAAGCTGATCCAGAACCGCGCCACGCTGAAGGCGTCCGTCGACACCGGGACCGAAGTCGCGGAGCGGCTCACCGAGCTGGTGCGCGAACTCAAGAAGTACCGCACGGATTGAGCTGCGATCCTTTCGCGAACGCAACGGTATCATCCCGCGCGGCGCTCGGCTTTCGCCTCGCTTGGCCGGGATGACAGGGGGCGGCAGAACTCAGCCCCGCGGCCCCAACTCATCGAACAGCACCGAGAACGTCGAGCCCTTGCCGACTTCGCTCGTGATCCTGAGCTCGCCACGGTGACGGATGACGATGTGCTTGACGATGGCGAGGCCGAGACCTGTTCCGCCCTTCTCGCGGCTGGCCGTCACGTTTGCGCGATAGAACCGTTCCGTGAGGCGCGGCAGGTGCTCGGGCGGAATACCCTGCCCCTCGTCGGCAACCGCGACCAGCCCGCGCGAGACCGGTGGCACACCGTCCATCACGCGCGAGACCGCAACTTCGACGCGCCCGCCCTCGCGCCCATATTTGATGGCATTGTGCACGAGGTTCTGGATCACCTGCACGATCTCGTCGCGGTCGCCGCGGATGCGGATAGGGGTTTCGCCCTTCGTCACAACAATTTTGATTTTTGAAGCTTCGGCGAGCGGATCGAGCGCCTGCGCCACATACGAGGCAACGTCGTTGAGATCGACGATCCCCTTGGGCGGCAGATGCACTTTCATCTCGACGCGGCTGAGCGAAAGCAGGTCGTCGATCAGCCGCGTCATGCGGTTGGCTTGGCTCGCCATGATGCCGAGGAAACGATCCCGCGCTTGCACGTCGTCGCGGGCCGGCCCCTGCAGCGTTTCGACGAATCCGCGCAGCGAAGCCAGCGGGGTCCTCAGCTCGTGGCTGGCGTTGGCGATGAAGTCCGCACGCATTTGCGCGAGCTTGTCCTGCTCGGTGAGATCCCGGAACGAGATGATGAGCAGTGGCAGCCCGCGTTGCGCCTCGCGCCCCCCAAGGCGCGAGACCGTCGCGGAAAGGCGCCGCTCGACGGGAACCCTCTCGTAAAAATTGACCACGATCGGTTCGCGCAGCGAGGGTTGCGCCGCCTTGTCGACGGCCTCGTTCAATGCCGGGTCGCGCGTGACGTGACTAAACGGCTGCCCCACGCGCACGCGCGGAAAGATGTCGATGAACCGCCCGTTGAAATGCATCACGGTGAAGTTCTGGTCGAGCGCAACGACCGCATCGGGAATCGCATCGAGAAGAGGCCGCCAACCCGTAGCGCCACGCTCCGAAAGGTGTGGGCCAAGCCGAAGGTTGGCCGGTTCGGGGATCGCGAAGGGGTCCTCCTCGTTCGCGTCGTCCGGCTGCTGCGCCATGATGATGGCGGCCATCACGAGGAAGCCCGCGAGCGACGCCAGCCAGGAAAGACCGCCGATGATCGCCAACGCCGCAAACAACAGCGCAGCCACGATCAGAGGGCGGGACCCGCGCCGCGCACGCGCCCCGTAAGCGCCGAGCCAGGTAAGGGCCGGCGCAAGCCGATGGTTCAATGCTGACAGGTATCGGGTCAGCGGCCGGGGATCTGTCATGGGCGAGGATAATGCCCAGATCCTGGGCGGCGCCTCAAGCATCACGATGCACCGCCCGTTTGGCCACCCATCGTTGACACGGCATTCAAATCGGGCCCCTCTTTATGCGTCTGGCAGTCAGGCCTCCGATAAACAACACTTGTGTGACAGTTTATCCGGGGTGAGAGCCCAACCGGGGAGTGCGATGAGCAAGGCGAAAGACGACAAAGCGGATGGAAAAGCCGCAGAAGCCCGTCTTAGGGCCCTGAAGACATTCGATCTCGATAACCCGGAGTTTCCCCCGGAACTCGACAAGATCGCGCTGACGTCCGGCGGCTATCCCTACGATGAGCGGCTGAAACGAAAGGTCTACGAGGACGAGCTTATCAAGCTGCAGCTTGAGCTGCTCAAGCTGCAGACGCACGTCGCCGAAGCGGGTGAGCGCATCGTCGTGCTGTTCGAAGGCCGCGACACGTCGGGCAAGGGTGGCTGCATCTCGCGGATCTTGGCGCGCTTGAACCCGCGCCACGCACGCTCCGTTGCATTGTCGAAGCCGACGGAGTCCGAACGCGGACAGTGGTACTTTCAGCGCTACATCGCCCACCTGCCGACGCGGGGCGACATCCTGCTGTTCGACCGCTCCTGGTACAATCGCGCCGGCGTCGAGCCCGTGATGGGGTTCTGCACAGCCGAGCAAACCGCCAATTTCCTCCGCGACGCGCCGGCGTTCGAGGAACTGCTGGTGCGTGATGGCGTCCGCTTCTTCAAGATCTATCTGACAGTGGGTCGGGAGATGCAGCTTCAGCGCTTCCACGAGCGTCGCCACGAACCCTTCAAGCAATGGAAGATCACGGAGGTCGATCGCGCGGCGATCGGCAAATACGATGCGTACACGCACGCCGAGCGCGAGATGCTGCGCTTTACGCACACCGCCGTGAGCCCATGGACCGTGATTGCCGCCAACGACCAGCGCCGCGCGCGGCTTGAGGCGATGCGTGTGATCCTGACCGCGCTCGATTATCCCGGCAAGGACAAGGACGTGGTTGGCACGCTAGATCCCAAAATCACGAAGTCCGGCGCAGACCATTTAGTCACTCTCAACGGTGAAGATGCACAGGCCGCCAAGACATAGACGCAGCCTCCGGAGCTGGCCGAAAGATCGGCCGGCTTCGGAGAGCATCTGTGTCGAGGCGTGAATGCAGATCGGTCCGGACGCCTACGGCAGCCTGCCGCCTGCCGTGAAGAACCCATAGAGCCAGGCTGTCGCCGCGCCGAACCCGGCGCCCAGCACCAGCACAGGCCAGATCAGATCGAGATTGGCATTGAGGAATAGCGTCTCGCCCCTGACGAGCGGAACGAGCACGAGCACCCCGATGAGCGCCGGCCCCACGACGCCGAGAATGGCGCCCCTCACCGTCATGGATCCTTGCGGCACGTTGCCGAGGATCGCGGCGAACACCATGCCCCACACGCCGCCCCAGACGACATCGGTGACGATCTGCGGGAGGCCCGTCAGTTCCGAGGTCTCAAGCGACCAGGGCGTTCGCGAGATATGCCCGGCATCTGCCAGGCAAAGCGCGATCAGCTCGTGCACAGTAACCAGCGCGATGGCTCCCGCAACGAAGCCCATCAGCAGGTTGTTGAAAGAAGTCCCCTCCATGTCGTGTCTCCCCTTCCCGGTTAATTTTGGGCTTTGTGCCCGTTTTTTCGTCAGTATTGACCGGATCGGAGAGGGGCGGAAGGGGCACAGAAAGCGAAACTAAGACTCGCACGTCGCGGGATATTGATCAAATATTCAACCTTAAATTGTATTTTGATGTCGTTGATCGATTCACCCGTCGTGGAGCGAGCGATGCCATCTGTCCGCGTAGAGCGCGTGCCTGTCGAAACTCTGAGCCTCGGCCGGCTCGGGTTCGATCATCTCCAACTGGTCTTTCGCAGCGACTTTGAGACCGCCCGCACGCCCCAGGATGAGTGGTTCGTGATCGAAGGGATCCGGGAGGCCGACGGGCGCGATGTGCGCCTCGCGGTGGAAGGCTGGCACGGCGGCACCACGTTGTCCGAAGCCAACGGCGGCCTCGTGGGCGATGCGCTTACGGCACGGATCGGAACGCCGGAGAGCCGGGGCCCGCGCGAAATCGCCGAGGGCGACGGTGCCGTCGAGCTGTGGGCGACGCTGGTCTCCTACGCAGCCGAGATCGAGGCGCAGAAGTTTCCGTACATCGCGCTCGCACTGCCGGGATCGCCGCTCCCCACGATCAACTCGTCGTCGCTCGTATCCTCGTTGCTCTATCATGCAGGTTTGGACATCGGTGAGGCCATGCCCGCGGGCCTGCGGTTCTCGCCTGGAAAGAGAACGCTGCTTGGCACGTCGGCCGACGAGACGCTTGCCACCGGCCAAACCTTCAACACCGTGCTGGCGGGTGCTGGCGACGACAGGCTCTTTGGCCGCAATGAGCACGGCGCAGTGGACAAACTCTTCGGCGGGCGCGGAGACGACGTCATCCATTGGTCCGAGGGCTTCGACGTCGTGCATGGCGGCGAGCCAAGCCTGGCCTATGGAGACGACGGTGTCGACACCATCGACTATTCCGGCGCGGGGAAGGTTCGGCTCGAGGCGCCGCGCCCTGGCCCGCCGCATGTCACGCCGGATTTTATTGCAAGCTACGCCAGCGGAGAGGATCACCTCTTCTCCATTGAGCACATTGTCTGGGACGAACGGAGCGACCAGTTGTCGATCGGGCCGGGCGTCGGGCTCGCATCTCCGCCCCTCAGGATCGATTTCGGAGGCGAGAGACCGTCGGGGAAAGGCGATGTGATCGATCTGACGGCAGCCGATGTCGGATTCGAAATCGTCCACGCGGCGGAGCGCACGCTGCAGTTCACGGCGCGTGTCCCGTGGAGCGGCGCACAGGCGCACGGTCTCACCGTTCACGGCGCGGAATGGATCGTCGGCTCACCGCATGGAGACCGGATGGTGCTTGCGAAAGGGCTGCGGGGCGTCGAAGGCGGCGTGGGCGACGATGTCTTCGATCTGAGGGCAGCGGAGCAAATCTTCATCTCGCCGGGCGGCGGCGAAAATACCGTGATCGTCGGCGAGGGCGAGATCGTGGCCCGGAGCGGAGAGGGCGCGGACCGCTACGTCATCGCCCATCCGTCTGCATCGCTCGTGATCGACAATGCGCTGCCTCACGACCGCATCGTGATCGCATGGACACCGGCGCGGGTGAGCGTCGCCTACGATGCCACCAGTCCCCAGGACCTCGTCGTTCGCGTTGCTTCAGAGATCGGCAATGAGGCCGGCGCCGAGATCCGTGTCCGAGGCCATGAGCCTGGAGATCTGGGCCTCGACATCGCACGAGGCATCGCCTGGGTGAAGGACGGCGACGATTTCAGGATGACGTCGACGGCGAAGACCGAAGCCGCAGAAGGTAGCGGGATCGATGTCTGGGACACGTTCGATGCTGACGGTCATGGAGACTTGGAGGGATGTGGGTTGGCTGGCCTTGCCATGTCGGACCCGTTGGGGTGGTTCGGCGGCGGATAGAGATTTCGCTCATTTCACGTGAATCGTGCTCCGTAAACACACCGCTGGAGCCAGCAGCGGCGCCATGACATGCTTTCGCGGGCGAGAATGGAAAGCAGATGATGGCTCGGGGATGGCGGAACGCGATGGTGAGCGGGCTTGCGGCCGCCGCGTGTCTTGGGGCGCATCCGCCTGCAAGCGCCTCCGAAAGCTGCGCCCCGGATCTCGGCACGATGCATGAAGTGACGCGCGTGATCGATGGGGAGACGGTCGAGCTCGACGACGGCCGGCAGGTGCGCCTGATCGGCGCCATGGCGCCGCGCCCGAGTTCCCTCACCGTCGATGCGGACACCTGGCCGCCAGCACGCGAAGCGTCG
>ENA-UOUJ01001346-UOUJ01001346.1-activated-sludge-metagenome-genome-assembly--contig:-NODE-1346-length-13093-cov-4.806259_pt1 | contig 13093 bp, 11 predicted proteins | sample MGYA00249839_ERZ747224 | MGnify/ENA primary metagenome ERZ747224 (study PRJEB28782, sample SAMN03220277) | activated sludge metagenome | biome: wastewater; feature: sewage sludge; material... | reverse complement strand
TTGGCTTCGAAGCGAGGCTCGCCATCGGCCGCAACAGAATGAGGAGGGGGCTGGGCGGCAGGTTTCATCGCGCTATGGCCCCAGCGTAAAGGCAAGCCCGACATCGCGGCTTCGTGCGCCGTCGACCTGTACGGCGATCGGATAAGGTGCCGCGGACGGTTCGAGGATGTCCGTGGCATCGGCGATCGGCACTTCGACGGCGTTGGGTGTGGGCGCCGCCCATCCATCGCCGGGCCCCGGCTGCCGCACGGGGATCGCCGCATCACCGACGATCACCTCGACGATTCGCGCTCGCGGATGCCAAAGACGCTCGCCGTCGATGTGCAGGATCGTTGTCATATCGCCGGCGCCCGGCGTGGCTGAAGCGGCGCGGGGTGTCAGCTGCAGGAGCAGGATGTTGGAGGGATAACGCCGATCACCGGACACCGCCGAGCCCTGCCCGAGCGCTCCCTGAACGCCCTCCGCCGGATGCACGGCGATCAGCTGCACCTCCAGTGGACCCGGCTGCAAGCGCTGGACGGACGGTATCGGATGGGCCGGGCCATCGAGATCGGCATCGTACTGGTCGTCGGGAACGACAATCGTAATCCGGCCATCGGCTGTGGGAGTTACGCGGATCGGATCGAGCGATCCAAGCCTGACATAAAGACGATCGGCCAATGCTCCCCGAGACAGTAGCGTGATTTCATCACCGATGCGGGCGCGGGTCTCGCCCGTCGGCCCGTTGAGCACCGGCGTCACATAGGCGTCCAGCAGCTCAGGCCGTCGCCTCACCGTCGTGAAGATGCGACGCGTCTCCACTGGCCTTGGGCTGACGCGCGCTGCGGGTGTCTCGATCTGGATGGTGGTGACTTCATAGACCACGGAACGGCGGAAATTCGTGGTCGACAGCGCCGACCAAACCTTGGTGATCTCATCCAGATTTGCAGGATGAAGCGACACCTTCAATCGTTCGAATTCATCAGTCAGCGCCAGGTCGAGCACCGGATCGCCAACGGCTCCGGCGGCGGCGTTGACGATGGCGAGCTGATCGATCCGATTGCCGAAATCATGCAATACCCGCATGGCATCTCCCAGAAGGGTCTGGGCGTTGAGATCGGCGTCGGGCTGGGTCTCCATGGCGCTATAGGTCGTCAGCAGATAGCGCAAATTGAGCGATAGCGGCGGATGTCCATAGGCGCCCGGATGGCCTTGTCGTGGAATCTCCTGATTTTTCAGCCCGGCATTTTCGAATAACTGCATCAGGTAGAGATTGACGCGCGCGCCGTCGACGCCGGACACGGTGATGTCGGGCGGCGACAGGGTCACTGACGCGCTGGTCATCATCCTATCGAGCAACAGCGTCCGGAGTGTCCGGCTGACGGCGGCGATGGCTGCATAATTTGCCATCCCATCTCCTTAGCGCGGGATGCCGCGCCGCGCGCGGGCATAGGCGCCGAAGCCGCTGCTTCGAGGCGCCGACGGTGACGCAGCCGGCGGGGTTGGCGGCGGAAGAAACTGCACGTCAATTCGTCCCACCGTGACAGTGACCGGCGCATGCGTCTCCGCCATGGCCAAGGAAGAGTCCTTCCTCGCGCCAAGAGATGGAGGTTCCTTCCAGCCCAGGGTGGAAGCCTCAGGCGCGACTTCTACGGACGATGGAGTCGCATTCGGAATATTGTGGCGGGGCGGACTAGCGGTCGCTTCGACGAATACCCTCTCCTTCGTGATTGGCTGGGCCTGTATCTTCACGTTGTCACCGACGGGCCTGACCGGGGACAAAATCTCATCGGCGGCGTCGGAGTTGCGTTCTGTTGTGGAGGCTTGTTTGCGTTTCTCGTGGCGCAGGTCCGCCGAAATGTCGAAGGAATCGGTCCGGCCCTCCGTCTGGACGCGCCCGGGCGGTGTGGTTTTTTTTTCGGCAGGCTCTGGCGTGTCGAAGGCGGGCGGGGACGAATCTGCGATGGTGGAGCGCCTCGCGGCTGGTTTGTATTGCTCGGGCCTTCGCAGGTTTGAGAAGGTTGGATTTGAGAAGATCCGGGGGCCGTCATCGATGACGGGGGCGGCCTCACCGGTCAAAAGAGGCCCGGCGTTACCTGCTTCGAAGGAGGACACCGGTCGCAACCGGAGCATCGCCGCCCGCTCGAGAAGGGGAAGGCCGGCGCCGCGGGCTATGATCCGGTCGACGAAGCCGGTCATCGCAGCGTCTCCATCTCGTCTGCCAATGCGAGATAGCGTTTGCGGCGGGTGCGGGGGAGCGTCAAAATTTCCCGCTCCGACCAGTGATAGCGCCGTGCCATCCGATAAACATCGCCGAATATCCCATGCGATTGTCCAAGCGCTGCGCGCAGAACTCCCAGCCCGTCGACGGCGGCGTTGAACGCCGTGCCGCAATCCGGGCATGTCATCGTGGCTGACAGGTCAGCCATTTCATCGGCCTTCTCGAATTCCGCCGACAGGATCGACTCAAAGGCCGTCGGAAGATCCGTGACCGCGACCGGCTTTCCCTCGGGGTCGATGAGGCGGAGCACGCAGCCGACCACCAGATCGCGTGCCGCCCGGCTCGGATCGGTCAACGCCGTTGCCGCGCAACGTTCCTGGTCGGCTCCGTTGGGAAGCCGCATCTCGACGCGCCAATCGCCCTCGGATTCGGAAATGAGGATCGTACGATCCGCCTCGCTTCCGGCATTTCCGGCGTCGAGCATTTCGCGCAACGGCAAGCCGATTTCGAGTTCCGTCGCGCAGGAGGGGCAGTTGGCGACAAGATCAATCTGTGATCCTGCAACCATTGTGCAAATCGCAAGAAGCAATCGTTCGCGATCACCGACCGGCAAGGCCGCGCATTGATCATAGCTCGGTGACTGCACGCTGCCGATCCGCTCCGTCATGGCGACAAGCAAAGTGGTCGCACAGGCGGCGGGGATCAGATGATCCGCAAGCTCGGCCATGAGGAGCTCCTCATTTCCGGGCAGTTCGCGCAACCGCGCCAGCCTGTGCCGGGTGCCATCTTCTTCCAGTCCGAACGCCAGCCGAACCTGCATCGTCAGGCCGGTATGGTAAAGCTCGGCTCCGCAGGCTCCGCCACCGCCACATCGCGCAACCAGCCCTCATTCTCCAGCTTCATCGACTGGATGGCGATGGCATTGGCGTTGGCGTCCAGGTCGGGCAGGGCCTGATACTCGGACACCCAGCAACGGAAAACCTGGTAGGAAAGAACCTTTTGCCCCGCCTCGTTGAATACGTCGATGATCAGGTCCTTGCGAAAATCGGCCAGCGAGACCTCCGAGCCGAGGCCCGCGCCGAAATTCCACACCTTGTTCGCCCATTGCTCGAAATCAAGATCGTGAGTTACCCCGCGCTCCAGTGAGATCGCATCATACTTGGTGCGCCCTGGGGACTTGCGTCCTGTGGAGGGATCGCCGCCCTCGCGGTGCTCGATGACCTCGGTGCTGCGCTTCAGCGCGCCGACCTTGCTGATCCCGGCCACGTAGCGGCCGTCCCATTTCACGCGGAACTTGAAATTCTTGTAAGGATCAAACCGGCGGGGGTTGGTTATGAAGGGTGCCATGACTTCATCCTCACTCGACTGTCTGCCGGACGATCTGCTGGATTTTCAGGATCACGAATTCGGCCGGCTTCAACGGCGCGAAGCCGATCTCGATGTTTACGATCCCCAGATCGATATCGCTTTGTGGAGTCGTGCCGCTGTCGCAGCGGACGAAATAGGCCTGCGCCGGTGTCGTACCCTGGAACGCGCCCTGCCGGAAAAGCTCATGCATGAAGGCGCCGACGTTGAGCCGGATCTGCGACCAGAGCGGCTCATCATTGGGTTCGAACACTACCCATTTGGTGCCACGATAGAGACTTTCCTCGATGAACAGCGTCGTCCGGCGCACCGGCACATATTTCCAGTCGGACGCGATTGCGTCCGCGCCATCCAGGGTTCGTGCGCCCCAGCAAATATTGCTATAGACCGGGAAATTGCGCAGGCAGTTCACGCCGAGGGGATTGAGCGTTCCGTTCTCCAGGTCGGTGAGGAGATAGCCGAGACTGTCCACATTGCGCAGACGCGCGTCGGTACCGGCCGGCGCCTTCCACACGCCTCGCTGCGCATCCGTACGTGCCCAAAGGCCGGCGATGGTGCCGCTGGAGGCCATCAGCCGCGGTCTGTTGCCATTGAGAGTATCAACGATGTTGGTGCGCGGGAAATAGACCACAGCGTTGGGATGACGCAGGCTCTCGTTCTCGGTGAGCCAGGTGTGCATCTGGTCCAGCCGTCGCACCGTGTCGGGAATGTCAACGATGAGCATCGCCCGGCGGCTTTCAACATAAGTCTCGGCAAAGGAGTAGAGAGTTCGTGCCTCGTCTGGGTCGAGATAGGTCGCTTCAGGCATGCACAGGATGTTGAAAAGGTCGATGTCCTCAAGCGCATTGATGCCGGTGCGGTCGATGGCCGATCCTTGGAACACCGACAGCGGGATCGGCCGGAAATTTGTCCCCGCCGCGGGCGGCTGGCCGTCATGGCCGTCCGCCAGAGGAATTTGCTGATCATTTTCCAATGCGCCTTGCCCCGCACTCAGATTGACGGCGTCAGCACCTGCGCCCGTCAGCACGATCCGCGTGGCAGAGTCGAATGGCCGGCCGTTGCGTCCGAGCTGGACCGCGAAGCGGGCGTCGTCATTGACGGTGCTGTTGCCGATCAGCCTGACGGTCGCGCCGCTGAGGATGGGCTTCTGTGCATTCGGCACCGTGCCGTCATCAGCCGCGCGTCGGATCGCAGCCTGGATGAAGGGCAACAGACCCGCATAGGTGGTCGGCGGGGTAGCTCCGCCATAGTCGATCGTGCCCGCAATTGCGCCGCCGCCGATATCGACCGAGAATGTAGCCCCATCCGGCGGTATGGAGGCGGGTATCGGCAGCACATCACTGAGCGTGCCCGTCGATGCCGGCCGGAAGGCCGGATCAAACGGGGCCGGTAAGGCCGACCCCAGTGATGCCTGAACGAGGCGCGAGCCCTGATTGATCACCTCGATCGCGTTGTTGATGACATCGGGCTCCATCGTCAGATTGCGGAATGTCTCGCTTTGCAAGACAAGAGTACGATCGCCATCAACTCGAACCTCACTGATGGTGAGGTTGAACTGGGTCGCCGGATCGGCGGTCTCGTAGCTGACTTCGGCTCGCAGCGCATTGCCCCAGAATCCAGGGTTTTCAGCGGATTCGCCCCGAATTTGCCGGCCGGCCGTCAGCAACAATATGTCCGTGCCGCCGCCCGGATCCGAGGTCAGCATGATCGTGGCGGGACGCGCGTTGGTCGGCGGCGCATCGGTAGCACCCGTCACGGTGTCGGCGAGACGAACTACCCAGGCCTGCGTCCCGCCGTTGAGAAAGAATTGCTGGATCGCGTAGGAGGTCTCGCTGTAGCGGTCGATGCCGCCATATTCGCGTTCGAAGTCGGCCATGCCGAACAGCTGAACCGCCTCGTCGCGCAGACCCCGCTGGAACGAGCCAACGAACGCCGCAATCGAGGTCGCAACGCCGGCCACGGGTCTCACACCGCTTGGAATTTCCTCGATGTAAACGCCAGGAAAAGTTGGGTGAACAGGCATCGCATCCTCCAGGTTATGGAGGTGTCGCCCGCCTACGCGTTAACACACGCTTGGCGAACCGCGCCCCCGACTAGACTGCAGGCCGAAACTCTACAAGCTGTAATGCACACTACTTTCAGCGCGATCAGTTTGGCTGCAATGCGTCGCCTTGTCCACAATAACCTTAGCGCTCAAGCTCTGATGGAAGAGGAATCTTCGATTGTCTAGTTCGCAGAGACAGTACCGTATAATCGTTCTATGTTTTCCGAAGGGCTTCTGCAATGGTCGTGAACCGCGCGAAACTCAGATGTCGGTCGAATACTACGATATATATACTAAAATACGACAGTTAGAGATCGGCCGAAGCTGCCGCTGCGGGAGGCGCAACGATCGAAGGTTGCGCAAGTCCATTCATCATCTCCTCAAGACACGATCGCAATATCAGGGACGTCATTGTGGCCGTCCTCCGATTGAAGACGAGAAGAATCTAACTGACTCGCACCGTTCTCGCCGTATTTCTTGCATCATCGAGTCAACCGGTCGCAGATCATCCGGCAATCACCGGACGCCAGCGTTGCTCGGGCGCGCGCCAATCTACACCTTCGATCAGCAGCGACGGCTGTGCCGAGGTCAGCGACAGCGTTTCGCCAGGCGCAATGCTCGGCGGCCACAGAAAGACGCCGTGCTCGAGCCGTTTTGTAAACAGGCGGAAGCCGGTGCCATCCCAATAGATAATCTTGATGAGGTTGGCCCTGGTCCGTCCCCGGAACACGAACAGGTGGCCTGTGAACGGATCCTGGTGCAGGACGCCTTATACTCATCAGTTATGGCTATGATTATCGTCACATGGCCGTGCTCGCCGACCTGACGCGAAGGCGGGTTTTCGAGTTGATCCCGAGAAGCTGGATAACTAACGGAGTCGCGCGAAATTCGCCGCTCCATGTACGACGTCTTCACACTCTGGACGGAGGTCGTGCCTCACGGCGTTCAACAATGCCTGTTCCGGATTCTCGGCATTGAAGACGGCCTCGATGCTGCGAACGCAAAGCGCCACTGACTCATGAGCCAGACTGTAATAAATCTGCTTTGCCTGCCGCCGTGTGGTGACGAGTTCGGCCTTACGGAGTTCCGCGAGTTGCTGGCTGAGCGCAGGCTGTCCGATCCCGGTCGCCGCATCGATTTCCGTCACCGACTTCTCGCCTTCCCGCAGTAGCGACAGGATCATCAATCGTTGAGGCTGAGCGAACTTGCGCAACCTGTCGGCGGCGAAATCTGCCTGCTCGCGCGATTGCCATAAGGCTCTCATGCTGCGCTCCGGCAGAACCAGTTGACATCTTTCTGCGTTTTTTCATCGGCAGGCAGGAGCAGTGGCTGGCCGGGTTGCCAGTTGGCCGGCGCCAACTTCTGGCTCGACGCTGTTGCCTGCAGCGCCGCCACCATCCGCACCATCTCGTCAATCGAACGACCGATCGTTAGCGGATAGTGGGTAATCGCGCGAACGACCCCCTCGGGATCTATGAAATAGGTTGCCCGCACGCTCGCGCTGTTCTCGGCGGCTTCATCGATCATGCCGTAGGCGCGGCCGACCAGCATCGATGGGTCCTCGATCACTGGAAATGGAATCTCCACCGCGAACAGTTCCGTAATCGTCCGGGTCCAGGCGAGGTGCGAATAAAGGCTGTCGACCGAAAGACCCAACAGAGCACAATCCAGCGCGGCGAAGCGGTCCTGCGCCTTGGCCAGCGCGACGAATTCCGTGGTGCATACGGGCGTGAAATCCGCCGGATGCGAGAAGAACACGAGCCACCGACCCCTGTAATCAGAAAGCCGGATCGGACCCTTCGTGGATCGGGCTTCGAAGTCGGGGGCGGCATCTCCCATCCGCAACGGGAAAGGAGAAGGAGTGAGACGAGGCGTCGCATCATCGATCAAAAGAGGCATTCTGGGACCACCTGAGGGTTCCTGTCGAATGGCGATTCAGTCTGAAAACAATTACATAATTATATAACTATGGAAACAGGAATGTCACAAATATCAGTCATACATATATCCGATTGACCTATATCAGTTTCATATTTACAATGTATGAAATATATAATTATGTAATTGGCGGGTGGCGGAGATGGATAATCGCGCCTCCCTCGAGCGCCTCGGTCCCCGCCACGAGAATCGGTGAACAGGCGGAGATCCTGAAAAATCTCCGGCCGCGCGTTGAATCCTGCAATCTGCTCGGCCCGGCCGTTGAGGATGAGGACTGTCCATGCCCGCCTGACCCAGGGAGTCACGCAATGAGCTATCCGATCGATACTCAGGCTAAGCCCGAGGTTGCTCCGTTCTTCGATTCCGGGACCAACACCATCAGCTATGTGGTCAAGGATCCGTCGTCTCCGTCCTGCGCAATTGTCGATTCCGTGATGGACATCGACTACGCCGCTGGCCGCATCAGCTACAAATCGGCGGATCGGATCGTTGAGTATATCCGTCGCAACGAGTTGCAGGTCGATTGGCTCATCGAGACCCACGCGCATGCCGATCACCTCTCGGCTGCGCCGTACATTCAGCAGCAGCTTGGCGGAAAACTCGGAATCGGTGAGCACATCATAACCGTACAGGAGACCTTCGGAAAAATTTTCAACGAAGGAACGGAATTCAGGCGCGACGGCAGCCAGTTCGATCAACTGTTCAAGGATGGCGATACCTACTCGATCGGCGGTATGACCGCGCTTGTCCTGCATACGCCGGGACATACGCCGGCTTGCACGACCCACATCATCGGAGACGCGGCCTTCACCGGCGACACGTTGTTCATGCCTGACGCAGGCACGGCGCGGGCGGACTTTCCGGGAGGCAACGCCCGCACGCTCTATCGCTCCGTTCGGAAACTCCTGGAAACATTGCCGCCCGAAACACGGGTGTTCCTGTGCCACGATTACGGGCCCGACGGCCGGGAAATTCAATGGGAAACGACTGTGCGCGAACAGCGGACGCACAACATCCATGTTCGCGACGGCATGAGCGAGGATAGCTACGTGCAAACGCGCGAAGCCCGCGACAAAACTCTTGCGATGCCGCGCCTCATCATGCCGTCGCTTCAGGTCAATATGCGCGCCGGGCACCTGCCTGAACCGGACGAAAGCGGAAAGACCTTTCTGAAAGTTCCGATCAACACACTCTAAGAGCCGAGCGACAAGTCGAATATCAGCGGGAAGGACAACGCATGGATGCGAAGAAGCTATCTGATGAACTGAGCGTGTCGGCGCAGATCATGCCGCAGGATATGGCCGCGTTGAAGCAGGCCGGTTTCCGTTCGATCATCTGCAACCGGCCTGACGGTGAGGCTGCCGATCAACCGTCGGCCCGGGAACTGGAATCAGCCGCGTCCAGCCTTAGACTCGAATTCGTCCATCAGCCGGTCGTGGCTGGCAAGATGTCGGATGATGACGCCGTAAAGTTCGGGCAGATACTAAAGAACCTGCCGAAGCCGACGCTGGCATTCTGCCGTACGGGAACACGCTCCGTTTCGCTTTGGTGTCTGGCGAATGCGCCCACGCAACCTCTTCCGGCGCTGCTCGGCGCCGCCAAGGCAGCCGGCTATGACATGTCCGGAATCGTGCGGAGGATCGCCAACGGCGGCAGGACCCCGGCGCATCTGGCCGACGCGAGCTATGACGTCGTCATTGTCGGCGGCGGCGCCGCCGGCATCGCCTGTGCGTCAAGTCTGCTGGCGCGCGCGCCCGATCTCGACATCGCCGTCATCGATCCTGCCGACATTCATTACTACCAGCCCGGATGGACCATGGTCGGCGCCGGCATTTTCGACGCAACGTCAACCGTCCATACGATGGCGTCGGTCGTCCCCTCCGGCGTGACCTGGATCAAAGCCGCGGTCACCGCATTCGAGCCGGCTGAGAACGCCGTCATTCTGGAAGGATGTCGCGTCGTAAAGTATAGCCGTCTCGTCGTCTGCCCCGGCCTGAAACTCGATTGGGCCAAGGTCGCCGGGTTGACCGAAACGCTCGGTCGCAACGGCGTGACCTCCAACTATCGCTTCGATCTTGCGCCCTATACCTGGAAACTCGTCCGTTCACTGAAATCAGGAAACGCGATCTTCACGCAGCCGCCGATGCCGATCAAGTGCGCGGGCGCGCCGCAAAAGGCGATGTATCTGTCGGCCGATCATTGGCATCGCCATGGCCATCTCCGCGACATCGATGTCGGATTCTACAATGCGGGCGGCGTGCTGTTCGGCGTTGCCGACTACGTTCCCGCCCTGATGGAGTACGTGAAGAAGTATGATGCGAAGCTGAAGTTCCAGCACAATCTCGTCGCCATCGATGGTCCGGGCAGGAAAGCGTACTTCACCAGAACCTCGGCCGAAGGTCCGGCTGAGACCGTCGAAGTGCGGTTCGACATGATCCATGTAACGCCGCCTCAATGCGCGCCGGACTTCATCCGCGTAAGCCCACTGGCTGACGCAGCTGGATGGGTCAGCGTCGATCAAGGGACCCTGCGTCACAACACATACGAAAATATCTGGTCTCTCGGCGATGTATGTTCCGCCCCGAATGCAAAGACGGCCGCGGCGGCCCGCAAACAGGCGCCGATCGTTGCCGAGAATATCTGCGTCGATCTGGGCCTTCGCACGAAGCAGGCTGTCTATGACGGTTATGGATCGTGTCCGTTAACCGTCGAGCGCGGCAAGATTGTCCTGGCCGAATTCGGATATGGCGGAAAGCTTCTGCCGAGTTTCCCCGCCTTCATTCTGGACGGCAGGAAGCCGACCCGGGCCGCCTGGTGGCTGAAGGAAAGAGTCCTGCCGCCGATCTACTGGCATGCGATGCTCAAGGGCAAGGAGTGGATGGCTGCTCCAGACCTGCGCTGACGGCGCGCGCGCCCATGGTCCACGACATACTCGCGGTCTTGTCCGGGACTCTGGTGGGGTCGTTCTTGGGTTGATCGGCGGGGAAGGTTCTATCCTCGCCGTTCCGCTTCTCGTTTATGGGGTAGGCGTGCCATCAACACATGTGGCCATCGGGACCAGCGCCGTGGCTGTCGCACTGAGCGCCTTATCGAGCCTTATCACCCGTGCCCGCGCCGGCAATGTGCGCTGGCCTTGTGCGCTCGTGTTTGCGGCTTGCGGGATGGTCGGCGCAGGCCTGGGTTCGACGATCGGTAAGTCGTTCGATGGTCGATGGCTGCTCTTCCTGTTCGGACTGCTCATGATCGTCATCGCACTCCTTATGCTTAGGGAGCCGCATGGCCGGATCAATAGGTTGGCCCATCTGGATCCGGACCATTTTCTATCCAATTTCAAATCTCCACAGTCAGCAAGCGAAACCTGCCCGAGGGTAGCGACGCCAGGCTGTTCAGGGCCCGCCGCTACCCGCCTCTCATGTCGGCTTCGATCGTGAGACGCGGTGACGCATTGAACTGTGACCGGTAGACCTGCAGGTTCTCCATGACGCGCTGCACGTAGATGCGAGTCTCCGTGAATGGGATGCGCTCGACCCAATCAACTGCGTCTACGCTAGGGTCACGTGGATCGCCATAGCGTGCGATCCAGTCTTTGACACGCCCGCGTCCGGCGTTATAGCCAACAAAAGCAAGAATGTAATTGTCATCGTACGTGTCAACGAGATGAGCGATCTCTGCAGATCCCAGCTGCAGATTGTAAGCAGGGTCGCTGAGCAGCCGCTTGAGGTCGAACTTGATCCCCAACCGGCGGGCGATTGTGCGGCCGGCGTCCGGCGTCACTTGCATCAAGCCCTTTGCCTTGGCGCCTGACACCGCGCTGGTATTGAAAGCGCTTTCCGCTTTCGCGATCGCGTAGACGAGGCTTGTCTCGGCCTTTGGTCCGATCGAGACATATTTCGGCAGGCCGAAAGCCGGAAAAGCGTATTGATCGAGCGCAAAGCCACGCGCGAGCGCTCTCCTGCCAATAGTCAGCATCGCGCGTGCATCCTTATGCTCCGCTGCCGTCTCGGCGATGAGCGTTAGTATGCCGATGTCACCGACACGGTCGAAATCGACAGCAAACGAAGCCGCGAGATCACGATTGCCGGTTGCATAAAGCAGATCAACCGCGCGGACCAGATCGACTTTGCGCAGGGCGGCGCGCTTGGTGCGGTCCAGCCGGGGTGATCGGCGTACCGCAATCGTGCGCCGGCCAACGCGGGCGTTTGCCAATTGGCCATAGTATGCTGCCGTATACTGTCCCGCTTCGTCGTAGTGTCGGCGTGCCTCGCGGTTATGGCCGGCTGATTCCGCCGTACGCCCGAGCCAATAATAGGCACGAGCAAGCGACGTTGGATGTATCGTGATCCGTGGAATGCGGGCGAAATGCTTCACCGCACGGGTCGGATCGCGGAGGAAACGCAATGCAATCCATCCCGCAGTGAAGGGTTGGTCGACACGGAGACCTTCTCTTGAGGGTGGGGCCGCGTCGCGAGAAATCCGATAAGCGATATGTGACTTGCCCCTGTCGAGCAGCTCACGAACAAGAATACGGCGCTCGATCCACCACGCATCAGGATCGAGAACGGTGTTCCGATCGTGAGGTGTTGACAATATCAAACGGCTGGCTTCGTCGATATGACCGCTGCGCCGAAGCCACTGGGCGCGGGTGAGAAGATAGACGAGATTGCTACGAGCAGACTTTGGCACTGCGTTGAGCAGTGCATGTGCGTTCCTTGCCTTGCTGCTGACGGCGGCTCTTGCCCTTACGAGGGCGATCTCAGCCTCGCCAAGGCGTCTTGCCGCGCGCATCGCTGCGCCAAAGTCGTTCGCATAGAGCCGCATGTCCATGCGCACCCTGTGGTCAGCCATTGTCAGGAGCTGCCCAAATTCCTTGAGCACCTGCGATTCAACCTGGGCTGAGAAACGATCCGCATGCCACGCAGAGCGAGCATATTTCCGGGCAGCCGCGCTCTTGCCATGCGCAATCAATGCGCGCGCCAGCGCTAATTTGCCAAACGCTCCCGATGGTTTCTGCCCGGCGAAAAAGCCTAAAACAACACGAGGCTGTTTTGGTTCAAACCAGAGCTTGGATTCCGCGCATCGCCGGAATCGGTTTACGCTCGGCCAACTGGGATTGGCCTGTACGAACGCAGCGTAACGCGCAAAGCTTGTCGTGTTGTTGCAGGAACGCAAGATCGTCCATTCTACCAGTTTTCTGCCGACAGGGTCGCGGATCTGGCAGCGGCGATCCATCGCCGCTGAGGCGTTGCCACGACCCGCAAGCCGCACGGCTTCCTTGATAGCCTTGAAATCCGCTTTCGACGGCGCGCGCCCCGACGCATAAGTAAGCGCTGCATCGGCTGTTGATGGCGCGACTCTTGACGGAGCAACACCGGCCGGGGATGCAAGCGTCGGCGACACCGACAACAGAAGCTCGTCGATTGCGTCCCGTGGAGTTGGAGCATCGGTCGCATTTGGCCGCGGGCGTGGCGCGGGTGCGTTGTGGCTTGCCGGCAGCCGCCCGGCGATGCGCAGATTTGTCGCAGCGTCACCTCTGCGGACTGTTTCCT
>ENA-UOUJ01001345-UOUJ01001345.1-activated-sludge-metagenome-genome-assembly--contig:-NODE-1345-length-13094-cov-4.215891_pt1 | contig 13094 bp, 10 predicted proteins | sample MGYA00249839_ERZ747224 | MGnify/ENA primary metagenome ERZ747224 (study PRJEB28782, sample SAMN03220277) | activated sludge metagenome | biome: wastewater; feature: sewage sludge; material... | reverse complement strand
ATGACCGGTTATGAGGAAATCCTCACCGACCCGTCCTATGCCGGGCAGCTCATCACCTTCACCTTCCCGCATATCGGCAATGTCGGCACCAACGACGAGGACATCGAAACCGTGAACATGGCGGCGACGCCGGGCGCGCGCGGCGTCATCCTGCGCAGCGCCATCACGTCACCCTCGAACTACCGCGCGGCCAGGCACCTCGATGCGTGGCTGAGGGCGCGCGGCATCATCGGCATCTCGGGCATCGACACCCGCGCGCTGACCGCGCTGATCCGCACCAAGGGCATGCCCAACGCCGTGATCGCCCATGCAAAGGACGGCCATTTCGACGTTTATGGATTGAAGAAGGAGGCGCGGGAGTGGCCCGGCCTCGAGGGCATGGATCTCGTGCCGATGGTGACATCGGGCCAGCGCTACACCTGGGATGAGACGCCGTGGGAGTGGGACAAAGGCTTCGGCCGGCAGGACAGGCCCGAGTTCAACGTCGTCGCCGTCGACTACGGCATCAAGCGCAACATCCTGCGCCTGCTCGCCGGCGAAGGCTGCAAGATCACCGTGGTGCCGGCGACAACGTCAGCCGAGGATATCCTGGCGATGAAGCCGGACGGCATATTCCTCTCGAACGGCCCCGGCGATCCGGCCGAGACCGGCAAGTACGCCGTGCCGATGATCCGCAAAGTGATCGAGTCGGGTACGCCGACCTTCGGCATCTGCCTGGGTCACCAGATGCTCGGCCTCGCGGTCGGCGCGAAAACCAAAAAGATGCATCAGGGTCACCACGGCGCCAATCATCCGGTCAGGAATGAGGCCACCGGCAAGGTGGAGATCACCTCCATGAACCACGGTTTCGCGGTGGACGAGACGACGCTGCCAAAGGGCGCGAAGCAGACTCACATATCGCTGTTCGACGGCTCCAATTGCGGCATCGAACTCGAAGGCAAGCCGGTATTCTCCGTCCAGTATCATCCGGAGGCCTCACCCGGACCACGCGACTCGCATTATCTGTTCAGGCGCTTCGCGGACCTGATGCGCGAGAACAAGCGGGCGTAGCAGCCAGCAAAGGCGTCCCGACCGCCGCAACGGGGATTATCCGGCGAACGATCGACCGCCTGCCGGAAAGCCATTGTCCCATAAAGCCATATTGTCCCATAAAGCCATTGTCCCCTCAGGCCGCGTTGTCGCCTTCCTGCCGACTGGCCTCGAACAGGAACCAGACGCGCCGCTCGGTCGCGTCGATGAAATTCTCGAGCAGGCTCGCGGTCGCGACATCCTCATACTTGTCGCAGATATCATGGGCCTTGCGCATGGCCGCGGCGACTTTCTTGTTGTCGTTCATCAGTTCGCGCAGCATTTCCCGCGGCGGCACAAAACTCTCGTCGTTGTCTTCCAGGGTCTGCAGCTTGGCGATCTGGCCGATCGAGCGAATCGTGGTGCCGCCGATCTTGCGAACCCGCTCTGCGATCTCATCGGTCGTGCCGAATATCTGTTCCGATTGCTCGTCGAGCAGCAGATGGTAGTCGCGGAAATGGCGGCCGCTGACATGCCAATGGAAGTTCTTGGTCTTCAGGTAAAGCGCGAAGGTGTCAGCCAGGATCGCGTTCATGGCCGTCGAAATCTTGCTGACGCCTTCCTCCGAAAGATCGGTCGGCGTGTCGAGCTCCGGGTTCACTTTCCGCAAGGCGTAACTTTTGGCTTGGGTCACGATGCACCCTCCTGCTATGAAAACCGTCACAAGCTGACGATGGGAAAATTCCGCTGCGCGGCCGAAAGCCCGTTTCGACCTCGGAGAACGCGCTAATCCACGACAAGTTCGCTAACGCCGGATTCCGCGAGCGGTTCCGGACGCGGAACACAAAGATTGCTTGTGCCGTCCATGGATGACTGGATCGCTTATTACGACTCCGCCCACACGATCTACGTCAGCAGGCTGCATCGCGACGTCCATTTCCAGACCATCGCCCGGAACATCATCAGCTACATTCCTTCGAAGGATTCCGTCGTTCTCGACTATGCCTGCGGCGAGGCGCTTTCCGCGAAAACCGTAGCCGATGCATGCGGCCGGCTGATTCTCGCGGAGCCCGCGCCCGGCGTTCGCGGCCGGCTGGAGACGAGGTTCGCGCCCAACCCAAAAATCGACGTGCGCTCGCTGGATGAACTCAAACACATCGATGAGAAATCCATCGATCTGGCGGTGATGAACTCGGTCGCGCAATATATGACGCCGGACGAGCTCGATGCCGGCCTTACCGTCGTCCGCCGCCTGCTCAAACCGGCCGGCCTGCTGGTGCTCGGCGATATTCTACAGCCGCACGTCGGGTTGTCCGGCGACGTGATCGCACTGCTTCGCTTCGCCGAAAGGCATGGCTTCGTGAAGGACGCCCTGCGCGGGCTGGTCCGCACGGCGATGTCCGATTACCCGCGGCTCCGCACAAGGATCGGGCTGCAACGCTACAGCGAGGCCGAGATACTGGCCAAGCTCGCCGCCGCCGGAATGACGGCGACCCGGGCGCCGGTCAATATCGGCCACAACGCCTCACGGATGACGTTCCTCGCTGAGGCGCCCCTCAAGGCCGACCGCGGCGCAGCTGCCGCGCGATAGAACAGCTTGGCGAGCATTAAGGTTAAGCCACGTTAAGACTCGCCGCCAGCCGATTACTGCGGAATATTACAGGCGGCCCGGTGGCGGAAGTCAACGCGGGAGCTGTGCAAAGCTTTTTATCCTGGTTCAAGTCCAGGCTGGGCCTCCAAACTTCTTCACAGTTCACCAATCTGAAACGTGACGCTCCCGCGTGCTCGGCGCTGGCATGCTTCCTCCGCGACCGGAGAAAGCCCGCGACCGCCCGCTTCAGGTTTTCCTTACCAGCGATGCCCGCGCCGATGATGCAGGCGGCCGCGATGCCAATAACGGTGATGCCGGTAGCATAGCGGCTTAACCGGAGGCGAGGAGCGAGCGCGCCTTCCGGACATCCGCGCCAACGCCAGGCCGTATCCAATGATGGGGAATGCGCGCGTCCCGGCACCCGGTGGGCGGCCGCGAGGAATGGAGCGGATTCGATGAATCGAACATCGGTCTGCGACCTGGAAGCCGCTGCTTTGCCACTAAGCTAAATCCGCACAGACGCTCAATAGCATATCGCCGCCCCTCATGCGCCTGAAACCGGGATTAACCTTACATTGCACATTCGCTCCCCGGGCGGACACCGCGCTTTCGGTTTCCAAGCACCGGCGATAGCCGGTTGATCGGCCGCCCGAAGGTCTTTTCGGCCTTCGAAATCTGGTCTATAGCGTTTCGAGCGAAGTGGATGACCTGTTCGCGTGAAGAAAACGCGTCAAATCAATATCTGAGAGCCTCGCTTCTGATTCCATTGGAAGCGAAAAGGCTCTAAACACACCTCGCGCGCGAAGATCGCGCTCTGTTCAAGGGACGCGGCTCGCGCGCCCTTTTTTTGTGCCCGATCTTCACCCTTTTGTACCCGATCTTCACCCCTGGGACTTGATGCCTAAACGCACCGACATTTCGACCATTCTCATCATCGGCGCCGGTCCGATCGTCATCGGACAGGCTTGTGAGTTCGACTATTCCGGCACCCAGGCGGTGAAGGCGCTGAAGGAAGAGGGCTACAGGGTGGTCCTGGTCAACTCCAACCCGGCCACGATCATGACCGACCCCGATCTGGCGGACGCCACCTATATCGAGCCGATCACTCCGGAGATTGTCGGCAAGATCATTGAAAAGGAACGTCACGCCGTTCCCGGCGGCTTCGCGCTGCTGCCGACCATGGGCGGCCAGACCGCGCTGAACTGCGCGCTATCGCTGCGCCGGCAGGGCACGCTGGATGATTTCGACGTCGAAATGATCGGCGCGACGGCGGATGCCATCGACAAGGCGGAAGACCGGCAACTGTTCCGCGAGGCCATGACCAGGATCGGCCTGGAGACGCCGAAATCGCGGCTCGCCAATGCGTCCGCGATGAAAAAGGCCGATCGCGACGCCTACCTCGCCGAAAAGGAAAAACTCTCCGGCGAAGCGCTGGCCGAACTCGAGCGGCAATGGACGCTCGGCGAGAGCGAGCGGCGCAAGCGCTACCAGCAGCAGGCGATGGCCGAGGCGCTGATGGCGCTGTCCGAGATCGGCCTGCCGGCGATCATCCGTCCCTCCTTCACCATGGGAGGCACCGGCGGCGGCATCGCCTACACGCGCGACGAATTCCTCGACATCATCGAACGCGGCCTGGATGCCTCGCCGACCAACGAAGTGCTGATCGAGGAAAGCGTGCTCGGCTGGAAAGAGTACGAGATGGAGGTCGTCCGCGACAAGAAGGACAACTGCATCATCATCTGCTCGATCGAGAATCTCGATCCGATGGGCGTGCACACCGGCGACTCCATCACGGTGGCGCCGGCGCTGACGCTGACCGACAAGGAATATCAGGTCATGCGCGACGCCTCGCTGGCGGTGTTGCGCGAGATCGGCGTCGAGACCGGCGGCTCCAACGTGCAGTTCGGCGTCGATCCCGTCAGCGGCCGCATGGTCATCATCGAGATGAACCCGCGGGTGTCACGATCCTCGGCGCTGGCGTCAAAGGCGACCGGCTTCCCCATCGCCAAGGTCGCGGCGAAACTCGCGGTCGGCTACACGCTCGACGAAATCGCCAACGACATCACCGGCGGCGCGACGCCGGCATCGTTCGAGCCCAGCATCGACTACGTCGTCACCAAGATTCCGCGTTTCGCGTTCGAGAAGTTTCCCGGCGCCTCGACCACGCTCACCACCTCGATGAAATCGGTCGGTGAAGTAATGGCGATCGGCCGCACGTTTCAGGAAAGCCTTCAGAAGGCGCTGCGCGGACTGGAGATCGGCCTCACCGGCCTCGATGAAATCGATATCGAGGGCATGGGCAGGGGCGACGACAAGAACGCGATCCGCGCCGCGCTGGGCACGCCGACCCCCGATCGCCTGCTGCAACTCGCGCAGGCGATGCGGCTCGGCTGGACCGACGAGGAAATCTTCAGTTCCTGCAAGATCGACCCCTGGTTCCTCGCCGAATTGCGCGGCATCGTCGAGACGGAGAACAAGGTCCGTACTCACGGCCTGCCGGGTAACGCCTTCGGGATGCGCACGCTCAAGGCGATGGGTTTTTCGGACGCGCGGCTCGCGGTGCTCTCGGGCAGGACCGAGGCGGAAGTCAAAGCGCTTCGCCGCACCCTCGGCGTGCGCCCGGTCTACAAACGCATCGACACCTGCGCCGCGGAATTCGCCTCGCCGACCGCTTACATGTATTCAACCTATGAAGCACCGTTCGCGGGCGCGGCCGCCGACGAAAGCGCACCGTCGGACAAGACGAAGGTCGTTATCCTCGGCGGCGGTCCCAACCGCATCGGCCAGGGAATCGAGTTCGACTATTGCTGCTGCCATGCCTGCTTCGCACTGTCGGAGGCTGGCTATGAGACCATCATGGTCAACTGCAACCCGGAAACGGTCTCGACCGACTACGATACCGCCGACCGGCTCTACTTCGAGCCGCTGACCGCCGAGGACGTGCTGGAGATCATCGACACCGAGCGGCAGAACGGCACGCTGCACGGCGTGATCGTGCAATTCGGCGGCCAGACGCCGTTGAAACTTGCCCACGTCCTGGAAGCGGCCGATGTGCCGATCCTCGGCACCTCGCCCGAGGCCATCGACCTCGCGGAAGACCGCGACCGGTTCAAGCGCATTCTCGACCGGCTCAAACTGAAGCAGCCGAAGAACGGCATCGCCTATTCGGTCGAGCAGGCGCGCCTGGTGGCCGCCGATCTCGGCCTGCCGCTGGTAGTGCGCCCTTCCTATGTGCTGGGCGGCCGGGCCATGCAGATCATCCGCGAGGACAGCCAGCTCGGCGACTATCTGCTCGAGACCCTGCCCGAACTGGTGCCGGCCGACGTCAAGGCCCGCTATCCGAACGACAAGACCGGCCAGATCAACACCGTGCTCGGCACCAACCCGCTGCTGTTCGACCGCTATCTCTCCGACGCCACGGAGATCGACGTCGATTGTCTCGGCGACGGCAAGGACACTTACGTCGTCGGCATCATGGAGCATATCGAGGAGGCCGGCATCCACTCCGGCGACTCCGCCTGCTCGCTGCCGCCACGCTCGCTCGACGCAGCCACGATCGCCGAACTGGAGCGGCAGACCCGCGAACTCGCGCTCGGCCTTGATGTCGTCGGTTTGATGAACGTTCAATACGCCATCAAGGATGGCGAGATCTACGTGCTGGAGGTCAACCCGCGCGCCTCGCGCACGGTGCCGTTCGTCGCCAAGGTGATCGGCCTTCCCGTCGCGAAGATCGCGGCGCGGATCATGGCCGGCGAGAAGCTCGCGGGTTTCAAGCTCAAGCCGCAGCGGCTCGGTCATGTCGGGGTCAAGGAATCGGTCTTCCCCTTCGCGCGCTTTCCTGGCGTCGACACCGTGCTCGGCCCGGAAATGAAATCGACCGGCGAGGTGATGGGCATCGACCGCTCCTTCGAGATCGCCTTCGCCAAGAGCCAGCTCGGCGGCGGCACGCACCTGCCGCGCAAGGGCACCGTGTTCGTCTCGGTCCGCGAGACCGACAAGATGCGCATCCTCGCGACGGTGAAGCTGTTGGCGTCTGCCGGCTTCAGGGTGATAGCGACGTCGGGAACGCAACGCTACCTGACCGACAGCGGAGTTTCGGCCGAAAAGATCAACAAGGTTCTGGAGGGCCGCCCGCATATCGTGGACGCGATCACCAACGGCGAGGTGCAACTGGTGTTCAACACCACGGACGGGCCGCAGGCACTGGCTGACAGCCGCTCGCTGCGGCGCGCTGCCCTCTTGCATAAAGTACCGTACTACACCACTCTTTCGGGAGCCGTCGCCGCCGCGCAGGGTATCCGCGCCTATCTGGGCGGAGATCTTGAGGTTCGCACGTTGCAGAGTTACTTTTCCGAGAATTAAGTCTTAGGCTTGAATGGGGCCTGATGGCCCACAATCGGTCTGCGGGAACCCTCACGAAGCGGAACCTGCCGGCTGCGGAGATGTTTTGCCCGGCCGAGGCTGGCCGGTTACTGTAGCGGTCGAGACGAACGCTTGTTGCCTTGACGGGTCCAAGCGTACTTCCGAACCGGATTGCGCTGGAATCTGTACAGTTTCGAACGCCCTTGATTCGAGTTCGCACGAAAGAGGCCGCAAAGACATGCGAGCTTCGAAATCGAAATATGAGGCGAATGCGGATTTCACGGCCGGGCTCCGGACGGAAAGCCGCTTCGCGCAACGCGGCAGCGCTGCCGATGAAGCGAAGGACGAAGTGAGATGGTCGAGAAGGTTCCGATGACCCGAGGTGGACACGCCGCCCTCGCAGACGAACTGAAGAAGCGCCAGTCGGTGAACCGGCCGCGCATCATCGAGCAGATCGCCGAGGCGCGCGCGCATGGCGACCTTTCGGAAAATGCGGAGTATCACGCCGCAAAAGAAGAGCAGTCGCATAACGAGGGACGCATCGCCGAACTCGAAGACAAGCTGGCGCGCGCCGACATCATCGACGTCGGCAAGCTTTCCGGCGATACGATCATGTTCGGCGCCACCGTGACGCTGATCGACGAGGATACCGACAAGAAGGCCGTGTGGCAGATCGTCGGCGAAGCCGAAGCCGACGCCAAGCAGGGCCGCATTTCAATCACCTCGCCGCTCGCCCGCGCCCTGATCGGTAAGAAGAAAGGCTCCTCCGTCGAAGTCGTCGCGCCCGGCGGCGCCAAGGCCTATGAGATCGCGAAGGTCGAATGGCTATAACGCAAGACCGATAGGCGGCTTGGGGGCTTTCGTGCGGAATTTCGAATGTTCCGAGTCCGGAACAAATCAACGGCTGGGGTATTAGATAACGCCGGCCCTCGCCAGCGCGCGGCCGGTGCCGTTTTTCTGCGATGCCGTCAATCGGGGGAGCCGCTTCATGGATCAAACTTTCGCTAAATGGCAGCCGATCGTCCTCAGTCTGCTTCGGTTCATGAGCGGACTTCTGCTGATGCAGCACGGCACCGCCAAACTCCTGGGGTTTCCGTCGCTGCCGATGTTCGCGGATCTGCAGGTGGCTTCGCTGGTTGGAGCTGCCGGAATCATCGAACTGGTGGGCGGCGGGCTGCTGGTCGTCGGGTTGTTCACGCGGGCCGCGGCGTTCATCACGTCGGGCATGACGGCAGTCGCCTACTTCCTGGTCCATGCGCCCAAGACTTTCATGCCGATCGCCAACGGCGGTGAACTGGCGGCGCTGTATTGCTTTGTTTTCTTCTACCTGGTGTTCGCCGGCGGTGGCCCGATCAGCCTCGATAAGGTGCTTTTCAACAGGAGTTGAAACCGATCCGGCCTTGTTCAGCCCGGAATCTTCAGCTCCAGCGGCACCGCGGGGGCGTATTTGGAACTGTGAAGCACCAGCGAGGTCCGCACGTTCCGTACATGCGGCGCCGCGGTGAGGTGCGCGACGAAATCCTGAAATGTGGTCATGTCGGGCGCCACGCATTTCAGGATGAAGTCCACCTCGCCCGACAGCATCCAGCACTCACGCACGAGCGGCTCGCCGCGCACGAACTCCTCGAACGCGCGCAGGTCGGCATCCGCCTGACTGGACAGATGCACCGATGCAAAAACCGTAACCTCGAAACCGAGCCGCTGCGGATCGAGCAGCCCGCGATATCCCTGGATATAGCCCTCTTCCTCCAGCGTCCGGACCCGGCGCAGGCACGGCGGCGGCGAAATGCCGACCCGTTTCGCCAGTTCGACGTTGGTGATCCGGCCGTCGGCCTGAATCTCGCTGAGGATTTTAAGGTCGATCTGGTCCAGACTCTTGGTCACGCCATCCAAATCCCGACAGCCGGCGCATGAATCCCGGCAAACCCCTCATTAACGCAGGTCGGGTTGCTTACGCAATTTTATTACGCGTATCCACGCTTTCGACTTTGGAGCATGATTCCCCACCCGAAGGGCCGCGCCAGCGCAAAGTGAAAACCGGTTTTCGAAGCGACGAGTTTGATTCAACGCAGTTGAAACAGATTCGACGCTTTTATTTTGTTTGAGCATGATCTTTTCCCAAAACCGGTCTCCACTTTTCGGGATCATGCTCAAGAGGAATTTTTCCGCCGGAGGGTTGCATTTTTCGCATGGCGAGGCAGATATGCATAACGTCATTCTGACGCTTCATGTCCTGGCTTTCCTGCCGGCATTCGCCATGCAGCCGGAAGCCGGTTTCCGCTAGAGGTCCGCTCACCCATGCCCGCCCCCATCCACGCCAAGGTTGTCATCATCGGCTCCGGTCCGGCGGGCTATACCGCGGCGATCTACGCGGCGCGCGCCATGCTGGAACCGGTGCTGATCCAGGGCATCCAGCCGGGCGGCCAACTCACCATCACCACCGACGTTGAAAATTACCCCGGCTTCGCCGACGTGATCCAGGGTCCGTGGCTGATGGAGCAGATGGAGAAGCAGGCGGCGCATGTCGGCACTCGGATCGTAACCGATACGGTGACTTCTCTCGATGTGTCGCAGCGGCCATTCCGCCTGACCTGCGACAGTGGCGAGGTCTATCTTGCCGAAACCGTGATCCTCGCCACGGGCGCGCAGGCGCGCTGGCTCGGACTTCCATCGGAGGACACGTTCAAGGGATTCGGCGTCTCGGCGTGCGCGACCTGCGACGGCTTCTTCTATCGCGGTAAAGACGTGATCGTGATCGGCGGCGGCAACACAGCGGTCGAGGAAGCGCTCTTCCTGACCAATTTCGCCTCGCAGGTCACCCTTGTGCATCGCCGTGATCACTTCCGCGCCGAACGCATCCTGCAGGATCGCGCCTTCAAGCATCCCAAGATCAAGGTGATCTGGGACAGCGCCATCGACGAAATCTGCGGCGGCGAGGATCCGCCGAAGGTCACCCATGTGCGGCTGAAGAACGTCAAGAGCGGCGAACTCACCGAGATCGAGGCCGATGGCGTATTCATTGCGATCGGCCATGCGCCTGCGACCGAACTGGTGACAGGCAAGGTCAAGCTGAAGCCGTCGGGCTACGTCGAAGTTGCGCCGAACTCGACGGCGACGTCCGTGCCGGGGCTGTTCGCCGCTGGCGATGTCGCGGATGAAGTCTATCGCCAGGCCGTGACGGCCGCCGGCCTGGGTTGCATGGCCGCGCTGGAAGCCGAGCGGTTTCTCGCCGCGCACGCGGGCGACCGCGCGGCGGCAGAATAGCGCAGTCCGCAAACATGGATTGGGACAAGCTAAAAGTATTCCACGCCGCGGCCGAGGCCGGAAGCTTCACACACGCCGGTGAACAGCTCGGACTGTCGCAGTCCGCCGTATCGCGGCAGGTCGGCGCGCTCGAGCAGGAACTCTCGGTGCCACTGTTTCATCGTCATGCGCGAGGGTTGATCCTGACCGAGCAGGGCGACCTGCTATTTCGCACCGCGCATCAGGTCTTCATGCAGTTGCAGGCGGCGCGCGCCAAGCTCGCCGACAGCCGGGAACGGCCAAGCGGCGACCTTAAGGTGACGACCACGCTTGGGATCGGTATCAACTGGTTGATTCCGCGGCTTGGCGAATTCACCTCGCTGTATCCGGATATCAGAATCTCACTGGTTTTGACCGACGAAGAGCTGGATCTGTCGATGCGGGAAGCCGATATCGCGATCCGCACATACAAGCCGACCCAGCCCGACCTGATTCAGCGCAAGCTGTTTGCCATATGTTTTCATGCCTATTGTTCGACCGAATACGTCAAGCGCTTCGGCACCCCGCGAACGCTTGAGGAACTCAGCGGGCATCGCATCATCCTGCTCAACGAGACGCAGGCCTCGCCCCATCTCCATAACCGCAACTGGCTGATCGAGGCCGCCCGCAACCGATCGGGGCCGCACGAGCCCTATTTCACTGTCAACAACATCGTGGGCCTGTTCAGCGCCTGTCAGCAGGGTCTCGGCATAGCCGCGTTGCCGGACTATCTGGTCGGCGAGAACAATCTCCTGGTGCAGTTGTTCGGCGAATCCGACTCGATTCAGCTCGATACATATTTCGTGTATCCTGAAGAGTTGAAATCTGTCGCGCGGGTTCAGGTTTTCCGCGATTTCGTCGTCAGCAAGGCGCAACGCTGGCCGTCGTGATCTGAGCAACTCCCCGCCCCCTTCGGCGCCGGCGCGTCCGATACGCACGGCGCGGGGGATATTGATGCGCAAGCGCATCGGCTCGCCTGACCGGACAGTTTCACCCGGCTGGAGCGTTTCGCTTCTGATGAAATCAGAAGCGAAGATTGAGATGGTTGTTTCGACGCTTTGTCTTCACGCGAACCGGCGTCCGTCCCCGGGCCGAACCCGAGGATGTGCCTGACTCGACAACGCTACAGTGGAAAGACAAACGCGCGAAATCCGGGCGCTTTGTCGTCAAACATCGAGGGACGGTCAGGCGGCGTGCTTGTGCATGGCTCCGCCCGAGGGCGCAGCCCCGCGGATCGCCTTGACGGAGCGTTCGATCGCCGCCCACAGGCGTCCGATCTCCGAAGCCGCGCGGCCCTGGGAATCATACTCGCGCGCGCCTTCGCCATGCGCCAATGCCAACAGCAGGTCGGCGCGATTGGTAATCTGGCCGCTCCAGACCGGAGCACGGAATTTCGCCAGGGCCTCCCGCGCAATGGTAACGATCGGACTCTCGGAGCCGTCGCGCATCGCCGGCGCACCATTGATGACAACCGCATAAGGCCTGCGCGCGGACCGGCAGCTCTGAATGGTGCCCTGAACGGCGTTGACGTCGAACACGCCGGGCCGTGCGGGAATCACAACCATCGTCGCATTCCGGATGGCGTCATCGACGACGGCCGACAGATTCGGAGGCGTGTCTATAAAGACCCACTCGACGCCGTCACGCTTCGCGGTGTTGATGATTTCCGTGACGGAGCGATTGGCTGTCCGGATCGGAGGTTCGTTAGTGCCGCGCAGCTTGTGCCAAAGCGTCAGCGATCCCTGGGGATCGGCATCCACCAGCAGGCAGGGCCTCGAGGCCTTATGAACTTGCGCAGCCAGATGCGCGGCCAGGGTACTCTTGCCTGAACCGCCCTTACGCGATGCGAAAACAATAACGTTCATACCTTGGTCTCCCGATTGACCCAGGAGAATAAAATGAATCAGCATACTGATTCGTTAAAGGCAAAATTTACCGTCAATCGCCGCCCGGCGCCTGCTTTTCGCGCGTTTCGGGCATTTTAACCACATCTGGTCCGATATCCGGCGGAGCGAGAGCGTTTTCGAGCGAAGAATGTCCTCGGGCCTGACCCGAAGATGGAATCCAGTCCGCGTGAAGATAACGCGTCAAAACAACGCCGAAACGAGCAGTTGCGAAAGCCTTACAAGAAGCGTTTCGCGGCTTTTCGCTCCAACCACTTACGCTCGATCCAGCCGAGCATCCGCGCCATCGGTCCTTGCAGGAATGGCAGATCCTGCGCGATCAGGATGAGGCCGAGCGGCAGCATCCACAGCCCGAGAACCGGCAGAAAGCTGAAGATTCCGCCGATGATCAGCAGGAGCGCCAGCGGAATACGGACCAGCCGCGAGGACGGCTTGCGCACCTAGCCTATGAATCTCGCAAATCGTGGCGGCAGTTTACCCTCGAACCAGGCAAGATGCCGATCCAGTTCCGCGCGGTGATCCCTGCTCACTGTTCGCTCCATGACAGAGAGATGTTGACTTGTCACAGCGCAACAAGGCGGCGCGATGTCGCGCAAACGTCTCGCGGCCAGGTCCGGATCATAAAACCCGCTTCTAGAGCGTTTTCAAGCGAAGTGGGCACCGGTTCGCGTGAAGAAAACGCGTCAAAACAATAATCTAGAGCCTCGCTTCTGATTCAATCAGCAGCGAACATGCTCTAGAATCCGAACGTCCAGACGACGCCTACCACGGCCATGGTCAGGAAAGCGCTGAGCGTCCAGCCAAGGGCGTAGTCCTTCTCCTCCGGCACGACCCCGCGCATGTCATCCACCGCGCCGTGAAGGGGACGCCCAAGATGTAAATCGGTCATGACAATGAGGTGGACCCGCTTGGTGAGACAGTTTGGCGGCCTGGCTAAGGTGGATCGG
>ENA-UOUJ01001344-UOUJ01001344.1-activated-sludge-metagenome-genome-assembly--contig:-NODE-1344-length-13113-cov-4.105146_pt1 | contig 13113 bp, 9 predicted proteins | sample MGYA00249839_ERZ747224 | MGnify/ENA primary metagenome ERZ747224 (study PRJEB28782, sample SAMN03220277) | activated sludge metagenome | biome: wastewater; feature: sewage sludge; material... | reverse complement strand
GGAGGCGTTCAGCGCCGAAACCGCCATTCGAAACCCCGCAGAGGGCGGTGTCGCATCCGCCCGGCAGCCCGGGCCGCAGCTTGCGGGTTCCGAAGGCTTCGACCTGGTCACGATGATCCAGGTCATCGCGCATTTCCACGATCTGCGCAAGGCACTCGCCCAGGCGGTCGGGCTGACACGCGTCGGCGGCCACTGGTTGATCGAGACCTGGGACAGTTCGAGCCGCACGGCGCGCCTGCTGGGCCGCCGCTGGCACGAGTACAGCCCGCCCAGCGTGCTGCACATGTTCTCGCGCCGCAGCCTCGTGCGAGTGCTGGCCGAGCACGGCCTCGAGCCGGTGGCTTTCGGGCGCCCGGCCAAGCGCATCTCCGGTGCCCACGTCAAATCGCTGCTCGGACACAAGCTGAGCCGCGGGCCGGCCTCGGCGCCCCTGAAGCTGATGCTGCGCGCCTTGCCCGATCGCGCAGTGCTGCCCTATCCGTCCGAAGATCTGTTCTGGGCCTTGTTCCGGCGTACCGGTTCCGATTGACGACAGCGCCCAACGCGGCTGCTGGCGCCGGCGCCTATCCGCGCGCCAGCAACACCAGCCCTGCGCAGATGAGCAACATGCCGAACAGTCTGGCCGGACCCAGCGTCTCGCCGAGCAGCGCGACGCCGAAGATGGCCACCAGCACCAGCGTCAGCCCCATGAACGGATAGGCGATCGTCAGCGGAACGTCGCGCAGGGCCAGCAGCCAAAGCACGAAACTCAAGCCGTATGCGAGCAGGCCGGCGATCGTCCACGGATTCATGAACTGCTCGACCAGGCTGCGCAGCAGGCCGCCGCCTCCAGCGACCTCTCCGGCATGGCGCGCGCTCGACAGCTTCAATGCCAGCTGCGCGAGCGCCGTCAGCGTGACGCTTGCCAGAATGATCAGCAGGGACCGTGGCGACATCGTGCTCGTTCGTCAGAAGAGGCTCTCGCGGACCTGCAGCAGATCGTCGGAGAGCAATGGATCGCCAGGCTGCACCTCGATGATCTCGATCTCGCCGCGGGCGTTTCGGCGCTGGAGCTTGAGCCCGCGCTCGGTGCCGCGCGCAGTCAATCCGCCCGCCTTGGCAATGGCCTGCGCGACCGTCATCCCGCGTTCGATCGCGTACATCCCGGGTCGCTGGACCTGACCGTAGACGTAGTAAGCCGGCGCGCGATGCACATAGATGGCATCGCCGGCCTGCAGGATCTCGTCCTTGCCGACTTCGCCGTTGACGAAGATGTCGGCGAGATCGATCTGCAGCGTGACCGCCTGGCCGTTGCGGCTCGTGAGCAGGTTCACCGTCTCGCTACCGACTCCGGTCACGATCCCGCCGGCCTGGGCGAGCACCTCGCTGAGCCGCGTGCCCGACAGCTCCAGTGGATACCGGCCCGGTTTATTCACCGCCCCCAGCACCGAAACCTGCTGGCTCCGATATTCGAGTACGTTGACCGAGACTTGCGGATTCTGCAGGAAGCGACCGCTGGCGAGGCGCCCGGCGATCTCCTTTTCGGCTTGCGTGCCGGTCAGTCCGCCCAAGCTGACATTGCCGATCAGCGGATACGAAACCATTCCGCTCTCGGAAATTCTCGCATCCAGCGAAAGATCGGGTTGCTGGAATACCGACACCCTGATCAGGTCTCCGGCCCCGAGTACGTAGTCGCCGCTCGCAGGCGCGGCCGCGCCGCCCTGTGCCCAGGCTCCGGTCCAGCCGCACAATGCAAGAAGGCCGAGCACGGCAGCCAGAACCGCGCTCGGCAGACGCCCGCGTGCAGTCGATCGTCGGTCCATAACCCCCCCTTGCCAGCGCTCGGCTGTCGAGCTCAATCGATACGGAACGTAAGCATCAAGGACACGATATCTGCGTCGTAGCTGAAGGCAGCCCGGTTCGAACGCCGATCGAGACGGCTGTAATCGACGCTCAGCAATGCCGAGCGCAGCAATTGCCATGAGATCGACACGCCGTAGCTGTGCTGGCGGTCCTCGCGTTGCGGTTGCGCGCCGACCGCAGTGGCGGGATCGCCGTCATAGTCGTTCTTTTCCCAGCCGGCGCGCGCACTGAACAGGAGCTTGCCGGTGGGACGCCAGTTTACAAGCACCCCCGTCTGCACCGCGTCGACGAAGTTGGAGCTGGCCAGGTCGTGGGGTCCCAGGCTGCGGCGCAGATAGAACTCCGTGCCCAGTGCTTCGAGCGGCTGCCAGTGCCAGACGACGCCCCCGGTGACACCGCTGAAATCGCGCTGGCCGAGGGTGTCGAAGCCGCGCCGGGTCCAGCCGACCTCGCCGAGCAGGCGGCTCGCGGCCGACGGCGCCAGCGACATTCGCAGCAGCAGGCTGCGGTCGGAATACGCGTTGTCGACCGGCGCCGGCAGCGCCTCGCCGACCGAATCGAATCGCTGGCGGTTCGGAAAATCGCCGTCCACATACCGAGCGACCACCGAAACGTCGGTTGCGGACTCCGGAGGCTGGAAGCGCAAGCCCAGTTCGTATCCGTCTTCGCGCAGGTCGTTCTGCTCGAGAACCTGCTCGGAATTGTCGCGAGCAAGATGGTCCACTCCGAGATAAGCGGACCAGCGCGGGTCGAAGCGATATCCGGCGCTCGCCCCCAGCGTGTTCAGCCTGACGAAGTTCGGCAGCGGAACCGACTGGTTCTCGAACGCGTTCAGGAAACGCTGGGTTCCCGCGCGCAGCGTGCCGTACCACTGCCGGCCGACCTGCCAGGCCCAGCGGCCGCCCAGACTCCACGCGAAGTGATCGAGCGCGTCGAAGTCGCGGTAGTCGTTGTGGCCGAGCTCAGCCCACAGGGAGACGTCCTGCCCGTCGATCAGATTGTCGTAGCCGAGCCGCAAACTGGTGCGGCTGATCACGTCGCTGCCCTCGAGGCCACGAGATGCGGGCGGTACGCTATCCGGCAGGGCGAACAGATTCGACTGGTACTCGAATGCCTGCCTGACGGTCAACGACAGCGGACGCGGCTCGACAGCCGACAGCGAGGACCCGGGGGCCGGGCCGATCCGGTAGAACGGGCCGAGGGTTTCGATGTTCGACGGGTCGATGCCGGCAGCCGGCAACGCCGGTCCTTCCTGGTAAAGGACCTGGCTGCTGCCGGAAGCGGCGGCCAGGGCCAGCGCGCCCGCGATTCCGATCCTGCAGAGGCTCCCCGGTTCAACGGCCTTGCCTGGCATCCGAAAGACGCTCCCCGAGCCCGATATCCAGGCATTCTAGTGTGCCGAGCCCGCGAAGGCACGCTATCGACGCTCGAGGAGAGCGTCTCGGCGGCCCGACCCACGGTTCGGCGGCTGCCCGAAAAAAAAGGCATCCCGACTGTAGAAATAGCGACGCACTCGGGCAATAATCGGGCAATACGACTCGACCCCCGGGCGCACGATCGACGATCGTCGACCCGCCCCGGGCTGCCATCGAGGAGACTCCGCCTGCTGCTTGGACAGCCGCCATGCGCATCGACGAATCGATCCTTCCGCATGTGGACGGGCCGGCGCCGTTCTTTGCCAAGCGGCATCGGACACTGCTCAGCCTTGCCAAGCGTCTGATCGACCCGCTGGTCATCCTGTCATGCCTGGCGTTGGTCTTCTGGGCATTCGACCAGCCGCTGGACGGGCCGTTCCTGATCCTGCTGCTGCTGACCTTCCTGCTGGTCTATCCGGGCCGCCTGTGCTTTCGGAACTGGGATATCCAGATGGCCGCAGACATCTTCATCGGCGCGCTGCGAACGGCCGTCCTGCTGCTGGCCGTGGGATACCTGTCGAACGCGCTGCAGATCTTCGAACCCCAAGCCCTCGCGGCCTGGCTCGCCGCCGCCCCGCTGGCTCTGATGGGCGTTCACATCGCGTCGCCGAGGATCGTGCCGCGGGTGCTGGCCCCGGTTCACAAGCGAAAAGCCGCGATCGTCGGCATGAACTCGATCGGTGCGCGGCTCGCACGGATCATCAACACTCATTCCGACGACAGTCGAGTCATCGCCTTCTTCGACGACAGGCACACCGATCGACTCCCCGAGGCCGGATCCATCGTCTACGCGGGAAGCCTGGCCGAGGTGACCAGCAAGGTGCATGAAATCGGTATCTCGACGCTCTACATCACCTTGCCGATCGCTCCGCAACAGCGCCTGCTGACGCTGCTCAACGATCTGCGCGACACGACCTGTTCGATCTACTTCGTTCCCAACCTGTTCCTGTTCGACATGATCCAGGCCAAGGTCGACGCGGTCGGCGACATCCCGGTGCTGGCAGTCTGCGAATCGCCGTTCGACGGCGTGCAAGGCGTGCTCAAGCGCTGGAGCGACATCGTCATCGCCTCGGTCGCGCTCGTCGTCAGCGCGCCCTTCGCGTTGATGTTCGCGATCATCATCAAACTGAGCTCGCCGGGGCCCGTCTTCTTCCGGCAGCGCCGCCTCGGCCTGAACGGCCAGGAGATCGTGGTCTGGAAGTTCCGCAGCATGCGGGTCACCGAAGACGGCAGCGAGATCCGCCAGGCCACCGCATCCGACGAACGCGTGACGGCCATCGGACGTTTCCTGCGCCGCAGCTCGCTCGACGAACTGCCGCAGTTCATCAACGTGCTGCAAGGCACGATGAGCGTCGTCGGCCCGCGTCCGCATGCGCTCGCGCACGACGCGATGTATCGCCAGGTGATCCGGGGCTACACGCGTCGGCACAAGGTCAAGCCGGGCATTACCGGATGGGCGCAGATCAACGGTGCCCGCGGCGAAACCGACACGCTGGAGAAGATGGCTCGGAGGGTCGAACTCGACACCTACTATCTGCGCAACTGGTCGTTGAAGCTGGACCTGATCATCATCGTGCGCACGATCAGGCACATGCTGAACGATCCGCATGCCTATTGAGCGGACGCCCGCCGGTGAGCACTACTACTCGCTGGCGCGATTCCGCTCGAACCTGCTGAGCTTCGCCGCCGGCCGCACGATCAGCGCCCTGACCTCGTTCGCGATCTTCGTGCTTCTCGCAAGATCGCTGCCGGTCGCCGATTACGGACGCTACCTGACGCTGCTGGCCACCACCGAATTGATCCTGCTCTACAGTTCGCTCGGCATACCGTGGGTCGCGATCCGCTTCGTTCCCGAGTACCGGGAAAGGGCAAGCTCGCGGCAGCTGTACCGGCTGCTGGCCGGGATGGCGCTGGCCAACCTGCTGCCGATGCTCGCCGTGCTGGTGCTGCTGTGGCGGTGGTCCGGTTGGTGGACGAACCGGCTCGCGCTGGACGCCGCGCTGGTCGTCGTGGGACCGTTCCTTCTGCTGTGCCTGTTCGACGGCCTGAACCGGATCTTCGTGACGCTGGCGCTGGAGCCGCTGCTGGCACAGAAGAGTGCGCAGGCGGTCCAGATCTCGCGCAATCTGGTGTTCCTGGCGCCGCTCGCCTATGCGGCCGCGACCGGCATGCCGTTCGATCTCCCGTTCGTGATCCACATCGAAGCAGCCGCCGCGGCAGTCGCCGCTGCGATCGCCGCGGCGACTGCACTGTCTGCGGCACGGAGGTCCGCGAGGCTCGCCGGCGATCCGGAGTGGGCACCGCCACCGCTGCGCGCGCTGGTCGGCGTGGCCGGATACAACTACTCGGGCAACGCGGTGGCCAATCTCTACGCCGCACCCTCGCTTCAACTCATCGCGAATGCCCTGCTCGGTCCGGCAGCATCCGCGCTGTTCGGGTTCGCCCGCGGGCTCGCCGCGCAGGTGCGTCGATACCTGCCCAGCGAACTGTTGCTGTCGATCATCAGGCCGATGCTGGTTGCCGCCTACTCGAACGACGGCGACCACCACAAACTCAATCGCAGGATGCTGCTGGCCGCCAAGTCGAGTCTGCTCGCCGTCGCGCCGCTGGTCGGAATACTGCTGGGCGCCGGTCCGCAGGCGGCAGCGGCGATCGGGGGCGCGGACCTGCAGCATGCCTACTGGCTGATCATCATGCTGTTGCTGCTGTCGTTCGCGCACAGCCATCGCAGCCTGCTCGGGCTCTACGTGAACTGCGTGCGCGAGACCGACATCTGGTTGCGGGCGAGCCTGCTGTGCCTTTGCGTGCTGCCGGCAACCTACCTGATGATCCTTGGCGGCTGGGGTGCGTCCTCGATGGCCATCGCCATGGTCCTCGAAGAAGTCCTGCTGACGGCCAGCGTATTGCGGATGCTGCAGCGCAGGGGCTATCGGTATTCGCTGGCCTTTTCCGGCGGGTCCGGCATCGCGGCCGCCACCGCGATCTGCGCGCTGACCGTATTCGTCGCGCTCCGGCTGCCGGAACTGTCGTTGCCGGTGGCCGCCGTGCTCGGAGGGATCGCCTTCGTTGCCGCGCTCGCCTTGCTGGTCCCGCTGGACCGGGCGGAGCAGAGGCTGGTCAACCAGCTTGCCGGGCGCCCGATGTTCCGTCAGGTATAGGCGGCGAAACGGCGCCGCAGGCCCGCCGACCTGCAATAATCCCCATTCGGCCAGCAGCGGCGGTCATCGATCTGTCTGCCTTGCGGCCTGCCGCGATGGAGTTGCGATCATGATCTCCGGGCGCTTGCTTCGAATCCTGCTCAGCCGGATGGGACTGGTCCTGGGCATCATGCTGGTGACCGTCGCCGCCACCGCGATCGGCAGCATGTTGGCCCCGAAGCGATACGTGGCCTCGACCGTGATGCTGATCGACATTCCGTCGAAGGATCCGGTGCTGGGCGGCTCCGTCTACCTGCAAGGCACCATTCGCGGCTATCTGGCCTCGCAGGTCGAGCTGATCGAGAGCCATCGGGTCGCGAAACGCGTGATCGACGACCTGGGCCTGACGCAGGATCCGCTGCTGATCAGGCAATGGGCGCATCAGACCGAGGGCTCCGGCGAACTGGAGGCATGGATCCGCGCGCGCCTGGCCAGCGGGCTCACGGTCGAGCCGGAGCGCGAGGCCGCGGTGATCAAGCTGTACTACGAAGACCTCGATCCCGAGCTGGCCGCCCGGATCGCCAACGGATTCGCAGTGGCCTATGTCAACGCGACGCTGGACCTGACGACCGAACCGGCAAGGAACTACGCCCTGCTCTTCGAGACGCAGGTCGACGACTACCGCTCACGGCTGTCCGCGGCCCGCCAGCGCCTGTGGGAATACCAGCAACGCACCGGCATCATCACCGGCGAAGAGCGCAACGACATCGAAAGCACCCGGCTGCAGGAGCTGTCCTCGCAACTGCTGCGGCTCGAAGCGGAAGCGCTGGACTCGGCGTCGCGCCTGGATGCGATGCGCGAATCCGGTCGCGACACGATGCCCGAGATGGTCGGCAACGTGATGCTCGCTTCGATCAGGACCGAGATCGCGCGCGCCCAGGCGCGCCTCGACGAACAATCGTCGCGACTGGGCGCGCGGCATCCACAGACGCTTGCACTGCAGTCCGAACTGGCGAGCCTGCGGCAACGTTACGATGGCGAACTGGGCCGGGTACGCGCGAGCATCGTCTCCGCTGCCGCGCTGGGCCAGCAGCGCGTCGAACTTACGCGCGCCGCGCTCGAGCGCCAGAAGGCCGAAGTCCTCGAGATGAAGCAGCAACGCGACCACCTCGCCGCACTGCAACGCGAGGTCGACGAAGCCCAGCAAGGTCTCGAGCTGATGTCGCAGCGCTCGACCCAGACCGACCTCGAAGCCCGGATGCGACTGTCCAACGTGAGCATCCTGTCGGGGGCTTCGATCCCATCGGGCCCGTCGCGTCCGAAACCGCTGCTGAACATCGTCGTCGGCTCGGCGCTCGGGCTGATGTTGGGAATGATCGCGGCAATCACGCTGGAGAAGGTTCAGCGGCCGATCCGCGATGCCGAGGACCTGATGCAGGTCAGCGGAGTACCGATCCTGGCCGTTCTTTCGCATGCGGACTCGCGCCGCCCGCAACGTCTGATCGGCGGAACCGGCCCGAACGTGGCGGTATTGCCGCAGATCGGCGTCGACTGAAATCCGCGCACCGCAACCGGAGGAATGCTTCGTTGACAGCACCGAGCGAATTCCGCGCAGTCTCCATTCCGGTGTTCGAGCCCGTCGCCGAACGGCCGTCGGACTCGATCGGTGCGCTGCTGATCGCCGACGGCCACATGACCGTGGACCAGGTCGAACAGGTGCTGCACGAACAGCAGCAAAACGGCGGCAGGTTCGGCGAGATCGCGTGCCGCCTCGGCTTCGTCACCCACAGCACGGTCGACGGTGCACTGGCCCTGCAATTCGGCTATCCGACCGCGCTGAGCAAGTCGCGGTTGCCGGCGCGGCTCGTCACGGCACTGAATCCGGCGCTCCCCTTCGCCGAATCGATCCGCGCGCTGCGCAGCCAGCTGATGCTGCGCTGGTTCGACGGCACACCGGGCAAGACTGCGCTGGCGATCACCAGCGTCGACCGCGGCGACGGCAAGAGCTTCATCTCTGCGAACCTGGCCGTCGCGTTCTCGCAGCTGGCCGAGTCGACGCTGCTGATCGACGCGGACATGCGCAACCCGGTGCTCCACGAAACCTTCGGCCTGGACAACCGCATGGGCCTGTCGGCGCTGCTCAGCGGTCGCGCCGGCCTCGACGAGATCAGGACCGTGGCGGGCCTGCCGAAGCTGTCGCTGCTGCCATCGGGCGCATTGCCGCCGAACCCGCAGGAGCTCCTCGGTCGCGCCGTCTTCAGGAACCTGCTCAATCACCTGTCCTCGCACTTCAACGTGATCCTGCTCGACACGCCGTCGGCGCAGGCCGCCTCCGACGCGCAGGTGGTCGCGCAGCGCGCCGGCGCTGCGCTGCTGGTGGCGCGCAAGGACGTGACGCGCGGCCGCGAGATGGCGCAACTGTCGGCGACGCTGGCGAACTCCGGCGTCCAGGTGCTGGGCGCGACGCTCAACGCCTATTGAAACGAGCCCCACCCCGCCGGCACGAAGGTCCCCGATCCGATGCTGCAAAGGCTGCGCTGGCTGGATTCGATCCCGGGACCCGAGCGCTACGTGGGCTGGCTCCTGGTGGCGGCCTATGTCGTGCTGGCCGCATTCATCGGGCTGATCGTTTCGACCGGGAACGTGATGATGGTCGCGCTGACCGTCGGCGCCGGCATGGGATTGCTGCTGCTCGGCATGCCGGTCGCCACGATCACCGCGGTCATCGTGGGCGTGCTGGTGCTGTCCGGCCCGCTGGTCTACCACGTGCAAGCGCTGGCGCGGCTGCCCTGGCTTTTCTCGGTGCTCGGCCTGATTCTCACCGGTTCGGCAATCGTCTACGCCGGGCTCGGCCGCCCGGACGGCCGCCGGCCGGTTCCGGGTTTCATGGTGATGGGCGCCTGCTTCTTCGCCTATGCCGCGGCCAGCGCACTCTGGGCCGACCAGCCGGTTCCCGACGCGGTCCAGGGCATCAAGCGGTACCTCCAGTATTGGGGACTGTTCTTCGCGCTCGCGGTCGTCGCGATCCGGCCGCGCACGGTTCACCGCTGGGCGCAGTTGCTGCTGGCCATCGCCTTGATCCAGTTCCTGATGGCGCTCTACCAGCGCCTGATCCTGATCCCGAGCCTGTCGTGGACGCCGATCGACGCGGTGGTCGGCACACTCGAACTCTCGCAGATCGGTACCGGCGCGAGCGGCATCCTGGCCTTGATGCAGGTTTGCTGCATTGCTGCGCTGCTGTGCATCTACCGCGAGCGGCTCATCGACGGCAAGCGCCTGTGCGCCGGAATCGTGCTGGCGGGACTCCCGCTCGTGCTGGGCGAGACGAACATCCTGTTCGTCTGGATGCCGCTCGCACTGCTCGCTGTCTATCTGGACCGGGCACTCGACAAACCGGTCGCCTTCCTGCTCGCCGCCACGGTCATCGGCACTGCGCTGGTCGCCTTCTCGTCGGCTTACCTGGTCTGGCAGCAGACCGGCGACGACACGCTGTCGCCGATGGACCGGGCGCAGATCATCTTCGAATACAACCTCGGGGAAAGCGGCTATCACTCGAAGACCGACCTGAATCGCAAGACGGCGCTGGAATACTGGTGGCAGCACCACGGCGGCGTCGATCCCGTCGCCACCGTCTTCGGGCACGGTATCGGCGGCTCCTTCAGTTCCTTCGACATGCGCGGCTGGGTCAGCGAGCAGCACGGCGGACGCCACATCGACCTGGTCGCGGTCTCCAGCATCCTCTGGGACCTCGGCGTGATCGGTCTGCTGCTGTTCGCCGGCACGTTCGCGCTGGCAGCCGGCCGCGCCTACCGGCTCTCGAGGCACGCGGCCAACGGCATCGATCGCGCGATGGCAAGGAGTGCGTTCGTTGCGATCGTGTTGATCGCGTCTTCGTTCTTCTACAACAACGCGATCGTCCAGATGCCGAGCCAGCAGGTGTTCAGTTTCATGATCCTCGGCTTCGTCGCGTGGCTGGATCGCCGGCAGCCGCGGGGACACCGTCGAACAAGGCGCGATAGGCCGCCAGCAGCTTGGGCACCTCGTAGCGCCACTCGAGCTCCCTGGTCACGCGCTCGCGACCGATCCGGCCCATGACGCGGCGCCGCTCGGGATCATCGAGCAGCTCCAGGACCTTGTCTGCCATGTCGACAGGGTCGTTCTTTCTCGCATAGAGCGAAGCCCGCTGGGCCGAGAACCTGCCTTCGGCCAAGTCGAACTGGACGATCGGCTTGCCAAGCGCCATGTACTCCATGATCTTGTTCATCGTCGACTTGTCGTTCATCTCGTTCGCCACGTCGGGGTTCACGCAGACATCGGCGGTATTGAGCATCTCGAGCAGCAGCTCGTCGCCGACCCGCCCGGTAAAGGTCACGTAGTCCGCCAGACCCATCTCGCTGGCCTGGCGCCGAAGTGCCTCCAGCGAGGTGCCGCCACCGACCAGCCCCAGGTGAACATCGTCGCGGCCGCGTTCGAACACGATGTGCGCCATCGACTGCAGCAGCAGATCGATCCCCTCCTGCTTGCCCATCGTGCCGACGTAGCCGACGAGATAGCGCCGCCCCTTCCTGAGGGCGGGATTCGGCGCAACGATCCGAAGCCGGTCGAGGTTCGGTCCGCTGCGCACGACGAACACGCGCTCGGCCGGCATCCGCCCTCTCTGGATCGCCACGCGGCGGTACGATTCGTTCGTCGCAATCGAAACGTCGGCGGTCCGGAAGGTCCAGCGCTCCAGGCGCAGCATCAGCCGGTACAGGAAACCGCGCCGCCCGAACTTGGCTTCGTAAAGCTCGGGGCAGATGTCGTGATGGTCGAACAGGAAGCGCTTGCCGGCGAACAGCTTGAAGAAGCCGCCGACGACGAAGATCAGGTCAGGCGGATTGCAGGCATGGATCGCATCGAAGCCGCGCTCGCGCAGCACGCGCAGCGCGAGTCGGAACTGCCAGAACATTGCTGCGCCGTACTCGAGCACGTAGCCGCTCGCGCCGGCGGCTTCGACAGGCAGCGGATGCCGATGGATGGCGATACCGCCAATCTCCTCGTAACGTTTCTCGTAGCCGGCGCCGGTCGGACAGATGATGCTGACCACGTAGCCCGCCGCGTGCAGCGCCGTGGCCTCCTGCCAAACGCGCCGATCGAAGGGCAAGGGCAGGTTCTCCACGATGATCAGCACGCCGCGCTGGCGCGCGCCGGTTTCGTTCATGCGACGCACGCTCCATGATCGGGAATGTGACCGCCGGCAAGGCGGGGTGAAAGCTCCAGTTCCACGATGGTGACGAGACGCGTCGGCCCGGCCACGGCGCGGTCCCAGACCACTGTCGGGCACGGCGTCTTCAGGTCGAAGGCGCGCGAGATCCAGCCCGCCAGCGGGGCCTCGCTGCCACAGAGGATCCGCGGCGGCGCCGCGGCGGGCTCCATGAAGAGCCGCAGTTCGACCGGACCGGCACGGGCCACGACGCGTCCGTCGGTCTCCTCGATCCGGCAGCCCTCGCAGAAGTGCCAGCAGATCTGCACTGCATGGCTGCCCGCGCAGTCGAACTCGTCTTCGATCTCGAAGCGGTTGCGACTCGAATCGAAACCGACCCGGCGCCGGTGGACGACCGGATCGGCCAGCCGCGCATATCCGTCATGCTCGCCCTCGAAGCACTGTGCGGCGCCGTCCGCGACGAAGCGCGTGCAGCGTGCCCGAGCCTTGCGCAGCCACAGGAAGCTGCCGCCGCTTTCCGACTGGTCGAGCCCATCGACGCAGGCGGTGTTGTGCGCGAAGGTCGAGCGGAAGTAGTCGCGCCACTTGCGCTCGGTGTGGTAGGCGTAAGTCCCGGGATCGATCAGAAACTGGTGCCCGGCGACGGAGAGCGTCAGCGCCAACGCATCGGCATGGCCGTGAGCGGCGATCTCCGGATAACCGGTGGGTCCGGCGTCGATCGTCGCGAGCACTTCGTCGCGGCGCCCGAAGCGCGTACCGAGGATGTAGCGGCCGCCGTCCGGAAACTCCCGCCTGCGCGATTCCGATCCGCAAGCCGGCACCGCACGATAGACCTCGCAGCCGCGGTCGCCGAACAGCCAGCGATTCCGGTCGTCGAATCCGGACGAACGCTCCTTCCAGTCGCCGCGGCCGAAAAGCAGCACGCCACTGGCAAGCAAGGATCGATAGGGCGCAGCCGGGGCAGGCTGCGCCCAGCGCACGATCACCGAATCGTCGGAATCGCCGAGCATCGGCACCTCGGTGCTGCGATCCATCAGCGCGGCGAGGTATTCGGTCATGCGCTCCAGCCGCTGCCAGAAGGCGCCGGAGAACTCGATGCCATTCGCACGCGCGGTCAGCGCAGCGATCAGCATCGTCTCCATCACCGTGTGCTGGTACCAGATTGCCTGCTCGCGGTTCACGCCGTCGGGAGCGTTCTGAGCGACGCACTCGCGCTCGAACCGGGCGCGCGCCAGCTCGATCCACCGCGACGACTCGGGCCACAGCGGCCAGGTCAGCGCGCCGACGAGCAGTCCCGCCTGCTCGCCGAGAAGGTGGTTGTTGGCCGAAGAGTAGCGGGAGAACCAACCGGCGATGAAGTGGCAGTGCTGGCGGACCGAGCGCAGCCAGTCGGCGCGGAAGGCGCGCCCCTCGGCACCGTCGAACAGCGGCGATTCTTCCGCTCCCAGCAGGTGCCAGGCGAGCGCCCAGTTCACCAGTCGGATGGCATGCTCGAGCGAGCTGCTCCAGTTCGCGC
>ENA-UOUJ01001343-UOUJ01001343.1-activated-sludge-metagenome-genome-assembly--contig:-NODE-1343-length-13117-cov-7.003904_pt1 | contig 13117 bp, 11 predicted proteins | sample MGYA00249839_ERZ747224 | MGnify/ENA primary metagenome ERZ747224 (study PRJEB28782, sample SAMN03220277) | activated sludge metagenome | biome: wastewater; feature: sewage sludge; material... | reverse complement strand
GTCGTGTAGTGTGAAGAGCGGGTTAAAGCTGACAAAAATAACCAGCTAGAACAATAACTTGCTCTAGGTTTCGCGCGCGAAATCCGCTCTCGAGCATCGCCGTTGCCCTCGGCCGTGCTCATCGCGGGCGATGCCGTGCAGGAGGGAGCGAGCCCTTCTCCCGCGCTCACTCCTCCTCGGCGTCCCCGTTCTCCGCGATCAGCGCCACCGAGACGACGTTCTCGTCGGCCGCGGTATTGAAGACCCGCACCCCGCCGGCGCTGCGCGAGCGGAAGGAGATGTCGGAGACCGGCACCCGGATCGACTGGCCGGCGTCGGTCGCCAGCATCACCTGGTCGTCCGGCGCCACCGCGAAGAGCGCGACGAGCGGCCCCCCGCGCATGGCGCGGTCCATCGCCGCCACCCCCTGGCCGCCGCGCCCGCGCACCGGATAGTCGTGGCTCGACGAGAGCTTGCCCGCCCCGTGCGCGGTGACGGTCAGCAGCAGGTCCTCCGCCTCGGACATCTCGACGTAGCGCGCCTGCCCGAGCTCGAAGCCGTCGGTCGCGACCTCCTCGTCCTCCTCGGCCTCGGCCTCCTCCTCGGTCGCCCCGGCCACGGCGCGGCGCATCTTGAGATAGGCCGCCCGCTCCTCCGGCGTCGCCTCGAAGTGGCGGATGACCGCCATCGACACCACCTCGTCGCCCGCCCCGAGCCGGATGCCGCGCACCCCGGTCGAATCGCGTCCCTTGAAGACGCGCACGTCGGTCGCCGGGAAGCGGATCGCCCGCCCGCCCTTGGTCGTCAGCATGACGTCGTCCTGCTCGGACGCGATGCAGGCGTTCACCAGCCGCGTCCCCTCCGGCAGCTTCATCGCGATCTTGCCGTTCGACTTCACGTTGGTGAAGTCGTCGAGCGCGTTGCGCCGCACGTCCCCGTCCGAAGTGGCGAAGACGATCTGCAGGCTCGCCCACTCCGCCTCCGGCACGTCGACCGGCAAGAGCGCCGCCACCGACACCCCGGCCGGGATCGGCAGGATGTTGACGATCGCCTTGCCACGCGCGTTCCGCCCGGCGAGCGGCAGCCGCCAGGTCTTCAGGCTGTAGACCATCCCCTCGGTGGTGAAGACGAGAAGCGCGGTATGGGTGTTGGCGACGAAGAGGCGGGTGACGAAGTCCTCGTCCTTGGTCGCCATCCCCTGCGTGCCCTTGCCGCCGCGGCGCTGCGAGCGGTACTCGGTCAGGGGCGTCCGCTTGATGTAGCCGCCGGCGGTGACGGTCACCACCATGTCCTCGCGCTCGATCAGGTCCTCGTCGTCGAGGTCGGCGTCCCAGTCGATCACCTCCGAGCGCCGCGGCACGGCGAAGAGCTCCCGGACCTCGCGCAGCTCGTCCGAGATGATCTGCATGATCCGCCCGTGCGAGCGCAGGATGTCGAGATAGTCCTTGATCGCCGCCGCCAGCGTCTCGAGCTCGTCGGTCACCTCCTTCACCCCGAGCGCGGTCAGCCGCTGCAGCCGGAGCTCGAGGATCGCCCGCGCCTGCGTCTCGGAGAGCAGATACGTCCCGTCCTCGCGCACCCGGTGCGACGGATCGTCGATCAGCGAGATGTAGGGCGCGATCTCGGCCGCCGGCCAGGCGCGCGTCATCAGCCGCTCGCGCGCCTCCGCCGGGTCGGCCGAGGAGCGGATCGTCGCCACCACCTCGTCGACGTTCGAGACGGCGACCGCGAGGCCGCAGAGCAGATGCGCCCGCTCGCGCGCCCGGCGCAGCTCGTAGGCGGTGCGCCGCGCCACCACCTCCTCGCGGAAGGCGATGAAGTGGGCGAGAAAGTTCTTCAGGTCGAGCAGCTCCGGCCGCCCGCCGTTCAGCGCCAGCATGTTGCAGCCGAAGCTCGTCTGCATCGGCGTCAGGCGGTAGAGCTGGTTCAGCACCACCTCCGGCGTCGCGTCGCGGCGGAGCTCGATCACCACCCGCACCCCGAAGCGGTCGCTCTCGTCCTGGACGTGCGCGATGCCCTCGATCCGCTTCTCCCGCGCGAGCTCGGCGATCCGCTCGACCATCGTCGCCTTGTTCACCTGGTAGGGCACCTCGGAGACGATGATCGCCGTGCGCCCGCCGCGCACCTCCTCGACCCGCGTCCGCGCGCGCAGGATCACCGACCCGCGGCCCTCCTGGTAGGCCTTGCGCGCGCCCGAGCGACCGAGGATGAGCCCGCCGGTCGGGAAGTCCGGGGCGGGGACATGCTCCATCAGCTCGGCGACGGTGAGCTCGGGGTTCCCGATCAGCGCCAGCGTCGCGTCGATCACCTCGCCGAGGTTGTGCGGCGGGATGTTCGTCGCCATGCCGACCGCGATGCCGCCCGCCCCGTTCACCAGCATGTTCGGGAAGCGCGCCGGCAGGACGGTGGGCTCCATGTCCTTGCCGTCGTAGTTCGGCTGGAAGTCCACCGTCTCCTTGTCGATGTCGGCGAGGAGGAAGTTGGCGGCCTTGGCCATGCGCACTTCCGTGTAGCGCATCGCCGCCGGCTTGTCCCCGTCCATCGAGCCGAAGTTGCCCTGCCCGTCGAGGAGCAGCAGCGACATCGAGAAGTCCTGCGCCATGCGGACCAGCGCGTCGTAGATCGACTGGTCGCCATGCGGATGGTACTTGCCCATGACGTCGCCGACCGGCCGCGCCGACTTGCGGTAGGGCTTGTCGTGGGTGTTGCCGGTCTCGTGCATCGCGAAGAGGATGCGCCGGTGCACCGGCTTCAGCCCGTCGCGCAGGTCGGGGATCGCCCGCGCGACGATCACGCTCATCGCATAGTCGAGATAGGAGGTCCGCATCTCCGACTCGATCGCCACCGCCGGGCCGGCATGCGGCATGCGCGGGATCTCGGGCGACTCGTCGTCGCGGTCGTCGTCGTCAGGGGTGTCGGCCAAGGAAAATCCGGGAGTATCTGCTCAGGCCGGGACTATAGGCCGCGGGCAGGGCGGCCGCAAGGGCATTCGGGTCGGGCGGCAGGCGAGCGCGCGGCCTTATCGGGTTGATTTCGCTCGCTTGCTCGCTCAGGCGAGTGCCGGCGCGGCCGAGGCGCGCGCCACCTGCAGCGTCTGGGTCGGGAAGGCGAAGGCGAGGCCGACGCTCCCGGCGATCGCCACGATCTCGAGCAGGAGCAGCTCCTGCAGCCGGTAGAAGTCGTCCTCGCCGCGCGCCAGCAGCTCGGCATGCACCTGCACGTCGATCGAGAAGTCGCCGAGCCCGACGATGCGCACCCGCGGCGGCACCGGCGCCGCGCCGTCGAGCGGGTGGGCCGCGAGCGCGGCGAGCGTGCGGCGGGCGAATTCCGCCAGCTGCTCCGGCGTCGCCTCGTAGGTGAAGCGCACGACATGCTCGAAGAGCGTGGCGTCGCGGCAGGTCTTGTTCGTGACCTGCATCTTGGCGAGATCGGCGTTCGGCACGGTGATCTGCATCCCGTCCTCGGCACGGATGCGCGTCGAGCGCGGCCCGATCGATTCCACGTAGCCCTGGCCGCCGGCGAAGATGATGTAGTCGCCCACCCGGAACGGCCGGTCGGCGAAGATCGAGACCCCGCCGAACAGGTTCTCGACCGTCGACTGCGCCGCGAGGGCGAGCGCGAGGCCCCCGACCCCCACGCCGGCGACCAGGCCGAGGAGCGGCACCCCGAGGCTGTTCGCGCCGTAGACGACGACCGCCCCCGCCGCCGCCAGCCCGGAGACGCGGCAGACGAGACGCAGCAGGTGGACGTCGTAGCTCGTCTCGAAGATGCCGCGCGTCGCGATCACGAGCTCGCCGATCAGCGTGATGAGCAGGCGCGCCGCCAGCGCCGCGGCGAGGACGACCACGGCGAGGGTCAGCGCCTGGACGATGTGGAAGGCGAGGCCGGTGAGGTTCACCTGGCCGAGGAGATAGGCGCGCGCGACGAGCGCCAGGCAGGCGGCGACCAGCGGCACCGAAAGCCGCCACGCCTGGGCCGGGATCGGCCCGGCCCGCCGCCCGCGGCGCAGCGCGAAGCTCGCCCAGAGCACGCCGAGCCAGGTGGCGGCGCCGAGGACGAGGACGGCGGCGAGCAGCTTCCAGGCCGGCGTCCCGAGCACCACCGCCTCGAGCGGGGCCGGCATCGCCTGCACCAGCGCGCCGGGCACCAGCGGCCCGGCGAAGCGGATCTGCTCGGCGCGCCAGCTCTCGTAGGGGGCGGGGTTGAGGATCGGCAGGTCGATCACCAGCGCATGGAACCCGGGCAGGCGGTCGACCGTCGCGGCGGAGAACTGGAAGCTGCCGCGGTCCGGCCCCTCGGCGACGCGGGCGATGGCGATGTCGGTGCCCGGCAGGCGCACCGCCTCCGGCGCCGTGGCCGGATCGCCCGGCAGGCTCGCCGGATCGATCGCGGGCAGCCGCATCAGGATGTCCTTCAGCGTGCCGAAGGCGGCCGTCCCCGCCTCGCCGCGCAGCGCGGCCGGCGTCGCCGAGAGGTCGAACAGCCGGTCGGCGCGCGCGAGGACCTGCCGGATCCGCCGCTGCCCGGCGACGCTCGGCGCCTCGAGATAGCTCGCGAAGGCCGCATCGAGCTCGCGCCCGAGCGCGGTGACCGAGGTGAAGGTCGCGCGCGGGCTCGAGATGTCGACCGGCTCGAGCGGCGAGACGAAGCCCGACGGCGCCGGTGCCTGCGCCGGCGCGACCACCGGCATCAGTCCGACGAGAAGGAGGGCGGCGAGCCGCGCGAGTGCCTGGAGAGACCGCATCATCGAATCCACGGCCGGTGAAGCCCCGCAGACGCTAGACCATCGCCGCGGGCGATGACAGCCTCGCCGGAAGGCGGCGGCGCGGGCCCCGCCCGGCCAGTCCGTCTTGCGCGCGAGCGCGGCGCCTGCGAGCCTATCTTGTGAGGGCACGAAAGCGCTACTCAAGCAGTTGACGGCCGCCTATACTGTGGTCAAGGCTCCGTGAGCGTGAACAGGGTCGGGGAGAGGCATGCGCTGTCCGTTCTGCGGCAATATCGACACCCAGGTGAAGGACAGCCGTCCTGCCGAGGATCATGTCTCCATCCGCCGCCGGCGCTTCTGCCCGGCCTGCGGCGGCCGCTTCACCACCTACGAGCGGGTGCAGCTGCGCGACCTCGTCGTCATCAAGAAGAGCGGCAAGCGCGAGCCGTTCGACCGCGACAAGCTCGAGCGCTCGATCAGGATCGCGATGCAGAAGCGCCCGATCGAGAGCGAGCGGCTCGACCAGATGATCTCCGGCATCGTGCGGCGGCTCGAGTCGATGGGGGAGACGGATATTCCGTCCGACACCATCGGCGCCATCGTCATGGAGACGCTGGCGCGGATCGATACCGTGGCCTACGTCCGCTTCGCCAGCGTCTACAAGAATTTCCAGGCGGCGGACGACTTCGAGGACTTCGTCTCCGAGCTTCGGCCGGCGCCGGTCGGCCGGGAAGACTGATCCGGTGAGCACGCCCGGCCAGGCCGCCCGCGACGAGGGCTGGATGCGCGCGGCGCTCGGGCTGGCGCGGCGCGGGCTCGGCCGGGTCTGGCCCAACCCGACAGTGGGCTGCGTCATCGTGAACGGCGCGACGGTGGTCGGCCGCGCCCGCACCGCCGACGGCGGCCGGCCGCACGCCGAGGCGCTGGCGCTGGCCGCGGCCGGGCCGCGGGCGCGGGGCGCCACGGTCTACACGACGCTCGAGCCCTGCTCCCACACCGGCCGCACCCCGCCCTGCACCGATGCGCTCATCGCCGCCGGGGTGGCGCGCGTGGTGGTGGCGGTGGAGGATCCGGATCCGCGGGTGAACGGCGCCGGGCTCGCCGCGCTGCGGGCGGCCGGCATCGCCGTCGAGGTCGGCTGCCTCGCCGCCGAGGCCGAGACGGTCAACCGCGGCTTCCTGACGCGCATGACCACCGGCCGGCCGATGGTGACGCTGAAGATGGCGGCCTCGCTGGACGGGCGCATCGCCACCGGCACCGGCGAGAGCCGCTGGATCACCGGGCCGCGGGCGCGGTCGGAGGTGCACCTGATGCGGGCGCAGTCGGACGCGGTGCTGGTCGGCGCGGGGACGGTGCGGAGCGACGATCCGAAGCTCAACGTGCGCGGCCTCGGCATCGAGGACAGCCACCCGGTCAGGGTGGTGGTGAGCGGGGCGCTCTCGCTGCCGCGGGACGGCTACCTGGCGCAGACCGCCCGCGAGGTCCCGCTCTGGCTCTGCCACGACGACGAGGCCGAGGAGGACCGCCGCGCCGCCTGGACCGAGCTCGGCGCCGAGCTGATCGAGGTGCCCTATACCCCCGAGGTCGAGATGGACCTCGCCGCGCTGCTGCAGCTCCTCGGGCAGCGCGGGCTCACCCGCGTCCTCTGCGAGGGCGGCGGGCGGCTGGCGGCGGGACTGATCGAGGCCGAGCTCGTCGACGAGATCGTCTGCTACACCGCCGGCGTCGTCCTCGGCGAATCCGCCATCCCGGTGGTCGGCGGCCTCGAGGTCGCCGCGCTCCAGCTCGCCCCCCGCTTCAGCCTGGTCGAGGTGGCCCCGATCGGCCCCGACCTCCGGAGCTGCTGGCGGCGCCGCGCCTGACCGGGCACGGGATGGGCACGGGATGGGCACGGGGTGGGCACGGGGTGGGCACGCGTGCCCACCCGGCCCTGTCGTTGTTTTTGCTGGATAATCCCCGGTCCCGATAACCGGATGGCAACCATCGTTAACGCCCCTACTGCGCGATGACCTCGACGGTGCGGGTCAGCCCGGCGGTGGCGGTGGCGATCGTCAGCATCCGCGCCCAGGAGGCGATCGGCGCCTCGGTGATGTAGACGGTATCCTCGTCGCGGACGACGAACTCGCGCGCCGCGAAGAGCCCCTCCGGCCCGGTCAGGTCGATGATGTAGGCCATGCGCTGCGGCCCGGCGAGATCGCTCGCGCCGAGCACCCGGCGCGCCACCTCGGCGGGCTCGTCGCGGAAGATGAAGACCCCGGTCGGATCGGCCGAGAAGCCGTCGAGCCCGCCCGCCGTCGCGATCGCCTCGAGTGCCGTCATGTCGCGCTTGTCGAAGGGGATGCGCCGCTGCCCCTGCGTCGCGCCGAGCGCGGTGAAGGAGCGGCGGTCCTCCTCGACGATGATCCGGTCGCCGCCGCGCAGCGCCACGTCGTAGCGCGGGGTGTCGTAGAGATCCTGCAGCCAGATCCGCCCGACCTTGCCGCCGCGCTCGAGCTTGACCTGCGCGACGTCCGGCACCACCGCGACCCCGCCCGCCACCGCCAGCATCGACGAGAGGCGCCGGGTCGGCGCCTCGATCGGATAGACGCCGGGCGCGCGCACCGCCCCGAGGACGCTGACCGTCGCCCCGTCGCCCGAGGCGCGGCGGACTTCGACCTGCGGGTCCGGGGTCTGCGACTGCAGGCTGGCGGTGATCTCGTCGCGCAGCTCGCTCGGCGTGCGCCCGGCGGCCGGCAGCGTCCCCGCATAGGGCACGTAGATGTTGCCCATCTGGTCGACCTGGATCCGCTCGAGCGGCGTCACCCTCTGCCCGATCCCGGCGAGGAGGCCGGTGTCGACATTCTCCCACACGTTGACCGAGACGAGGTCGCCGGCGCGGATGGTGTCGGGCGACACCACCGGCGCGTTGGTGAACTCCGGGCCGAAGCCCAGCCGCTGGTCGATGCGCGTCGTCTCCGCGATCGCCGGCGTCACGGTGACGACATGCATCCCGAGCTCCTCGCCCCCCGAGAGGATGTCGCTGGCGGTGGGGCCGGATCGGGGCACGGTGCAGCCGGCCAGAGTCGCGAGAAGGGCGAGCGCGCACGCAAGCGCGATCCGCGGACGCTGCATCGATTGCCTCACCATCCTTGCCCGTCCGGCCTTGCCGGCCATTGCGCGCACGTTAGCGATTTTCCGCGTCCGGAGCCAGCGGAGATCGACGCGCGCCGGGCGGAGGGCCGCGCGCGACCCGCCGGCCGCCCTTGCCGCGCCGGCCGGCGCGGGCTAGGACCGCGGGCGGACGCAAGGCGGAAGGCAGCGCGATGTTCACCGGAATCATCAGCGACGTCGGCACCATCGTCAGCCTCGAGGATCGCGGCGACCTGCACGCGCGCCTCAGCTCCGGCTATGCGGCGGAGGGGATCGCCATCGGCGCCTCGATCGCCTGCGACGGCATCTGCCTCACCGTGACCGACCGCGGCCCCGACGGGGCGGGCGCCTGGTTCGACGTCGTCCTCTCGGCCGAGACGGTCGCCCGCACCAACGTCCGCAGCGGCCGCCGCGGCTGGGCGCCGGGGCGGCGGGTGAACCTCGAGCGGGCGCTGCGGCTCGGGGACGAGCTCGGCGGCCACATCGTCTCGGGCCACGTCGACGGGCTGGCCGAGATCGTCGAGCGCCGCCCCGAGGGCGAGAGCGTCCGCTTCGCCTTCCGTGCTCCCGCGGCTCTCGCCCGCTACGTCGCGCCGAAGGGCTCGGTCGCGCTCAACGGCACCTCGCTCACCGTGAACGAGGTCGAGGGGGCGGTCTTCGGCGTCAACATCATCCCGCATACCCTCGCCGTCACCACCTGGGGCGAGGCCGAGGCGGGCGATCTCGCGAACCTCGAGATCGACACGCTGGCGCGCTACGTGGCGCGGCTGACGGAATACGCGACCCCCGCCTGATCGAGGGTCGCACCGCCCCCGATCCTCGCCCGACGCTCACGTCCCGAGGCTCTGGCGTTCGCCGCGAGGCTGCGCTATCTGCCGCACGCAATCCCGCGACGACCGAAAGCCGCCGATGCCAACCGCTCCGAAGTCCGAATTCGAGCCTGCGATCTCGCCGATCGACGAGATCATCGAGGACGCGCGCAACGGCCGCATGTTCATCCTCGTCGACCACGAGGACCGCGAGAACGAGGGCGACCTGGTCATCCCGGCGCAGATGTGCACGCCGAACGCGATCAACTTCATGGCGACGCACGGGCGCGGGCTCATCTGCCTGACGCTGCCCGGCGAGCGGCTCGACGCGCTCGGCCTGCCGCTGATGGCGCAGTCGAACTCCTCGCGCCACGAGACCGCCTTCACCATCTCGATCGAGGCGCGCGAGGGGGTGACGACCGGCATCTCCGCGCACGACCGCGCCCGCACCGTCGCCGTGGCCATCGACCCGCGCTCCGGCCCGCAGGACATCGCGACGCCCGGCCACGTCTTCCCGCTCCGCGCCCGCGAGGGCGGGGTCTTGGTCCGCGCCGGCCATACCGAGGCCGCCGTCGACATCGCCCGGCTGGCCGGGCTCAATCCCTCCGGCGTGATCTGCGAGATCATGAACGAGGACGGCACCATGGCGCGGCTGCCCGACCTCGTCGCCTTCGCCCAGCGCCACGCGATCCGGATCGGCACCATCACCGACCTCATCGCCTACCGCCGCCGCTACGACAACCTGGTGCGCGAGACCGCCGTCGAGACGGTGACCTCCGAGTACGGCGGCGCCTGGCAGCTGCGCGTCTTCACCGACACGACCGGCGGGGGCGAGCATGTCGTGCTCTCCAAGGGCGACCTGACCACGCCCGAGCCGGTGCTGGTCCGGATGCACGCGATGAACCCGATCGAGGACATCCTCGGCATCCACCGCGGCCGCAGCCACCAGCTGCACGACGCCATGCGGCTCATCGCCGCGGAGGGGCGCGGCGTCGTCGTGCTGCTGCGCGACATGGGGGCGAAGCTCGAGATCGGCGACCATGTCTCGCCGCACCGGCTGCGCCAGTACGGCATCGGCGCGCAGATCCTGACCGCGCTCGGGCTCGGCGAGCTCGTGCTGCTCACCAACTCGCCGAGCCCGCGGCCGGTCGGCCTCGAGGGCTACGGCCTCGCCATCGCCGGCACCCGGCCGATCCCGCCGGCGGAGGACTGAGTTGGAGAGCCACCACATCCTGCCGCTGCCGCGGTTCGACCGGCCGACGCGGCTCCTCCTCGTCGTCGCCCCCTTCTACCGCGACATCGCCGAGGCGCTGGTCGCCGGTGCCCGCGCCGCCGTGGCGAAGGCGGGCGCCGGCGAGGAGCTGGTCGAGGTGCCGGGCGCGCTGGAGCTGCCCGCCGCCATCGGCCTCGCCGCGCGCGGCGGGGCCTTCGACGGCTTCGTCGCGCTCGGCTGCGTCATCCGCGGCGAGACGACCCACTACGAGACGGTCTGCAACGACAGCTCGCGCGGCCTGACCCTGCTCGGGCTGCAGGGGGTGTGCATCGGCAACGGCATCCTGACGGTCGAGACCCATGCCCAGGCTGCCGTGCGCGCCGACCCGGCCGGCCAGGACAAGGGCGGCGGGGCCGCCGCCGCGGCGATGCACCTCGTCGCGCTGAAGCGCCGCTTCGCCGCCCCCTCGCGCCCGCTCCCCGACGGCAGCTTCCGGGTGGCGGGGCTCGAATGACCCCGCCCGCGACCCCACCCGCGACCCCGCCGCGGCCGACCGCCGCCCAGGCGCGCCGGATGCGCTCGGCGGCCCGCTTCTACGCCGTGCAGGCGCTGTTCCAGATGGAGGCGGCCGACGCCGGCCTCGAGACGGTGATCGAGGAGTTCGAGACCCACCGCCTCGGCGCCGAGATCGACGGCGTGGCCTATGCCGATCCCGACGTCGCGCATTTCCGCGCGCTGCTCACCGCCGCCGTCACCGAGCAGGCTCGCATCGACCAGCTGACCGACCGGGCGCTGGTCGCGCGCTGGCCGATCGACCGCATCGACCCGACGCTCAGGGCGCTCTTCCGCGCCGCCGGGGCCGAGCTCGTCGCCACCGACACCCCGCCGAAGGTGACGATCAACGAGTTCCTCGACGTGGCCAAGGCCTTCTATCCCGAGGGCAAGGAGGCGCGCTTCGTGAACGGCGTCCTCGACCACATGGCCCGCGCCGCCCGCCCCGAGGCCTTCGCCGGCGGCTGAGCCCCGGTCTCTCCGGCTCGGAAACAATCAGTTGCCATCGGCCGAGATTGTTTTCGGTCAGGCCATCTGCCAGATGCAACGGCGAGGCGCGGACGTGCGCCCGCAGCAAGCAAGGGGCAACCGCCATGACCAACGCATCCTCCGCCGGCGCGCTCGCCGCCCGGGTCCTTCTCGCCTTCATGTTCATCCTCGCCGGCTGGGGCAAGCTCGGCGACATTTCCGGCACGATGGCCTATACCGCCTCGAGCGGGCTGCCGGGCGTCCTCGCCTTCCCGGCCATCGCCATCGAGCTCCTCGGCGGCCTCGCCGTGCTCGTCGGCTGGCAGACCCGCTGGGCGTCGCTGGCGCTGGCGCTCTTCTGCGTCGTCGCGGCGGTCTTCTTCCACTATCTGCCGGCGCAGGGGCTCGAGGGCATGGAGCGGATGGGCCAGATCATCAGCTTCCAGAAGAACCTCGCCATCGCCGGCGGCTTCCTCGCCCTCGCCGTCCTCGGCGCCGGCCGCTACTCGCTCGACGCCCGTGCGGAGGGGCGGCCGGCGACGGTCTGAGATCCTTTCCTCGGGGTTAACAGCCCCCGGAATGTGCTTCAGTTGCAACGAGTTGCCGGGAGTCGCACGCGTGCGACTCCCGTGCGGTTCCTAGAGCAGCGAGCCGAGCACCACCAGGCCGGCCCCGACCAGCGCCCCGGCGAGCGCATAGGCCCAGCCCGGCGCCCGGCGGGGCGGCGGCGGCGGGGGCGGGGCGTTGGTCCGCGCCAGCGCCGCCTCGGCGAGCTTCGGCAGCTGCGGCCCGAAGCGGCCCAGCACGCGCAGCATCCCGGCGAGGTCGCGCGCCATCGCCGCCGGCCCGAGGTTCGCCCGGATATAGTCGGTGACGACCGGCCGCGAGGTCTCCCACATGTTCATCTGCGGGTTGAGGCTGCGCGCCACCCCCTCGACCACCACCATGGTCCGCTGCAGCAGGATGAGTTCGGTGCGCGTCTCCATCCCGAACCGCTCGGTCACCTCGAACAGATGCCCGAGCAGCCGCGCCATCGAGATCCTCGTCGCGTCCTGCCCGAAGATCGGCTCGCCGACCGAGCGCAGCGCCTGGGCGAAGGCGTCGCGGTCCTGCTCGGCCGGCACGTAGCCCGCCTCGAAGTGGACCTCGGCCACCCGGGCATAGTCGCGGTGCAGGAAGCCGATCAGGATCTCGGCATAGACCCGGCGGGTATAGGCGTCGATCCGCCCCATGATGCCGAAGTCGAGCGCCACCAGCGCCCCGTCCGGCCCGAGCTTCAGGTTGCCCTGGTGCATGTCGGCATGGAAGAAGCCGTCGCGCAGCGCCTGGGTCAGGAAGGCCTGGATGATCCGCTCCGAGAGCCGGACGAGATCGGCCCCGCTGGCGCGCAGGGCCTCCACGTCGCCGAGGTTGATCCCGCTCACCCACTCGAGCGTCAGCACCCGCCGCCCGGAGGCCGGCCAGATCACCGCCGGCACCCGGAAGCCCGGGTCGCGCTCGGTGTTGGCGGCGAACTCCGCCGCCGCCGCCGCCTCCATCCTGAGGTCGAGCTCGCCGAGCACCACGCCCTCGAAATGCCGGATCACCGCCTTCGGCCGCAGCCGCCGGGCGAAGGGGGCGAGGAGCTCGATCATCCCGGCGGCGAAGTAGAAGGCGTCGACGTCGCGCAGGAAGGCGCGCTCGATCCCCGGCCGCAGCACCTTGACCGCCACCGTCTGCCCGGTGGCGCGCAGCTCCGCCCGGTGCACCTGCGCCAGCGAGGCGGCGGCGACCGCCGGCTCGAAGTCGGCGAAGAGCTCGTCGAGCGGCTGGCCGAACTCGTGCTCGATCGCCGCCCGCGCCTCCGCCATCGGGAAGGGCGGCAGCTTGTCCTGCAGCACGGTCAGCTGCGCGGCGAGCTCCGGCCCCACCACGTCCGGCCGGGTGGAGAGGAGCTGGCCGAACTTGATGTAGGCCGGCCCGAGCGCGGTCAGCGCGCGCAGGATCGGCGGCTGCGCCGGATCGCCGGGGAGGCCCAGCCACTGGAACGGCCAGCCGAGCACCCGCGCGGCGACCCGGAGCGCCGGCGGCGCGTCGAAGGCCTCGAGCGCCGTGCGCATCGCGCCGGTGCGCTCGAAGGTCGCGCCCGTGCGGATCAGGCGCCAGAGATTGTGCGGCCCCCTCATGCGATTTCCGGCCGACCGCCCTGGTCGCTGCGCTGGGCCGCGTGCGGACCGCCGCTCCAGGGTGAAGAGGGCAGCGCCCGACCCGGCGGGCGGGAAG
>ENA-UOUJ01001342-UOUJ01001342.1-activated-sludge-metagenome-genome-assembly--contig:-NODE-1342-length-13127-cov-12.814718_pt1 | contig 13127 bp, 15 predicted proteins | sample MGYA00249839_ERZ747224 | MGnify/ENA primary metagenome ERZ747224 (study PRJEB28782, sample SAMN03220277) | activated sludge metagenome | biome: wastewater; feature: sewage sludge; material... | reverse complement strand
CCCTATTCGGCCAAGCCCTATGTGCTGTTCTACACCACCAAGCGCGTGGGCGGCGGGGTGCAGAATTTCGACGCCATCAAGGTGATGAAGTTCAGCGCGACCTAGTCGCGCTGAGTGGCGAGTGGTCAGTGGCGAGTGGCGAGTAAGGGCCGCTCGCCGCTGACGTCGGCGTGGACGGGCGAGAGGCGGGATGGGATTGGCGATCACTCGCCACTGACCACTCGCCACTCGTCACTATCGAGCAAAGCGAGACACCAATGACCGCACCCGTGACCCTCACGGAGGCGAAGCTGTTCCTGCGCGTCGAGCACGAGGCGGAGGATGGGCTGATCCAGACGTTGATCGACGCCGCCAGGGCGCGGGTGGAGGGGGAGGTGGGCTTGAGCCTGACCTCCACCTCGCCGGCGCCGCTGAGGCTGGCGATCCTGATGCTGACGCTCAGAGCCTATGAGCGGAACGAGGCCGAGATGTCGGTCGCGCCGGTCGAGGCCTGGGTGGCGCCCTATCGCGTGGTGCGGCTGTGAGCGGCGCCCGTGTGACGATGGGGACGATGCGGGTGTTGGCGCGGATCGAGCGGCCGGTTGAGACCGAGACCCCCTATGGCGGGCGCACCGTCACCTATGAACACCAGGGGATGGCGTGGCTGGCGTGCGGGGCGCGGCGACGGCGCGAACGCCGCGATGAAGGCCAGGCGGCGCGGGCGGTCGAGACGATGGCCGCGACCTGTCGCCCGGACGGGCGGATCGTCGAAGGGCGAGTGCTGCGCTTTGGCGGCGCCGACTGGACGGTGACGACGGTCGACCAGGCGGTGGCGGGGCAGATGAGCCTGGGGCTGGAGCGGGCGCGATGAAGGATCATGAGGGGGCGCTGCAGAAGGCGCTGATCGCCTGGCTGAAGGCGGACGTCGGATTGCAGGCGCTGCTGGGCGATCCGGCGCGGATATGGGATCAGCCGCCGGTCGATCCGGCGTGGCCGCATCTGACGGTGGGGCGGTCCGAAAGCCGGTCCGTGAACGCCGACGGGTGCGGGGTCGAGCATCGGATCGGCCTGACCTGCGTGTCGCGCTTTGGCGGGACCGAAGAGGCGCGGGCCGTGGCCGCCGCCGTGAGGGCGCGGCTGCATGAGGCGGTGCTGGAAGCCGATGGGGTGAAGACCGCGAACCTGCGCGTGACCTTCACCGATGTGTTCCGCGCGCCGGACCTGAAACGAACATACGCCGTCGTCCGCCTGAGGGCGGTGACGGAGGAAACGGAGGACTGACATGGCCGCACAAAAGGGCCGGGACATGCTGCTGAAGATCGGCGACGGGGGTTCGCCGGAAGCGTTCACAACGGTGGCGGGCCTGAGGGCGCGAACGATCTCGCTGAACGCCAAGACGGCGGATGTGACCGACGCAGACAGCGCCGGGCGCTGGCGCGAGCTGCTGGCCGGGGCGGGGGTCAAGTCGGCCTCGGTCTCGGGCCAGGGGGTGTTCCGCGACGCCACGTCGGACGCACGCATCCGCGAAGCCTTCTTCGCCCAGGAGACGCGGCGATGGCGGCTGACGGTGCCGGACTTCGGCGTGCTGGAGGGGCCGTTCTTGGTCTCGGCGCTGGAATATGCGGGCGAGCATGAGGGCGAGGCCAGTTTCGCCATGACCCTGTCCAGCGCCGGCGAGATCGGCTTCACGGCCACGACATGACGGTGAACGGCGCGCGCGGCGAGGTGATCGCCACCCTGGCGGGGGCGCCGCGACGGTTGTGCCTGACGCTGGGCGCCCTGGCCGAGATCGAGACGGCGTTGGGGTGCGAGGGGCTGGACGGCCTGGCGGAACGGATGCGGCGGTTGTCGGCGCGCGACCTGAAGGCGGTGCTGGGCGCCCTGTTGCGCGGCGGCGGCGAGACAGGGCTGGACGCCGGCGATGTGGAGCCGCGCGAGGCGGCCGAGGCGGTGGCCCTGGCGTTTGCGGCGGCGGTGTGACCTGGGCGGCGATGATGCGGACGGCGCTGGCGCTGGGGATCGCGCCGGACGCCTTCTGGCGGCTGTCGGTGCGCGAGTGGCGGATGCTGACGGCGGCGGATGCGGTGGCGGCGCCGATGGGGCGCGGCGACCTGGACAAGATGATGGAGGCCTGGCCCGATGACTGATGGATTTCGGCCGGACGGCCTGGACGGCGTGCCGCAGAAGGCGGCCGAGGCGGCGGCGGCGCTGGACGCCCTGAGAGAACCCGCCGAGCGGGCGGCCGAGGCGATCGAGAGCGCATTCGGCCGGGCGGGCGACAGTCTGACCCGGTCGCTGGTGCGGGCGGCGGCGGACGGGGAGGTGACCCTGGCCGCACTGGCGCGGGCGGTGCTGAACGCGGTGAACGCCGCGGCGGGCGCGCGCGGCGGCGGCCTGTCGTCGGCCATCGCCCAGGCCGTCGGCGGCCTGTTCGCCGGAACGCGGGCGGACGGCGGGCCGGTTATGGGGGGCGGCGCCTATCTGGTCGGGGAACGTGGGCCGGAGGTGTTCCGGCCGTCCTCCGCCGGGGTGATCGAGGCGGCGGGCGCGCCCGGCGTGACAGTGAATGTCACGGTCGAAGGTGGGACCGGCGCCCTGATGCGATCCGAAGCGCAGATCGCCCAGAGCCTGGCGCGGGCGGTGGCCCTGGGCGCCCGCCGGATGTGAGCCGCGCCGGACGGGCGCGGGCGATGAGACAGGATGGATGAGGACATGGCCTTTCATGAGGTGCGCCTGCCGGCGCGGCTGTCGTTCGGATCGACCGGCGGGGTCGAGCGCCGGACCGAGGTCGTGACCCTGGCGTCAGGATACGAGCGGCGATCCAGTCCGTGGGCCCAGGGGCGGCGGCGCTATCTGATCGGGGCGGGCCTGAGAGCGCTGGACGACATGGCGGAACTGACCGCCTTCTTCGAGGCGCGGCGCGGGCGGCTGTACGGGTTCCGGTTCCGCGACTTCGCCGACTTCAAGTCGTGCGCGCCCAGCGGGGCCATCGCGCCGACGGATCAGGCGCTGGGCGTCGGGGACGGGTCGCGGCGCGTCTTCCAACTGGTGAAACACAGCGGCGATCTGAGCCGGGCGATCACCAAGCCCGTGGCCGGTTCGGTGCGGGTGGCGGTGAACGGGGTCGAGGCTTCGGGCGGGTGGTCGGTGGACGCCAACAGCGGGAAGGTGACGTTTGCCGTCGCCCCAGCGCCGGGCGCCGCGGTGAGCGCCGGCTTCGCCTTCGACACGCCGGTGCGGTTCGATACGGACCGGATCGAGGTGACGCTGGAGACCTTTGGCGCCGGGCGGGTGGCGGCCGTTCCACTGATCGAGATCCGGGTCTGAGCCATGCGGATCATTCCAGAAACTCTGGCCGCCCGCATCGAGAGCGGTGCGGCGAGCCTGTGCCATGTGTGGCGGCTGAAACGCGCGGACGGGACGGTGATGGGGTTCACCGATCACGACCGGGATCTGACGGTTGATGGCGTCGTCTGCCGGGCCGGCAGCGGCTGGACCGTCGGGGCGATGGAGACGGGCCTGGGCGCGCAGGCCGGCACGGCGGCGGCGTCAGGCGGACTGGACGCCGACAGCGTGACGGAAGCGGACATCGGCGCGGGACTGTATGACGGAGCACAGGTCGAGCTGTGGCGCGTGGACTGGACCCTGCCGACGCTGAAGGTTCGGCTGTGGCGCGGGCGGATCGCGCGGCTGAGGCGCGAGGGCGAGGCCTTCACGGCCGAGCTGGAAGGGCCGGTGGCGGCGCTGGAGCGGGTGGTGGGCCGCACCTATGGCCGGCTGTGCGATGCGGTCCTGGGCGACGGCCGATGCGGCGTTGATGTGGCCGCCTTCCCGGGAAAACGCTGCGACAAGACCTGGGCGACCTGCGGGCGGGTGTTCGACAACGCCGCCAATTTCCAGGGCTTCCCGGACATTCCCGGCGATGACTATCTGACCGTCTATCCGGCGGAAGGCGTCCGTCACGACGGCCGGAGCCGGCGCGGATGAGGCCGGATGTCGTGAGCGCGGCGCGCGGCTGGCTGGGTACGCCCTATCGGCATCAGGCCAGCGACAAGGGCGTGGGGGCGGACTGCCTGGGCCTGGTGCGCGGCGTCTGGCGCGAGGTGATCGGGGCGGAGCCGGAAACGCCGCCGCCCTATCGACCCGACTGGGCCGAGGTGGGTGAGGTGGAAACCCTGCTGGAGGCCGCGCGACGCTGGTTGATTCCCAAGCCGGTCGAGGCGGCGGCGCCGGGCGATGTGGTCCTGTTTCGCATGACGCCGGAGGCGCCGGTGAAACACTGCGGCGTCATCAGCGCCGTGGACGGGCCGGAGTGGCGGATCATCCACGCCTATTGGGGGCGGGCGGTGGTCGAAAGCTGGATGGGACCGTGGTGGCGGCGCCGCTTGGCGGCGGTGTTCGCCTGGCCGGAACAGGCAGATAGGAAGGAAGACTGATGGCGCAGGTTGTTCTGGGCGGCGTGGGCGCGGCCCTGGGCGGCGGCGTCGGCCGGGTGATCGGATCGGCCCTGGGTCGGGTGGCGGATAACGCCCTGATCGGCGCCCTGTCGCCGGCGCGGCAGCGCGGGCCGCGGCTGGAGGGATTGCGGCTGCAGTCCACGGCGGACGGCGCGCCCATGGCCTTTGTAACCGGGCGCATGCGCGTGGCCGGTCAGGTGATCTGGGCGGCGAGGTTCCTGGAGCGGCGCCATGAGAGCGGCGGCGGCAAGGGCGGTCAGCGGACGGTTGAGGCGGCCTATTCGCTGAGCTTCGCCGTGGCCATCTGTGAAGGGCCGATCGATGCGGTGGAGCGCATCTGGGCCGACGGGCGGCCGATGGAGCTGAGCGGCGTATCCATGCGTGTCTATCATGGAGGGGCGGGTCAGACGCCTGATCCTCTGATCGAGGCGATCGAGGGGGCGGCGCCCGCCTATCGCGGCACGGCCTATGTGGTGTTCGAGGATTTGCCGCTGGGCGTCTATGGCAACCGACCGCCGCAGCTGAGCTTCGAGGTGCTGAAACGGTCCGAGGGCGATGGGCTGGAGGAAAAGCTGGAGGGGGTCTGTCTGATCCCCGGCGCCGGCGAGTTCGTGCTGGCGACCGATGCGGTGACCCGTCGTGAAGGGCTGACCCGCACCCGCAGCGAGAATGTCCACACAGGCGGCGGCAGTACGGACTTCCAGGTTTCGCTGGACCAGTTGATGACCCAGTGCCCGAACCTGAAGCGGGTCAGCCTGGTCGTCGGCTGGTTCGGCGACGATCTGAGGGCCGGCGAATGCCGGATCAGGCCGGGTGTCGAAAGCCGCGACAAGGTGGTCGAGGGCGCGACATGGGAGGTGGCGGGCCTGACGCGCGCCGACGCCCATCTGATCAGCCGGATCGAGGACGCCCCGGCCTATGGCGGCACGCCGTCGGACGACAGCGTGCGCCAGGCGGTGGCGGCGCTGAAGGGCCGGGGTCTTGAGGTGACGCTCTATCCCTTCGTCTTCATGGATATTGCGGCGGACAACGATCTGCCGGGGTCAGAGGACGAGGTCGGTCAGGCGGCCTATCCGTGGCGCGGACGGATCAGCGGCGAGGACGGACCGGAGGCGCAGGCGCAGGTGGATGCGATCTTCGGCGGCGCCGACGACTGGGGCCTGCGCCGGCTGGCGCTGCACTATGCGCAACTGGCGGTCGAGACGGAGGCGGACGGTCTGCTGATCGGGTCGGAAATGCGGGGCCTGACCACCACCCGCGACCAGGATGACGAGTTTCCGGCTGTCGACGCCCTGCGCGCCCTTGCCACGGAATGCCGCGCCATCGTGGGGGCGGAGATCAAGCTGTCCTATGCCGCCGACTGGTCAGAATATTTCGGGGTGCGTCGCGCGGACGGCGATGTGCGCTCTCACCTGGACTCCCTGTGGGCGGATGAGGCGATCGACTATGTCGGCATCGACTGGTACCCGCCGCTGACTGACTGGCGGTCTGGCGACGGCGGCGTGGACGGGATCGAATACGCCCATGCGGCGGATCGGGCCTATCTGGCCGATGGCGTGGCGGGCGGGCCGGGGTTCGACTGGTATTATGCCGATCCGGGCGACGAGGCGGCCCAGCTGCGCACCCCGATCATCGACACCGCGCATGGCGAGCACTGGCTGTTCCGCGCCAAGGATCTGATCGGCTGGTGGTCGAACAGCCACTATGACCGGCCCGGCGGCGTGCGGGCGGATGCGCCCACCGCCTGGTCGCCCGGCATGAAGCCCATCCGCCTGACCGAGTTCGGATGCGCCGCCGTGGATCGCGGCGGAAACGCCCCCAATCTGTTCTTCGATCCCAAGAGTTCGGAAAGCGCCCTGCCGCCCCATTCGACGGGCCAGCGCAGCGACATCATGCAGCGGCGGGCGCTGGAGGCGATTTTGGATCACTTCGCCGAGCCGGCGGGCAATCCTGTAGCCTCGGCCTATGTGGGGCGAATGGTCGAGGCGGCGGACGCCTGGTGCTGGGATGCGCGGCCCTATCCGGCGTTTCCGGCGCGCAAGGATGTCTGGGCCGATGCGCCGGCGTGGCGGACGGGTCACTGGCTGAACGGGCGGATGACCGGCGATGTCGTGGCCATGATCGCCGCCATCCTGAGGCGCGGCGGGCTGACGGACCAGGACTTCGTCATCGAGGGCGTGGACGGGGACGTCACCGGTTACGCCATCGATCGGCCGATGCGGACGCGCGATGCGCTGGAGCCGTTGCTGCGCGCCGTCGATGCTGTGATCGCCGAACGCGACGGCAAGGTGGCGGTGCTGGGCCGCGAGACCCAGACCGAGACGATCGCCTGGAGCGATCTGGCCCTGCCAGACGATCAGGCCGCGCCGATCCGCGCCGACCGCATCACCGAGGAGCGGCCCAGCAGCGTGCGGGTCCGCTATATCGACGCCCTGGCCGATCATCAGACGGCGTCGGTGGTCTTGCGGGCGGACGACGCGGGCGACGGCAGTGGGCTGGATGTGGATCTGCCGGTCGCGTGCAGCGCCGGTCAGGCGCGTCTGGCGGGGGCCGTCGCCCTGGGAGAAGGGGGCAATGGCGAAAGCCGGACTATCAGTCTGGCGCCGCGCAAGGCGATGATGCTGGAGCCGGGCGACATGCTGGCCCTGGTCGGAGAGGCCGGCGTCTGGCGCGTGGATCGTGTGGCGCTGGACGAGACGCCGCAGGCGGTGTTGCGGCGGCGGGTCACGCCGATGCTGGCGACCGGCGGCGTGGTCGATGCGCCCGCGCCGGATGCGGAAGAGCCGTTCGCCGCGCTTTTCCTGGCCATACTGGACCTGCCGCCCTTACCGGGACGGGAGACAGACGAGCGGCCCGTGGCCGCCGTTGCCTCGGACCCCTGGCGACGGGTCGATGTGCATGCGGGCGCCGACGAGACAGCGTTGAGGCGTCGTGGCGGCGCGACCCGTTCGGCCTCAGTGGGGCGGCTGATCGCGCCGTTGACGCCGGGGGTCAGCGGACGGTGGGACGAGATCAACAGCCTGACGGTGCAGTGGGAAGGGCCGGCGCCGCAGAGCATGAGCGCTGCAGCGGTGCTGGCCGGCGCCAACACTGTGGCCGTGCGGGCGGGCGACGGCTGGGAGCTGATCGCCTTTCGTCAGGCTCAGCCGATGGGCGGCGGCGCCTGGCGGCTGAGCGGCCTGTTGCGCGCGCTGCAAGGGACGGACCCGGAGATGCAGGCCGGCGCCGAGGCGGGTGCGATCGTGGTCGTGCTGGATCAGGCGCTGGTGCGGCTGGATCTGGGGCGTGAGGAACGTGGCCTGCCGCTGATGTTCCGCGCGGTCATGGCGGGGGCGCCGCCGGGCGGCCCGACCGCCGCGCGTCTGACCGCCAGCGTGCGCGGGGTGCATGATCGGCCATGGGCGCCCGTGCATCTGCGGGCCGAGACCAATGAGGACGGATTGACCCTGACCTGGACGCCGCGACGGCGGCTGTATGGCGATGCGTGGGACGCCGACCGAGGACTGGACCCGGACCTGCGGTTCCGGGTGCGTCTGATGGACGGGGTGACCATGCGCCGGGTGATCGAGGTCGAAGCGCCGATGCTGATCCATGGCCAGGCGTTGTTGGAGGCGGACTATCGCGACGGCCTGGGCGACGCCTGGGCCGAGGTCTGCGAATGGCGTCAGGCGTGGGGCTGGGGCGCGGCGGCGCGATGCGATCTGACGTCGTGAGGGCGCAACCCCTTCCGAAGGGGCGGGGCATGGCTTAACTGACGCTTCGACCCCTTGCGGAACGGAGCGACAGTGGCGGGCGATCCCTACAAGGAACTGGGCGTGGCGCGGAACGCCAGCGCGGACGAGGTCAAGAAGGCGTTCCGCAAGCTGGCCAAGGATCTGCACCCGGACAAGAATCCGGGCGACAAGGCCGCCGAGGACCGATTCAAGCGTGTCACCGCCGCCTTTGACGTGCTGGGCGACAAGGACAAGCGCGCCAAATACGACCGCGGCGAGATCGACGCCGACGGGCGCGAGCAGCATCGCGGCTTCGGCGGCGGCGCGGGAGGCGCGGGTTTCGGGGGCTTTGGCGGGGCCGGCGGCCCGGGCGGGCGGGCCAGTTTCGACAATATCGATCTGGACGAACTGTTCGGCATGTTCGGCGGGCAGGGGCGTCAGCGCGGGGCGCGCGACTTCACGCCCAAGGGCCAGGATGTGCGCGCGACCCTGGAGATCAGCCTGGAGGATTCCATCGCCGGGGCGACGCGGCGCATCCAGTTTTCGGACGGGCGTACGCTGGATGTGACCATCCCCAAGGGGGCGGGCGACGGCCAGGTGATCCGTCTGCGGGGCCAGGGGGCGCCGGGGCGACTGGGTCAGGCCGGCGATGCGCTGATCGAACTGAAGATCGCGGCGCATCCGCTGTATCGGCGCGAGGGGGCGGACCTGATCATGGACCTGCCGATCTCGGCGCCGGACGCCATACTGGGCGGCAAGGTGACGGTGCCGACACCGGAAGGGCGCGTGGCCATGACGGTGCCGCCGCGGTCAAACTCGGGCAAGATCCTCAGGCTGAAAGGCCGGGGGGGCTTCGAGGGCGGCAGGCGCGGCGATCTGCTGGCCAAGCTGGTGGTGACCCTGCCGGAACCGCCGGACGACGCCCTGGTGAAGTTCGCCGAAGAGTGGCGCGCCAAGCGGCCCTATACGCCATGATGGCCAAGCCCAATGTCAGGCCGCAACGGCCCTGGTTCAGCTCGGGGCCGACCGCCAAACGGCCGGGATGGTCGTCGCAGGCGCTGAATCACGACCTGCTGGGACGCGGAATCCGTGCGCCGGAAGTGGTGGCGCGGTTCGCCCATGGACTGACGCTGACGCGACAGGTGCTGGAGGTGCCGGATGACTGGGTGCTGGTCTATGCGCCCGGATCGGACACCGGGGCGGTCGAGGCGGCGCTGTGGTCCATGCTGGGCGCGCGGCCGGTGCAGGTGCTGGCCTTCGAGAATTTCGGCCTGCAATGGGTGTCGGACATCCGCGATCACCTGAAGCTGGAGCCCGAGGTGCTGGCGGCGCCCTGGGGTGGGTTGCCGGATCTGTCGGCCGTCGATCCGAAGAAGGATCTGGTGTTTCCGTGGAATGGAACGACCTCGGGCGTCTGCGTGCCGAGTGCGGATTTCATTGCGGCGGACCGAGAGGGGATCGTGATCTGCGACGCCACCTCGGCCGCCTTCGCCATGCCGATGGACTGGTCGCGGCTGGATGTGGTGACCTTCTCGTTCCAGAAGGCGTTGGGCGGAGAGGCGGGCCTGGGGGTCGCGGCCCTGTCGCCCCGCGCGGTGGCGCGGCTGGACGCCTATGAACCGCCGCGACCCGTGCCGAAGGTGTTGAGGCTGCGGGACGCCAAGGGGTTCGACCGGACGCTGGCGACCGGGTCGATGATCAACACCTTCTCGGTCTGGACGTTGGAAGACTGGATCGACGCCCTGGACTGGGCCAGCAGCGTCGGCGGCTTGTCGGCCCTGATCGCGCGGACGCAGGCGAATGCGGGCGCCCTGAACGCCTGGGTGGCGCGGACGAACTGGATCGACTGGCTGGCGGACGATCCCGCGACGCGCTCGACAACCTCGGTCTGTCTGAAGATCGTCGATCCGCGCGTTCTGGCCATGGACGAGGCCGGACGCCAGGCGCTGGTCAAGCGGATGAAGGCGCTGCTGGAGGCCGAGGGCGCCGCCTTCGATGTGGAGAGCCACCGGAATGCGCCGGCGGGCCTGCGGGTCTGGTGCGGTTGCACGGTCGAGACGGCGGACATCGAGGCGCTGACGCCCTGGTTGGACTGGGCGTTCCAGACGGCGATGGCGGAATAAATCGCCGGCTTTTAGGGGACACCGGACGATTCCCCGGCTATAGGCTGCGCCCGCATTCAGCTTGCGGAGACGGGTCTTGGCGAACGTGGCGGTGGTCGGCGCTCAGTGGGGCGACGAGGGCAAGGGCAAGATCGTCGACTGGCTGTCGAACCGGGCCGATATGGTGGTGCGGTTCCAGGGCGGCCATAACGCCGGGCACACGCTGGTGGTCGGCAATCAGGTCTATAAGCTGGCGCTGTTGCCGTCGGGGGTGGTGCAGGGCAAGCCGTCGGTGATCGGCAATGGGGTGGTGATCGACCCCTGGCACCTGGTGCGCGAGATCGACACCATTCAGGCGCAGGGCGTGCAGATCACGCCGGATGTGCTGATGATCGCCGAGAACGCCTGTCTGATCCTGCCGATTCACCCGGCGCTGGACGTGGCGCGCGAGGCGGCGGCCAGCGCGCCGGGCGCCCGCATCGGCACGACGGGGCGCGGCATCGGCCCCGCTTATGAAGACAAGGTGGGACGTCGGGCGATCCGGGTGTGCGACCTGGCGGACGCCGACGACCTGAAGACCAAGATCGAGCGGCTGCGGGCCCACCATGATCCCTTACGCGCCGGCCTGGGTCTGGACCCGATCGAGCCGGAGGCGCTGCTGGCGCAACTGCTGGAAATTGCGCCCAAGATCCTGCCGTTCGTGCAACCGGCCTGGCGGGTTCTGGACCAGGCGACGCGCGAGGGACGGCGTGTGCTGTTCGAAGGGGCGCAGGGCGCCTTCCTGGATGTGGACCACGGCACCTATCCCTATGTGACCAGTTCCAACACCGTGGCCGGACAGGCGGCGGCGGGATCGGGCCTGGGGCCGCGCGGGGTCGGCTATGTGCTGGGGATCGTGAAGGCCTATACGACCCGCGTGGGCGAAGGCCCGTTCGCCTGCGAACTGCATGACGAGATCGGCGAGCATCTGGCGACCGTGGGCCGCGAGGTCGGCGTGAACACCGGCCGCGCCCGGCGGTGCGGCTGGTTCGACGCCGTTCTGGTGCGTCAGTCGGTGGCCATCAATGGGATCGACGGGATCGCCCTGACCAAGCTGGACGTACTGGACGGGCTGAAGACGCTGAAGCTGTGCGTCGGCTATCGCATCGGCGATCAGGTTCTGGATTATCTGCCGTCCAGCCTGAAGGCCCAGGCGGCGGCGGAGCCCGTGTTCGAGGAGATGGAAGGCTGGAGCGAAAGCACCGCCGGGGCGCGCAGTTTCAAGGATCTGCCGGCCAATGCGGTGAAATATGTGCGGCGGATCGAGGAGTTGATCGACGCGCCGGTCGCCCTGCTGTCGACCAGCCCCCAGCGGGACGACACCATATTGATGCGCGATCCGTTCCAGGGGCGCGGGTGAAAACGGCCCGCGTTCAACGGGTTTTAACCGGCGTGGTCTAGCGATGGCGGTTCAGAGGAGCCGTTTCGCTTGTTTACCCTGGATCAGAAGATCGTCCACCGCCTGGAGCCGGGTCTGCGCCGCGTGATCGTGGCCGATCCGAACGCCGCCTCTTCGCGGTTGCTCGCCGATATCGTCAAGAGCTTGGGCGCGCGCGAAGTCTTTGTGGAATGCGACGAACAGCGGGTCATGGACCTGGCGCGCGAAGTCGAACCGGGCCTGATCATCACCGAACGCACGGGGCCGCGCCTGGATGGCGAGGCGTTGGCCAAACGGGTGCGCCGTTCAACGATGAGCTGCCGCATGGCGCCGATCATCATGGTGACGGCCGAAGCGACGGCCAGCACCATCAAGGGCGCCCGCGACGCGGGGGTGCACGAGTTCCTGCGCAAACCCTTCACCTCGACGGATCTGTTCCGGCGGGTCGAGAATGTGCTGCTGAAACCGCGCGACTGGGTCGAGGCGGTGGCCTACGTCGGGCCGGACCGGCGGCGGTTCAACTCGGGCGAATACGCCGGGCCGCGCAAGCGCAAGGCCGACGCCCCCAAGACGGCGGCCGAGACGTTGCTGGCGGCCAAGGATCAGGCGTTGCGAATTCTGGCCTCGGCCCTGGCGCAGTTCGACACCGATCCGACCCAGGCCGTGCGCGCTGTGCGTCAGCAGGCCGAGACGCTGAAGACGCTGGCGCTGAAGACGTCGGATGCGCGGCTGGCCTTGGCGGCCGGATCTCTGGAGACGTGTGTGGCGACCGGCCGGGCCAGCAAGAATGATCTGGCCGGGCCGATCAACGCCCTGTTGGCGATCAGCGCACCTACACCCGACACCCAGGCCGGGTAGTCGGCCGACGCCGATCAGGCGTCGACCAGATTGCGTTCCTCGGCCGCGGCGCGCATGGCCTTTTGCAGTTTCTCGAAGGCGCGAACCTCGATCTGGCGCACGCGCTCGCGGCTGACGCCATACTGACCGGCCAGCTCTTCCAGGGTGACGGGATCGTCCTTGAGGCGGCGCTCGGTCAGGATGTGCTTTTCGCGGTCGGTCAGTTCCTCCATGGCCTCTTGCAGCAGGCTCATGCGGATCGACTTTTCCTCGGTCTCGGCCAGATGGGTTTCCTGAGACACGGCGGTGTCGTCGGCCAGCCAGTCCTGCCACTCGCTTTCGCCATCGGCGCGCAAGGGGGCGTTCAGCGACGCGTCGCCGCCCAGGCGCCGGTTCATGTCGGTGACTTCCTGTTCCGACACGCCCAGCTTGGTGGCGATGGCCGACAGGTGTTCCGGGTGCAGGTCGCCTTCCTCGAAGGCCGAGATCTGGCTCTTGGCCTTGCGCAGGTTGAAGAACAGCTTCTTCTGGGCCGCCGTGGTGCCCATTTTGACCAGCGACCAGCTGCGCAGGATGTATTCCTGGATCGAGGCGCGGATCCACCACATGGCGTAGGTCGCCA
>ENA-UOUJ01001341-UOUJ01001341.1-activated-sludge-metagenome-genome-assembly--contig:-NODE-1341-length-13148-cov-2.883067_pt1 | contig 13148 bp, 14 predicted proteins | sample MGYA00249839_ERZ747224 | MGnify/ENA primary metagenome ERZ747224 (study PRJEB28782, sample SAMN03220277) | activated sludge metagenome | biome: wastewater; feature: sewage sludge; material... | reverse complement strand
ACGGCCGCCCGGCGGTGAACTATCCCACGACGATGATGACGTTGACTAGTTCGGCCCGCGTGGTGAATTCGATCAACGAATATGCCGCGCTTTACATCGGAACGTCGCAAGCCAACAACGCGACGCCGTTCTCGTTAAACGGGAGCAATACGGGGCAACGTTTGGCCATGCACGTCCCCGAGGGAACGAGCATTATGTCTGATCTGGCCTCGTCCGCAACGGCCTATGTCCGGCAAACCGGGACGTGGGGATTGTCATACAACACCGGTTATATGATGTCGCAGTTGAACTCGGTCACCAGCAATTTACGCCAGGTGCGATTGAATGGAGCGGTGAATGTGACAACCACCGCCACGAACTGGGCCACGGACGTCACGCAGGGAACTTTGCAGTTGGGTGGTACCCTGTATGGTGCGACCTACGCATTCACTGGAAAATTTTCGGAATTTATCGTGATGGCCACGGGCGTCGCCGCGACGAACACGGCTCTTGAGGCCGGAAGTAAAGCATACTTTGGCACGCCCTAAATTCTGAGTTAGGGAGGACTCCTCACAGGAGCCTCCATGAAATTCTTAGTTCCCCTGATCTTCATCGTGTCCATTCAAGCTCACTCCACGTGGTTGCCGCCCGAAAGCCGCAAGACCGGTACGGCAGTGACACTGCTCAACTGCAATATTCAAGGTCCCGATCAACAGGTCACGGTCGTTCGTGATCGCGAGCGGCTGATTTTAAAAGAGCTGACCGGGCGCGGACGTTGGATCGAGCGTGATCTGACGGCGACTGAGTGGGACGCAAAAATCTTGCGCTTGCAGATGGGCGAGAAGGGCGAACAAACCGAGCTCGATGCGCGGGATCCTTTCTACTACGTCCTTCAATACGATCAAGAGATTCGCCGGTGGACGTTTGACTACCGGGTACCCGGTTGGCGCCAGCTGGGTATGGCGGACTGCTGGTAAGGCATGAAAACAATTTTCGGGATTTTGATTCTGGCGGGTCTTTACGCGCGGGCGGAGCTTCCGTCCTACGATGCGGAACTGACGACTTTCGCGTATCCGTACGACGTGAAGTTTCTCGAGTTTGAAGGCCAACAGCAAAAACTCAAGATGGCGTATATGGACGTCACGCCGGCGAAGCCGAACGGGCAAACCGTCATGCTTTTGCACGGAAAGAACTTTAGCGGATTTTATTGGGAGCCGACGATTCGGCTGCTGACCGACAAAGGTTACCGTGTCGTGGTCCCGGACCAAATCGGCTTTGGCAAGTCGACGAAGCCCTCAAGCTACCAGTTCAGCTTTCACGGCTTGGCCGAGAACACGAAGCGTTGGCTGGATCATCTGCAGATCGGGAAGGTGGCGGTCGTCGGTCACTCGATGGGCGGAATGCTGGCGGCGCGATTCGCGCGGATGTACCCGGAGGCGACGACGAAACTCGTCCTCGTCAATCCCATCGGTCTGGAAGATCTACGTGGTCCCGTGCCTTATACGGGTCTTACGAAGGCCTACGAGCAAGAGTTGAAAACGACTGCAGAGTCGATTCGCGAGTATCAAAAACAGGCTTATTACGCGGGCGAGTGGAAACCGGAATACGAAGCGCTGATCGGGGCCGCCTCGGGCTGGACGCGCCACAAAGATTACCCGAAAGTGGCTTGGAATGCGGCGCTGACCTCCGAAATGGTCTACACGCAACCCGTGATTCAAGAGTTCCCGCTGATCAAGGTGCGTACGCTTTTGATCATTGGTTTGCGGGATCGCACGGCGCCGGGACGTCATACCGCCGACCCGAAGGTGGCGGCGACATTAGGCGACTATCCGAAGTTGGGTCGAGCGGCCGCGCGGGCCATCCCGAAAGCCAAACTCGTTGAATTGAAGGGCGTGGGCCATGTCCCGCAGCTCGAAAGTTTCCCCGAGTACGCGAAGGCCCTGACCGATTTCTTAGCGCTTTGATTTTTCTTTTTCTTCTTTGAGGCTGCTGACGACCCATTTGCCGTCTTTCTTTTCAGCCTTGAAATTGCGGGTATGCGTCTCGGTCGGGAAGTCCTCCATATTGGGGACTTCCGGTTTTTCTTTGCGAACCTCGTCGAGGATGCTCGCGACGTTACGACCTTTTTTGTCGTGCTCGGGCGCGTTCAGGGCGACCAGGAACGCGAGTCCACCGAACTCTTTGTTGTACATGGTGACGTTGGCTTTGCCGGTCGCGGTCTCGCCTTCAATTTTGATGTCGGTGACTTCGATTTTCAATTTTTTGACGAAGGCGGTCTTCAGTTCGCTCATGATCTTCGACTCTTTGGCGCCGAAGGCTTTGTCGAACTCCTTATTGATGTCATCCATCGCGTAAGTTTCGACTGCCGACTTGACCTTGGATTCCTGAGTGCAGGCGCCCAAAACCGCGACCGTGAAAAGAGCCAAAGTGATTTTCGCGAATGAACGAAGTGACATGTGAACCTCCAAACCTCTTTTCGGTCGGCGGAGGAGGGGCTCAATGGACTTGATCGAAACTTGAATATCTACGGCACAAAAAAAGACGGTTCCCGTGGGGAACCGTCTCATTCGTGGTGATCCTAGACTGGACTAGGCGAGCAGACTGCGCAGCATCCACGCCGCTTTATCGTGCGCGCCGACCCGGGCGGTCAGCATGTCGACCGTATAGGGATCTTCATCGTCCAACTCTTCGATCGCTTTGGTCGCTTCCATCGACAGAGCTTGGTGACTGTCGGCAAGGTTTCGCACCGAGCGATCCGAACGACCACCATCGTGATTCAATTCATCGAGATCCGCCGTTTGCAGCATTTTCGCGAGCGAGAACGGAGCTTCATCCCGTTTCGCGCGGATACGCTCGGCGAGTTCGTCGATGGCTTTCGCCATTTCGGTATATTGCTCTTCCGTCAACTTGTGAACGGCGAAGAACTTAGGCCCCTGATAGTTCCAGTGAACCGCGTAGGTTTTCATGTACAAGACGAACGAGTCGGCCAAGAAGTGCTGCAGGCGTTCGGTCGACGTTGTGCCGGTTTTCGCTTTGATCGCCGACTTTGCCTTCTGATTCATTTTCTTTTCTTTGGTCGAAATTTGCGTTTGCATGGCTATACCGTCCTTTTAGTGAAAAAGCCTTGGACGACGAACAGCAAGAGCACCGCGCCGATGATCGAAGCGATGAAGCCTGCGGGCTCGCCCACTTCGTAAAGGCCCAGAAGGCGTCCCAAGAAACCGCCGACGAGCGCGCCGCCGATTCCTAAGAGCGTCGTAAATACAAAACCCATTTTATCGCGTCCCGGCTTCAGCAAACGCGCCACCAGACCGACGATGAAGCCGATAATGATCATTGCCAAAATTCCCATTTTCTTTTCCTTTCGTGCGTGCGACTTCGCGCTTCAATGAAACGCCTGATGTCGAACGAACCAAGCATCCGATATGCCATGGGCCTTGGGGGCAAATCTCCCCCGCGTTTGGGAAAATCGGGATAGCCAAGGAATGCGGGCTCCGCATAGAACATGAGCCATGTTTGAAGGAATCACGCCCATTTGGTTTTTCGCGTTCGCGGCTCTTCAGGGGGTGATCCTTGTCGTGGATGAGGTGGTTTTCCATTGGCGACGGGGATTGCCGCGTTGGGAGCGCTGGGGTCATCCAGTGGACACGTTTTGTTTTTTACTTCCGCTCGTGACGTTGTGGTGGAGCCAAGAGGCGGGCGTCCTTTATTGGATTTTGACCGTGGTTTCGTGCTTGATGATCACGAAAGATGAGCGTCACCACGCGGAACTCGCGTCGGGCGGAGAGCAATGGTTGCACGCGCTTCTTTTTTTACTTCATCCCGTGGTGCTGATTTTTGCGACGATTCCCGGAGTGCGTGATGCGTCGGCTTTTCCGTGGTTGCTCATCGGGGTGGCGGCGCTCGGTCTATATCAAATTGGGTACTGGAATTTGGTAAGGCACTGAAGTCTCTATTTGACGTTTTTTCGGCCGAGGACGACATCCCTGTCATTGGAGGAAATCGATGAAACAACTTTTGTGCGCCTTCTTGATGTTGACGGGCGTTGCGGCCCAAGCTTCTTACCTGGTTCAAGGACAAACCACCGCGGGCGAGCCCTGCGAAATGACGATTCTCGAGTGGGGTTTCCAGGGTGAAGAAAAAGCATGGTGGGCTTTAGAGATGCTCGTGACGACACCTTGGCAGCAGCCGGGGAATCCCGCGATTCTCACTCAACGTAGCCACACCCCTTACTCGCTGTTCGGATTGAACAAAACGACCAAGGACATGATCGCCATCGAACTGAAGTACGGCACGGCGTGGCCCGAAGCCATCATCTCGTTCAATTTTCAAAGTTCGGACGGCCCGCAGGGACTTTTTCAGTCCTATTGCCGCGTCAAATCGGTCGCGGAAATCGCCGACTAGTCGGAACGGGAAAAGAAACGAAAAAAACCGGCCCCGCAAGGGCCGGTTTTTTTATGAGCTTTAGTCTTCGAGGGTGACCAGAATCACGGCCTTCGAAGCCTTGCTTGGATATTGCCGATCGTCCGTGACCGTCGGCAAGCCGGCTTTGAGCATCGCCGTTTTGAAGCGAGCGTCCTCGGTTTTTGCCCAACGCTGAAGGAAGTTCGAACGCTTTGCCATGTTGTAGGTGTCGACGTCGTCCATTTTGAAACTCAAGGTATCGATGTAGTTAGCGATAGCGTCACCCCGTTGGTCCGCCAAGTTCCGCGCGGCTTGCGGGAGCGTTTTGCGCTGGGCTGAGGGCAATTCTTCATCGGACCATGCCAAAATCTTAACGTCGTCGATTTTCCCCACTTTCGCGGATTCCGTGAGGACGTTTTGGATGGCGCGGCGAGAAGCCTCTGTCAGCTCACTTGAGCCCGTTTTAAACTGCACTTCAGTGAAAAAACTGGCCTCCGCGGCCAGGGCGGCTTGATTGTTGACCGCATTTGAGGCCGCAAGCTCGGCGTCGGTGGGCCGCATTTTTCCCGAAGGCTGTTGGGCCGTGGTCTTCGCACTTGCGCAGCCGGCGGTAATGAAAAGAGTCACGACGACGAAACGCTGAAGGGAGTTTAAAGGAAATTGAAAAGACATCGTAAAACCTCGCTGTGTTTGCTAAACGACATGAAGTAGATCCAGACAACATTTCAGGGTTATCAAGGCCGGTGCCGTCCAAAACTCCACAAAATCTCGTGGAAAGCGGGAACATTGGGACATTTCGTTCCAATTTGCCACGGCGAAAACGGAACAAGAATTTGCATCTCCTAAACGAAGTTGAGGTCCATGATGCCGAATCAGAACAGCGTTTTTAACCGCATTTTGCTGCAAAATGTGGCTTTGCCTATTGTCCTTGGCCTGGCGAGCGCCATGATTTTCGCCGGCCTGGTGACCTATTTGCTGAATTCGGCGCGCTGGGTGGAACACGCCGATCTCGTGATTTCGGAAACGCAAAGAGTGCAGCGGCGAATCGCCGACGGCGAATTGGGCCTGCGCGGCTACCTCATCACTCAAGATGAGCGTTTCATGTCGAGCATCGATCAGACGATTTCGAATTGGGACCAGGATTTTGACTCCTTGGTGAAGCTGACCGAGGACAATCCCGCGCAGCAACAGCGTTTCCAAAGGATCAGCGCGCAATTCAACGTCTGGAAGGCGACCGTCGAACGCGCGCTCGAGATGATTCGTCAAACGAACGGCCGCGACCTCGATCGTATCCGGTCCACGATCAGCGCGAACCGCACTCTTATGGATGACCTGCGCCGCAGCTTCCGGGAAATCATCGACGCGGAAGAATCCCTGCGGGTCACACGTTCCCGTGAAACGGAAACCTTCGCCAACGCCGTCCTGTTCATCGTCGTGGGCGTTTCCTTGGTGTTCTCGATATTTATCGCCATCATCGGTCGCCGCCACCTCATCTCTTTGTCCCGTTCGTACGAAGAGATTTTGCAACGGGTGAATCAGCAGAATGACCGTCTTATTCGTGAGAGCTGGTTCGAGCAGGGTCGCAGCGCTCTGGGTGAAAAGCTGATCGGCCAGCCGTCCCTCGCCATGCTGGGCGACAAGGGGCTGGCCATGATCGCGGACTTCCTGGGCGCGCAAATCGGGGCTTTGTTCGTGGCGGATCGTCACGGGCATGGGCGTTTCCGCCGGGTCGCGGGTTATGCGATGTCACCGCAAGAACTCGAAAAGCGGTTGGAGTTCAAGTCCGGCGAGGGGATGGTGGGGCAGGCCGTGAAAGAGGCGCGGGCGATCGTCTTCAATGAACTGCCGCCGGATCATTTCCGCATGTCCTCGGGAACCGGTGAATCGCAGGCCCGATCTTCTTTGATCTTCCCGGTACGCACCGCGAATGAAATCAACGCCGTGATCGAACTCGGATTTCAGGCCGCTCCGGATGAGCGTTCGCTGGAATTCCTGGAGCAAAACAACGCCAGTATCGCGAGCTCGGTCCAGTCGGCGAGATACCGTGAACAGCTGGAAGAGCTTTTGGCCGAAGTTCAATCACAGTCCGAAGAGCTACAGGCCCAACAGGAAGAGCTGCGGGTTTCGAACGAAGAGCTCGAAGAGCAGGCCCGCTTGCTGCGCGAGGCGCAAAGTCGCGCCGAGGCTCAAAACGTCGAACTCGAGCAGACCAACTCTCAGTTGGAGGAGCAGGCGGCGCAACTCGAAGAGCAGCGAAACGCGTTGGACCGTCGTAACGACGAACTGCTGCGGACCCGGCGTGAAATTGAAGACAAGGCCGGCGAGTTGGCCAAGGCGAGCCACTACAAATCCGAATTCTTGGCGAATATGTCACATGAGTTGCGGACGCCTTTGAACAGCTCACTGATTCTTTCGCAGCTCTTGTCCGAGAATCGCGCGGGTAATTTGAACGCGCAGCAAATCGAGTACGCGAATCAAATCACCCGTTGCGGTCGGGATCTCTTGGTTTTGATCAATGACGTTCTCGATATCTCGAAGGTTGAATCCGGCAAGATGGATGTTCATGCCGAAAACGTGAACATCGAAGGAATCGTGCGCGATTTGAACTCCATGTTCCAAATGCAGGCGAAGGACAAAGGTCTCGAATTCCAAGTCGAAGCCGAAACCTCGCAGAAGTCGATTTTCACCGATCGTCAGCGCATGGAGCAGGTTTTGAAGAACTTGATCTCGAACGCGCTCAAATTCACCGAAAAAGGCAAAGTCCGTGTCGTCATCAAGGACTCGCCGCGGACGCCCGGGCAGCTTCTCTTCTCGGTCAGCGACACGGGAATCGGCATTAAGCCCGAGCATTTGGATTCGATCTTCGAAGCCTTCCGTCAGGCGGACGGCACCACCAGCCGCAAATATGGCGGCACGGGCCTGGGCCTTTCGATTTCGCGTGAGCTGGCGCGTCTACTGGGCGGCGAAATCAACGTGATTTCCAAAGTCGGCGAGGGGTCCACTTTTGATTTTGAGTTGCCGGTTCAGTATCGGCCCGAGGCGCAAAGCGAACCCGCGCGGACCGAGCCCCGCGCGACTCCGCAACTGAAGGAAAACATCGCGAAATTTGTGAAGTCGGCTCCGGCGTCGACGGAATCGAATCGCGAGGCGGTGGATTCACCGAATGAACGCAACCGCGATGTGTTGATCGTCGAGGATGATCCGATCTTCGCGAAGATCGTTCAGGAACTCGTTCAAGAACTCGATTTCAAACCGCATATTTTCTCGACGGCGGAAGCCGGTTTGGAGTTCGCGATTTCGCGTCAGCCCTTCGCCGCCGTTCTGGATGTGAATCTTCCCGACTACAGCGGACTTTACGTCCTTGATCAGTTGAAATCGAATCGCCGGACCCGTCATATTCCGGTGCACATGATTTCGGTCGAGGATTTCTCGACCCGGGCCCTCGAGATGGGCGCGGCCGGTTATCTGCTGAAACCCGTCAAGCGGGAAGAGATCGGCAAGGCCCTGCTCGAAATGCGCAAACTTTCGGAACGTCCTCAGAACGTTCTGGTGATTGAAGATGACGAAGCCCAACGCATGGCGATTCGTGGCTTGATTGAAGGCGAGCGCGTGCAGATCACGACCGCGACGACCGGTAAAGAAGCTCTCGCGCTCTTGCGCGAACGCGATTTCGATTGCATCGTTTTGGATCTGACTTTGCCGGACACGAGCGGCGGCGAGTTGCTCGAGGTCATGGCGCAAGATCGCGAACGTCGTTACCCCCCGGTGATCGTTTACACGGGACGCGATCTCTCTCCGACGGAAGAGGCGCAGCTGAAGCGTTACTCTCAATCCATCATCGTCAAAGGCGCGCGTTCACCCGAACGGCTCTTGGATGAGGTCACCCTGTTCCTGCACCGGGTGGAATCGACTTTGCCGGCGGATCAACAGAAGGTGCTTTCGGAACTTCGTAGCCGTGAGAAGGTCTTGGCGGGAAGTCACCTGTTGCTGGTCGACGATGATATGCGGAATGTCTTCGCTTTGACGGCCGCGCTGGAGCAACGAGGCGCCACATTGAGTGTCGCCCGTAATGGTCAAGAGGCCGTCGACTTCCTGAAAAAGCAGGTCGAGACGAATCAAAAGGTCGATCTGGTCTTGATGGACGTGATGATGCCCGTGATGGATGGCTACGAGGCCATGCGCCAGATTCGCAAGATGTCCGAGCTGCGCAAGCTTCCCATCATCGCGTTGACCGCGAAGGCGATGAAAGACGATCGCGACCGCTGTCTCGAAGCGGGGGCGAGCGACTATCTGCCGAAGCCCGTCCAAGTGGATAAACTTCTTTCGCTGATCCGTGTGTGGTTGGCGGCGCAAAACGGACACCGTAGATGATCGATGGCGTGGAAGATGTTCAACTGAAGAGCTTCGCGGATATGGTCCTTGCGATCTATTCGTACGATTTTCGTGGATACGCGAAAGCGAGCCTCAAGCGTCGGATCAAGACCGCGTTGAATCAGTTGGGCGAACTCGAGTTCGACGTCTTCCAAGAGCGGGTCGCGAAGGATCCGGCCTTTTTTTCGCGCGTTTTTCAATACCTCACGGTTTCGACGACCGAAATGTTTCGCGATCCATGGTTCTACGCCGCCTTTCGCAAAGAGGTCATTCCGTTCCTGCGTACGTATCCCTCTTTCCGCATTTGGATCGCGGGCTGTAGCACGGGGGAAGAGTTCTATTCGTACGCGATCATCCTCGAAGAGGAAGGTTTACTGGATCGTGCGACGATCTACGCCACGGACTTGAATCAAGAAAATTTACGGCGTGTCGAGCGCGGTATTTACTCGTTGGAACGGGCGAAATTGTACTCAGAGAATTACCTCAAGACGGGTGGATCCTCATCTTTGTCGGATTTCTATCACGCCGATTACGATGGCATCATCATGGATCAGCGTCTGAAAAGAAACGCGGTCTTCGCCGACCACTGTTTGATCACGGATAACGTTTTCACCGAGGCCCAATATGTCTCTTGCCGGAATGTTTTAATTTATTTCGAGAAAGCGCAGCAAGAGCGGGCGTTGCGCTTGTTCCGCGATTCGTTGAGTCCGCGCGGTTTCCTCGGATTGGGGACGAAAGAAAGTCTTCGCTTCTCGGAAACGGGCGTGGATTTTGAAGCGGTCCCCAACACTCCTTCCATCTATCGAAGGAAACATTGAGATGGCGCGGGCGTTGAAACACGTTTTGGCCATCGGCTGCTCCGCCGGCGGGACCGAAGCTTTACGGCACCTTTTTATGCGAAGAATCGTTCCGGAGAACGTGGCGGTCATCGTGGTGCTTCACGTGGGCACCGTGAGTCCCGACATCCTGCTCGATTTCCTGCGCGTCATTACGAACTGCCCCGTGAACGAGGCCGAGTCTCAAGAGCCCATTTTGGGCGGGCGGATTTACTTCGCGCCACCGGGATACCATTTGCTCGTTTCGCCCGAGGGAAATTTTGAACTGAATGTGGATGATCCGGTGAATTACTCGCGTCCTTCGATCGATGTGTTGTTCGAAAGCGCGGCCGAAGCCTTTAAAGAGAAAGTGGTGGCAGTCGTACTGACGGGCGCCAATCACGACGGCGCCGCGGGGGCCGCGCGGATCATGGCTTTGGGGGGGCAGGTCCTGATTCAATCTCCGAATGAGGCCGAGCATCCGCAAATGCCGTTGGCGGCCATGGAGGCGACCCGTGTTAAGAAAAGTTACTTCCTCAACGAAATGGCCGCGGCTTTAGAGCAAAAAGGGCTGATCGAAAAGAAGCACTGATATAGGATGAACGACGTGAACCCGCTGAACGGCATTCCCAAGGCTAAACTTCTTATGGTCGATGATCGGCCAGAGAATATTTTTGCGTTGACGAACCTGCTGGTCGACTTGCACGTCGAAATCATTCCGGCCCGTTCGGGGCCGGAGGCTTTGCGTCTTTTGCTGGAGCATGACTTCGCGCTCGCGCTCTTGGACGTGCAGATGCCCGAGATGGACGGGTTCGAGTTGGCCGAACTCATGCGGGGCGTGGACCGAACGAAAAACGTGCCGATCATCTTTTTGACGGCGGCGGCGGATCGTACGAACTTCGAGTTCCGCGGTTACGAGAAGGGCGCGGTCGATTTTCTTTTCAAGCCCATTAACTCGCACGTTTTGATTTCGAAAGTGAAGGTCTTCATCAAGCTTGCGGAAGGGGCCCATCTCCTCGAAGAGAAAGTCCGCGAAGCCGAAACCGCACGCAAAGAAGCGGAACTCGCGAAACGCGCGGCCGAGCGCGCCGATCAGCTGAAATCGTCATTTTTGGCGAATATGTCCCATGAAATCCGGACTCCTTTGGGCGCGCTGATGGGATTCGCGGAGCTGTTGCAGGGGCCGGATCTTGGGGACGACGAGCGCGGCGCTTATCTGGAAATCATTCTGAAGAATAGTCGCAACCTCCTGTCCTTGATCAACGAGATCTTGGATTTGTCGAAAGTGGAATCGGGACACTTGGAAGTCGACGTCAAGACCATGGCGGTTCACGAGGCTTTGGATGAAATCCTGCTCTTGCTGAATGCGGTGGCGACGAAGAACCAAACCCAAGTTGAGCTCGTCACCGAAGACTCGATGCCCGAAAAAATCCGGACGGACGCGCTTCGTTTCCGCCAGATGGTGACGAATGTCGTCAGTAACGCGATCAAGTTTTCACCCAAAGGCAACGTGCGGGTGGTCGTGGGCGGCCAAAAAGAGAACGGCAAAACGAATCTGATCTTGGATGTCGTCGACACCGGCATCGGCATTTCGCAAGAGAAGGTTCAGAATCTTTTCAAACCCTTCTTCCAAGGTGATTCGAGCGTTTCGAAGAAGTTCGGCGGCACGGGGTTGGGTTTGGCTCTGTCGCGGAAGTTGGCGCGGCTCCTGGGCGGCGATATCCTCTTCGTCGAAAGCACTCCCGGTCAGGGAAGTCATTTCCGTGTTGTCGTCGAAGATCAGCCGCCGACGGCGGGATCCACCGTCGAAGAGGAAGCGGTCCCCTTGCACGAGGTCGGCACCGACCTCGGCGAATTGCGCGCGCGTCGCGTGCTCGTCGTGGACGACTCCGAAGACAACCAACTTTTGATCAAGACGGTTCTTGAACGCTACGGCGCGCGAATCGAACTCGCCAACGATGGATTCGAGGGCATCGATAAGGGGCGTACGGGCGAATTCGATTTGATCTTGATGGACTACCAGATGCCTCAATGCGACGGGCTGCAGGCCACGCGGAAGCTGCGGGAACTGGGCGTGCGGACCCCGATCGTCGCGCTCACCGCGAATGCGATGAAGCACGAACGAGAGAACGCCATCAAAGCGGGATGCGACGACTATCACTCCAAACCCATCCAGTGGGACGAATTGGTCGGCACGATCCAGCGTCTGATCGCGACGCCTAAAGCCGCCAAAGCGGAATACGCCAAAAACTAAAGAACGGATTGATTCGCGCTTAGACGGGCAAGCGGCTTTCGGTCGTTTTGATCCAGAGTTCCATGGCGTCGAGAAGCTCGACGCCTTTCGTGGAAAGTTCGGCGGCCGAGAGAGCCTCCATCTTCTTTCCGAGTTCCGCTAAATCGTCGTAACCGTAAGTGGGCGCGTTGCCCTTGAGCTGGTGTCCCAGCGTATTGAAAGGCTCGACGTCGTTGTTCTGCGCGGCTTGGTGCAGGCGTTCCAGGTCGGCTTTCCGGCGCTTGTGATAATTTTGATAGAGTTCGGGGGGCAGTTCCATCGCAGTCATGATTCAGAAATAGTTCAATTCAAAATCGGCCTCAACACCAATTTGGTCCAGACGGGCGTTGGCCCCGGGATCTGCCCCTTTTTTCCCAAAATCCGTTGGTCTGATGATTGCTGTGGTCAGATTCAGAGTTTGCGGACCCTGTCACACCGGAGGACCCCATGGACCAGGACCCGAAAAAATCTGAACTGCACGAGAAGTACGGCCAGTCGCCGGAACAAGCCGATCGCGCGAATCGCGAGGGTTACAAGTCCCTCGAGGAGCAAGCGGAAGAGGTTCGTAAAGAACGCGGACCAAACACCGATTCCGACAAACAGGAGCAGCAGATCGAGAACGAGTTCGAAGCGGAAGCGGACGCTCACCCGCAGCAGACTGGCGAACACGCGAAACCGACCCCGGTTCGCTGATTGAATGAATCACCAAACCCATCAGGAGGAATCGATGAACTACGTGAACGGAAATGTGAATTCGGAAAACATCAAATCGACCGCTAAAAAAGGCGCGCAGCAAGCGAAAGACTTCGCGGCGGACGTCGAAAGCGAAGCGAAGTCGGCGGTCAGCAAGATCGAAGACTACACCGCGGACATGCAGTCGATGGTGAAGGCTCGTTGGGCCGACATCGCAGACAATGCACAAGCTTACCGCGAAGTCGCGGAAGGCTACGTGAAGAAAAATCCCGCGACGACGATCCTGGGTGCCGCAGCTCTTGGATTGGTGGCGGGTTCGCTGCTGACGCTGGCCCTGCGCCCCTCGCGCAAATAAGTTTTGACGATTTTTAGAGATGACGACGCGCGATCCTGAGCCGGATCGCGCGTCCGTTTGTGACTTCCGTTGGAAAGGACTGCCCGATGTTCCGTGTTCTCTTGGTTTTGATCAGCACGTTGGCCCCGTTGTTCGTGGCGAAAGCCGTGAATGGCTCCATCGAAACTTCGAAAGCGTTGACCGCAAATGCGGTGGACCGCATCTCGGCGCGGATCTTTCGCCAAATGACTTGGACGTTGATCGGAAGTTCCTTCCTCGC
>ENA-UOUJ01001340-UOUJ01001340.1-activated-sludge-metagenome-genome-assembly--contig:-NODE-1340-length-13153-cov-7.768133_pt1 | contig 13153 bp, 9 predicted proteins | sample MGYA00249839_ERZ747224 | MGnify/ENA primary metagenome ERZ747224 (study PRJEB28782, sample SAMN03220277) | activated sludge metagenome | biome: wastewater; feature: sewage sludge; material... | reverse complement strand
CGCTTTCCAACGGAACCGCAGTGGTGGCGGTGCTCGCCGATGGCATGGGCGGGCACGCAGGCGGCGCGCTTGCGAGCCGTCTTGCGTGCGAAACTTTTCTCAAGGCCTACGATGGGCACAACGGCTCCAACAGGACGCGGCTGGTCGAGGCGCTGGACGCGGCGAACCACGCCATCGCGGAGGCGGTCGATGCCGATCCAATGCTGGCCGGCATGGGCTCGACGCTCGTCGGCGTGACGTTCGGCGCGGACGGTATCGAGTGGGTGAGCGTCGGCGACAGCCCGCTGATGCTCTACAGGCGCGGCGAGATCGCGCTTCTCAACGAGGATCACTCGCTGGCGCCAGAGCTGGACCGGCTTGCGGCGGCCGGGGCCATTTCCGAAGCGGACGCACGGCGCGATCCGCGCCGGCACATGCTGCGCTCGGCGGTGACGGGGGAGGACATCGAGCTCGTCGACGTGTCCCGGCGTCCGCTCAAGGTCGAGCCGGGCGACTACATCATTCTCGCGAGCGATGGTTTGCAGACGCTGGAAGCAGCGGAGATCGAGCGGATCGTGGCGGCTTATGCCGACGACGGTGCGACGGCGGTCGCCAACGCGCTCATCCGTGCGGTCGAGGCGCTCAAGGACCCGCATCAGGACAACGCGACCGTCGTCGCGGTGAGACTCGTCTCGGAGAAGATCTCGCGAGAGACGACGGAACCTGTGACGGTGCCGGCGGGTGCCGGCGATCCTCAGGATTGACGTCCCTGGTCGGTGTCGGGTGGCGTTGCGACAGCCGGTGCGAGCGGCTGCGCTTCGGCGACTTCGCCCAGTGACGAGATGGTCTCGTGATAGCTGTCCAGCAGGGCATCGGCCAGGGTGTCGGTGGTGATGACGACCTCGTTGGCGCCGTAGCTGCGCAGATACTCCGCCTCGGCCTCGGACTGCGCGCGTCCGATGATCGGCATATGCGGGTTTGCGGCGCGGCCCTGCTCGATGATCTGTCCGGATTCGAAGTTGCTCGGGATGGCTACCAGCATGGCGGCCGCCTTCGCGGGGTTGGCGGCGTGCAACAGCGTCGTGGCGGTGCCGGAAATGCCCTCGATCCCGCGGGCGTTGAGCTGCCTGATCTGCTCGTCGCTTTCGTCGATCACGTAGAGCGGCTGATGATGCGGCGCGAGGGCATCGACGACGCGCTTGCCGACACGGCCCGCGCCGATGACGATGGTGTGCCCGTGCAGGGCCGTCACCGGAACGGGCTCCTCAGCGATCGGCGCTTCAGGTTCGGCGGCCGCCTCCCTGCCGTCAACCGCCTTCTCGCTTCTCAGCTTTATCCGGTCGAGGCCCGCGAACAGAAGCGGGTTGATCATGATCGAGAGCAGGGCGCCCGCGAGGATGAGGTCGCGTCCTTCCGCCGGCAAGAGGCCGACGCTCATGCCGAGCGCCGCCAGGATGAACGAGAACTCGCCGATCTGCGCGAGGCTTGCGGAAATGGTGAGCGCGGTGCTCATCGGGTGGCCGAAGGCGCGCACGATAGCGAGCGCGGCGAGCGACTTCCCGATGACGATAATCAGCACCGTTGCGGCAACCGCCATGGGCTGCTCGGCGAGGATCTTCGGGTCGAACAGCATGCCGACCGATACGAAGAACAGCACCGCGAAGGCATCGCGCAGCGGCAGGCTCTCGTTGGCCGCCTGTTGCGAGAGCTGGGATTCGCTCAGAATGAGCCCCGCGAAAAACGCGCCGAGGGCGAACGAGACGCCGAACAGGTTGGCGGCGACGAAGGCCACGCCGAGTGCGATCGAAAGCACGGCGAGGCGGAACAGCTCGCGCGAGCCGGTGTGCGCCGTGTAGTGCAGCACCCAGGGGATCACGCGGCGGCCGACCAGCATCATGGCGGCAACGAAGAGCGCGACCTTGCCGATGGTGATGGCCACCGTCATCATGAGCTGATTGACGTCGATGACGAGGCGGCCGGGCTCGGCGTTCGCGGCATGGCCGCCAAGTAAGGGGGCAATGGCCGGCAGCAGCACGAGGGTGAGGACCATCACGAGATCCTCGACGATCAGCCAGCCGACGGCGATCTGGCCGCGCTCGGTGGTGATCAGGCGCCGTTCCTGCAGCGCACGCAGGAGAACCACCGTGCTCGCCACGGAGAGCGCAAGGCCGAACACCAGTCCGCCGCCTGCGGACCATCCGAGTACGTGCGCAAGCGCCGCTCCCAAAAGGGTTGCGACGGCGATCTGGACGATGGCGCCGGGGATCGCGATGTTGCGGACGGCCCACAGCTCCTTCATGGAGAAGTGAAGACCCACGCCGAACATGAGCAGAATGACGCCGATTTCGGCGAGCTCGTTCGCGAGATCCTGGTCGGCGACGAAGCCCGGTGTGAACGGGCCGATGGCGATGCCCGCAACGAGGTAGCCCACCAGCGGAGAGATGCGCAGTCGATTGGCTAACGCGCCGAACACGAACGCCAGCGCCAAGCCTGTAACGATCGTCGCGATGAGCGGCGTATGATGCGGCATTGGGCGGGCGCTTCCCGTTCTGGCGATGCGTTGCGGCGTCCGTGAGATGGCGATCTCATGCGGCCCGCAGGCGGGCGAGGCCGCGTTGGGGCACGGCGATCGTCTAATTTATCGGGCAAGGAGCGCGCGATGTCCATGCGTTGCCCCGGCCGTGCGTGCTCAAAGATAGGGCAAATGAGGCATGAGGACGGTGCGGGACGGCCGTCATGTTGCGCGGATCGCCGCGGCGGATTTGGTGGGCTTGTCCGAAAAAATTTCTTGCGTTGAGGTGCTTGGCAGATTGCGCCGCGCACGCGAGCGCGCCGGACATGCGACGGCAACTATCCGTTCGAAGAATTTCGGGTCAGGGCGCGACTGCGGCTTCCGCCAAACTCAATGCGAGCTGAACCGGCCGGAACGAGCGGCGATGCTCGGGAGTGAGGCCGAGGCGGACGAGGGCAGCGCGGTGCTCAGGCGTGCCGTAGCCTTTGTGGCGCTCGAAGCCGTATCCGGGCCGCTCGCGCCCGAGGACGATCATCATCCGATCGCGTGTCACCTTGGCGACGATCGAGGCTGCGGCGATCGAGAGACACTTCGCGTCGCCCTTCACGATGGTGCGCGTCTGGCAGGAGAGGGGGGGCGCACGGTTGCCGTCGACGAGGGCGAGCCGCGGACGGCATGAGAGCTCTCCCACCGCGGTCTGCATTGCCCACATCGTGGCGGCCAGAATATTGTCGCGGTCGATGCGCGCAACATCGCCGATGCCGATGCCGATGGCGAGCGCCGTTTCGCCGATGCGATCGTAGAGCCGCTCGCGCTCGTCGGCGTCGAGCGCCTTGGAATCGTCGATGCCCTGAGGGATGCGGCTCGGGTCGAGCACCACGGCGGCGGCAACGACCGGGCCGGCCCACGGGCCGCGGCCGGCTTCGTCCACGCCCACGATGAAGCCGTCCGCAAGCGCCAGCTCGGCGGCTTCCAGCTCGAACGTCGGGACAATGCGCGAATCGGCCACTCTCATGACCCGAGGGTCGCGGCTCGCGGCCTTCGTGTCAAAGCGCCTTGTGGATAGGCGGTGTGGATCGGGGAGCGCTCGCGCATCCCGCTGTCATCCCGGCCAAGTGGAGCATAGCGGAATGCAGAGCCGGGACCCAGGAGACGCTTCTCTCGCAAAATATCGCGTCTGCGACGAGTCTTGCGCTGGGTCCCGGATAAGGCTCCGGCATGACGCCTTCGCCTTTCCGGGATGACATCCGGTGAGGCAACGGTTTTACAGCAAACTCATCTGGCCTCCTATGGTGACAGGCGGCTTGAAGAGGTCCGTGCGGAGCGACTGGCGGCGCGTGTTCATTCCGAGGCGCTTCAGCGCCAGGCGGAAGCGGAGCGCGATCTGCTCCGCATAGGGCCCGCTGCCTTTCTGGCGCAGCCCGAACTCAGGCGTGTAGTCCGCGCCGCCGTGCATCGAGCGGAGAAGATTGATGATGCGGTTCGCGCGGTCGGGGAAGGCGCCGTGAAGCCACTCGCGAAAGACGTCCTTGAGCTCGAGCGGGAGGCGCAGCAATACGTAGCCGGCCTCCGTGGCGCCCGCGTCGCATGCCGCTTCCAGAATCCGCTCGATCTCGCTGTCGGTGAGCCCGGGCACGATGGGGGCTACCATCACGGAGACGGGGACGCCGGCCTCTTTGAGCGCCCGCACGGCATCGAGGCGTTTGCCGGGCGTCGTGGCGCGGGGCTCCATGGCTCGCGCGATGCGCCGGTCCAGCGTCGTGACGGAGAGGGCCACTTTCGCGAGGCCCTGCGCGGCCATGCGCGAGAGGATGTCGATGTCGCGCACGACGAGCGCGGATTTTGTGACGATGCCGACCGGATGGCTGGTGCGCTCCAAAACTTCGAGGATGGAGCGCGTGATGCGCCGCTCGCGCTCGATCGGCTGATAGGGATCGGTGTTGGTGCCGAGGGCGATGACCTGCGGCTTGTAGCTCCGGCGTGCGAGTTCCTGTTCGAGCAGCGCGGCCGCGTTGGTTTTTGCATAGAGCTTGGTTTCGAAGTCGAGCCCGGCCGAGTGGCCGAGATAGCAGTGGCTGGGGCGTGCATAGCAATAGATGCAGCCGTGCTCGCAGCCTCTGTAAGGGTTGATCGACTGATCGAAAGAGATGTCGGGGCTTTTGTTGCGGGTGATGATGGAGCGCGCCGGTTCCTCGTAGATCTCGGTTCGCAGGGCTTCAAGCTCGCCCAGGCTTTCCCATCCGTCGTCGAAGGCGATCCGCCGCTCGCTTTCGAAGCGCCCGGTGTGGTTCGACTGCGCCCCACGGCCACGGCGGCGCTCGGCCTCGACGAGGCCGCCGGGCGTGGCTTCGGATTTCGCCAGCGGGTTCGCTTTGGGCCGTGGATTCGAGGTGCGGGGTGCCATGCCGGGGATCGTATCCTGCGATTGAGAACAAATAAAGAACAAAAATCACGACGCCTCACGCCGTGGCCCTGTGCTCCGACGCCGCGAATGCTTGTTGGCCGGCCTTCATCGTGCAAATACGTTTCCATGATCTCCGTCGTCATTCCGACCCTCAATGCGCAACGCAGCCTTGCCGAGACGATGACTTCGCTCGTGCCGGCCGCGGTGGACGGGCTTGTGAGCGAGGTGATCGTTGCCGACGGTGGTTCGACCGACCGCACGTTCGACATTGCCGACGGAGCCGGGGCGGACATCGTCAAGGCGCCTGCGGGACGGGGGGCACAGCTTCGAGCCGGTGCCGAGCGGGCCCGTTTTCCCTGGCTCCTGTTTCTCAATGCCGACACCTATCTGGACGCCGGGTGGGAGCGCGACGCATCCCAGCACATCGAGCGGGTGGAAAGCGGGCGGCGTCAGGCCGGGGCCGCGACGTTCCGTTTCGTGCTCGACGATGAAGGGCTCGGCGTACGCATGGCGGAGCGGATGGCGGCGCTCCGCACCGGGCTGCTCAAGATCCCCTATGGCAATCAGGGATTGCTGCTCCCACGTACGCTGTACGACGAGGTCGGCGGCATCAGCGCGCTGCCGCTGCTCGAGGATGTCGATTTCGCGCGCCGCCTCGGTCGGCGGCGGATCACGGTGCTCAACGCGCGCGCGGTGACGGATGGCGAGCGTTACCGCCGGGATCGCTCGTTTGCGAGGGCGGCCCGCGCACAGGCTTGTCTTGGACTTTATCTGGCTGGCGTGCCGGTCAAGGCGATTGCCGCACTGTTCGGGCCGCCGCATGCGCCTGTCGGCGAGACGGTTGCCGAACGCGGCGCCTCTTGAGGTCCCGGCGTCGCATCCCGCCGTCGTCGTGCGATCAGGATTTCGCGTTCTCGCCGTCAAGCGCGGCGCGAGCGGCCAGGAGATCGCGCCAGACCTGCCGTTTCGCGGCGGGGGTGCGCAGGAGATAGGCCGGGTGAAGTGTCGCCATCGTGCGGATGGTGCGCTCTCCGTTCGCGATCTCGCGCCAGCGACCGCGCAGCCGCATGATGCCGTCCGTCACGCCGAGGACCTGCTTTGCGGCCGCTCCGCCGAGCAGCAGCACGACGTCGGGCGCGACGAGTTCCATCTGGCGTTCGAGAAACGGGCGGCACACCTCGCTTTCCTGCGGGGTCGGCGTGCGGTTGCCCGGCGGGCGCCAATAAACGACGTTGGTGATGTGGACGTCCGATTCCTTGAGTGAGATCGCCGCCAGCATCTTGTCGAGGAGCTGGCCCGCGCGGCCCACGAAGGGCAATCCCGCCAAGTCCTCGTCGCGGCCGGGGGCCTCGCCGACGATCATGAGGCGGGCTTTTTTCGCGCCACGATAAAAACAGAGATTCTTGGCGGTCGCCTTGAGGCCGCAGCCGTCGAATTGCCGAAGAGTGGATTCGAGGGCATCGAGGTCGGCCGCGTGCTTCGCCGCTTGGCGCGCAGCACGCTCGGCAGCTTCGGCAGGGGCGCCGGCGAAGGGGCGGGAGCCGGCAGCGGCGCCGGGCGTGCGTGCAGGCGTGGCGCGTATATCCTCGTGCGGTGGCGTCGCCCGGCCCTGGTAAGCGGGTGGTGCGGAGCTGGAAGCGGGTGCCGAAGCCTGCGAGGGGGGTGGATCCGCATCCCGATGCGATCCGTCGACGGACAGGCGAAAGCCCTGTCCCGGCGGAACATCGCCGCGGTCCAGCCAGTTGACCGCAGCATCCGAGACGGCCGCGTCCACGCCCATCTCCTGGTACCAGGCGAGCAGTGTGAGGAGTGCGCGGTTGTCGGCATCGGGTCGCATGGGGGCGCACTCTAACGGTGGCGCGTCGCGAATGCATCCTTGCCGTGCGGTCGCGGCGGATTGCTCTCAACGCTTGACGCTGTGGCCGATTGGGACCAAATCGTGAATAACGGCAGTGGCGGAAGCAGGACCAGCAGACATGGCGCGGGATCAAGCTGACCTCCCGGAGCGGGAGGCCATGGAGTTCGACGTTGTGATCGTCGGTGCGGGGCCTGCGGGTCTTGCGGCCGCGATCCGCATCAAACAGCTCGCGATGGAAGCCGACCGCGACGTGTCCGTGGTGGTGCTCGAAAAAGGCAGCGAGGTCGGCGCGCATATTCTCTCGGGCGCGGTGATCGACCCGATCGGCCTCAACCGCCTGATCCCGGATTGGCGGGAGCGCGGCGCGCCGCTCACGACCGAGGTGAAGGAGGACAAGTTCCTGATCCTCGGCCCGGCGGGCGACATCACGATGCCGAACTTCCTGATGCCGCCGCTCATGAATAATCACGGGAACTACATCGGCAGCCTGGGCTCGCTGGTGCGCTGGCTCGGCGAGCAGGCGGCGGAGCTCGGCGTCGAGGTCTATCCGGGCTTTGCAGCCGCGGAAGTGCTCTACGACGAGAATGGCGCCGTCGTCGGCGTCGCGACGGGCGACATGGGTGTCGGCCGCGACGGCGAGCCCAAGGACAGCTTCACGCGGGGCATGGAGCTTCGCGGCAAGTACACGCTGTTCGCGGAAGGCGCGCGGGGCTCGCTGACAAAGACGCTGATCGAGAAATTCGGGCTCGCAAAGGGGCGCGACCCGCAGAAGTACGGCATCGGCCTTAAGGAGCTGTGGGAGATTGCTCCCGACAAGCACCAGCCCGGCCTCGTGCAGCACTCGTTCGGCTGGCCGCTCGACAGCATGACGGGCGGCGGCTCGTTCCTCTATCACTACGGCGACAACCTTGTTTCGGTTGGGTTCGTCCTCCATTTGAACTACAAGAACCCGTATCTCTCGCCCTACGACGAGTTCCAGCGCTTCAAGACGCATCCCGCGATCCGCGATGTGTTCCAGGGCGGGCGGCGTATCGCCTATGGCGCCCGCGCCCTGACGGAAGGCGGTTGGCAATCCATTCCCAAGCTGGCGTTTCCGGGCGGCGCGCTGCTCGGCTGCTCGGCCGGCTTCATGAACGTGCCGCGGATCAAGGGCAGCCACAACGCCATTCTGTCCGGCATCCATGCGGCGGATGCCGTATTCGAGGCGCTCGGCGAGGACCGAGCCTACGATACGCTCGACGGTTACGAGACGGCGGTGCGGGGTGGCGATATCGCCCGCGATCTGAAGCGCGTGCGCAACGTGAAGCCGCTGTGGTCGCGCTTCGGCACGTATGCGGGCGTCGCCCTCGGCGGTATCGACATGTGGCTTCGGACGCTGCTGTTCGGCTGGTCGCCGCTCGGCACCCTCCGTCACGGCAAGGCCGATCACGAGACGCTGGTCCGTGCCAGCAACGCAGAGCCGATCGCCTATCCGAAGCCGGACGGCGTGCTCACCTTCGATAAATTGACCAGTGTTTCGTTTTCGGCCACCGATCACGAGGAGGACCAGCCCGTCCATCTCAAGCTCGCCGATCCGTCCATCCCCGTGGAGGTCAATCTCCCGAAGTACGCGGAGCCCGCGCAACGATATTGCCCTGCGGGCGTTTACGAGATCGTGCACAACGAGGCCGGGGACGCGCGGTTCCAGATCAATGCGCAGAACTGCGTGCATTGTAAGACCTGCGATATCAAGGATCCGGCCCAAAATATCACCTGGGTGACCCCTGAAGGCGGCGGCGGGCCGAATTACGCCGAGATGTAGGGGTTGAATGCGACGGCTGGCAGTAGAGAGCGTTCAAAAATAGCTTCGGATCTTCGCTCAAGCGGAGTCGCCAAGCGGCCGTCAGGTTTGCTACTCTCTCGCCAGAGCCGTGCTGACCTCCCCGAAAAGGATCACAGAATGAGAGCTTGCCGTGGCCGGTTGACCGTCCTCGTTCCGCTCCTGACCCTCGGGCTTCTCGCCTCTGCGAGTCCGTCCCGAGGTGACGCGGTCGAGGGGGCAGTTCCGCTGCTCTCCTCGAATTCGCTGGTCGGCAGCTATCTGGCCGGGCGTTTCGCGCGGTCCCAGTTCGACACGCAAGAAGCGTCCGAATTCTACCGCACGGCGCTGGTCCACGATCCCAAAAACGCGGTGCTTCTGGAGCAGGCGTTCCAGATCGAGGCGGGCCGCGGCGAGTGGGCGCGTGCGATCGAGCTGGCCGAGCAGCTTGTCGCGATCCAGGACAATCACCGGCTGGGGCAACTCGCGCTCGCGCTCAAAGCTTTCAATGACGGCTCGTGGAAGAAGGCGGAAAGCCACTTCAAGGCCGCGGGCTCGGGCCCCATCGGGGAGCTGACGAGCGCCATGGCGTTGGCCTGGGTCTCGCTTGCGGATGGCGATACGACGGAAGCGCTTGCGCGGCTCAATCTGCCGAAGCAGGCTGAGTGGGCGCAATTCTTCCTGCGCACCCATCGCGCGATGATCGCGGATCTTGCCGGACGGCGGAGCGAGGCGCGCACCGCCTACGATCGCGTGTATGCGCAGGATACGCGCACGCTCAGGACCTCTATCGCGTATGCGCGCCATCTTGCGCGAACCGGGGACCGTCGGCGCGCGCTCGTGGTCGTCAACGCACACATCGAACGGGGACAGGGCGACGGGCATCCGTTGCTGCGCAGCCTCAAGGCTTCGCTCGAGGCGGGCCGGACGATCGATCCCATCGTCAAGACGCCGTCCGAAGGGTTGGCGGAAGTGTTCTACGGTCTCGGCGAAGCCCTGATCGGCGAGGGCGCGACGGGGATCGGCGTCATCTACATGCAGATGGCGCTCTTCATCGAGCCCCAGCATCAGTTCGCGCTTGCCGCTCTTGCGAGCGCCTACGAAGCCAACAAGCAGTATTCGGATGCGATCGCCGTCTACGAGCGCATTCCCGACACGAGCCCGCTGGCGACGGCGGTCGAGATCCGCAAGGCGTTCAATCTCAATTCGCTCGAAAAGGTGGATGAGGCGCGGGCCATTCTCACGAACCTGCTGGAGGATTCTCCTGCCAAGGCCGAGGAGCCTTCCAAGGTCGCGGAGCCGCCGTCCGTGCCTGCGGAGATCGCGGCGCTGGCTGAGATTTCGAGCCAGGTCCTGCGCCGGGGCAGCAGTGGAGAGCCAGTCAAGACGCTGCAGGGCGCTCTCGCGGCGCTCGGACACGATATCGGGACATCGGACGGCACGTTCGGCGAAAGCACGCGGCAAGCGGTCATGGCGTTCCAGCGGGCGGCAGGTCTCAAGGCCGACGGCGTGGCCGGTCCTGCGACGCTGAGAGCGATGCTGGCCGGTGGCGCGGCCGGGGACGCCAATCATCCCGAGGATGGCGCGCTGCCGATCACGGTCTCGGACCGGCTCGAAATCCTCGATGCGCTCGGTAACATCCTGCGCTCGCGCAAGCTCTACGAAGAAGCCATTCCGTACTACGATCAGGCGCTCGCGCTGGTCGACAAGCCCGAACGTCGGCACTGGGTCTATTTCTATGCGCGCGGCACCAGCCACGAGCGCATCAAGGACTGGCCCAAGGCGGAGGTCGATCTGAAGAAGGCCCTCGAGCTGTTCCCGGATCAGCCGCTGGTGCTCAACTACCTCGGATATTCGTGGATCGACCAGGGGCGCAATCTCGAAAAGGGCATGAAGCTCATCGAGAAGGCCGTCGCGCTCAAGCCGGACGACGGCTACATCGTGGATAGCCTGGGCTGGGCGCACTACAAGCAGGGCAACTTCGAGGATGCGGTGCGCTATCTCGAACGCGCCGTGGAGCTTCGGCCGGAAGATCCGATCCTGAACGACCATCTTGGCGATGCGCTGTGGCGCGTGGGCCGCGAGCGGGAGGCCCGCTTCCAGTGGGATCAGGCGCTGACGCTCGATCCGGAGCCGGACGATGCGGTGAAGATCCGCCAGAAGCTCGAAGCCGGGCTGACGGATCCGCCGGGAAACGGTCCAGGTAAGCAGGCTGCGAAGTCCGAAAATCCCGAGCGCAAATAGTGCCGGTTCGGCGCTGCGTCCAGGCAGACGGGGAGGCGCAAATCTCCCCGGCCTCGCGCGGCGTTAGGCGTGCGGCCCGCTTGGTGGCCTATCGTTCGTGTTGTTGCTTTCCATGATTGTCTTTCGCGAGTTCGCGCCGGCCAAGATCAATCTGACGCTCGAAATCCTGGGGCGTCGGCGCGACGGCTTGCACGAGCTGCGGAGCCTCGTCGCGTTCGCCGACGTGGGCGATACGCTCACGCTCGATCCTGGGCGCGCGCCCGACGTGACGGTGAGCGGGCCGTTTGCGGGCGGTCTTGCCGGGACGAACATTCTCGATCGCGCGCTGGCGCTTCTCGCGGAGCGTGCGCCTCATCTCGAGCTGGGCGCGGTGCATCTCGAAAAGACGTTGCCGGTGGCGGCCGGAATCGGCGGCGGTTCGGCGGATGCCGGCGCGCTGCTGAGGGCCGTGCGGCGTGCCAACGGCGCGGCTTCGGACACCGTCGATTGGCACGAGATCGCGCGGCAGCTGGGCGCCGATGTGCCGGTGTGTTTCGAAGCCCGTCCCCTCTGGATGACGGGTGTCGGCCACGAGCTGTCCGACATCGACGGCGGCGTTCCCGCACTCCATGCGGTGATCGTGAACCCGATGGCGGTTGTGCCGCCGGACAAGACAGTGCAGGTCTTTCGCGCGCTTTCGGCCGTGCCGCTCGAGGCGGGTGCGTCGTTCGCACCCGCCACGCCTGTCTTTGCGGATCGAGACGCGCTCGTTGCTTTCGCCCAAGCCCGCGGAAATCATCTTGCGGTTGCAGCCGAGGCGGTCGTGCGGGAGACGGGCGAGGTTCTGCGCGCGCTTCGCGCCTTGCCCTGCGTCGAGCACGTTGCGGTTTCGGGTGCCGGGCCGACCGCGTTCGGGATTTTCCCCGATGCGGCAGCGGCAGAGGCTGCGCGCCACGAACTGGCGGCGACGCAGCCTGCGTGGTGGACCGTTTCGGCGAAGCTCGGCTGACCGTGTCGTCCGCGCTCACGCTTCGGACTGGTAGGGTTCGAAGCGATCGTGGTCTAGTGAGCGCGAGAGATGCAGAAGGCGATGACGTCTCGCAGAGCGCTCTTTTCGGACCCGTCGGGGAAGATCGCGAGCGCGTCGTGCGCGATGCTGCCGTAAGAGCGGGCGCGCTCGAGCGTATCGGCGATGGCGTTGTGACGCTTCATCAGGCGGATCGCCTCTTCGAGATCGGTGTCCTCGATCTTGCCTTCCACGATGGTGCGGTTCCAGAAGGCGCGCTCCTGGTCGTTGCCGCGGCGGAACGAGAGGATGACGGGCAGTGTGATTTTGCCTTCGCGGAAATCGTCTCCGACCGATTTTCCGAGGCGCGCGCTGTCGCCGCCATAGTCGAGCGCGTCGTCCACGAGCTGGAAGGCGAGCCCGAGGTTGCGGCCGTAGGAGCGGAGAGCGGCTTCCTCGTCGGCCGGCCGGTTTGCGAGCGCCGCGCCCACCTCGGCGGCGGCCGCGAACAACGCGGCCGTCTTGGCGTCGATGATCGAGAGATAGGCGTCTTCGGTGGTGGCCGTGTTCTTGGCGGCGGCGAGCTGCATCACCTCGCCTTCGGCGATGGTCGCGGCCGCGTTCGAGAGAATGCGCAGCACCGAGAGCGAGCCGACGTCCACCAGCATGCGGAACGCCTGCCCGAGCAGGAAGTCGCCGACGAGCACGGTGGCCTGGTTGCCCCAGATGAGGCGCGCCGTCTTGTGGCCGCGGCGGGTGTCGCTTTCGTCCACCACGTCGTCGTGAAGCAGCGTCGCGGTGTGCATGAACTCGATGGCGGCGGCCGTCTTGACGTGACCCTGGCCCGTGTAGCGGCAGAGTTTCGAGGATGCGATCGCCAGCATGGGCCGCAGGCGCTTGCCACCGGAGTTCACGAGATGATGCGTCAACTTGGGGATCAGATCGACGTCGGAGACCGCCTTGTCGAGGATGATCCGGTTGATCGCGTTCATGTCCTCGTTGACGAGCTCGAGGAGCGGGGCCAGCCGTTCGCCTGCTGCGCGTGCCTCGTCGAGTGGTACGACAACTCCCACCGGCGACTTCCTTGTTGTTATGGACGTTTCCTGCAATTCAATAGCCCATGCTATTGCGCGCACCATAGACACACTTCCCCTACGGTGCACCGAAAAAGGAACGGCAAAAGGCCTGACGCATGTCTGTCACCGACGACGCCTTTCTGGGGGGGCGGCTCAATATTCTGCAGCCGCGCCAAGGCTACCGGGCCGGGCTCGATGCCGTGATGCTGGCGGCGGCCGTGGAGGCGCGCGGGGCCCCGTTCCGCGTGCTCGATGCGGGGGCCGGCGTCGGCACGGCGGGACTTTGTGTCGCGTGGC
>ENA-UOUJ01001338-UOUJ01001338.1-activated-sludge-metagenome-genome-assembly--contig:-NODE-1338-length-13169-cov-4.385695_pt1 | contig 13169 bp, 12 predicted proteins | sample MGYA00249839_ERZ747224 | MGnify/ENA primary metagenome ERZ747224 (study PRJEB28782, sample SAMN03220277) | activated sludge metagenome | biome: wastewater; feature: sewage sludge; material... | reverse complement strand
GAACTACCGGGAGATCGTACTGCAGGCGCTGCGCGACGTTTCCGACGTGCTGCGTGCGATCGAACACGACGCGCAGGCGCTCTCGGCACACGCTGCCGCCGATGCGTCGGCCCAGGCGTCGCTGCGCTCGATGCAACAGCGGCATGCGCTCGGCGCAGCCAGCTTTCTCGAGTTGCTCATCGTCCAGCAGCAGGCACAGCAGACGAAGATCGAGCTCATCGCGATGCAGGCGCAGCGGCTAGCCGACTCGGTCGCGCTCTACCAGGCAATCGGAGGCGGATGGAAGGAGCCCGCAACTCACTTTCGATCACCTGGAGTCGTCTGACGCAAAGGGGAAGCTGGCATGCCTGGAAGGCGTCGAGCATCCCGCCCTTCCGGTATCGGCGATGCCCGCCACTTTGTTCCGAGAACGACATCGAGACTGCTCGATGCCGGCAGCGCGAACGGCTCGTTCAGCAATGATTCAGCTCCACATGCGCAGACTGCATCCACAGTCGCATTCGACTGCAGTTCGATGCAAAGGAGTTCCTCATGAAATCGACCGCAATTCTCGCCTCGATCGGAATGGGCCTGCGCTGGGTAGCCGCGGGGCAGACGGGAGCACCGTCGTGAATCGCTACCCCTTCCTGCGCCACGGCCTGTTGGTCGTGGCCCTTGGTCTGACCGCCGGGCCCACTCTGGCCGATGACGACTGCGAGGCCCCGGTGCAGCAGTGGCAATCGCGCGAAGCCGTGCGGCAAATGGCCGTAGCCCAAGGCTGGCAAGTGCAGCGGCTCGAAATCGATGACGGCTGCTATGAAATCCGTGGCACGGACGCCGAGGGCCGCGCCTTCAAGGCCAAGATCGATCCGCAAACCTTGAAGGTATTGAAGCTCGAGCGCAAGGATCGCGACCGCGCTCGAGAGCGTAACCGCGGCCCGGTCGAGTAATTGAAAGGAGAAAAGCCATGTCCAGGCCCCTTTTGACCATCGTTGCCTTTGCGAGCGCGCTGGCCCTGCCCTCCCTGGCCCACAGCCGCCAGGTCACGTTGATCACCCAGCTCGAGAACTACGGCGGCGACGGCGCCTACCTGGCCGTCTACCTGACCGACGCCAAGGGCGCCTACGCCCGCACGCTTTGGGTGGCCGGGGGCAAGGCGAAGTACTACAAGCACCTGGCCGACTGGAACCGCCTGTCCGCCCGCGACGCCAAGCGCCTCGACGGCGTGACCGGCGCCAGCGTGGGCGCCGGGCGCTCGCTCGAAGTGACGGCCGATCTCGCCGACGCGCTGATCGACGCGGGCTACGAAATTCGCATCGACGCCGCCGCAGAAGACATGCGTGACAGCCCCTCCGAAATCCGCGTGCCGCTGTCTACGCAGAATGCCGCCAAACCCCACCCGGGCAAGCGGTACATCCAGAACCTGACCTACCAGCTGCGGTAAGGAGCGCGCGCATGGGCTGGAAAGCCATCCACCGCTGGTTGGGCCTGGTCGCTGGCAGCCTGGCGCTGGTGCTGGGCATCACCGGCGCCCTCCTGGCCATCGACCCTGTGCAGCAGGCCCGGCAAGCCCCCGCGGCCCCGGCCGATCTGCCCGTGGCCACGCTCGCCGAGCGGGTGCAGCGTGCCATTCCGGGCGTGGAGGAAATCCGCCGCCTGCCGTCGGGCGCCATCGTCGCCTATGGCTTTGCCGGCGACCAGCCGCAAGCTTCTTATGTGGATCCGGGCGACGGCCGTGCGCTCGCCGCGTACCGCCCGTCGCAACTGCCGCGCTGGGTGAAGAATCTGCACCGTTCCCTGCTGCTGGGCGACGCCGGGCGCTGGGGCGCAGCAGGCATTGCACTCGCCATGGCGCTGATTTCGTTCTCCGGACTGGTGCTGCTGCTGCGTCGCATGGGCGGCTGGCGGCACCTGGCGGGGCGGGTGCGCGGCCCGCTGGCGCAGCGCCTGCATGTGCTCGTGGGCCGGGTGGTGCTTGCAGTGCTGTGCCTGTCGTCGCTCACGGCGCTCTTCATGAGTGCGACGACGCTGGGGCTGGTGCAGCTCGACGCCGGATCCGAGCCGGACGTGGTGTCCGTGGCCGGCAGCGCGACCGGGCTGCCGGTCGCGCAATTGCCGGTGTTGCAAGGCCTCGCCGTGCAGGACTTGCGCAAACTGAATTTCCCGAACGCCGCAGACCCCGAGGACGTGTGGAAAGTGGCAACGCGCCAGGGCCAGGGCTGGATCGACCGCTACAGCGGCGCGACCCTGGCCTGGCAGGACGCCACGATGGCGCAACACCTGTACGACTGGGCCGTGGTGTTGCACACGGGCGAGAGCGCGTGGCCCTGGGCCGTGGTGCTCGGCCTCGTGGCAGCCTCGATCGTGCCATTGTGGCTGTCGGGTTTGCTCATCTGGTGGCGGACACGCCGCGAGGCGGTTCGCATCACGGCCAACAGCCCTTTGGCCCAGGCCGACGTGCTGGTCTTCGTCGCCAGCGAAGGCGGCAGCACCTGGGGCTTTGCCCAAACGCTGCACGACGCGCTGGTTCAATGCGGCCACCGCGTGCACACCAGCGGCCTGGAGAATTTTCAGACTGCTCCCGCAACGCGGCAGGTGTTCGTGCTTGCCGCCACCTACGGCGAGGGGCAGGCCCCCGCCCACGCTGGTCAGGCTCTGGAGCGCATTGCGAGCCACACACGCCGCGTGGTGCCCGTGGCAGTACTGGGTTTGGCGACCGGCAATACCCGGCCTTTTGCGCCTTCGCCCAGGCGTTGGAGCAGGCTTTGCGCGCCCGGGGCTGGCCCGCGCTGTTGCCGCTCGAATGCATCCACCAGCAGTCGAGCCAGCAGTTCGTCCGGTGGGGCGAAGCCGTCGCTCAGGCACTTGACGAGCCCCTGGTGCTGAACCATGTGCCGCGCGTGCCGCCGAGCACCACCCTCACGCTGATGTCGCGCCAGGACTACCCGGGCCACGCGGACAGACCCACGGCCATCCTGCGCTTTCGCTGGCCACGGGCGGGCTGGCGCGATCGCCTGCACGGGCGCGGCCTGGCGCGTTTTGCGGCGGGCGATCTGGTAGGCATCGTCCCGCCGGGCGCCAGCGTGCCGCGCTATTACTCGCTGGCCTCGGGCACCGAGGATGGATTCCTGGAAATCTGCGTGGGCCGATTGCCAGGCGGCTTGTGCTCCACCCATCTTTACGGCTTGCAGCCGGGCGACACGGCCCAGGCTTTCATCCGGCCCAATCCGGGTTTCGCCTTGCACGGCCCACGGCGAGCCGTGGTGTTGATCGGCGCGGGCACGGGCGTGGCCCCGCTGGCGGGCTTCATCCGGCGCAACCGCAGGCGCACCCCGATGCACCTGTATTACGGGGGACGCAACCCGTCGCTTGATTTCTTTTTCGAGCCCGAGATCCGGCGCTGGCTGGACGAGCAGCGCCTGGCCAGTGTGCAAACCGCGTTCTCGCGTGTGCCGGGCGGAGCCTACGTGCAGGACGCCCTGCGCCGCGACGCCACGCACTTGAGCGCGCTGCTGCAGCGCGGCGCCTGCGTGCGCGTGTGCGGCAGCCGCCCCATGGCACGCGGCGTAGCCGAAACGCTGGATGACATTCTGGGCACGCTGAATTCGAGCGTGCAGCAACTGAAGGCGAAAGGGCGCTATGCCGAAGACGTGTTCTGACCTTCCCCAAAAAGGAGAAGGCGCAAGCCAGGCCGGCAGTGCGCGCATGCACCTGCACGGCCCAACCATGGGCACGCGCTGGTCTGTCCGATGCGATGCCGTACCCGACCAGGATTCCAGACTGCTGCACGCCGCCCTGCAGGCCGCCGTTGAGCAAGTGGATGCGCAGATGTCGCCCTGGAAGCCCGGCAGCGACCTCATGCGCCTGAACCGCGCACCCGTCGACGCCTGGGTGGATCTGCCGGCAGAGATACTGCACGTGCTGACGCGAGCGCTGGAGATCAGCCGCCTGAGCGCGGGCGCCTTCGATCCCGCCGTCGGAGCGCTGGTCGACGCCTGGGGCTTTGGTGCCGTGCGTGATGCGCCCGATGCACAGGCGATCCGCGCCGCCCACGACTACCCCCACTGCCTCGCGCACCAAGGTCTGGAACTGGATGTGGCGACAGGCCGGGCCTGCAAGCGCGCGCGCCTGCAGATGGACCTGTGCGGAATTGCCAAAGGCTACGCCGTGGATCGCATGGTGGCCGTGCTGCAGAAGCACGGCATCCGTCACGCGCTCGCGGCGCTCGATGGCGAGTTGTGTGCGCTCGGCAGCCAGGTCGACGGCCAGCCCTGGGCCGTGGCGCTGGAGAGCCCCCAGACCGGGCGTCGTGCGGCGCATGGCGTGATCGAACTGCAGGATCTGGCCGTGGCCACCTCGGGCGACTACCGCCGCTTTGTTCAGGTAGGCGATGCGCACGTGGCGCATACCATGGACGGCCGCCATGCGGCGCCAGTGCACAACGGCGTCGCTTCGGTTACCGTGCTTGCACGCACATGCATGGATGCCGACGCCTGGGCCACGGCGCTGCTGGTGGCCGGGCCGGGCGAGGGGCTGGCGCTGGCGCAGCGTCTGGGGCTGGAGGTGCTGTGGTTGCTGCGCGGCGAAGGCGCGTTGGTGGAAACGGGGCTGGGGCGGTTCCGAAGCGCCAGAACGGACCTTTCCCTCCAAGTTGCAGGCGCCGATCCGTTTTCCTGAAGCGTTCGACCTGCAGCGCTTCGGTCGCCTCAAGGCGGCGTGCCACCGCCTTTCAGTTGCCCGGGCAGGTAAAGTGACCCAACAAAAGAGAGACGCAGGTGAACGACGACCACTTCACCGCGAGCAGGACGATCGACTACCTGCTGATCGGTGGCGGGCTCGCGAGCGCCACCGCTGCAGAGACGCTGCGGCTCGAAGGCGCCGAAGGGTCGATCGTCATCGTCGGCGCAGAAGACAGGACGCCCTATCACCGCCCGCCACTTTCGGGGCAGCTGATGAAATCCGACGCGCCGCCGGGCCCGCTTCCGGTGCTCACCGACGACGACTACCGCCTGCGCGACATCGAGCTGCTGCGTGGCGTGCGGGCGCTCGCGGTCGACTCCGATGAACACCGGGTACGCACCGACAGAGCCGGCACGCTGGCCTACCGCAAGCTGCTCATCGCGACCGGTGCGAGTCCCAGACGGCAGCTGACACCGGGAGCCGAGCTTGCCGGCATCCACTACCTGCGCACCGTCGATGACGCACGCGCCATTCACGAAGCCGCGCAACGCGGCCAGCGCTGTGTGGTGATCGGCGCGAGCTTCATCGGCATGGAAGTGTCGTCGGCGTTGCGGCAACGCGGGCTCGACATTCACTTGGTGGCCGGCCCGGCAGGTCTGTTCGGTCCGCTACAGGACGCCGCGATCGGCGAGTTCTTTGCAGCGCTGTACGACACCCATGGAATCGACGTGGTGCGAAGCATGGCCGTGCGTTGCGAAGGCCAGCAAGTCATCGAGGCGGTCGTCCTGCAGGACGGGCGGCGCCTGGCCTGCGACTTCGTCGTCGTGGGCACCGGGGTGCGTCCCGATGTCGACTTTCTGGCCGGCAGCGGCATCGCCATCGACAATGGCGTGGTCGTCGATCGCCACCTGCAAGCGAGTGTCGCGGACGTCTACGCGGCCGGCGACGTCGCGAACTTCTTCGACCCCGTGTTCAACCTGCGCCACCGGATCGAGCACTGGGACAATGCGGTCAAGCAGGGCCGGCTCGCGGCACAGAACATGCTCGGGCAGCGTCGCCTGTACGACGATGTTTCGGGCTTCTTCTGCCGTGTTTTCGATGTCGGCTTCCAGTTCGTCGGCCGCCCGCACCAGGCACCCCGGCGGCTTTCGCTCGGGGCGGCCCCGGAGCGCTCATGGGCGCGGCTTTACCTCGAGGATTCGGTGCCGCGGGCGCTGTTCACGATGGGCCGTCCACCCCGCGAAACCGCAGCGATCCAGGCGCTGATCCGCTATCGCACGAACGTCGAGCGCTTCGAGCGCGAGCTCGAGCGGCCGGGATTCGTGCTCAGCGATATTCCGAGCCAGACGGTGCTGGTCTTGCAAGGCGGCGGCGCGATGGGCGCCTTCGAGTGCGGAGTCGTCAAGGCGCTCGAGGAGCAGGCGATTCAGCCCGACATCGTTGCCGGCGTGTCGATCGGCGCCTTCAACAGCGCCATCGTTGCATCCCATCCACGCCACGCCGGTGAGGCACTCGAATCGTTCTGGCACGAGCTGTCGATCGCGACGCCCGCGATCGCCGACGAGAGATTACGGCAGCTCTGGGGCTCGCTGCTGGTCACGCTGTTCGGCGTGCCGCACTTCTTCGTGCCACGGTGGTTTCCGTCGAACATCGACCCGCAGGAGTCGTTCGCGTTGTGGACATCGCTCTACGACTACTCGCCCGCGCGAAAGCTGCTCGCGAAGTACGTGGATTTCGAGTCGTTGAAGACAAGCCCGGTGCGCCTGCTGGTCAGCGCGGTGAACGTCGAAACCGCAAGGCTCGAGGTTTTCGACAGCTACATCGACGACTTCACGGTCGACCATCTGCTCGCGAGCGGCGGCCTGCCGCCGGGCCTGCCTTGGGCGACCATTGGCGACAAGCCCTACTGGGACGGCGGCATCGTCAGCAATTCGCCGCTGGACCAGGTCAGCGAACGGTGCGGCGCGAGAGGAAAGCGCGTCATCGTGGTCGACCTCTTCGCACACGGAAAGCCGCTGCCGACCAACATGATCGAGGTGCTCATCCGACGCGACGAGATCGTATATGCGGAACGCATTCGGCGCGCGGGCGCCGAGCAGGCAATGTTGCACGATGCGAAAAAGCTCATCGAAGGGATCCTCTCGGTCGTCGACGAGGCGACCGCGGCCCGCATCCGGCAGCTCCCCCCATACATACAGATGATGGGCACACCGGACGAACCGACCATCACGCGGATCGTCCGGGAGAGCGCGCACGACGAGCCGGCCGGCCGCGAGATCGACTTCTCGCTGCGGACGATCCAGGCCTTGATCGACGACGGCCTGCAGGCCGGCCGACGCGCGCTGCGAAGTCCACGGAAAGCGCGGCCGAACGTGCCGCTCGCGGCATCGTCGAGGTCGCCGTTCCCTACGTCTGATGAGACCTACCAACGCCTGATCCGTCTGGAAGGCGGCGAGCCCTGAGGCGGGCAGCGGACACGCTTCCCCCCTCTCTGGCGCGGCAGCGCGCTCTCGGCCTTTGAAGCAATCGGTCCGCCGAACCCCCGAGGGACTCCCCGAAATCAAACAAGGCTTACGCTTCTGTCCCTTCCTCACCCGCAACTGCTGCCAGGGCGCGGCATGCCTGCCAGCCGCAGACGCCCTTTGCAACGAGCCATGACGATGAACACATCCCCATGACCACGAACATCCTGATTCTCTGCACCCACAACTCGGCCCGCAGCGTGCTGGCCGAGGGCATGCTCAATCACTGGGCCGAAAAGCTCGGCAAGGACGTGCACGCCTTCAGCGCGGGCAGCTCGCCGAGCGGCCGCGTCAATCCGTTCGCACTCGAGTCACTGCAGGCCGCGGGCATCGCCACCGAAGCTATCGCAGCAAGAGCTGGGACGAGTTCGCCCACGATTCCGCGCCGCGCATGCGCGTGGTGATCACGGTCTGCGACAGCGCCGCCGCCGAAACATGTCCTTTCTGGCCGGGCAGCCCGGTCAAGGTCCACTGGGGCTACCCCGATCCCTCGAATGCGCCTGGCGAAGTCGACGCGAAACGCAAGGCATTCGAGCTGACCCGACAGGCGATCGGCTACCGGATGCTCCAGTTGCTGCAGCTCCCGTTCGCGGGGCTTGCAGACGCCGAACTCCAGCGCGCGCTTGCCGAAATCTCGGCGAACTAGGCCGCGGCAGGACTCGCGCGATTTCAAGATCACGCCTCTCCGAGAGCAAACTGGCAACGTTGAGCGGATCCGACCCAGGCACCCGAGGCCTGGACCAACCAGAAAGCAGGAAGCAATGGGACTCTTCGAACGTTACCTGACCGTCTGGGTCGCACTGGGAATCGTGGCCGGGGTGGGTCTGGGCCTCGTTTCGCCCGAGCTGTTCGAGTTCGTGGCGCGGCTCGAATGGGCGCACGTCAACCTGGTCGTCGCCGTGTTCATCTGGGTGATGATCTACCCGATGATGGTGCAGATCGACTTCGCTGCCGTGAAGGACGTCGGCAAGCGACCGCGCGGCCTGCTCCTCACGCTCACGGTGAACTGGCTGATCAAGCCTTTCACGATGGCGGCGCTCGCGGTGCTGTTCTTCGAGCACCTGTTCGCGCCCTGGGTCGACCCGGCATCGGCTTCCGAGTACATCGCCGGGATGATCCTGCTCGGCGTCGCGCCCTGCACCGCGATGGTCTTCGTCTGGAGCCAGATGACGAAGGGCGACCCTAACTACACGCTGGTCCAGGTTTCGGTCAACGACCTCGTGATGGTGTTCGCGTTCGCCCCGATCGCGGCCTTCCTGCTCGGCGTGACCGACGTGACCGTGCCGTGGGAGACGCTGCTGCTCAGCGTGGTCCTGTACGTAGTGCTGCCGCTGCTCGCCGGCGTGCTCACCCGGCACGCCTGGCTGCGCGAAGGTCCGGAACGACTTGCACGCGGCGTGGCGGCGCTCAAGCCCTGGTCGATGATCGGGCTGATCGCCACCGTGGTGCTGCTGTTCGGATTCCAGGCCGGCACGCTCATCGCGCAGCCGCTCGTGATCGTCCTGATCGCCGTGCCGCTCGTCATCCAGTCGTACGGCATCTTCTTCGTCAGCGCGATCGGCGCACGGTGGCTGAAGCTCCCGCACGAAATCGCGGCGCCCGCCTGCATGATCGGCACCTCCAACTTCTTCGAGCTGGCCGTGGCGGTCGCGATCTCGCTATTCGGCCTGGGCTCGGGCGCGGCCCTCGCGACAGTGGTCGGCGTTCTCGTCGAAGTGCCGGTGATGCTGTCGCTCGTGGCCATCGCAAACCGCACGCGTCACTGGTTTCCCGAGACGCAGGAGCAGGAGCGGCGCAGGCCCGAGCGGCAAGACAGTGCGCCAGGATCCACCCCGATTCGCTGAGCAAGTCGTCGGCCCCGGAGGACATCGAGTCCGATCGGATGCGTCGAGGCGCCGAGGGCCTTGACGGGACGCAACGCGCCGGATTCCGCATGGAACATCATTCGGTGACGTACTGACTCGTTCCTGCAGACTGAGGACCAGGCGATGAAGTCGATCGGATCCCGAATCGACTCCGAGCGGGCCGAGCACCTGAACAAGGGTTGCTTCTGAATCGGCCTGGACGAGGCGGCCCTGCGCTCGGCCCTCCAGCGCGAGTTCGGCGCCCCGCGGCTGTACGAGCTGATCCTGGAGCGCTGTCCCCACCTCTTCTCGGCTCGCCCGGTGTTCGTGTCCGAGAGCCACCTGAGCCGCATGGCGGCCGTGGTGCGTGCGGTCGAGTACGTCGTCGGGCTGCCGGGGTATCGCGAGGAGGTGCTCGCGCGCTCTCCGGAGATCGCACGCCACGACCCCGGCGGTGCGCGCAGCGCATTCTTCGGCTTCGACTTTCACCTGGCTGGAGACCGGATCGGGCTCATCGAGATCAACACGAACGCGGGCGGGGCGCTGCTCAACGTGGTGCTCGCGCGCGCCCAGCGCGCGTGTTGTCCACCCATCGAGCCGCTGGTGCCGACGAATGCGGATGCCGAAGCCTTCGAGAACGGCATCGTCGCGATGTTCCGAAACGAGTGGCAGGCGAGTGGGAAGACGGCCCCGCTGGGCACGATCGCGATCGTCGACGCGAACCCCGAGCAGCAGTACCTGTATCCCGAGTTCCTGTTGTTCCGTAGCCTCTTCGAACGTCGCGGCATCCACGCCACCGTCACCAGCCCCGGGGCTTTGCAGTGGCGCGAAGGGCGCCTCTGGCACGACGAGAGCGTCGTCGACCTCGTCTACAACCGGCTCACCGATTTCGCGCTCGAAGGCGACGACGTATCCGCGCTGCGCGAGGCCTATCTGGCCCGCGCCGTCGTACTCACGCCTCACCCGCAGGCTCACGCGCTGTACGCGGACAAGCGCAACCTCGCCCTGCTCACCGATCGCGACCGGCTGGCCGAGCTCGGGGTGCCTGAAGCGACGAGCGAGATCCTCCTCGAAAACATCCCCAAAACCGAGACCGTGCGGGCAGACGCGACCGAAAGGCTCTGGAGCAGGCGAAGACAACTGTTCTTCAAGCCCGCTGCCGGCTTTGGAAGCCGAGCCGCGTATCGCGGCGACAAGCTCACGCAGCGGGCCTGGCAGGACATCCTTTCCGGCAACTACGTCGCGCAGGAAATCGTTCGACCCGGGGAACGGGCCATAGGCCCCGAGGGCGCGGCGCAAGTGCTGAAGTTCGACCTGCGCGCCTACGTCTATGCAGGAGCGGTCCAGTGGACGGCGGCGCGGCTGTACCAGGGGCAGACGACGAACTTCCGGACCCCCGGAGGTGGGTTTGCGCCCGTTTACAGCGGTGAGCGGATTCCGGAGATGGGCACGGTCACGGAGGAGCACTTCCGATGAGAGTGTGCTTCATCGCCGCCCCTCGCTATTGGACGTCGATCGCGCTATTCTGCCATCCACTGCCGGATCTCGGCCTGCGTCGGGATCCGGCCGCTACTGACCAGCGTGTCGTTGATCACCAGCCCCGGCGTCGACATGAGGTCGTACGCCATGATCGCCTTCATGTCGCTGACCTTGACGAACTCGGCTTCGACGCCCGCACTTGCTGCCGCATCGCGTGCAACCGCCTCGAGTTTCCTGCAGTTGGCACAACCGGGGCCGAGGATCTTGACGGTCAGCATGACAGGTTCTCCTTTTCGAGGATCAAGCGGCTTGAATCCCGTTGCGACGGCGTTGGTTCAGCCATCGCATCGCGAAGGCGAGCACTGCGACGAAGACAAGCAGTCCGAGGCCGAGATTCCCGATGCCCGCCCTGTCCACCCAGAAGCCATACAGGTAGCCGGCAACGACGCTGAATACCGCCACCAGGCCCACATATGCGAGAGCCTTCCGTCGACCGATGACGGCTGCCACCATCAGGATGCTCTGCAGGCTCAGCTCCGGATCGGACATCAGGTAGGCGAGCAGCGGACCGGGGTGCATGCCGAGATCGAGGAACATCCGGGCTACCGGCACCTCGACCAGCGTCGGGAAATACATGAACACGCCGAAGAACACTGCAACACCGTTGGCCAGCAAGTCGTTACGGCCCGCCAGTGCCTGGACCCACTGTGGCTGGATCAACTCGCGCGCGATGCCGACGACGAAGACGCCGATGACCAGCAGCGGAAAGATCTGCTTGACGAAGCGCCACGCCTCCCACAGCCAGCTTCGGCAATCCTCGGCGGCCAAACGCCGCGCATAGTGCCACACTGCCCAGAGAGCGAATCCGACCGCGAACACCCGTCCGGTGAACCCGATCTCCAGGCCCCCCGGATAGGGCGTGAAGCGCATCGCCGCGACGAGCAGTGTCAGCGCGGCAAGGGTAAGCGCGGTCCAGGTCCAGCGGTTCGAGCCCTCGACGATGTTCTCCATACCCTTGTATGCGGTAACGCCGATGGCGACGAGGAATGCGATCAGAAGCGAACCTTGCAGGCTGACCCCCTCCTCGCCCTTCGTCTCGTCGAACGGCACCCAGCGGAACAGCGTGTCCTGCCAGGACTGCGCCCATGACAGCGGCAGGTCGATCGCGCCAATGGTGACCGTCAGCGGCCACAGCTTCAACGTTCCCGCGATGAGCACGGCAACGAGCGACAACAGCACGCCGACGGCTGCCGGTGCGATGCGCGCCTCGTCGGCGAACAGCGTGTCCGTCTGCGCGTCGTGCCGGGCATCGTCGCTCCAGAACAGCAGCGACATCAGCATCCCGATCCCGATGCCGAACAGCAGGCAAAGGATGAATCGCGCAAACGCGAATTCGGCACCCAGCAGGCTCCCCGTGTAGGCCAGCGCCATGATGTTCCCGGCTGGCGCAAAGAACAGGAATGTGATGGCGGGTCCCAGGCCCGAACCCTTGCGGTAGATTCCGGCAAACAAAGGCACGATCGTGCACGAGCAGACGGCCAGCAGCGACCCGGCCGCCGCCGCGGCCGGATACGAGACATGCAGTGGCGCGGTCCTCCCCAGCCAGCGCGTAATGCTTGCCTTGGGGATCAGCGAAGCCATTGCCCCCGCGATGAAGAAGGCGGGCACGAGGCACAACAGGACGTGCGCGGCCAGATAGGCAGCCAGGTTTCCGGCGCCGCCATTGAGCAGTTGCAGAACGGAGTTCACGATGGGCTGCAGCGATGATGCTTGGGCGACGAGCCGGAACGCGGAACCCGAGGCATGACAAACGTGCTGTCACAAGGTATTGAACACCGTTTGTATCTTCGGTAATTGCCGATAATCAAAGCAAGTCGATGATCGGCCCGCGGACAGCGCTGCGCCCTGTGCACGAAAAGCTCCCAAGGTTGGTCTGCCCCCCTGCAAAGTGCCGGAGTTCGCGCAACTCCTGCGCGCCTGATACGACTGCTCTATCGGATCACCTTGTCCAGGGACGACTCCAGCGCGCTGGCCAACCCGACGAACACCCCAGCCTCGGGGTGGCGGGCTTCTGCCCGCTCGCAGGCCCTGCGCAGCGGTTCCGCATGGACTATTGGTATGAATCGGTAGAGAACGGAAGACTGGAACTGACTCAGGCGCTTCGCAATCGCGTGAGTGTGACTCAAAGCAACATCGACCACATTTCGGCCGAAGTTGCGGAAATCGGCAGCCTTGCCGGTGCCCGGAGACGTATCAAGATGGCGCGCCCGGCTGGGATCGAACCAGCGACCCCTGGCTTCGGAGGCCAGTACTCTATCCGCTGAGCTACGGGCGCGAAGCCGGCATTGTAGCGCGTCGCGGCCCCTTCACTTGTCGGCCACATCGAAGTTCCATAGCTGGCGCGCGCCGAGCAACAGCCGCGCGCGGTTCTCGAGTGCATCGACCTGCGCGCCGACGGCCGCCAGCGCTGCCTCGAGCGCATTGCGCCGGGCAAGCAGAACGTCGGCGACCGCGCTTTCGCCGAGCGCGCTGCCGGTCGCGACGCGCTTCGCGGCCTCGTCCTGCAGTCGCGCGCTCTCGTCGGCGCTTCGCCAGCGCAGCACGTCGGCGCCGACTGCGGATTCGAGCGAGCGGGCCTCGCCGCTCAGCTGGCGCAGGCGGGCCT
>ENA-UOUJ01001337-UOUJ01001337.1-activated-sludge-metagenome-genome-assembly--contig:-NODE-1337-length-13177-cov-8.531321_pt1 | contig 13177 bp, 13 predicted proteins | sample MGYA00249839_ERZ747224 | MGnify/ENA primary metagenome ERZ747224 (study PRJEB28782, sample SAMN03220277) | activated sludge metagenome | biome: wastewater; feature: sewage sludge; material... | reverse complement strand
GGCGAGGCCGAGTGGCAGCATCTGAAGCCCATGATCCTCGGCGCGATCATGGAGCACTACATGTCGGGTGAGGACGTCGTGGACGGCGAAGGCGCGAACGACGAAGCGGACGGCGCCTATGATGCCGAGGACGCGGATGTGGTCGCCACCATCAAGGAACTGCTCGAAACGCGCGTGCGCCCTGCCGTTGCGCAGGATGGAGGCGACATCACGTTCGCGGGGTTCCGCGACGGGACGGTCTATCTCCACATGCGCGGCGCGTGCGCGGGCTGCCCCAGCTCGACGGCGACGCTGCGGCATGGAATCGAGAATCTGCTTCGGCATTTCTGCCCGGAAGTCGAAGAGGTTCAGGCCGTCTAGAACGGGCCCTCCGCGCGAGGCTCTCAGGAACCCTGCCTTTCCGGCGGGGTTCTTTTTTGCATATCGTATATCTTGCTACCCTCCCACGATGCCAACTCAAGGACGTTTCTCCCATGCCGCATACTCTCGACGATGCCGCGCTCGCGCAGCTTTTCCTGGACGCCCGCACGCACAATGCGTGGCAGCAGAAGGATGTGCCCGATAGCTTGCTCGTTCGGCTTGTCGACACGCTCAAGATGGGCCCGACCAGCGCCAACTGCTCGCCGGCGCGGTTCGTGTTCGTAAAAAGTGCCGAGGCCAAGGAACGTCTCAAGCCTTTCCTCTCGTCCGGCAACCGCGAGAAGACGATGTCGGCGCCCGTTACGGCCATCATCGGGCACGATCTCGAATTCTACGAGCATCTGCCGAAGCTCTTTCCGCACACGGATGCGAAAAGCTGGTTCACAGGCAAGCCCGAGCACGTCGTCGAGACCGCCTTCCGCAACGGCACGCTGCAGGGCGCGTATCTCATTCTCGCGGCTCGCGCACTGGGGCTCGATACGGGTGCGATGTCCGGCTTCGACAAGGCCGGCGTGACGAAAGAATTCTTTGCCGGCACCAAGATCGAAACGAACTTCCTCTGCAACATCGGATACGGCGATCCTTCGAAGCTTCTGCCGCGTCATCCGCGCTTCTCGTTCGACGAGATCGCGAAAATCGTTTGAGGGCGCCGCTCAGCGATCAAGCTCGGCGGCGGCCAGCTCCGCAACGGTGAGGTCGATCCCCGCAAGGGGGTCGTCGTCGCCGATGAACCACGCCGCCGACAATCCGGTCCAGGCGAGGATCCAGCGCAGAAGACGTTCCCGTTCGACTTTCGCATGCCGGGCGACCTGTTTGAGCCGCGTCTCGAAGCGGCCCGGCAGTGTGGCCACGGGATGTGCCGGATCGGCCAGATCGGGATTGGTGAAAATGTTGGCGAAGTCGAAGGCGCGTTCGCCAACGATGAACTTGGGGTCGATCGCAAGCCACCCGCGCGCTCCGAAGTCGAGGACGTTGTCGTGATGCAGATCGCCATGCAGGACGGTTTCGTCGCGCGGGTCCCCAAGCAAAGCCTCTGCCGTGCGAAGAGAGCGCGAGAGGATGCCTCCGTGCGTGGCTGCCGCCGGTTCGAGCTCCGCAAACACCTGCGCGAGCGGGATCAGACCGTGGGGACGCGGTTTGTTGGGGCGCGGTGCATGAAGGCGGGCGGCCGTGTCGCAGAGGATTGCCGTCGCCTCGTCGTCGCGGCCCGAACGGGCCATTTCGGAGAGCGAGGCTTGGCCGGCGGCCCGCTTGAGAAGGACCGCCTCGTGATCGCGGGCGAGGACGCGTGCGGCGCCGTCTCCCTCCCACCATTCCATGAGACATGCGCCGAGGCGCTCGTCGTCCGCATGGGTGATCTTGAGCATCGCGGGCGTTGTGCCGCGCCGCACGGGAAGAAGCCGGGCATCAGGGGTCGCGATAGGATCGCCGTCGATGACGAGATCCCATTCGTGAAGATGGCGTTCGAACATTGCTCTATCATCGCATCGGCTGGCTCGGCCGTGCGATAGATTTGGCGTCTCCAGCGGGCTGTTGCGTGAATGAGCACAAGGTGTAGGCTGGTCGCCCATGAATACGCTCGCTTTCGACACCTGCTTCGGCGCTTGTTCGGCGGCTGCGACCTGGTCCTCGGCTGAGGGCATAGGGGGCGCCTTTCGTTTCGAGCGGATGGCCCGGGGCCATGCGGAGCGCTTGCTGCCGATGGTGGCCGAGGTGATGGCGGAGGCGCCATTCGGCTTTTCCGAGATCGAGCGGATCGTGGTGACGACGGGGCCTGGGACATTCACCGGCCAGCGGGTCGGGATCGCCGCGGCGCGCGCTCTATCGCTCGCGACGGGCGCGCCGATCGCACCGCTTTCGAGCCTGGCGGTCATGGCTTACACGGCGGCGCAAGCGCTCGGAGCCGAGGCGGACGGCAAGGTGCTCGCAGTTGCGGTCGATGCGCGCCGCGGCGAGATCTATGTCCAGGCTTTTGCGGGATCGGGATGGATCGCGCTCGATGCGCCTCACTTGCTCACGCCCGATGCGGCCGTGCGCACGCTCGAAGGCCGTGACGTGCTCGCGGTCGGGTCCGGTGCGGACCTGCTTGCCGAAGCCGCTTCGCGCGCGGGTGTTTCTCTCTCGGCACGGCTCGGCGCACTCGAAGCGGACATCCGTTTCGTGCCGGAGGCGGCGATCGTGCCGTACGAGACGCCGCCAAAGCCGCTTTATCTCCGCCCGCCCGACGCCAAGCCGCAGGACGGCAAATCGCTCGCGAGGGTGCCATGACAGACGCCGCGCCCTTCGACGCCAAGTACGTGTCGCTTTTGTGGGCCGCGCCGGAGCAGGCCGCGGAGATCGCACGCATTCATGCGCAGTTGTTCTCGCCGGCGTGGAGCGAGGAAAGCGTGCGCGGCCTGCTGGATCATCCGGCTTCCACGGCGTTTCTTGCCGTGCTCGGAGGGCAGCCGAAGACAACCGTTGGGTTCGTCATGGCGCAGCTTGCCGCGGACGAGGCCGAGATCCTCTCGGTCGGCGTGCTCCCCGATTGGCAACGCAAGGGGGTCGGACGCCGCCTGATCGAAGGTGTGGCGCGTGCGGTACAGCGGGCCGAGGCCAAGACGCTCTTCCTCGAGGTGGCGGCCGACAACGACGCGGCGCTCGAACTCTACCGGCGTGCGGGGTTTCTCGGTACCGGTCTTCGGCGCGGCTACTACGAGCGTGCGGGGCAAGCCCCCGTCGACGCGGTGACGCTGGCGCTCAAGCTTTAGGGGCCGCCGTCGCGAAAGGGTTAGATTCCTGGGCTATCGTGCGCCTCTTTACCGGCGCGGAGCCGGAATTCCGGGTCGATTTTTCAATGGGAACGCTGATTTTCAATGGGAAGCCTTAGGGCCGCGGCCATTCTCGGCGGATTTTTCACGCTTACCGTGCCCCTGATGCCGGTGCAGGCGGCGCTCCTGCGCGTGTCGCCGCGTGGCGCGCGCCGGTTTCCCAACTGGTATCATCGCCAGGTTTGCCGATTGCTGGGCGTGCGGCTCCATATCGAAGGTGCGATCGCGCCGGATCGGCCGGTGCTGGTAGTCGCCAACCATACGTCGTGGCTCGACATTCCCGTGCTGTCGGCGGTGGCGCCGCTTTCGTTCGTCGCGAAAAAGGACGTGGCGCGCTGGCCGTTCGTCTCCACCCTCGCGAAGCTGCAGCGGACGGTGTTCGTGGATCGCGAGCGGCGGAGCGCCGTCGGCGAGACCACCAACGAAATGACGGCCCGGCTCGCGGCTGGCGATGCGGTGGTGCTGTTCGCTGAGGGCACGTCGAGCGACGGCAACCGCGTCCTACCGTTCAAGACCTCGCTGTTCGCGGCCGCCAAGCCGCCCGCACGAGGGGGCGAGGGCGCTGCGGTCTCGCCGGGGTCCGAGGTCGTGGTGCAGACGCTCTCCCTCGTCTACACGCGGCTTCACGGGGTGCCGATCAACCGCTCGGCGCGCCCTATCGTCGGATGGTATGGCGACATGGAAATGCAGTCTCACGCCTGGGCGCTGCTCAAGGCTGGGCCGCTCGACGTCACCATCCGGATCGGAGCGCCCATCCCGCTCGAGACGTTCACCGACCGCAAGGATCTTGCGCGGCGCAGCGAGGAGGAGATCCGGCGCAACGTGGTGCAGATCCTCCGGAGCTATCCGCGCGATGCGGAGATCGCCGTGACGCGGCCCGCGGGCGGGTTCGTCGCGGCGTCTGCCGGCGGAGAGCGCTCCGTGTTCCGCTGAGTCGGGGGCGCGAGGCTTTAGGGGAAATCGAAGCTCCCGTTAACGCTAAATCGCCAAACGTTTTTCTCAAGCAACCTCTGAACCTTCCGGCGCAATATACTCCTGTCGCTGGACAACGCGGCATCGCAATGCTGCAATGCGGTAACGAGAGGGTGCGGATGCGCCCAAAATGTGTTACCGCGAGACAGGCTTCGAAAGCGTCGGGACGCAGGGACCCGTTGGAAGATCTAGACTCATCGCCTTACGCCGAGACGGCGCCCCCCGCCGGGGTCGCCGAAGGTGAGCCCGCGCCCGCGAAGCGCGTGTTCATCAAGACGTTCGGCTGCCAGATGAACGTCTACGACTCGGAGCGGATGGGCGAGGCGCTTGCCGCCGAGGGGTACGTCGAGACCCAGAATCCGGCCGATGCCGACCTTGCGATCCTGAACACCTGCCATATCCGCGAGAAGGCGGCCGAGAAGGTTTATTCCGATCTCGGGCGGCTGCGCGATATCAAGCGGGCGCGCGCCGGCGAGGGCAAGGAAACGCGCATCGCGGTGACGGGGTGCGTGGCGCAGGCGGAGGGCGCCGAGATCGTGAGCCGTCAGCCGGCCGTCGATCTCGTGGTCGGTCCGCAGAGCTATCACCGGCTGCCGGAGCTTCTGGCCCGCGTCCGGGACGGCGAGGGCGGGCTCGTCGAGACGGAATTTCCCGACGAGGACAAGTTCAAGGCGCTGCCGAAACGGCGGCCTGCCGCGTCCGTCTCCGCGTTTCTCACGGTGCAGGAAGGGTGCGATAAATTCTGCACGTTCTGCGTCGTGCCCTATACGCGAGGCATGGAGTTTTCGCGGCCCGTCGCGGCGCTCGTCGACGAGGCGAAACGCCTCGTGGACCGGGGCGTGCGCGACATCACGCTGCTCGGGCAGAACGTCAACGGCTATCACGGAGACGGCTTGGACGGCGGTTCGGCGACGCTTGCCGGGCTGATCCGCGAGCTTGCGGCCGTCGATGGGCTTTTGCGCATCCGCTACACGACGAGCCATCCGCGCGATATGAGCGACGACCTGATTGCGGCGCATCGCGACGAAGACAAGCTGATGCCCTTTCTGCATCTGCCGTTTCAGGCGGGCTCCGATCGCGTTCTCGCCGCCATGAACCGCAAGCACACGGTGCGCGAGTATCTCGATCTCATTCAGCGTATTCGCGACGCACGGCCCGACATCGCGCTTTCGACGGACATCATCGTCGGCTTCCCCGGCGAGACGGACGAGGAGTTCGAGGAGACGCTGGCCGTTGTGCGCGACGTCAATTTCGCTCATGCGTTCTCGTTCAAGTACAGCCCGCGCCCGGGTACGCCCGCGTCCACGATGGACGATCAGGTGCCGGAAGCGGCCAAGCGCGAGCGGCTCGAGCGGCTTCAGATCGCAATCGACCAGTCCCACGCCCGGTTCAACGGCGCGGCCGTGGGGCGGACGCTGCCGGTGCTGTTCGAGAAGCCCGGCCGGCACGAGGGCCAACTCGTCGGGCGGTCTCCCTATCTTCAGCTCGTACATGCCGATGCGGGCCCTCACCTGATCGGGCAGATGGTGAACGTCGAAATCCGCGCTGCAGGTGCGAACAGCCTTTCCGGTGTCATCGGTCTGTCAGAATGAACCGGTTATGCGCACGAGCGTTGGCCTCAGGCGTTGATTCGGCGCTCGGCGGCCTTATTCTAGGGCTCATCCCGAGGGGGCTTACGATTCGGCTTCCCTCCAGTCTCAGGAGACGCGACGCTTGACAGCAATGCGCGGCCAGGCGGCCATAGGTCGAAAGCGAGTGTCCAAACCCCAAATTCCAACCAAGAGGGTTGTCGTCCCGTTCGAGGACAACCGTCATCTCACCCGGCTGCTCGGCGAGTTCGACGCCAATCTGGCGCTCGTCGAGGATCGGCTCGGGATCGAAGCGCATGCGCACGGGAATGTCGTCATTCTCTCGGGCCCCGAGGGGTCTTGCGACATCGCACGCGGTGTTCTGGAGCAGCTCTACGAACGCGTGTCGCGCGGCGAGACCGTGGGACCCGGCGACTTCGACGGGCTGATCCGCCATTCGCGCCAGGAAGGCCCGACGGTGGACGGACAGGCGCAGATCGCGACGCGCCGTCGTGTCGTCAAGGCGCGCACGCCGACGCAGAGCACGTATATCCGCGCGCTGGAAGACACCGATCTCGTGTTCGGCATCGGTCCGGCCGGCACCGGCAAGACGTATCTCGCCGTCGCGTTCGCGGCGCAGTGCCTGGAGCGCGGGCTCGTCGAGCGCATCATCCTCTCGCGCCCGGCGGTGGAAGCGGGCGAGCGGCTCGGGTTCCTGCCCGGCGACATGCGCGAAAAGGTCGACCCCTATCTGCGGCCGCTTTACGATGCGCTTTACGACGTGCTCTCGCCCGAGAAGGTGGAGCGCGACCTCGAGCAGGGCGTGATCGAGATTGCGCCGCTCGCTTTCATGCGCGGGCGCACGCTCGCCAACGCCTTCGTCATTCTGGACGAGGCGCAGAATACGACCTCGATGCAGATGAAGATGTTCCTGACGCGTCTCGGTGAGAACTCGAAGATGGTCATTACGGGCGATCCCTCGCAGATCGACCTGCCTCCGGGCATGACGTCGGGGCTGGAAGAGGCCGTGTCGTTCCTGCAGGGCGTGCCGGGGATCACGGCGGTTCGCTTCCAGAACCAGGACGTCGTGCGCCGCGATCTCGTTGCCCGTATCGTTGCGGCCTACGACCGCGCCGGGGCGGCGGGGAAGACGCCCCATGCCTGACGAACCTGACAGTCGACGAAGTCCCACCGGGAGGCCGGACCGCGTCCCTCTCTGGCTTTCGCTCGACATCGTGCAAGACGCGGAAGACTGGGACGGCGTCGAGGGTCTCGACGCACTGATCGAAGACGCAGGGCGCGCGCTTGCGGCCCGGCCGCGCTTCTCGGATCTGACGTCTGCGGAAGCCTGTGTCGCGCTCAGCGACGACGCGTCCGTGCAGGACCTCAATCTCCGCTATCGCGGCAAGGACAAGCCCACCAACGTGCTGTCGTTTCCGGCGTCCGCGGCCGGCCATCCCGCGGGTGGAGCGGAGCCGTGTGCGCTTGGCGACCTCGTGCTCGCGTACGAAACGCTCGTGCGCGAAGCCGGCGAGCAGGGCATTCCGCTCGCGCATCACCTGCAGCATCTCGTCGTCCACGGCCTTCTGCATCTTCTCGGTTTCGACCACGAAACGGAGGCGGACGCGGAGGAGATGGAAGCGATCGAGGTGGAGATCCTTGCCGGCCTCGGCATCCCCAATCCCTATCAAGACGAAACAACGCCAATCGTATCATGACCAGCAACGACGACCAGACCGACGACGCGACAGCTCTTTCGAGCGATCGACCTAGCATGCGCGAGAGCGCGAGTGGATGGCTGCATCAGATCTGGGCCCGGCTCGGCCTCGGGGAGCAGCTCTCGCTGCGTGAGAAGCTCGAGGTGCTGCTGAAGGAGGAGGCGAAGGTCACCGGCGAGTTCTCGCCCGAAGAGCTCGACATGCTCGGCGGCTTGCTGCGGTTCGGCGGTTCGCGCGTGGACGAGGTGATGGTGCCGCGCACCGATATCGTCGCGATCGAGGAGATGCAGTCGCTCGGCGATCTCATCCTGCTGTTCGAGGAATCCGGCGTCTCGCGCATTCCGATCTACCACGACACGCTCGACGATCCGCGCGGGATGATCCACATCAAGGATCTGTTCCGCTGGGTGTCCGCCGAAGTTGCGGGACGCGCGTTGCGCGCGCCGACGAAACAGCGGAGCGGCGAGCCCGAAGGCGCGCTCACCGACGACCTGCCCGCTGCCGGCGATGCCAAGGACGGCGCGGCGCAAAGCGAGCCGGCGAAGCCCGATTTGAGCCGCCTCGACATGTCGCGCCCCATCGCGGTGCTCAAGCTCAAGAAGCCCGTGCTCTACGTGCCGCCGTCGATGCCGGCGATGAACCTTCTCGTCCGGATGCAGGCCACGCGCATTCACATGGCGCTCGTCGTGGACGAGTACGGCGGCACCGACGGTCTCGTCACCATCGAGGACCTGGTCGAGCAGATCGTGGGCGACATCGAGGACGAGCACGACGAGGAGGAGGCGGATCTGATCGTGCTCGATCCGAGGCTCGGGCTCGTGGCGTCCGGCCGCGCTCCGGTCGAGGATCTCGAAGAGCGGCTCGGTTTCAAGTTTTTGACGGCCGAAGAGGAAGCCGAGATCGATACTCTGGGCGGCCTCGTGTTCTCCATCGTCGGGAGGGTGCCTGCGCGCGGGGAACTGATCCGTCATTCGTCCGGCGTCGAGTTCGAGGTGCTGGACGCCGATCCGCGGCGCGTGAAGCGGCTTAAGATCCACGTTCCTCGCATGCCGGCATCCGACAACGGTCATGCGGCCGGCTGACGCGCACGCCGTCGCGGGAGATCGCCTCGGCGCATGGCGCGGCGCGGTGGTCCACGCCCACGGGTGGCGGCGGGGTGCGCTCGCGTTCGCGGCCGGCGCGCTTTCCAATCTCGCGATGGCGCCGTTCTTTCTGGCTCCGGTGCTGTTCCTCACGCTCCCTGTGCTCGTGTGGCTGATCGACGGCGCGGACGGGCAAGAGCGCGCCGGGCGCGCGGCTTTGCTCGCGGCCGCGCGCGCCGGCTGGTGGTTCGGCTTCGGCTATTTTCTGTTCGGCCTGTTCTGGATCGGCGAAGCGTTTCTCGTCGAGGCCGACACGTTCGGCTGGATGCTGCCGTTCGCTGTGACGCTGATGCCTGCGGGACTTGCGCTGTTCTGGGCCGCTGCTGCCGCGTCGGCGCGGGCGTTCTGGCGTCCGGGTTTCGGGCGGATCATCGCGCTGGCGTTGGCGCTCGGCGTTTTCGAATGGCTCAGGGGGCATGTTCTCACGGGGTTTCCGTGGAATGTGCTCGGGTACGGGCTTACGTGGCCGCTCGTGATGATGCAGAGCGCAGGCCTCGTCGGCATTTACGGGCTGACGCTCTTGGCCGTGCCGGTGTTTGCCGCTCCGTTGGTGATGGGCGGCGATGCGCGCCCTGGCGCGCCGCGTCGCCGGGCCGGCGTTCACGCGCTTCTGATCTCGGCCGCTCCGCTCGTGCTGCTGGCGGGCTACGGGATGATCCGTCTCGCAACGGCGCCATCGGACATGGTCGAGGGTGTCAGCATCCGCATCGTGCAGCCGAGCGTGCCGCAACGCGAGAAATGGCAAGCCGACAAGCAGGCTGCCATCTTCCAGGATCATCGCGATCTCTCGCGGACAGACCCGGCGGGCAACCGTGACGACCTGGCCGGCATTACGCATGTCATCTGGCCGGAGGCGGCGATGCCGTTCCTGCCGCTCGAACGTCCCGAAGCGCTCGCCGCGATCGGCGACACGCTGCCCGATGGGGTGCATCTGCTGACGGGCGCGCTTCGGCGCGAAGCGGCGGAGGACGGCGCAGGCGAGGACCGGGGGCATCCCTTTCGCGCCTTCAACAGCCTCATGGTCTTCGACAGCGACGGCGGGATCGCGGGGCTTTACGACAAGACGCATCTGGTTCCGTTCGGCGAGTACCTGCCCTGGCAAGCCACGCTCGAGGCCATCGGCCTGGAACAGCTCACGCGGATGCGCGGCGGCTTCACGGAGGGTGTGACACCGCGTCCCGTGCTGACCGTGCCCGGGTTGCCGCCGGCCGGCGGACTCGTCTGCTACGAGGCGATTTTTCCGGGTGTCGTCGGGAAGAGCGCGGCTCCGCCTGAGCTTCTGGTCAATGTGACCAACGACGGCTGGTTCGGGAACACAACCGGCCCCCATCAGCATTTCCATCAGGCGCGGGTGCGGGCCGTCGAGGAGGGGTTGCCACTGGTTCGGGCCGCCAACAACGGGATTTCGGCGATGATCGATGCCACTGGGAGGATCGTCGCGCAGTTGGGTCTGAACGAGAGAGGCACATTGGATACGGGCTTGCCACGCGTCCACAGCCGGCCGCTCTATGCCGCCTGGGGCGATATTATTTTTCTTGCCGCCGGGCTGCTGCTGGCTGCTACACTTGTTTTTTCGACAAAAGCCGGCCGGCGTTGAGCCGGGTTTGCCGTTTATGGCGGCATCAGGGGCGTCGCGCACCAGGGGCCCGCGCGGGGAGGGGCCTTGGCGCTTTGAGCTGTTTGTTTCAATGGTTTCAACCTAAGATTTGCATAACATCACTTTCATGCAGGTCAAAGTTGACCGTCTTGATCGAGTTAAATACGCAGTGAGCGTGCGGGCGAGATGGACTGAAACGGACATGGGAGCGCGTAAAAGCATGGCGAAGGACGATCAGGCTGGGGACGACGAGAGTGACGTCGAGCGCAGCTCTCGCAAGCCGAACCCGATCGACGCGCATGTCGGCACGCGCGTGCGTCTCCGGCGCATGCTGCTCGGCATGAGCCAGGAAAAGCTCGGCGAGCATCTGGGGCTCACGTTCCAGCAGGTTCAGAAGTACGAAAAGGGCGTCAACAGGATCGGGGCCAGCCGGCTGTTCGATCTCGCGCGCGTGCTCGGCGTGCCGGTCCAGTTCTTCTACGACCAGGCGCCGGCGGATGCGATCGACGCTGCGCCTCAGCCGGGGTTCGCCGAGCAGCCGGCGGAAAGCTACGTGATCGAGTTTCTTTCGACGCGCGAGGGGCTCGAGCTCAACAAGGCGTTCGTGAAGATCACAGATCCGAAGGTACGCCGCTCCGTCGTCGATCTCGTTCGCTCGCTGGGGGGCGAAGAAGAGTACGGGTGAGGCATGCTGCCACCCACGGGATTCGCTGCGAAATTTCTCTGTTTGCGCTGTTTCATCTAAGCTTTTCAGTCCCGCGGCCTTGACCCGCCTTGCCAAAACTGTAAGACACGGCCCGAATTTCAGGCATTAGCGCGAGATCGAAGGGGGCCAGAGTGGCACGCCAGTCGTTTCTGTTCACGAGCGAGTCCGTTTCCGAGGGGCATCCGGACAAAGTCTGCGATCGTATCTCCGACGAGATCGTCGACCTCTTCTATCGTGAGGGGCCGAAAGCGGGGCTCGATCCCTGGATCATTCGCGCTGCCTGCGAAACGCTTGCGACCACCAACAAGGTGGTGATCGCGGGCGAGACGCGCGGGCCCGATACGGTCACGAAGGATTGGATTGCGCACGTGGCGCGCATGGCCATTCGCGACATCGGCTACGAGCAGGATGGCTTCCACTGGGAGACCGCGGACATCGAGGTTCTTCTCCATCCGCAGTCTGCCGACATCGCGCAGGGCGTGGACGCCAAGCAGCCCGCCAACCAGGAAGAAGGCGCGGGCGACCAGGGCATCATGTTCGGCTATGCGTGCCAGGAGACGCCGGAGCTGATGCCGGCGCCGATCTACTACAGCCACAAGATCCTCGAGGATCTCGCAACCGCCCGCAAGGCGCGCAACGGCGACGCGGCGAAGCTCGGTCCCGATTCGAAGAGCCAGGTGACGGTGCGCTATGAGAACGGCAAGCCCGTCGGCGTGACGCAGATCGTCGTCTCGCATCAGCATGTCGTCGAGAACCTCTCGTCGAACGACGTGCGCGGCATCGTCGAGCCGTTCGTGCGGGCCGCGCTTCCCGAAGGCTGGATCAGCAACGATACGATCTGGCACATCAACCCGACCGGCAAGTTCTTCATCGGCGGGCCGGACGGCGACACGGGCCTCACGGGGCGCAAGATCATCGTCGACACTTACGGCGGCGCGGCGCCCCATGGCGGCGGCGCTTTCTCCGGCAAGGATCCGACGAAGGTGGACCGCTCGGCTGCGTATGCCGCGCGCTATCTGGCAAAGAACGTGGTGGCTGCCGGTCTCGCCGACCGCTGCACGATCCAGCTTTCCTATGCCATCGGCGTCGCGCGTCCGCTCTCGATCTATGTGGACACGCACGGCACGGGCAAGGTGGACGAGGCTGCCATCGAGGCCGCGCTCGCCAAGTCCATGGATCTCACTCCGCGCGGCATCCGCCAGCACCTCGATCTCAACAAGCCGATCTTCGCCCGCACGTCGGCCTATGGCCACTTCGGCCGCAAGCCGGACAACGACGGCGGCTTCTCCTGGGAGAAGACGGATCTCGCGGACGCCATCAAGAAGGCGGTCTGACGAGCAGCGCGACGCGCACGCGATTGCGTGCAGGGGAACGGGCCTTGGATCCGGAAGAAGCGAAAGCCGCATCACCGCCGCCGGGGGACATCAGATCCTTCGGGCGGCGGCGGGGGCGCAAGCTCAGCGTGCGCCAAGGCTCGCTTCTCTCCGACCTGCTGCCGCGCGTCACGGTCGACCTGGCCCGGCCCGCACCCTCTGACCTGACGCAGCTTTTCTCGCCGGGAACGTCGGCGGTGTGGCTCGAAATCGGGTTCGGGGGCGCCGAGCACCTCATCTGGCAGGCGCGCGCGAACCCGGGCGTGGGCTTCATCGGATGCGAGCCGTTCGAGGAGGGCGTCGTGAAGGCGCTGACGGCCATCGACGCGGAGGGCATCGGCAACCTGAGGCTCTGGGGCGATGACGTGCGTCCCCTGCTGCGGTGGCTGCCGGACGCCTCGCTCGGGCGGGTGTTCATGCTCTTTCCCGATCCCTGGCCGAAGGCGCGCCACCAGAAGCGGCGGCTTTTTTCACCGTCGTTGCTTGGCGAGCTTCAGCGCGTGATGGTGCCGGGTGCCGAACTCCGGCTCGCGACGGATATCGGCGATTATGCGCGTACGGCGCTTCTGGCGGTGGAGAAGACGCCGGCGTTCCGCTGGACGGCGGAGGCCACGGGGGACTGGCGCGTTCGGCCCGACGACTGGCCGGGAACACGGTACGAGGCGAAGGCGGTCCGAGAAGGACGCCGGCGCTATTACTTCCGATTTGTCCGCGCCTGACCCAGATTAGGGCCGGGAAGGCTTCGCCTAGCCAGACGAGTGCCTGCAAATCGCGCAAATACCCTTGCAACGGCTGTCATCCTCACGTAGTATTCGTCTGCTCATGATCATCTCAACTCATTGAGTGGGCCCCGCAAGGGTCCGCTCTTTTT
>ENA-UOUJ01001335-UOUJ01001335.1-activated-sludge-metagenome-genome-assembly--contig:-NODE-1335-length-13197-cov-3.771572_pt1 | contig 13197 bp, 9 predicted proteins | sample MGYA00249839_ERZ747224 | MGnify/ENA primary metagenome ERZ747224 (study PRJEB28782, sample SAMN03220277) | activated sludge metagenome | biome: wastewater; feature: sewage sludge; material... | reverse complement strand
CCAAGCCGCCCGGGCGCAGGCCGGGCGGCTGGGGATGACGGTCGCGGATTCGCGCACCGAACTCGACTGGGCCGCGGGCGAGGGCAGGGCCGTCGTCTGGGCACCCGCGCGCATGGCCGCCGATGTGGCCGGGCTGGATGCCGACGCGCGCGAACTTGCCTTCTGGATCGCCGGGCGGCTGGACGCGGCGCGGCTGGACTGGGCGCTGCCGGACGGGACCGCGCTGCCCGCCCCGCCGGCAGGTTTCCGCGTGCCGATGGGCCGCGCCCGCGCGTGATCCTTGCCGCAGGCCGCGCTTTGTGGCCTGACGGGGCAAAGGCCATCCTTCCATGAACATGCGCAATTCCATCTATTTCCGTCCCATCCCCGACCCCTCGGGCGGGCGCTGGCGGCTGGCCGGGGGCTGGGCCGGGTTTTCGCGGCTGGAACTTCTGGCCCGCGGCGGCGCGCCCCGGATCGTCGATGACGCGCCGGCGCAGGTGATCGCGGCCCTGACCCGCCGGTGCTGGGCCTGCCCATGGACGCGCCACGGATCATGGGCATCGTCAATGTCACGCCCGACAGCTTCAGCGACGGCGGACGCTGGGACGACGCGGATTCGGGCACCGCGCACGGGCGCAGGCTGGCGGACGAGGGCGCCGACATCCTGGACATCGGCGGCGAATCCACCCGTCCCGGCGCGCAGGCCCTGTCGGTCGAGAACGAGACCGCGCGCGTGGCCCCGGTGATCGCGGCGCTGGCGGGGGTCTCGCCCGTCTCGGTGGACACGCGCAAGGCCGCTGTCGCCCGTACTGCCGTGGCCGCGGGGGCGGGGATGGTCAACGACGTGTCGGGCCTTGATTTCGACCCCGGCATGGCCGCGGCGGTGGCGGAAACGGGCGCCGAGGTCTGCCTGATGCACACGCAGGGCCTGCCCGAGACCATGCAGGACGACCCCCGATACGACGACGTGCTGCTGGATGTCTATGACGCGCTGGCCGACCGGATCGCGCGGGCCGAGGCCGCGGGCATCCCCCGCGCCCGCATCGTCGTCGATCCGGGCATCGGCTTTGGCAAGACGCAGGCGCACAATCTGGCGATCCTGCGGCGGATTTCGCTGTTCCACGGGCTGGGGGTGCCGGTGCTGCTGGGCGTGTCGCGCAAGCGCTTCATCGGCGCGATCGGGGGCGCCGAGGCGGCGGATGCGCGCGACCCCGGCACGCTGGCCGTGACCCTTGCGGCGGTGGCGCAGGGCATCCAGATCCACCGGGTGCATGACGTGGCGGGAACACGGCAGGGCCTGTCCCTGTGGCAGGCGATAACCAACAAGGAAACAGGGGCAGAGGCATGAGCAGGAAGTTCTTCGGTACCGACGGCGTGCGCGGGCGGGCCAACTCCCATCCGATGACGGCGGAACTGGCGTTGCGGCTGGGCGCGGCGGCGGGGCGGTATTTCCGCGGCGACGGCAACAACGGCCATCGGGTCGTGATCGGCAAGGATACGCGCCTGTCGGGCTACATGCTGGAAAACGCGCTGACGGCGGGGCTGACCTCGACGGGGATGAACGTGCTGCTGCTGGGGCCGGTGCCGACGCCAGCCGTGGGGTATCTGACGCGGTCAATGCGCGCCGATCTGGGCATCATGATTTCCGCCAGCCACAACCCGGCCGAGGACAACGGCATCAAGTTCTTCGGCCCCGACGGCTTCAAGCTGTCGGACGAGGCGGAAGCCGAGATCGAGGCGATCCTGGGCGGCGACATTCCCCTGGCCCAGCCGCAGCAGATCGGCCGCGCCCGGCGGATCGAGGACGGGCGCGGGCGTTACGTCGAATATGTCAAGACCACCTTCCCGGCGGGCCGGCGGCTGGACGGGCTGAAGGTCGTGATCGACTGCGCCAACGGCGCGGCCTACCGCGCAGCGCCCGAGGTGCTGTGGGAACTGGGGGCCGAAGTGATTCCGCTGGGCGTCGATCCCGACGGCTGCAACATCAACGCGGGCGTGGGATCGACCCATCCGGAGGCCGCGGCTGCGGCGGTGCGCGAACACGGCGCCGATCTGGGCATCAGCCTGGATGGCGACGCCGACCGGGTGATGATCGTCGATGAGCGAGGGGCGGTGGCGGACGGCGACCAGATCATGGCGCTGCTGGCCGGACGCTGGGCCGACGCGGGCCGGCTGCGCGGCGGCGCGCTGGTCGCGACGGTCATGTCGAATCTGGGGCTGGAGCGGTTCCTGCAGGATCGCGGGCTACGGCTGGAACGGACGGCGGTGGGCGACCGCTATGTGGTCGAACGGATGCGGGGGGCGGGTTTCAACCTGGGGGGCGAGCAGTCCGGCCATATCGTGATGACCGATTACGCCACCACCGGCGACGGGCTGCTTGCGGGGCTGCAGTTCCTGGCCGCGCTGGCCGACAGCGGCCGACCGGCCAGCGAGCTGGTGCGCCAGTTCACCCCGGTGCCGCAGATGCTGAAGAACGTCCGTTATCAGGCCGGGGCCGATCCCCTGTCCGCCGAGGCGGTGAAATCCGAAATCGCCGCGGCCGAGGCGCGGCTGGCGCGTTCCGGCCGGGTCCTGATCCGCAAGTCGGGGACCGAGCCGCTGATCCGCGTCATGGCCGAGGCCGAGGACGAGACGACGCTGCGCGAGGTCGTGGACGGCATCGTGGCCGCCGTGGAAAAGGCCGCGGCCTGAATGCCCGCCGCGGCAGGGGCTGGCCGATCCAGCCCCCTGCCTTGCGGAAACGATCCTTCCGGGCGCGTGGGTCCAGACTGCGGATGTCAGCGCCCGAGGGCCTGTCCGGGCTGGCCGATCAGAACGGCACGTCGTCAGACATGTCCGAGGCGGCCTGGACATAGGCCGCCTTGACGTTCTTGAAGCCCGCCGGAAATTCGATGGTCAGCGTGTCCTGGGCGATGCCCATGACCGTGCCGGTGCCGAATTTCTGGTGGAACACCCGGTCGCCCACGGCAAAGCGTGCGGCGGGTTCGGCGTCGATCACCACCGGCGCGCGATGGACCGGCTGCGCCCGCTGGGCCGCGCGGTCCTGCATCCGCTTCCATCCCGGCGAGGCATAGACATCCGCCCGCGCCGCGCGGTCGTGCATCGCCGACTGCGCAAAGGGTTGGGCGAACGCCTGCGCCGCCGCGCCATAGCTGCCGCCGTAAAGGCCAGGGGGGGTCAGGACCTCGACATGGGCTTCCGGCAGTTCGTCGATGAAACGCGACGGCAGCGACGACTGCCATTGCCCATACATCCGCCGGTTGCCGGCAAAGGTGATGGTCGCCAGTTCCTCGGCCCGCGTCAGGCCGACGTAAGCCAGGCGGCGTTCCTCCTCCAGCCCCTTCAGGCCCGATTCGTCCATGCTGCGCTGGCTGGGGAACAGACCGTCCTCCCACCCCGGCAGGAAGACGACGGGATATTCCAGCCCCTTGGCGGCGTGCAGCGTCATGATGCTGACCTGTTCGGCCTGATCGCCGTCGTCGGTGTCCATCACCAGCGCGACATGTTCCAGGAAGCCCTGCAGGTTCTCGAACTCCTCCAGCGCCTTGACCAGTTCCTTGAGGTTGTCGAGCCGTCCCGGCGCATCCGGCGAACGGTCGTTCTGCCACATCGCCGTATAGCCGGATTCGTCCAGAATCCGTTCGGCGAGTTCCACATGGTTCACGCGCGAATCCAGCGCATCCGCGTGCCAACGCCCCATCGCGTCCACGAACTGGCGCAAGCTGCCCGCGCCCTTGCCGGTGATCGCGCCATGCGCCACCGCCGCGGCAGCACCCTCCAGCAGCGACAGGCCGCGGGTGCGGGCTTCGCGCTGGATCGTCTGCAACGCCTTGTCGCCCAGGCCGCGCTTGGGGACATTGACGATGCGTTCAAAGGCCAGATCGTCGGTCGGGCTGACCGCCAGACGCAGATAGGCCATGGCATCGCGGATTTCCGCCCGTTCATAGAACCGCGGGCCGCCGATCACGCGATAGGGCAGGCCGATGGTCATGAAACGGTCCTCGAACGCCCGCATCTGGTGGGAGGCGCGGACGAGGATCGCAATGTCGTTCAGGCTGCGCTTGCCGATGGAATGGCGGTGGCCGCCGTGGAAGGCCTCGATCTCTTCGCCGATCCAGCGGGCCTCGGCCTCGCTGTCCCAGTGGCCGATCAGGCGGACGCGCTCGCCCCCCTCGGCCTCGGTCCACAGGGTCTTGCCCAGCCGCCCCTTGTTGGCCGCGATCAGGCCCGAGGCGGCTGCGAGGATATGGGGGGTGGACCGATAGTTCTGTTCCAGCCGGATCACCTGCGCGCCGGGGAAATCGGCCTCGAACCGCAGGATGTTGTCCACCTCGGCGCCCCGCCAGCCATAGATCGACTGGTCGTCGTCGCCCACGCAGCAGATGTTGCGGTGGGCGGATGCCAGCAGCCGCAGCCACAGATACTGCGCCACGTTGGTGTCCTGGTACTCGTCCACGAGGATATGGCGGAATCGGTCCTGCCACTGGCGCAGCACGTCCGGGTGCGCCTGAAAGATCGTGACGCAATGCATCAGCAGATCGCCGAAATCGACCGCGTTCAGTTCCAGCAGCCGCCGCTGATAGGCCGCGTAAAGCGCCGCCCCCTTGCCGTCATAGGCGTGGCTTTCGCCCGATGGCACCCGTGGGGGCGTGATCGCGCGGTTCTTCCAATCGTCGATCAGCCCCGCCAGCATCCGCGCGGGCCAGCGCTTTTCGTCGATGTTCTCGGCTGCGATCAGTTGCTTGAGCAGCCGGATCTGGTCGTCGGTGTCGAGGATCGTGAATGACGGCTTCAGGTGCAGGCCATCGCCTCCCACCAGTTCGGCATGACGCCGCAAAATCTTGACGCTGATCGAATGAAACGTGCCCAGCCACGGCATCCCCTCGACCGTCTCGCCCAGCAGGCGGGCCACGCGTTCCTTCATCTCGCGCGCGGCCTTGTTGGTGAAGGTCACGGCGAGGATGCGACCCGGCGTCGCGCGCCCCGTGGTCAGCAGATGGGCGATGCGGGTGGTCAGCGCGCGGGTCTTGCCGGTGCCCGCCCCCGCCAGCAGCAGCACCGGCCCGTCCAGCGTTTCCACCGCCTGCCGCTGGGCCGGGTTCAGTCCGTCCAGATAGGGCGTGGGCCGCACCCCCATCGCCCGCTGGGACAGGGGCGCGCGGGCGGGCGCGGCGGCGGCCTCGAAGGCGTCGGAGTCGTCGAAATGGCTCATGCCTGCCAGCATAGCGAACGCGGCCTTCGGGGGGAAGGCCGCGTTCCTGTTGTGTTCGCAAGGACCGTTCAGTGGCCTGCCGGTTTTTCGCCCCTTGTCTTCACCAATGAGACGATCACGCCCGTCGTCAGGATCACGAAGGTCACGCCCAGCGAGATCGAGGGCGGCACCTTCTCGATCCCCAGCATCTCGGCCACGACCACCTTGCCGCCGATGAAGATCAGCAGCGCGGCCAGCGCGGGCTTGAGATAGGCGAAGCGGTGCAGGATCGCCGCCAGCGCGAAGTAAAGCGCCCGCAGCCCCAGGATCGCGAAGATGTTGGAGGTATAGACCAGATAGGGATCGGTCGTGATCGCAAAGATCGCAGGCACCGAATCGACCGCAAAGATCAGGTCGGCGAATTCGATCGCGACCAGCGCCACGAACAGGGGCGTCACGTAAAGCAGCGGCTTGCCCGAGGGTCCCGGCTGGCGCACGAAGAAGCGGTTGCCGACAAAGTCGTCCGTCACCCGCATGTGGCGCCTGAGCCAGGTCAGCATCCTGTTTTCCGACGGGTCTGCCTCGTCCTCCCTGGCCATCAGCATCCGCACGCCGGTAAAGATCAGGAAGGCCGCAAAGATCAGCAGCACCCAGTCATAGCGCGCGACCAGCGCCGCGCCGAAGCCGATCATGATCGCGCGCAGCACGATCACCCCCAGGATGCCCCAGAACAGCACCCGGTGCTGCAGATGCCGGGGCACCGCCAGGAAACCGAAGATCGTCGCCATGACGAAGACGTTGTCCATCGCCAGCGACTTTTCGACGACGAAGCCGGTCCAGTATTCGATCGCCGCCGTCTGGCCCAGTTGCGCCCAGACGAAGCCGCCAAACGCAAGGCCGATGGTGATATAGAAGGCCGACATGCCCAGCGACCTGCGTACGCCGATTTCCCGGTCGCCGCGGTTCAGCACGCCCAGGTCAAGCACCAGCAGAAAGATGACGGCGGCAAGGAAGGTCAGCCACATCCACAGCGGCTGGCCCATGATCGAGGCTGTCAAATCCATTGTCATTCCTCTGGAAGAAGGGTCACATGCGACCGACATCACGATCCCTTCGGATCGCCAGAGGGGCCCGGCCGCTGTCCGACGTAGCGCGTCAATGCCGGGTTTCAAGTGAAAGTTGCGCTTTTTCGTCGCGAGGCGTAACGGAGGCACATGGCATCCTCACCTCTTCACCCCCGCACCCGCGCCGTGCATCACGGCACCCGCCGCAGCCAGTATGGCGAGATGGCCGAGGCGCTGTTCCTGACCCAGGGCTTCGCCTATGACAGCGCCGAGCAGGCCGAAGGGCGGTTCCGCCAGTCCGGGCCGGACGAGTTCATCTATGCCCGCTACGGCAACCCGACCTCGCGCATGTTCGAGGACCGGATGGCCGCGCTGGAAGGGACCGAGGACGCCTTTGCCACCGCATCCGGCATGGCCGCCGTCAACGGCGCGCTGATGGCGGTGGCCCGGCCCGGCGAGCGGATCGTCGCGGCGCGGCAGCTGTTCGGGTCCTGCCTGTATGTGCTGGAAATCCTCGCCCGTTTCGGGACCGACGTGGTGATGGTGGACGGGACCGACCTGGACCAGTGGCGGGCGGCCGTGACGCCGGGGACGAAGGCGGTGTTCTTCGAATCCGTGTCGAATCCCGCGCTGGAGGTGATGGACATCGCGGACATCGCGGAAATCGCCCATGCGGCCGGCGCGCTGGTGGTGGCCGACAACGTGTTCGCGACGCCGGTGTTCAGCCGCGCGGTCGAACTGGGCGCCGATGTGGTGATCTATTCCACGACCAAGCATGTGGACGGCGGCGGGCGTTGCCTTGGCGGCGTGATCTGCGGCACGCATGATTTCGTGCGCGGCGTGGCCGAGCCTTACCTGAAGCATACCGGCGGCGCGATCAGCCCCTTCAACGCCTGGATCATGCTGAACGGCCTGACCACGATGGACCTGCGCGTGCGCGCCATGGCCGACAGCGCCGCGACGGTCGCCAGGGCGCTGGACGGGGCAGGGGTGGGGGTGATCTATCCCGGCCTTGCCTCGCATCCCCAGCACGACCTGGCGATGCGGCAGATGGGGACGGGCGGCACGATGATCGCGCTGGACCTGGGGTCCAGGGAATCCGCGTTCCGGGCGCTGGACGCGATGCGGCTGGTCACGATTTCCAACAACCTGGGCGACGCGCGGTCCATCGCCACCCATCCCGCGACCACCACCCACCAGCGCCTGTCCGAGGACGACCGCGCGCGCATGGGCATCACCCCCGGCATGATCCGCCTGTCGATCGGGCTGGAACATCAGGACGACCTGATCGCCGACCTGATCGCGGCCATCGGCTGAAGCTGTTTGCCTTTCCCGTCCGCGCCCCCATATTCGGGCTGCCGCGCGCTTTCGGCAGGAGACGAGCATGACCGTGAACCGCCCCCTGACCCCGGCCTATCCGGCGCTCAGCCGGACCTATCCCGCCGATTTCACGGTGGATGAGCAATACCGCGCGACCCTGCCCGACCTGCAGAACGGCCCGGCCAGCCTGATCGTGGGCGCGCGCACGGAAATCCAGCATGTCGGCATTTCCAACTTCCGCCTGCCCATCCGCTACAAGCGCAAGGACGGGGGCGAGATCACGCTGGAAACCAGCGTCACCGGCACCGTCAGCCTGGAGGCCGACCGCAAGGGCATCAACATGAGCCGGATCATGCGGTCCTTCTATGCCCATGCGGAAAAGGATTTCTCGCTGGCGGTGCTGTCGGGGGCGCTGGACGATTACAAGGAACATCTGGACAGCTTCGACGCGCGCATCCAGATGCGGCTGGCCTATCCGATGCGGGTGGGTTCGCTGCGGTCGGGGCTGGAGGGCTGGCAGTATTACGACATCGCGATGGAAATCGTCGATCAGGCCGGCCAGCGCCTGCGGATCATCCATTTCGATTACGTCTATTCCTCGACCTGCCCCTGTTCGCTGGAATTGTCCGAACATGCCCGCGAAAGGCGCGCGCAACTGGCCACGCCCCATTCGCAACGCTCGATCGCGCGGATTTCCGCAGTGATGCAGGGCGAGGACAAGCTGTGGTTCGAGGACATGGTGGCGCTGTGCCGCCGCGCCGTCGCCACGGAAACGCAGGTGATGGTCAAGCGCGAGGACGAGCAGGCGTTCGCGGAACTGAACGCCGCGAACCCCATCTTCGTCGAGGATGCGGTCCGCGCCTTCGCCCAGCAACTGCTGGAGGAACCCCGCATCGGCGATTTCCGGGTGATCGCCAGCCATCAGGAATCGCTGCATTCCCACGATGCGGTCAGCCTTTTGACCGAGGGCCCGACCTTTGCGCAGGTCAGCCTGGACCCGATGACCTTTGCGGGACTGCGGGCCTGAAGTGGTGCGTGCAAGCACGCACCCTACATAACGGATCGCACGGGTAGGGTGCGTGCTTGCACGCACCAGAAGCAAGGCAGGCGATGATGGTGCGTCAAGGCCGCGCGCCCTGCGGCCTCAACCCGGCACCGTCGGGATGCGTGCCCTGCACGCGCCGGAACCGCTCAGCCCGCTCTGTCCAGCACCGCGTCGCAGCGGGCGCAGGTCGCCGCGTGGTCGTGGCTGCCCACGTCGGGCAGGATCTTCCAGCAGCGCTGGCATTTCTCGCCCGGCGCTTCCTCGAAGACGACCCCCACGCCGGGCACCTCGGGCAACCGGAACGCTTCGTTCGGTGCCGGATCGGCGGTCAGTTGCAGGTCCGAGACGATGCAGACATCAGCGAAATCGACCGATTTCAGCGCCCTGAGCAGCGCGGCATCCTCGACATGGACGACCGGCGCGGCTTCCAGACTGGCGCCGATGGTCTTGTCGGTGCGCTTGAGTTCCAGCGCGGCCGTGACGACCCGGCGGGCGCGGCGGACCTGGTCCCATTTCGAGGCCAGCGCATCGTCGAACCATTCGTCCGGCGTCGCGGGGAAGTCGTGCAGATGAACGGAATCATCCTCGGACGGATGCCGTGACAGCCAGACATCCTCCATCGTGAAGGGCAGCATCGGCGCAAGCCAAGTCGTCAGCCGGGCGAACAGCGCATCCAGCACCGTGCGCGCCGACCGCCGCCGCAGGCTGTCGGGCGCGTCGCAATACAGCGCGTCCTTGCGGATGTCGAACCAGAACGCCGACAGATCGCCGGTCGCGAAATCGAACAGCGCCCGGAACACCCCCTGGAACTCATAGGCGTCGTAACCCTCGCGCACCCGCGCATCCAGTTCCGCCAGCCGGTGCAGCACCCAGCGTTCCAGTTCGGGCATCTCGGCCGCCTCGACCCGCTCGGCGTCCGTGAAACCGTCCAGCGCCCCCAGCAGGAAGCGCATGGTATTGCGCAGCCGGCGATAGCTGTCGGCGGTGCCCTTCAGGATTTCCTTCCCGATCCGCAGATCGGCGGTATAATCCGACTGCGCCACCCACAGCCGCAGGATGTCGGCGCCATACTGGCCGATGACCTCTTGCGGAGCCACGGTGTTGCCCAGCGACTTGGACATCTTCATGCCCTTTTCATCAAGGGTAAATCCGTGGGTCAGCACCCCGCGATAGGGCGCGCGCCCCGTGGTGGCGCAGGCCTGCAGCAGGGACGACTGGAACCAGCCGCGATGCTGGTCGGTGCCCTCCAGATACAGGTCCGCGATCCCGTCGGGCGACCCGTCCGCCCGGTCGCGCAGCACGAAGGCGTGGGTCGAGCCGGAATCGAACCACACGTCCAGCACATCCATGACCTGATCGTAGTCGTCGGGGTTCACGATGCCGCCCAGCACCTGCTCCTTGAAGGCGGGGCGATACCAGACATCGGCGCCGTCCGTCTCGAACGCCTCGCGGATGCGGGCGTTCACCCGGTCGTCGCGCAGCAGGAAATCCGGCGCGTCGGGCTTGGCGCCGCGCCGGGTGAAGCAGGTCAGCGGCACACCCCAGGCGCGCTGGCGCGACAGCACCCAGTCGGGGCGGTTGTCCACCATGCTGTGGATGCGGTTGCGCCCCGAAGGCGGGGTCCATTCGACCAGCCGGTCGATCGAGGTCAGCGCCCGCGCCCGGATCGTGTCGCCGTATTCGCCCATGCCGTCGTCCAGCGGCTTGTCGATGGCCGCGAACCACTGGGGCGTGTTGCGATAGATCAGCGGCGCCTTGGACCGCCAGCTATGGGGATAGGAGTGCTTCAGCTTCCCCTTGGCCAGCAGCGCGCCCGCGCCGTGCAGCGCCTTGATGTTGCTGACATTGGCCGGGCCTTCCTTGCCCTCGGCCGTCAGGATCGCCTGCCCGCCGAACACCGGCAGGTCGGTGCGATAGCTGCCGTCCGGCTCGACGTTCCAGGTCATCGGCAGCCCGAATTTCAGCGCCAGTTGATAGTCGTCGTCGCCGTGGCTGGGCGCGGTGTGGACGAAACCCGTGCCCGCATCCTCGGTGACATGCTCGCCGGGCAGCATGGGCACGTCATAGTCCCATTCGCCCGCGCCGCCGTCGATGCCGCGATAGGGATGGGCCAGCGTCAGGCTGCGCAGTTCCTCGGCCGTCACATCGCGCAGGCGTTCGTGCGATTCGACCTTGGCCGCCGACAGCACGGCCGGTGCCAGCGCATCGGCCAGAACCAGCGTCTCGCCCGCGCGCGCGGTCGCGCCCTCGGCCACCTGATCGACGCGGTAAAGGCCATAGGCGATGCCGGGGCCGAAGGCGACCGCACGGTTCTGCGGGATGGTCCAGGGCGTCGTCGTCCAGATCACCACCGAGGCCTGCAGCAGATCGGTCCGCATGCAGCCGTAGAGCGGCGCGAAATCCGACTGCGACACGATGGGAAAGCGCACCCAGATCGCGTGGCTGGTGTGGTCGTGGTATTCGACCTCGGCCTCGGCCAGCGCGGTCTTCTCGACCGGCGACCACATCACGGGCTTGGACCCCTGATAGAGGCTGCCGTCCATCACGAGCTTCATGAACTCGGCCGCGATCACCGATTCGGCGTGGAAGTCCATGGTCAGATAGGGGTCGTCCCATTTGCCGGTGATGCCCAGGCGCTTGAACTCCTCGCGCTGGATCTCGACCCAGTGTTCGGCAAAGCGGCGGCATTCCTGGCGGAACTCGACCGTGTCCACCGCGTCCTTGTCCTGGCCCTTCTGGCGATACTGCTCCTCGATCTTCCATTCGATCGGCAGGCCGTGGCAGTCCCAGCCGGGGACATAGCGCGAATCGCGCCCCATCATCTGCTGGCTGCGGGTGATGAAGTCCTTGAGCACCTTGTTCAGCGCATGCCCGATATGCAGATGCCCGTTCGCATAGGGGGGGCCGTCATGCAGGATGAAGGGCCTGCGCCCCGCAGATTGCGCGCGCAGCCGGTCATAGATGCTTAAGCGTTCCCAGCGGGCCAGCCATTCCGATTCCCGCTGCGGCAGGCCCGCGCGCATGGGAAAGGCGGTTTCGGGCAGGAAGACGGTTTCGCGATAGTCAGGAACGGTCAGGGCGGGGGTGTCGGCGCTCATCGGGGCGGAATCCTTGGGGCGATGGTGGGCATGCGTCATCCCGGCGGCGCGAAACCTCACGCCACCGGGCGGCTAATTCGGATGATCCGGCCCGTTTCCAGCATGGCGGCGGTTATAGGAACGGGGCAGGGACGGCGCAAGCACCCGCCCAGGGCCCGGCGCGGCGATCGGACGCGCGGACGGCCGGTTGCCGCGGGCGGTGCGCCGGCCCATATCGGGGCCATGTCCATTCCCCCCCGTTTCGACGTGACCCCCGAACAGATCGACCGCGTGGTCGCGACCTTTTACGCCGCCGTGCGCCGGCACGAGGTGCTGGGGCCGGTCTTTGCCAACCACGTCACCGACTGGCCGGAGCATGAGGAAAAGATTGCCCGTTTCTGGCGCAACGCGATCCTGTACGATCGCGGCTATGACGGCAATCCGATGCGGGTCCATATGGCGGCGGGCGACGTGCGGCCCGACCATTTCGGGCCGTGGCTGGAACTGTTCGACGCGACGCTGGTCCGCACGCTGCCGCCGGACACGGCGCGGGCCTGGTCGATGCTGGCGCACCGGATCGGGGCGGGGCTGCAGATGGGCGTGCGCGACCTGCGCGGCCCCGACGGGATGCCGGACCTGCGCTGACGGCTGCGGGCTTGCGCCGGGGCGGGGATGCACTAGATCGGCAGCATGGGATTGATTCTTGTCTGTGCGATCGTAGGGGCCATCACCGGGTGGATGATGGCGGACCGGCTGGACCGCGGCCCGGTCGAGGCAGCGGTCGTGGGCGCGCTGGGCGGGGCCGCGGGCGGCCTCGGCTTCTGGGTGATGATCGGCCTGCTGGGCCTGCTGGCGGGGGTCATGGGAGCGGTCGCGGGGGCGATGGCTCTGCTGTGGCTCTATGACCGCTGGCGGCGGGACTGACGCCGCTTCAGCCCGATGGAAAGGCCGCCCTGGCCGCGCATGGCCGGCGGTATGACCGGCACCCGATTGTCCGTCCCCCGCGACAGCCGCAGCGCGCCTGCCGCCTTGCGCCGCATCGGGTCCCGTCGGGATCGCGACACGCGCCACAGCGCCCCCGAGGCCGCACAGGTCGAGACGGTGCGCGCACAAGCCGGGCATGAATGGGGGGAACAACCGCCGCATCGACCTCTGCACCACATCGGCCCAGACCGGCGCCCCGATAACCGCCTGCGCCCGACCTTGCGGGAAATCGCCCGTCACGGTCCCAGCCAAAGCGGGTCCGGTCGCGGCGCGGTCTGATGCTCGGGTCCTGGCCAGAGATGCGCGCCCGTTCCGTTCCTTTGCCGCCGCAAGGCGCGCAATGGCGGCGCGGCGAAAGGGCCGGATCACGCGGCATTCCTGTTTCGCGGCCCCAGCTCAGGATGGCACAGATGCAGGGAAACGCAGCCCGGACAGCGAACAGCCCTATGCCGCCAGTTCCCAGCGGCGTTCCAGCGCCTCGATCGCGGCGATGCGGCGAGAGATTTCGGGATGCGAGGCGAGCCATGCCGGGGG
>ENA-UOUJ01001334-UOUJ01001334.1-activated-sludge-metagenome-genome-assembly--contig:-NODE-1334-length-13203-cov-3.497946_pt1 | contig 13203 bp, 7 predicted proteins | sample MGYA00249839_ERZ747224 | MGnify/ENA primary metagenome ERZ747224 (study PRJEB28782, sample SAMN03220277) | activated sludge metagenome | biome: wastewater; feature: sewage sludge; material... | reverse complement strand
GGCCACGCCGGCCTTGAGGTACTTGTTGATGGTGCCCAGCTGCTCGCGGCTGTTGATGGCGCCGATGTCGGTGTTCTTGTCGAGCGGATCGCCCACGACCAGGGAGCGCATGCGGTGCTTGAGCTTGCGGATGACCTCGTCGTACACGGCCTCCTCCACGAAGAGGCGGCTGCCGGCGCAGCACACGTGGCCCTGGTTGAAGTAGATGCCGTTGATGATGCCTTCGACGGCCTGGTCGATGGCGGCGTCGGCGAAGATGATGTTGGCCGCCTTGCCGCCGAGCTCGAGGGTGAGCTTCTTGCCGCTGCCCGCGGTGGCGTGCTGTATGAGCTTGCCCACGCCGGTGCTGCCGGTGAAGGCGACCTTGTTCACATCGGGATGGTTGACCACCGCCGCGCCCGTGGCCCCCGCACCGGTGACGATGTTGACGACGCCATCGGGGAGCTCGGCCTCCTGCAGGATCTCCGCCAGCTTGAGGGCGGTGAGCGGCGTGGTCTCGGCGGGCTTCAGCACCACGGTGTTGCCGCAGGCCAGGGCGGGCGCGAGCTTCCACGCGGCCATGAGCAGCGGGAAGTTCCAGGGGATCACCTGCCCGGCCACACCCAGCGGGGATACGGTCTTGCCGGGGAAGGCGTAGTGGAGCTTATCAGCCCAACCGGCGTAGTAGAAGAAGTGCGCGGCGGCGAGGGGCACGTCCACGTCGCGGCTCTCGCGGATGGGCTTGCCGCCGTCCATGCTCTCGATGACGGCGAACTCGCGGGCCTTCTCCTGCAGCAGGCGCGCGATGCGGTAGATGTACTTGGCGCGCTCGGCGGCGGGCATCCTGCTCCACACGGTGTCGTAGGCCTTGCGCGCGGCCTTCACGGCGGCGTCCACATCGGCCTCACCAGCCTCGGCGATGCGCGCGAGCTTCTGCTCGTTGGCGGGGTTGATGGTGTCGAAGTAGCGGCCGCTCTTCGGCTTCACCCACTTGCCGTTGATGAAGAGCTCGTACTGCTCGTTGATGCGGACGTGGTCCTTGGACTCGGGTGCGGGGGCGAGGGTCCAGTCGAGGGGCTTCTTCTTGGCCATGGAGCGAAGATAGATGGGGGCTTCCGTTCGAAAGACCGCTTGCAGCGTGACGGCGATGGACCTCCGTCCGCCTATTGCGAGCCGCACGGCCGATGAGCTGCTGAACAGGGCATCGGAAACTCCCACATGGCAGCCGGAAGCGCGAGCGCTCGCCAGGCTTGTTCAGGTCAGTCGGGAAGGTTGGGACCGAAATGCCCCACGAGGCATCCAGTAAGGCAGTGCCTCGCCCAAGATCCCATGAAGTGAAAGTGCGTGTCCCGTTCCAACGCCCGGCTCCCGCGGGCCCATGGGCTGGCCGCCTGAGCCTTGATCATGGAAGCCGTCAGCAGGGATGACCCAAGTACCCGTGCCGCCCGATCAGCTGCACTACGATCGAGCACCAAAGCGATACAGGCACCCGAACATCAGGCAAACGGCGTTCGTGCGAATGGTACCGTCATTGATGACGGGCAGTACGCTGATGTTGGTGAGGCCCTTGTCGTACCTCACCTCGGCTTGCAACGCAAGTGCATCGCTCAACGGGAACGCACCACCCAGACTTGCGCTGATGCCCATGTCCCATTTTTCCAGGTCAGACGTGTTCTCCTGCGTTGGGAAATTGACCTCGTCGCCGAACGACAGACGCGAACGAAGCAACAACCCGGCATACGGGCCGGCACCGACCGTCAGCTTCCCCTTGGAGCCGAATGAGGTTCGCAACATCACGGGGAAGATGACATAGTCCATTGCATTGCGCGCCTTGACCATACGCAATACAGTGCCATTGACGTCCGTAAGGGTGACCTCCGAATACATGCCCTTGCGCTGGTAGGCCAAACCGGCACGAATGCCCAACCTTTCCGAGAAGGCATATTGCAGTGTGGCGGCGGCCGCCGGGCCAAGAAGTGGATCGGTGGAGTCGATGAACTCATTGCCACGAAGCCAGCCGAGGCTGGGGCCGACCTGGAGCCCGGCTTCGAATAATGACGTCTGACCAACTGCATCCGTTCGAACGATGAGTGCGGCAGCAATGAGCGCGAAGACCTTTGTGTTCATGATGTGATCGGTGTTGTCATGAACGGATCGGACCCAGGCATATTGTAACGCGCACTTGGGAGTACGTGCGTGCTTCTGTGCGTGGATGCAGTTGGTGGTGTGCACTGATGCCCCATGAGCTTGTTGAACGGATACCTGATCGAGGCATATGCCACTTCCACGCGATGTGGACCCGAATGGGCTGTTGATGCGGACCTGATCCTTATTACCGGGTGCTGGCCATCCTCCGCCGAGATTGCCTCCGCAGAGCCTTCGGCGGCGGAAGGAGACTGACATGTCCTGCTCCCTGTGTATTGACAGGACCGCTCCCTCCCTGCGCTACGTGAAAAAGACGTGCCCGTTTCCCGTGTAAAAGACGTTGGACACGGCCTGTTCAGGACGGGAGCTTTGTACCGAAGGCAAGCGCCATGGAACACCAGGCCCCACGCACCAACCGCAAGCAGAACAGCACCGCCTCCATCCTCTGGTGGGTGGCGCTGATCGTGTGCCTCGGCTGCCTGCTGGGACTGAACTCGTTCCTTGATCCGTGATCATCCCGGGTTGGCAGGTCGATACCGGAGCAGTGAAGACCTCCCCCGTTCCGAGGCCCGGCGGTACTGGTTACCGACCGGGTCTCGCCGTTCTCAGCCACCAGGTCGCCACGGGACCATACCTACTTTCATGGGATGGCCAAGCCCTTGCGGATAGGAGAACCTTGCCGTCCCTCCCGTGGACCGACTGTTCGAGCGGTCGCCCACAGGGGGTATGGAAGGTGTGATGTTCCCGGGGGTGTCAGGTCGATACCGGAGCAGTGGAGACCTCCCCCTTTTCGAGACCCGGCGGTACTGGTTACCGACCGGGTCTCCCCGTCTCAGGGGACGTCTTAGTCCACGCTGAAGTAGTCCGCGCTCTGGTAGTGCCCGTCGGCCTCCTTCTGCAGCTGCATCAGGATGTCGTTGGCCAGGCTGCTGGCGCCGAAGCGGAACCAGTGTGGGTCCAGCCACTCGGGACCAAGCTCCTCCTTCACCATCATCAGGTAGTGGAGGGCCTCCTTGCTCTTGCGGATGCCACCGGCGGGTTTCATGGCGATCATCTGCCCGGTGCGCAGGTAGTGGTCGCGGATGGCGTGCAGCATCACCAGCGTCACCTCCATGGTGGCGGCGGGGTTGATCTTGCCGGTGCTGGTCTTGATGAAGTCGGCGCAGGCCGCGATGGCGATGTCACTGGCCAGGCGCACCTTGTCGTAGGTGCCCAGCTCACCGGTCTCGAGTATCACCTTAAGGCGGGCATCGCCGCAGGCCTCCTTGATCGCCGCGATCTCGTCGAACACGAAGTTGTGGTCCCCGTTGTGGAACTTGCCGCGGCTGATCACCATGTCGATCTCATCGGCGCCTTCGCTCACGGCGAACCTGGTGTCGGCGATCTTCACGTTGCGCGGTGCCTGTCCGCTGGGGAAGGCGGTGCTCACGCTGGCCACCTTCACGGGGCTACCCTCCAGGGCCTTCTTCGCCACCTTCACCAGGGAGGGGTACACGCACACCGCGGCCACCGTGGGCAGACCGGGCAGGCTGTCGTGCAGGTGCATGGCCTTGAAACACATCTGCTGCACCTTGTGGGGCGTGTCGGCCCCTTCCAAGGTGGTGAGGTCGATCATGCTCAGGGCCAGCTTCATGCCCTGCACCTTGGTCTCCTTCTTGATGCTGCGGGTCTTGATGCGGGCCACGCGCTCCTCGATGCCCACCTGGTCGATGGTGGGCGCGGTGTGGGGCACATTGCTCATGCGGACAGGGGTCTTGGTGATGGCCATGGCTGCCGGTAAAGTTAGCGGAGCGCGTCAGGCCCGGGTGAGGGGCAGCACGGGCAGGCCCTTGCGCATGCGCCACCGCGCGAACCACCCGGCAGCGAGCGCGCCCACCGTGTTCGCGATCAGGTCATTGATGTCGGTGCGGCGCCCCAGGGCCTCCAAGCCCTGCATCAGCTCGGTGGCCAGTCCGTAGAGCGCGGCGATGGCCACCGCCCACAAGGCCCAGCGCACCGGCGTACCACGCGCGATGAAGGCCCGGGCCAGCAGCAGCGCCTGCACGAAGAAGAGGGCGGCATGCACCAGCTTGTCCAGGTCGAGCAGCGCGAACCAGTCCCATTCGGGCAGGCGGCTGCCGGGCATCAGGCACAGCACCAGGATCACCAGGGCCCAGAGCCCCGCGGGCCAGAGCGCACGCGGTGCGGGCATGGCGGCCTCAGGCGCCCACCAGGGCCTTGTACTGGTCGGCGGTGAGCAGCTGCTCCACCTCGGCGGGGTCGTCCAGCTTCACGCGCACCATCCAGCCCTTGCCGTAGGGGTCGCTGTTCACGGCGGCGGGATCATCGGCCAGGCCGGGGTTCACCTCGGCCACGGTGCCGTTCACAGGCATGAACAGGTCGCTCACGGTCTTCACGGCCTCCACCGTACCGAAGACGGCCTCGCTGGCCACATGCTGGCCTTCGGTGTTGATGTCGACGAACACGATGTCGCCAAGCTCGCCCTGGGCGAAATCGGTGATGCCCACCACGGCCTCGTTGCCTTCGATGCGGACCCACTCGTGGTCCTTGGTGTAGCGCAGTTCCTGCGGGATGTTCATGGGTGGATGCTTGCTGTAATGCCCGCCAAATGTAGAAGGTCCTGCGGGTTTATTGGGTAAGGGTGAAGCGGAGGCTGATGCCCGTGTTGGTGTTGGCCGAGGGATACGAGGTGGAGATCACCGGGGTATTCACCACGCGCTCGTAGAAGGCGCGCACGTTGAGGCGCTGGTTCAGCACGTAGTCCAGGCTGGTCTTGATGGAGAGGATCTTCTGGCCGGCGGTGACCTGGTTCTGGAGCTCCTCCATCTTGCGGATCACAGTGAGGTTGTCGCGCAGGCTCAGGTCCACGCGCACGTTGAGGTCGCTGTCGGGCTTGGTGCCGCCGATGGCGAAGGGGAACTTCACCTTCTTGAAGCGGTAGCCGGTGCCGATCACGTACTCCACGCCGGCCACCTCGGTCACCTGGTAGTTGGTGAGGCTCATGCTCAGGTTGCGGTCGCGGTTGTACTCGAACTTGGCCAGCATGCTGTTCTTCAGCGTGGCGTCGAAGCCCAGCAGCGGGCGCATCACCTCCTGGATGGTGACCACGGAGATCTGCCGCGACGGGATGTAGTTGCCGGCCGCATCCACCTCGGCACCGCCGGGCACATAGAGCATGTTGGTCTGGTAGTTGGCGATGTTGAAGGTGGACCGGTAGCTGTTCTTCACCGTGAAGGTGCGGAACCACTTGGCGAAGAGCGGGATCTTGGTGAGGCCATCGTAGGTGATGTCCCAGTTGGGTGCCGGCTTCTGCTTGAAGGGGTTGAGCTCCACGTTTTGCGCGTTGCGTCCGGTGTAGGCCGCGAGGAAGGCGGGGATGATCACATCCTGGTTGGTGGCGCCATAGCCGGTGAAGTAACCCGTGTCGTCGAGCACGGAGCCCTCGGTGGTGGCGCCCAGGCGCGCACTGATCACGGCCCGGTTGGCCAGCAGGTCCAGGAAGATGGGGTTCTCGAAGGTGCTGCGGTCGTTGCGGGCGAAGGCCGTGCGCCAGGTGAGGATGGAGACGCTGAAGCTGCCGGTCTCCTGGGGGCTGTTGTTCACGTAGTCGCCCAGGTCGTTGTTCCAGCGGAAGAACGAGGCGTTGTTGCCGGCCACGGTGCGGTTGGCCGAGATGTCCACGCGCATGCCGCGGAAGGGCTCCAGGTTCACCCGGAAGTTCATCGTCTCGGTGCGCGTGGAGGTGTACTGCGTGAAGATGGAGGGCGTCTGCACCAGCCAGCCGTTGCGTGCGGCGGTGGTGGCGAAGTCGCGCTCGATGTCCCCGTTCAACGCGTGGTTCTGCTGGCCCAGCACGAAGCCCCAGCCCGGCGCATCGAAGCCCGGGTCCATGCCCAGCACGTTGGTGCCGCCGCTGTAGCCGGGCAGCAGGGTGCCGGAGTTCTGGCTGTAGGTGAAGGTGCCTGTGCGCAACGTCATCAGGACACGGGCCAATCCCTCCAGCACATTGATCTTGCCGCCCTTGGTGGCTTCGGGCGGCTTGGGCGCGTTGGGGTCGGTGGGCTTGGTGACGTTCTGCGCGCGGGACGCGGGTCGCGCCTTGCCCTTGTCGTTGATCTTCTTCAGGTACTTCGACTTGTTGTAGAGGTTCACGAAGTTCATCTGCCCATTGAAGCTGATGTTCTGCGAGTTCTGGATCACGTTGCCCAGGGAGTCCTGCGTGAAGGGCGCGCGGTCCCACTGGTAGCCCGCCGTGTATGCCGCCGTACCGGTCATCCAGTCGGTGAGGGGCAGCTTGTCCAGCGGCAGGGTGTAGTTCAGGGTCACCAGGTGGTCGTAGCGGGTCACCTCGCCCCAGCTGCGCACGCTGGCCAGCACGCTGTCCTTCCACAGTTCATAGGTGTCGCGGTACTTGGGGTTCACCAGGCCGGGTGTCTCACCGATCACCGCCAGGTTGTTGGCGTTGAAGTCCAGCTTCAGGCTCTTGGTGATCTCGTACCGGAAGCCGTACTGGCTGTTCCAGTTGAAGTTCTTGTTGTAGGTGGGCGTGGGCGGCAGGGTCTCGATGTCGGGGTTGGGACGCACCAGCCGCTCCAGGTACATGCGGTCCACCGAGGTGCGCAGCGATACCTGCTTGAAGCCCACGTTGAAGTTGAAGTCGCGGAGGAGCTTCAACCACTTGCTCTTGTCCACCACCCCGATGCCCTTGAAAGGCTCCACCGCGATGGGCCGCGGATTGTGCAGGTAGGCCAGCGAGCCGCGGTAGGTGCGCGTGTTCTCGTAGGCGGTGTTCACATCGTGGTACTCCTGGTCGCTGTAGGAATAGGTGAGGCTCAGGTTCTCCACGTCCCACAGGTGCTCCCGGCCGCTGCTGCCCTGCCCGCGGTCCTTGCGCACGTTGGTGAAGTTGATGCTCCGCCTGCGCGTGTAGGTCTGGGTCTCCTTCAAGCGTTGCCTTCGCTGCTCGGCGGTGAGCGCCCGTGTGGCATCGTTGAACCGGATGTCGGGGTTGAGCGGATCGAACTGCGGATTGCTCACCTGCTCGGAATAGCCGATGAACATGGGGATGCGCACGTTGCTGCTCTCCGGCAGGAACTTGCCCATCTCGAAGTTGGCCGTCACGTCCACCCCGTACTTCGTTTCGCGCTGGCGCTCGCTCACGCGCTTGTCGATGCTGCCCCAGAACGGCGTGCTGTAGTTGCCGGCCACGCTCACGTTGCCCAGGTCGGCCAGCTGCGCGTTCACGCGGGCCACGGCCGCCCAGCCCCCGCTCTGGTCGAAGTCGGTGAGACGCAGTTCGTTCACCCACACCTCCAGGCAGCGCGGCAGCCCGTTGTCCGTGTTCCAGGGGTTCGCCTCCTCGCCGTCCTTCTTCGGGTTGCGGATGCCGATCATGATGGACCGCATCTGGCTCAGGTTCGGACTGCCCTTCACGAAGATGCGGCGGTCGCCCTCCATGCCCATGTAGCGCAGGTTGCGCGCATACCCGGCCTGGTCCCGCTTGATCTTCAGGTCGTTCAACTTGGCGAACTCGATCACCATGTTGTTCGCCTCGGGCCACACGTTGTAGGGGTCGCGGTTGAAGAAGGTGGAGGGCACCACGGGCACCTCGTACTCGTAGTAGTTCTGGTCCAGGTCGTTGCCCAGGCGGATGAACACGGTGGCATCACCGTACGCGATGGGCTGCGTGGGATCGGAGCTCTCGGCGTGGATGAACATCCGCATCTTCTTGTAGCTGCGGATGTCGAAGCTCACATTGCGGAAGGCCGCACGCGAATCGCCATCGCGCAGGTTGCACACCTTCATCTGCAGCGACTGCTCGTTGAGGTTCCGCAGGTTGGCGCTGGCCACGTCCACCTCGGTGTTGATGCCGGGGGGCAGCACGTAGTTGATCGGCGTGCGGTTGCCGTTCTCCTCGATGTTCACCGCAGCCACCTCGAAGAGCGTGGGGTCGGGGTCGCCGCCGGGCACTTCGCCGGGGGTCTCCAGGCTCTGCAGGTACTTGCGCCACTCGCCCCGCACGAACTCCAGACGGGCGAAGCGGAGGGTCACCTCCTGCTGCCAACCGTGCAGGTACATGCGCATGAAGCGGATGCTGCGGAAGTCCTGGATGCCGTTCACCGCCTGCTCCGGGTTGCGGATGGGCACCTTGAACTGGTACCAGTACACCTCCTTGTTGCCCTCGGGGGTGCTCACCGTGGCGCGCAGCCGGTCGGTGATGAAGTTGCGGCCCACCACCATGTCGTTGGGCAGCAGGCTCACCTTGTAGTGGAAGTAGCTCTCCGCCTCGGCCAGGTTCTGGTCCTGGTTGATGTCCTCCGAACTGGGGATGGTGGTCTGCTGGGTGGGGTAGGCTTCGGGGCTGTCCTCGTCGGTGATGGAGTTGCCTTCGGGCGCGTTGAACCGCTTGTAGCGCTGCAGGATGTTGAGCTGCTGCTGATCGTAGTCGCTGCCGCGGAAGAAGTGGTAGTCGTCGTTGCTGGGGTCGTTCTGCCAGCGCTGGCGGGCGCCGGGCGGCAGCGCGTTCAGGTAGTCCTCGAAGAAGAGCTGCTCGTTGCGCAGTTCCTGGTCGGTCTGCACGCTGGCCAGGCCGTCCAGGCCCACGTCCTGGTAGCGGTTGCTGTTCTCCTGCGAGAGCGCGAAGGCGTTCACCACGCTCTGGGTGGTGGGCACCACGCCCCAGGGGGTGGTCTCTGTGGGCGACGACTGGTCGTTGGGGTTGTTGGGCAGGCCGTTCTCGAAGAACTTGCGGCCATCGCGCTGGATGTCCTCGCTGATGTTGCCCAGGTCGATGTAGAGGTAACCGCCCGTGCTGTTCACCGAGTTCTCGTTGCTGGCCGGCTCCCCGTTGCTGTTGCTCGTGTTGAAGAAGGGGTCCATCAGCCAGAACTGGATGGTCTCGATGTTGCTGGTCTCGAAGTCGGTGGTGGTGATCCGGCGCGTGATGCCCGCCCAGTTCTCGGCGGGGTTGGGCAGGTTGCCGTTGTCGTCCAGTCCCGGGTTGTAGTTGTAGGGGCCGCGTTCGCTGGGATAGTATGTCAGGTCCAGCACGGGAATGTTGGCCGGGGTGCCAGCAGGCAGCTGGCGGTTGGGGAACACCTCCTGCTCCAGCACTTCCCGCATGCGGTGGTCGCTGCGCATCTCCGGGTCGTTGGCGATGTGCTGCGGGGTGAGGTTGTTGTTGCGGAAGAAGAGCGGATCGATGACGTACCACGCCAGTTGCGCGCGACGGAAACCAAGACCCAGGTCGTTGATCAGTCCACCTTCGGGGAAGAGGCTCGGGAGGCCCGTGGGCGTGGCCGCGTGGAACCACAGGCTCTGCGTGCGCAGGTCGATGGTGCTCACGCTGCCCTCGAAGTCATCGATGTAGCTGGTGCCAGCGTTGCCGATGGCCCGGCTGTGCCCGGGGATCAGGTAGGCCCCTTCCATGGAGGCGCTCACGTTGCTCTCCTGCTTGGTGGCGTAGAAGGGCAGCTTGTCCACCAGGTCGGTAAGCCATTGCGAGCGGGTCTGCCAGTTGCCGTCCAGTCCGATCACCGTGTTGGCGATCGGCTCCTCCCCCACGTTCACCTTCTGCGTGAGCGGCCGCTCGTAGAGGTTCATGATGGTGCCACCGAGCACCAGGTCCTTGCTCACGTTGTAATCGAAGCGCGCCCCGGCAATGGTCCGTTGCTGGATGCTGAAGAGCGAGTTGCTCTCCAGCGAGATGTTCACCGGGGTGCCGCTCTCCAGGATGCCCTGGTTCAGGATCCGCACCCGGCCCAGGTTGTAGTCCACGGTGTAGTCCTGGTTCTCCACCAGGCGCACACCGCCGGCGGTCACCGTCACACTGCCCTGCGGGATGTTCACGCTGTTGAGCGAGATCACATCACTGCTGGCGCTGCGGTAGCTGCCCTTCAGGCGGAAGCGGTTCAGCTCGGGCTGGTTCTGCGCCGCGATCTTGGTGCTGTCGTACAGCGCGGTGTACACGATGGTGCGCCGGATGGACGGGGGCTGTATGGGGTTGTTGGGGTCGGGACCGATCAGCCGCCCATCCAGGTAGCTGCCGAAGGGTTCCAGCACGGGGAAGAAGACGCGGCCGTTCTGGGAGTTGATCGTTCCGCCTGCGGTGGCCGCCCCGTCGATGAAGTCGAACCAGCCATCGGGGTTCGGCGCATTGTTCGGGTCCAACCGGTCCATCGCCAGGGTCTGCAGCAGCGGGATCTGGTCCACCGGTGAGCGCGGGATGTAGTTGATGTCCACACCGGTCACCGGGTTGTTGTAGATCAGGTCCAGGCGGAAGTTCTCGCGGTTCACCTGGAAGGCGCCCAGCGAGTACACGTTCTTCATCATCAGGTCCCACAGCGGGATGCGCGGGTTGGTGATGGAAGCGCGGAGCAGCTTCAGCATCAGGGCCTCGGGCGGAGCCACCCCATCGGTGGAGAACTCACCCACCTGGTAGGTCTGGCCGTTGAAGGTGTACTGGAAGGCCACCGCCAGCACCTCGTCGTTGTTCAGCGACTGGTTGAGGGAGATGAAACCGAGGCGGCCGTTGAGGGTGTACTCGTTGGGACCCAGCAGGCGGGCGCTCTCCACCTTCTCGAAGTGGCGGGCGGCCACCAGGCCCAGGGCCTGCAACGCGCCGGTGGCGTTCACGAAACCGCGGATGCCCGCGTTGCCGCTCACGGCACCGTAGAGGGAGTTGCCTTCGTTGCGGGCCTCCGCGCCGGGGTTGTCCACCAGGAAGCCCGAGTTCACCAGGTCGGCGCTGATGTGACCGGCGGCCACCTGCTGCGCACCGGCATCCTCACCCAGGTCGGTGAAGGCCACGATGTTGCGCGTCTGCTGGAAATCCTGCCGCATGTTGGTCACCCACACCTCCACGCGGGTGATCTGCACCCCGGAGTTCACCGTGGGCAGGGTGCGCAGCGCGTTCTCGTACTGGTCGCGGAAGAAGTAGCTGAGGAAGTAGTGCTTGTTGGCCTCGTACTCGTCCGCCTTGATGTCGAAGTTGGTGGTCTGCGCGCCACCCTGGGTCTGCACGCTTCGTCGCTGCCCCTTCTCCTGGCTGAAGATGGCCGTGGCGGTAAGTCGCCCGAACCGCAGCTCGGTCTTCAGGCCGAAGAGACTCTGGCTGCCCTGGATCAGCGTGCCGCGCAGGGGAAGGCTCACGTTGCCCGCCTCGATCTTCTGGATGATCTCGTCCTCGTAACCGGTGTAGTCGAGCTTCACCTGGTTCTCGAAGTCAAAGGTGGCCTGCGTGTTGTAGTTGGTGTTGATCTTCAGCTTCTCACCGATGTTGCCCACCAGGTTCAGCTGGATGCGCTGGTCGAAGTTGAAGGTGGTGATCTTCCGCTGGTCCACGGGGATCCGCGGGTTCTCGGTCTTGCTGATGTTCACCCCGAAGATGACCTCGGCCGAACCGCGGGGCTTGATGTCGATGGTGTTGCCGCCGAAGATCCGGTCGAACATCTCGCCACGCACCTTGATGGCCGGGATCAGCCGCTTCTGTGCGCTCTCGCTGTCCTGCTCCACGCGGTCCAGCCAGTAGTTCTCCATGGCCCGCGACATGTCGTAGTTCAGGTACTCCTCCAGCGACATGCTCATCGGCGGCCGGTAGTCGAAGGTGCCGCCCACCGTGCTCTGGATCACGTACTGGCCCGTGACCGGGTCATAGATCACCTGGTTCTCGATGTTCTCGGGGTCCTGCAGGTTGATGCTGCCGCCTGCAGGAGCGCCGGGGGCCACCGGGTCGGTGATGGGGTAGACCAGCTCGATCTGTGGGCTGTCCACCTGCATGTACTCCAGTCCGAAGGGCGCCGCGAAGCCTTCCACCACACCGAGCACCACCGCACCGAGCACCAGCAGCGCGCGCAGGGGCCATCCGGTGATCACCAGATGGAAATGGCCATGCGCACGTCGAAGCACCGTCACGAGGTCAGAGGTTCTTGAGGGTGAGCCGGATCAGTTCTTCGAGGCGCGGAGGTTGGTCCCCGTGCTCCTGCAACACGGACGCCAGGGCACGCTCGGCCTTCAGGCGGTCCAGTCCCAGGGAGACCAGTGCCGATAACGCCTCCGCCTTGAGTGTATTGCCCCCGGAGGCCGCAGGCAACGATGAGGGCAGCGCCATGCCGGCCAGCCGCGGGCCCAGCTCGGTGATGATGCGCTGGGCCAGTTTCGGACCGATGCCCTTGATGCCCTTCATCGCCGATTCGTTGCCGGTGAGGATCGCCGTGTGCACATCCTCCGCGCTGCGGTTGCCCAGGATGGCCATGCCCAGCGTGGCGCTCACCCCCTGCACCTCGATCAATTGGCGGAAGAGGCGCCGCTCATCGGCATGCAGGAAACCGAAGAGCCGATGCTCACTGGCCCCGGAGCGCACATCCACCGACACGCTGTAGTGCACCAGCAGCCGCGCACGGCCACTGGCCGGCAACCGTTCAATGGTGGGCTGCGGTACATGCACCAGGTAGCCGACACCGTGGCACTCCAGCACCACGTGGTCCATGCCACGCTCCAATAGCTCCCCGTTCAGGCTGTCGATCATCCTGTCCCTTCGAAATAAAACTGTTGTGCAAGAAGGGGGTAAAGTGGCCTTATGGGCGTCGGGGTTCTGGCGCGAAGGCCACGAAAATAAGGGAAGCCAGCAAACCCGGAAGCACTTCCCGTCAGTGCGGCGAACGGCTTAATTTGGGACCATGGTCCGGCAACGCCTGGTGGTCTTCAGCGGCGCGGGGGTGAGCGCCGAAAGCGGACTGCGCACCTTCCGCGACAGCGGCGGCCTCTGGGAGGAGTTCCCGCTGGAGGAAGTGGCCACGCCCGAGGCCTGGACCCGCGACCCGAAGCGCGTGCTGCACTTCTATGACCTGCGCCGCGCCCAGGTGCTGGCCGCCCAGCCCAACGCCGCGCACGAGGCCATCGCCCGCCTGGAGCAGCACTTCGACCTGCACATCATCACCCAGAACATCGACGACCTGCACGAACGCGCCGGAAGCACGCGCGTGCTGCACCTGCATGGCGAAGTGCGCAAGGCCCGCAGCACCGCCGACCCCACGCTGGTGGTCCCGGTGAACGGACCGTCCCTTCCCTGGGGGGCCACCT
>ENA-UOUJ01001333-UOUJ01001333.1-activated-sludge-metagenome-genome-assembly--contig:-NODE-1333-length-13207-cov-3.849985_pt1 | contig 13207 bp, 9 predicted proteins | sample MGYA00249839_ERZ747224 | MGnify/ENA primary metagenome ERZ747224 (study PRJEB28782, sample SAMN03220277) | activated sludge metagenome | biome: wastewater; feature: sewage sludge; material... | reverse complement strand
GGCATCGGTGGGCGTCACCGTTGCCGTGGCGAAGCTGTTCGGGATGTTGATCACCACCTGGTCCGCTGCAGGCGCGCAAGCGGTGTTGCCCGTGGTGGTGAGCGTGAGGGTCACTGAGCCGGCACTGATATCCGCTGCGGTGGGCGTATAGCTCACGTTGGGCCAGGTGCCACTGAAGGCGCCTGTTCCGCCGCTCCAGCTGCCGCCAGTGGCATTGGTCACACTACCGCCAAGGGCCACAGGGAAGCTGCCCACGCAACCGATCAGGTCGGGACCAGCATTGGCCTGGTTGGGCTGTGCGGCGGCCACGATGGCGATGGTGCCGGTCACCGGGGCGCAGTTGTTGGCATCGGTGATGCTCACCGTGTAGCTGCCTGCTCCGGCGGTGATCGAGGTGCCGGTCGCGCCGGTGTTCCAGGTGTAGGAGTAGGGGGCTGTGCCACCGGCCACGGTCACCGTGGCGGTGCCATTACCGAGTCCGGTGCAGCTCTCATCCGTGGCGGTCAGGCTGGCGATGCTCATCGGCGCGGCCGGACCGATCGTGGTGTTCAGTGTGATGCTACAGCCATAGCTGTCCGTCGCCGTCACCGTGTAGTTGCCGGCACCCAGACCGGTGGCCGTGGGGTTGGTCTGCACCGGTGTGGTGCTCCAGGCATAGGTGAAGCCGGGTTGTGCCGGTGCGAAGACCGCGCTGCCAGTGGTTGTTCCGTAACAGGTGGCATCGGTGGCCGTCACCGTGGCGTTGGCGAAACTGTTCGGGATGGTGATCACCACCTGGTCGCTGGCGGGCGGGCAGGTCGGATTGCCCGTGGTCGTCAGCGTCAAGGTCACACTGCCCGTAGTGATCTCCGCAGCGGTGGGGGTGTAGCCCACATTGGGCCAGTTGCCGCTGAAGGTGCCCGAGCCTCCGCTCCAACTGCCTCCAGTGGCGTTGGTCACGCTGCCGTTCAGCGTCACGGGGAAGCTGCCCACGCAGCCCACCAGGTCGGCCCCGGCATTGGCCACGTTCGGCAGACCCGTGGTCGTGATGGTGGCGGATAGTGGAGATGATACACAGCCGTTCACATCGGTGATGGTCACCGTGTAGGCACCAGCGCCCGCGGTGATGGACGAGGAGGTGGCCCCGGTGTTCCACTGATAGGTGAAGGGCGCGGTACCGGTGGTCACCACGGCGGTGGCGGTCCCATCGCCCGTGCCGGTGCAGTTCTCGTTCGTGGTGGTGACGTTGCCGTACAAACCGGGGATCACCGTCACGGAGTAGACATAGGTCTGGAAGGCCGGGATGGGGCAGGCGCCATCGTTCACGTTCACGATGAAGGGGAAGAACCCGCTGGTCCCCGCTTGTGCGGTCCAGCAAACGGTGGCCGTGATGGGGTTGCTGCCCGTGTAGGTGAAGGTGGATCCCGGCAGGTTCTGCTGGATGTTGCTGAAGGCCTCCAGCACGTTCGGCAGGTTCGGGTCCGAGATGACCATGTTGAAGCAGAAGCTGCCTGATTCGCAGACCTGGATGGATCGTGGTCCGGTCTGCACGGCCGATCCGGTCAGGCCTTGAATGACACCCGTGGCCGGGTTGGGTGGATCGTTCGTGCAGGGATAGGCCACGAACTGCATATCGCGCATGATGGTGCCCACGATCTGGCCGTTCACCCAGTGGTTCACCTGCACCACCACCACCCAATTGCCCTGGGTGTTCAACGTGAAGTTCACCTGACCCGTGGCCGGGTTCAGCGTAAGGCCGGGAATGGGCAGTGCACCCGTATTGGGCGCCACGTAGGCCAGCGGGTTCCCGTTCAGGCCCATGGCACTGATCAGCTGGTAGCTGAGCGAGTCGGCCTCGGGGTCAAAGGCACCGAAGCTGTAGGAGATCGGATAGCCCAGACATACGAAGGGAATGGCCGTGTTGGTGAACTGCGGCGAATCGTTGCAGGGAGCGGCGGCGTTGTTGATCGTGGCACGGATGTACGTGCGCTGGGCCCCCGGATTCTGCAGGTTGACGATCGCGTTGTTCCGGTAGATGTTCGTATAGGAGATCGTCCAGAAGTTGCAGGGCTGCAGGGTGATGGTGCCCGTATAGATGTATTGCTGGATGCCGGGTAGTGAGCCCCCGTTGCACGTGCTGTTGGGTAGTTCGATGTCGCACAACTGCGAGACCTCGGTGCCGCCCGGGGTGGTCACCACCAGCGTGGTGTTCCCGCAGGGGCTGTTCACCTGCAGCGTGTACGAGGGGTCCACGTTGATCCCCGCACAGTCGCGGTAGATCACCATGGTGATGCGGTACTGGTTGTTGCCCAGGCAATCCCAGTAGATCTCCCCACCGCTCATGTGGGTGGCCGAGGTCACCAGGCTCCAGAGGAGTGCGAGAGGAAGAAGAAGGGATCGTAGGGACATGCGCGAGCGATCTCACTATCGCTTATGCGCTCCTACGGGCAGGTGGTGGTCAGGGTTTCAGCGACCGGTCAGCGGAGCAGCGTGAGGTCGCCCATGCGCATCACCTCTTTGCCATCCACGAAGCGCACGTTCACCTGGTAGACATAGACATCCTGCGGGCTCAACTGGCCCCGATAGTAACCGTCCCATCCGAGGTCGAGCGAATCGCTTTCGAAGATCAGCTCACCCCATCGGTTGAAGATCCGCATGCGGAAAGTGTCCACGAACCGCACGAACGGATAGAAGATGTCGTTGCTGAGGTCGCCCGGGAGATAGCTGCCACCGGAGCCGCCGTTGGGGTCGGGCGTGAAGACGTTGGGGATGGTGATGCTGTGGTCCGGTGTGATCGTCACCAGGTTCACCACGCTGCTGCTGCAACCGTGTACATCGGTCACCACCAGTTCCACCGGGAACGTGCCGATCTGGGTGAACACATGGACAGGGTCGGCAATGGTGTCGCCGCCGCCATCACCAAAGGTCCAATCCCACCAGACCGGTGAGCCTGCGCTCTGGTCGGTGAACGCAATGCTGGGGTTGTTGATGTCCGTCTGCCAGGGTGAGGCCTGGAAGGCTGCCTGTGGTCCGCCATGGGCGATCACCGCGCCCGCTCCACTGGCCGTGGCACTGCAGCCTGCCGCAGTGGTCACCGTCAGACCAACGGTGTAGGTCCCGGTCGGATAGGTCACCATGGGCGCTGCCTGTGTGGAGTAGAGGCCATTACCAAGGGACCACATGTAAGTGACGTTCTGTGTGGTGAGGCCTTGAGGGAACTGCACCGTCAGCGGTGCACAGCCCTCGGCCAGGACATCCGGAAGCGCGATGTTCGGAGGCGTGTCCAGCACAAGGTCGATCGTGTCCGATCGCATCGCCCCACAGGCATCCTGCAGGATCACCGGAACAGCCATCGTCTGGGTCACGGGTACGGTGAAGGGACCGTTGCCGGTCAGGGCCAGCGTTGGCCAGAACAGGGTGAACGCGCCGGGATATCCGCTCACGCTGGCGCTCACGTTCACGGAACCACCAGGGCACACGATCGCATCGGGCGAAAGGGTGAACTGGGCTTGGTCCAGATCGAGCACGGTGACCGGGAAGTTCAGCACCGGGCCCTGGCAGCCATAAGCATCGGTCACCGTGACGGTCACCATCTGGTCATCGCTGAAGCTTGCGGTCAACGGACTTCCGCTGCCAAGGGCGCCCCATGAGATGGTGTAGGGCGCTTGGCCGCCATTGGGTGAAGCGCTCAATACTTGCGGTGCGTTCACGCACACGGTATCGGGCACCCAGGCTTGCAGGGACAAGGCGGCCGGCGAGGTGATGAGGGCCTGCACCTGGGTGGTGCACCCCTGTGCATCGGTGATCGAGGCTGTGTGCGTGCCTGCGGGAAGCTGTGTCGCCACGGGGCCCACTTGGCCGGTGGGGCTCCACGTGATGAGGTAGGGGAAGGTCCCTCCGCTCACGGTCACATTGGCGGTGCCATTGTTCCCGCCTGCGCAGGTCACCGGTGTGGTGCTCCCCACGGTGGCGGTCAAGGGCTGTGGTTCCGTAACGACTGCGGCAAGCTGAACGGAGCACCCCAGTTGATCGGTGACCGTGAGGCCATAGGAACCTGCTGCCAGTCCGGTGGCCACGGGCCCGTTCGCGGACAGCGGTGCGTTCCAACTGTAGGTGACCCCAGGCATCGCCGGGCTGAAGGTGGCGGTGCCATTGCTACCTCCGGCACACGACACGGGCGTTGGGCTCAACGTGGCGTTCACGAAGGCATTGGACAGTTGAACGGTGACCTGGTCCGTGGCTGCGGCACAGGCCGTGTTGCCCGTGCTGGTGAGCTGAAGCGTCACGCTACCGGCGGTGATCTCCGCTGCCGATGGCATGTACTGCACCGATAGTCCGGTGCCGAGCCAGGTGCCTGTTCCTCCGGACCATTGGCCACCCGTGGCGTTCGTCACCGAACCTTGCAGGGTCAGCGGCAGTTCGTCCAGGCATCCGATCTGGTCCGGGCCGGCGTTCGCACTGTTCGGCTGAGCAGCCGCGGTGATGATGGCCGTGGCTTGCAGCGGCGCACATCCATTGGCATCGGTGATCTGTACCGTGTAGGTGCCGGCTCCGGCGGTGATCGTGGGAGAGGTGGCCCCGGTGCTCCAGGCATAGGAGTAGGGTGGTGTGCCCCCTGTTGCCGTCACCGTCGCCGATCCATTGCCCAGGCCCGCACAACTTTCCGGTGCGGTCGTCACGTTGACGAGGCTCAGCGCTGCGGGGGCGGCCACCTGCACGGGAAGCGTCACGCTACAGCCCAATGCGGTGGTGATGGTCACCGTGTAGTTCCCAGCTGCCAGACCGGTCGCCGTGGCAGTGGTCTGTGCGGCGGGGTCGTTCCATAGGTAGCTCAGCCCGGGGTTGTCAGGCGTGGCGGTCGCTATGCCGTTCGATCCTCCGAAGCAGGTGACGTCCGTGGCACTGACAGAAGCATTGACCACGCCTGGGTCGAAATGGATGCGCACGGTGTCCAGGTCCCCGGGACAGGTCCCGTTCCCGGTGGTGGCCAGTACCAGGTCCACGAAGCCGTTGGCCACTTCTGCTGCCGTGGCCGTGTAGGTCGCGTTCAGGGCCTGGTTGGATGGTTGGAAGGTGCCGGCCCCGGTGAGCCATTGGCCACCCATAGCCCCTTGGACCGCTCCGTTCAGGTTCACAGTTGCGGCATCCGTGCAGACCACGATGTCCGTTCCCGCCAAGGCCTGGATGGGCTGGGAGAACGAGGTCACCACCACCGTGGTGCTCGTGGGCGGGCATTGCGAGGTATCGCTCACCAGCACCGTGTAGGTGCCCGGGCCTACGAAGATCGAAGCCGAGGTGGCCCCGGTGCTCCATTGGTACGAGTATGGTGGTGTTCCGCCGGAGCCGTTCACGGTGATGGTGGTGCCGGCGGCACCGAAGCAAACGGTCGGCTGTTGCGGCAGGATCTGTGCGCCCAGCGTGGGGTTGAAGTGTACCCGCACCGTGTCGCAATAGGAGTTCTGGCTGCAGGGACTGATGGCTAGACCGCACACTTGATAGTCCACAAAGGCCGGGAAGCCAGGTTGGGCCGTCACGGTCGTGTTCGGGCAGGTGGGACAGGCCAGGTATCCGTTGTAAGTTCCCGTAGGGCCGGGTCCGATGGAGGTCCACTGCACGGTGCCGGGGGCGAACCCGCTCGTGGTGAGGGTGCCCGAACAGCCATCGTTCAACGCGATGTCAGGTCCTGCAGTGGGTGCGGGAATGGAGGTGATGCAGTACCGGTTGGTGTTGTTGCCGGGCTTGCAGAAGGTGAGCACAAAGGGCCCTGGCCCGTTCAGACAGATGGGTTGCCCCACTTGTATCGGCGGACCGCAATCGATCTGGTAGAAGAGCGCACCCGGGGGCACGGCCCCCTCGCAGATCTGGAAGTTGATGCCCTGGGCGTCCGGGTGCAACGTCAGCGTAAGCTGCAGGCATTGTTCCGGGGCGGATGCCGAGCAGCACTGACCATTGCGCTGGATGCTCGGGCTCATCCACGTGGCCGTAGGCGAGCTGCTCAGGTCCACGGTGAAGCTGGGCACTGAGGGGTCGCATTGGGCCAAGCTCATCGTGCCCCAGCTCATGCAGACCAGCGCGGCCAAGGTCCGGGATATGGAACGTAGATTGATGGGCACGGTCATGCTTCGTGCCTGTATACGGTGTTCCCGGCAGAAGGTGACAGTAGGGGGTACATCACCCGTTGAGCCCTTCGACCGACCAACACTAAAGAAAGACCTGTCCCGGACGGGGTCCGATGAATATGCGGCGGTGCAATAGCTCGAATGCAGGCTGTTCCCGGTAGGCTTCGGAGCGGACGTCGCGGTAGACGCCCGGTCACGCTCCAGGTGTCACTTGGGAAGACCGGATGCATCCGCCGGGCAGCCTGCCTACCTTCGCGGTCCTTTCGCAGATAAGCTATGTTCGAGAACCTCAGTGACAAGTTAGAACGCGCGTTCAAGGTCCTCAAGGGTCAGGGCCAGATCACGGAGATCAACGTGGCGGAGACCATGAAGGAGATCCGCCGCGCCCTGCTGGACGCCGACGTGAACTTCAAGACCGCCAAGGACTTCACCGACAAGCTGAAGGCCAAGGCCCTGGGCCAGAACGTGTTGACGGCCGTGAGTCCCGGCCAACTGCTCACCAAGCTGGCCCAGGACGAGCTGGCCGAGCTGATGGGCGGGCGCAGTGCGGCCATCAACCTCAGTGGCAACCCCACCGTGATCCTGATGAGCGGTCTGCAGGGTTCGGGTAAGACCACCTTCAGTGGTAAGCTGGCCAGCTACCTCCGCAAAAAGGGCCGGAAGCCCCTGCTGGTGGCCTGCGACGTGTACCGCCCCGCGGCCATCGACCAGCTGGAGACCCTGGGCAAGCAGCTCGACGTGGTGGTGTTCAGCGACCGCGACAGCAAGGATCCCGTGTCCATCGCCCAGAAGGGTGTCGAGTACGCCAAGACCCACGGCTTCACCGTGGTGATCGTGGATACCGCCGGCCGCCTGGCTGTGGACGAGGCGATGATGGACGAGATCACCCGCGTGAAGAAGGCCATCGCCCCCCACGAGACCCTCTTCGTGGTGGACAGCATGACCGGCCAGGACGCGGTGAACACGGCCAAGGCCTTCAACGACCGCCTGGACATCGACGGCGTGGTGCTGACCAAGCTGGATGGCGACACCCGCGGCGGTGCGGCCCTCTCCATCCGCAGCGTGGTGGACAAGCCCATCAAGTTCATCGGCACGGGCGAGAAGATGGAGGCCATCGACGAGTTCCACCCCGAACGGATGGCCGGCCGTATCCTGGGCATGGGCGACGTGGTGAGCCTGGTGGAGCGTGCGCAGGAGCAGTTCGACGAGAAGCAGGCGCGCGAGCTCCAGAAGAAGATCGCCAAGGACCAGTTCGGCTTCGATGATTTCCTGGAGCAGATCCAGCAGATCAAGAAGATGGGGAACATGAAGGACCTCATGAGCATGATCCCCGGCGTGGGCAAGGCCCTGAAGAACCTGGACATCCCGGACGATGCCTTCAAGCACATCGAGGCCATCATCCGCAGCATGACCCCCGAGGAGCGGCAGAACCCCGCCCTGATCAACGGCAGCCGCCGGCAGCGCATCGCCAACGGCAGCGGCACCAACGTGCCCGAGGTGAACAAGCTGCTGAAGCAGTTCGAGGACACCCGCAAGATGATGAAGATGATGGGGGACAAGACCAAGATGCAGAACATGATGCGCCAGATGCAGGCGATGCAGGGGATGAGGAGATAGTCCCGCAGGCGCCCCGCCTGTGGTGACGAAGCGTCGAAAGCAGGTAAAGGAAACGCTGATGAGATATCTGGTAGTATTCCTATGGATGTTGCTCGGCGGCCTAACTGCGAACAGCCAGTCCATTGAGGCAAAGCTTCTGTCTCGATCTGAGTTGGATAGTGCGGATGTGGTCGAATTGGCGGTCTTTGATGCGATCAATATTGGCCTCGATCAGAGTTGGGCCATTGCGGACACCACAGTTGCCGTATCTGACTCAGTTCTCTATTGCATTCTTCGTTTCGGTGATACAATTGGTGTGAACGCGTTCTTTTTCCTCATGAGCTATGATAGTGTCCGGGATACCCCTATTGACCTTGTTTACTTACACGACTCACCGGATATCGAGCAGTCGACGAAGCGTTACGCCTGGGTCGAGCATGTCATTTGGGGGACCGGGGAGATAGGGACAATTGAGTACGACTTCCGTGTTTCGCGGCCTGGAACACTTCATGAGCGAACCACCATGCAGGCAACTGGCCGGCGTTTCTGGAGAGTTGGGCTCGATGGACGGATAACCGGTGGTGATCTGATCCCGGAGGAGTGATCCGGGTGTTCTTATACGTATTGATGATCTATCTTTGTCGTACAAATATCCTTCCCCATGGACGCCAAGCTCACCCTCAGCTTCGATGCCGCTGTGGCCGAAAAGGCCAAGGCCTTCGCCGAGGCGAACAACATCAGCCTGTCGCGCTTGGTGGAGTTCATGCTCAGCAAGGTGACCGACAGCCGCTACCGCAGCATCGACGAGCTTCCCGTCAGCGACTGGATCAACCAAGTGGCCGAAGGGGAGGTGACCTACGTGCGCAAGAACGCCGCCGAGCGGAACGTGAAGAAGGATTACCTGGCGAGCCGGAGAAAGAGCAAATGAGAAGAGGCTCACGCGGAGGCACGGAGGAGTTCCATTATTTCTGAAACGTATGAGGTCCATGATCCGATCGAATGACCGAGCTTATCCTTGGTCTTTCGAGCCCAGCGTTCTCCGCGCCTCCGCGTGAGACCACATTCCTCCAGCCCTCCTCATGCCCCCCACCCGCATCTTCCTCGACGCCAACGTGCTGGTGACCGTGCTCTGCAACGAGTACCCCCGGTTCACGGCCTGTGCCCGGGTGCTGAGCCTGGCGGATGACCCACGCTTTGAGGTGTACACGTCGCCGCTGTGCCTGGCCATCGGGGCCTATTTCGCTGAGAAGAAAAGTGGGCGTAAGAAGGCCCGCGAGAAGGTCGCCCTGCTGGCCACCAAGCTCCGCATCACCTCCATGGATGCGAAAGCCGTGCAGCAGGCTGTGGCCAACCCCAAGGTGGGCGACCTGGAGGATGGCATGCAGTACTATTCCGCCGTGGCGGCGAAGTGCGTCCACATCATCACCTACGACCGCAGGGACTTCCACTTTGCGGAATTGCCGGTGCTGGAGCCGGAGAACTTCCTGGTGCAGCAGGTGGCAAGCCTGCGGCGGTCGGCGGGGCGTTGACCGGGGCGTTCGTTTGTTCCCGGGCATTTCGTAGCCTTGTGGCATGTCGGACGTGGCCACCTACAGACTGTTGGACGGCAAGCAGTGCAGCGAGGCCGTGCGTGCTGAGATCGCCTCGAAAGCGGCCGCGGTGACCGCCCAGCGTGGCCGGGCTCCGCACTTGGCCGCTGTGCTTGTGGGCAACGATGGCGCCAGCCGCACCTATGTGGAGAGCAAGGTGAAGGCCTGCACAAGCGTCGGTTTCCGCAGCAGCCTGATCGAACTACCAGCGAGCACCACCGAGGCGGAGCTTCTGGACCTGATCGCGAAGCTGAACGGTGATCGTGACCTTGATGGCTTCATTGTGCAGCTGCCGCTGCCCAAGCACATCAACGAGGAGAAGGTGACCCTGGCCATCGATCCAACCAAGGACGTGGACGGTTTCCATCCCGAGAGCCTGGGCCGGATGGTCCTGGGGTTGCCGGGGTTCCTGCCCGCCACACCGGCCGGTATCGTGGAGCTCCTGCGCCACTACGGCGTGCCCACCGCTGGCAAGCATTGCGTGGTGGTGGGGCGGAGCAACATCGTGGGCACGCCCATGAGCATCCTCATGAGCCGCAACACGGAGCCCGGTAATTGCACCGTCACGCTCACCCACAGCCGCACCAAGGACCTGGCTTCCATCACCCGTCAGGCCGACATCCTCATCGTGGCCATCGGCAAGCCCGAGTTCATCACGGCCGACATGGTGAAGGAGGGTGCCGTGGTGGTGGACGTGGGCATCCACCGCATCACGGACCCCACGAAGAAGAGGGGTTTCAGGCTCGTCGGTGATGTAAAAGCCCAGGAGGTCGCCCCGAAGAGCAGCTGGTTCAGCCCCGTGCCGGGTGGCGTGGGGCCCATGACCATCACCAGCCTGCTGCTGAACACGCTGAAGGCGGCGCAGCGTTGAAAAGTGCCTTCAAGTTCCGCTTGACCTGCCCCTAAGTACTGGGGTACCTTTGCGGCATGAAGAAGTTCCTGTTCCTCCCGTTCGCAGGCGCCATGCTCCTGGCTTCCAATGGCCTTGCCCAGTGCTCGGTGGACATCGCGGCGGATACCGTGACCGTCTACTTCGGCTATGACCCCATGGCCTGCACGGACCTGGAGGCGGTGGGAGCGGGCGAGGGCGATCTGGCCTATGCCTGGAGCAACGGAGCCACCGTGGCGACCATCACGGCCTGTGATACGGCCTCGACCTGGTACCAGGTGACCGTGACCGACACTACGGGCTGCATGGCCATGGACTCCGTGTTCGTGAACGTGGTGGATGTACGCTGCGGCAATAACAACAACAAGGTGCTGGTGTGCCACATCCCACCGGGCAACCCGGCGAACGCGCATACCATTTGCATCAGTGAGAACGGGGTGCCTGCGCACTTGGCCCATGGCTGCGTGCTCGGGGCATGCGCACCTCCTGCGGGTCCGGACAGCCTGGGCACGGAGGGCGAACTGCAGATCCGTGTTTCTCCGAACCCCATGAGCGAGCGGGCCACTGCCGTGGTGCGCAGCACCGTGTCACAGCGCGTCACCCTCAGCGGGGTGGATGCGGCCGGCCGGGTGGTCCATGTCCTGTACGAGGGACAGCTTGACGCCGGCGAGGAGCGTGCCATCTACCTGGCTTCGGATGAACTGCCCGAGGGAGCCCGCATGGTCTGGCTGCGCCTGCAGGGCGCTTCCGGGACCACCGTGAGGCAGGCCTTGGTGATCGGGGAGTGAGCCATCGCTGACGGTGGTGTTCTGGCACGGTGTCCGCCCATTCTAGGCGGTTCTTTTGCATGTTCCTTCATGCACGATAGGCCTGTGGCTGTTCAAGGCCGTCCGGTGCTTGTTACCTTCACTTCATGAGCGTCAAGGTGATCTGCGGGGCGATGGTGGTGCTGGTCTGGTCCTGCACACCGGCGCCCACCCCGTTCGATGAGGCCGCAGCGATCGAGCGCGGGCGCGGCATCGCTGGGGCCACCTTCCAGCAGCTTTCCGCTCGTCTTCAAACGGCCATGGCCAGCGAGGGGCCTTCGGGTGCATTGCAGTACTGCTCGGTGGCCGCGCTGCCCTTGGTCGATTCACTTTCCGCTGCACAGGGCGTCCGCATCAAGCGCACCAGCGACCGTATCCGCGCGCCGCATGATGCCCCTGATGCCGATGAGCAGCGCCGCCTGAACGAAGTGCTCACCTTGCTGGCCAAGGGCACCGCCCCTCAGGACATCCCGCCGCAGGCCGTGGTGCTGGTCGACAGCGTGGCTTATTACCAGCCTATCCTCATCGCCATGCCCACCTGTCTGAAGTGCCACGGCGCGGCTGGCAGCGATGTGGACAGCCTGACGATGGCCGCGATCCGCAAGGGGTACCCGCAGGATGCGGCGATGGGGTATCGGGTGGGCGACTTCCGCGGGCTGTGGAGCATCCGGTGGAAGCGGTGAGCGAGGTTGGACCTGACCGGCCTTTTAGTCAAGCACTCAGATGTCGGGGCCTGTTGTCAGCTTCCTTTTTAACTTTATTTCATGTACATCACTTGCTCTGGTCGCCAATGGCTTCTCAATGGGGTCATGATGATACTGGTCAATCTTGCGGTTGTAGGCTGTGCAAAAGATGATGCCGAACCTCGGACCATTTATGTGTTCGTGGACTCGGTGGCGGTCCCTGCCAATGCGGTAGCTGATGTTGATGGTAATATTTATGAGACCACGGTTATCGGTGGTCGTCGCTGGATGGCTGAGAATCTTCGTTCAGTGCACTATGCCAACGGGGATCCCATTCCGTATACACCGGGTACGACCGAATGGTCGCAGCTTACGGTCGGATCGTGGTCGAACTATAACGTTGATGCTTCCTATGATGCAGTTCTTGGTAAATTGTACAATTGGTATGCAGTGCAGGATTCCCGAAACGTATGTCCAAGTGGCTGGCATGTACCTACGGATGGAGATTGGATGGCACTTGAAGAATCTTTGGGATTGAGCAATGTCGAGTTGGAAGCGAACGGAGCAAGGGGAACCACCGTGAATGCCGGAGGCAACCTGAAGGCACTTGCTCTTTGGAACGCCCCGAACACAGGGGCGACGGACAGTACGGGGTTCACGGCCTATCCCGGAGGTATACGAACCATGTATGGTGGATTCACCAACGTCGGTTCAAGAGGGCATTGGTGGAGTGCAACACCCTTCGACACGGTCTATTCTTGGTGTAGGGAGTTAAACACTTCGTCAAGAGGGATATATCGTGTAAAAACGAATCGACTTATCGGGGCATCAGTGCGTTGTGTAATGGACTGAAGAACCGGAACGGCGTAGGTGACATCCAGTGTCAGGTCTACACCCTTCCCTCCTTGATCTCCTCCACCACCGCGGGATCTAAGAGAGTAGAGGTATCCCCCAAACTCCCCAGCTCGTTCTCCGCCACTTTCCGCAGGATGCGCCGCATGATCTTGCCGCTGCGCGTCTTGGGCAGGCCGCTTACGAACTGGATCTTGTCCGGCTTGGCGATGCGGCCGATGCTGGCCACCACGGCCTCGATCACCTCGCCGCGCATGTTCTCCACGGCGATGGCATCGTCGGCGGGGATGGGCTTTTCGCAGACCACGTAGGCGTAGATTCCCTGGCCCTTGATGTCGTGCGGGTAACCCACCACGGCGCTCTCCACCACACCCTTGGCCTGGTTGATGGCGTTCTCGATCTCGGCCGTGCCGAAGCGATGGCCGCTCACGTTGATCACATCATCCACGCGACCGATGATGCGGTAGCGGCCTTCGGCATCGCGCTTGGCGCCATCGCCGGTGAAGTAGTAGCCCTTGTAGCTGCTTAAGTAGGTCTGGCGGCAGCGCTCGTGATCGCCCCAGGTGGTGCGCAGGATGCTGGGCCACGGGAACTTCATGCAGAGCAGGCCTTCCACCTCGTTCTCGGTGATCTCCTTGCCCTCGGGCGTGAGCAGCACGGGTTGCACGCCGGGCAGGGGCCACGCGGCGTGCGC
>ENA-UOUJ01001332-UOUJ01001332.1-activated-sludge-metagenome-genome-assembly--contig:-NODE-1332-length-13220-cov-6.143790_pt1 | contig 13220 bp, 13 predicted proteins | sample MGYA00249839_ERZ747224 | MGnify/ENA primary metagenome ERZ747224 (study PRJEB28782, sample SAMN03220277) | activated sludge metagenome | biome: wastewater; feature: sewage sludge; material... | reverse complement strand
ATGAGTTTGCCCCTAACCTGAGTTTCTTCTTCAGCAATGGGATGGATCCGGAGTATAGTGTCATTGGCCGCGTGGCCCGTCGCATCTGGGCTAAGGCCATGAAATACAAATACAAAGGCAACAGCCGTAGCCAAAAATTAAAGTATCATATTCAAACCAGTGGAAGAAGTTTGCATGCACAGGAAATTGATTTCAATGATATACGTACCACACTTCAGGCCTTGTATGCATTGTACGATAACTGCAATTCACTGCACACCAATGCATATGATGAAGCCATCACCACCCCAACTGAAGAGAGCGTAAGAAGAGCCATGGCCATACAGCTCATCATTAACCGCGAGCTGGGTACAGCAAAAAATGAAAACCCGAATCAGGGGTCTTTCCTGATTGAAGAATTAACGGATTTGGTAGAAGAAGCCGTGATGGCAGAATTTGACCGTATTACAGAACGCGGTGGTGTACTGGGCGCTATGGAACGGATGTATCAACGCAATAAAATACAGGAAGAAAGTTTGTATTATGAAACGCTGAAACATAAAGGAGAATATCCGATTGTGGGTGTGAATACCTTCTTAAGTAAAGATGGATCACCAACCATTCTGCCTACAGAAGTCATTCGTGCCACACAAGAAGAAAAGGAACAACAGATACAGGCCATTGAATCGTTTAAAAAAAGACATAAAGGTCATGCTGCTGCCATGCTGAAAAAGCTGGAAGAAACGGCGTTGAACAACGGTAATATTTTTGAGCAACTGATGGAAACCGTGCAATATTGTACCCTGGGCGAAATAACCAACACCTTGTACAGGGTAGGCGGTCAGTACAGACGAAATATGTAAGCGTATGCAACAGGCGTGGTGTGTAGGGTTGATTGTTTTTGCGCTGGCCTCATGTGCCACCGGAAAATATAATGCTCACAATAAGGCATATACGAAGAAAGTAAAATCTGCCGCCCGGAACATGACGGTACGTCCTGAGAGGTTTAACCTACCTGATTCAATTCCTCAACCCTCCGGAACAGCAGGTTCATCCCATTTCAATTTGCGCAAACCGAATCTGGTGGTGTTGCACCATACAGCACAAAATAGTTGCCATACCACCGTGGAAACATTTTTAAACCCTGAAAAACAGGTGAGTGCCCACTATGTCATTTGCAGGGATGGGTTGGTGTATCAGATGTTGAATGATTATTTAAGAGGATGGCATGCCGGCACCGGTTCATGGGGTTCCATCACTGATGTAAATTCAGTGTCCATTGGTATTGAACTAGACAATAATGGATCGGAACCCTTTCCCGATGTTCAGATACAATCACTCAAGAAACTATCCCTGTTATTGAAGAGCAGGTATAATATCCCAACTCAGAATTTTATTGCACACAGTGATCTGGCCCCCGGCAGAAAAGTAGATCCCAGTTCATTTTTCCCATGGAGCGCTTTGGCCCGTGAAGGAATTGGGATTTGGTACGACACTACCGGCGTACAGGTTCCGGCTGATTTTAATGAACATGTTGCACTGAAGGTTATCGGATATCCGGTAAAGGATGTAGCAGCGGCCAGACAATCTTTTCGTTTGCGCTTTCTCGGTAGTGAACAAACAGGAGTGTTACAAACAGAGGAGCAACGCGTGTTGTATGCCCTAATGCAGGAAGTGCTCAAAATGTAAAGTCATCTGCTATTTACCGCGTAGTGCCTTTATTTCCCTTGCTTCTGTTTTGGTAATGAGCCATGTAAATGCTGCAAGCAACAGAAGTCCTGCTATAATAGAAACGGCAAAGTTATTGGGTATAAAATACGTAATCAACAGATGGAGCAGGTACAATAAAATCGAAACCACCAGATACGCAATCAGTTTGCGGAGTGCATACGGTACGGGATAATGTTTTTGCCCCAGTACATAACTACAAACCATCATAAACAGGTAACAGGTAAATGTGGCAATAGCAGCACCGGCATAATGCCATACGGGAATCAAAACAATGTTCAGTACTATGGTGATGATGGCACCGGCAATAGTAATCCATGCACCATAGCTGTTTTTATTAGTGAGCTTATACCAGATACTCAGGTTGTAATACATTCCCAGAAAAATATTCCCCATAGCCAGTAACGGCACAATGCTGATTCCTTCAGCCCAGGCAGGGTTGGCTAAATGGATAAATATCCACCGGAATACATCCAGGAACAGTGCGGTGCCTAAGAACATGAAACAGGCGGCAATGACAAAAAACTTCATCACTCTTGCGTAGGTGCGTTGGGCATCTTCATCCTTGCTTTTACTGAAAAAGAAAGGCTCAGCAGCCATCCTGAATGCCTGAATCATAATGGTAACAAGAAGGGCTATGCGAAAAATATTGGCAAAAACACCCAGTTCATGATTGGCCTGTTCTGCCGGTAGGTCAACTACATGCCGGTAAATTAACCGGCTCATGATATCATTCACCATCCCGCCTAATCCTACAATAATCAACGGGTAACTGTAATGCATAACCGATTTCCATAAAGGCATCGACCATCTGAAACGAAATCCGCGCCACTCACGCGATAACAGCAATAATGTGAACAGGCTACCGGTGAGGTTGCCGAGCAGGTAATAACCCAATCCGATATCTTTATTATACACAAGGGAAATCAGGCTATCAGGGTTTTTCTGGATGATTCCCGGAGCGATGCCGATAAAGAAAATAACAATCAGCACGTTGGTTACAATGCCGGCCACCCGTGCAAAAGCGTAACGTTTCGGGCGGTTTTCCTGTCGGAGTTTAGCAAAGGGAAGCGTTGCCAGGGTATCGGTAGCCACAATGGCAATCATCCATTGTACGAATTCAGGGTGCGCCTCCAACCCGGCCCAGGACACAATTTGCCCCTGGAGCATCCAGAGCAATGCGCTGAATAGAATGGTACTGCCCAATAGGGAGAGCGAAAGTGTGTGAAACAGTTTTGTTTTATCGGTTGTTTGTGAAAACCTGAAATAGGCGGTTTCCATTCCATAAGAGAACAATACATTCAGAAAGGGAATGATGGTATACACTTGCACGAGATCGGCTGTATCGGCAGGTTGTACAATAAAGAAAGGAAGGGCCATGTTCATTAAATAGCCCAGAAAGCGGCTGGCAATGGAAGGTACACCATACCACAATGTTTGACCCGCGAGTTTCTTGATACTACTCAATGAATACGTTTCGCCAAATGTAATAAATATTTAAGGGTCGTAAAAACCCTATAGGGGCATAGGCAATACCTGTAATTATTTTGCGTTTATAATTTTTGCTGACTGATTACTAACCCAAAGTATCCTGTGATGAATTATTTCAAATTCGCATTTCGTTTTTCCATTACCGGTATAATCCTTTTATTGATGATGGTGTTTCTTCCGGAAGGTTCTGTCTTGATGATGGATTCGGACGGTAGTGTACATGCGGGTGTATTGTTTCCGCTGTTACCCATCAGTTGGAGTTTGTCGGTACTAGCTTTGGCAATGAATTTCCTTTATGTAGAAACCCTCTACATAGAAAACTATTTTAAAGTAACAAGGGTTCGGAAAATGTTACCCACCTTGTTAAGCCTTCCATCTATTGGTTCTTTCATCTGGTTCTGTTACGCATTGGCTTAATAAGTTGGCATGCCATAGGCCGGATCTTTGAGAAAGGTGCTGTCGGTTAAAGTAAACAGAAAATACATTAATTCATATTTCTGGCGTTGCGTGATGGCTATGCCATTTTTCAATACAGGATCCAGGGTATATTGATCTTTCTGAATACCTCCCGAATAATGATCAATAACCTGTGGTATAGAGAAAATACTTCCGTCGTGCATATATGGATACGAAACCTGAATGTTTCTGAGTGTAGGGACTTTAAATTTCAGAGAATCTTCTTTTTTACCGGTTATCGCCATGCGTCCTACATCATTGAAACGATTGAGCGGAAGCCCGTTGTTTCTGTATGTTAAATCGGTGAACAAAGGTTCTTTATGGCAGGTGGCACAATGTGCCTTAAAAATTTCATATCCCTTTTGTTCAACATTACTGAATACCGCTTCACCACGTTTTACTTTATCGTACTTACTGTTTGCACTCACCAAGCTGCCGGTGTACTGTGCCAGTGCTTTTAATAATCGCTGGCTGTTGATGGTTTCGTTTCCAAAAGCTGCTTTAAACAAGGGTGGATAGGATGAATCTGCGTTTAGTTTTGCAATAACATTTTCGAGTGTTTCTCCCATTTCGTTATGTGCAGTGATGGGCGATACAGCCTGCACTTCAATGTGGTTTACGCCGCCATCCCAATGAAATGCGCTATGCCAGGCCATGTTGGCAAGGGTAGGGGCGTTGCGAGTGGTAAAGGTGTTGTTCACGCCATGGCTTACATCATGATCAAAGGTGGAAAATCCGGCAAACTGCTGATGGCAACTGGCACAACTTACGTATCCGTCTTTACTGAGGTTGCCGTCGTGGAATAATTTCCTACCTAATTGAAAGCCCTCTTCGGTTAATGGATTTTTGGAAAACAAATTTTTATTGGGAGCCGGCCAGCCTTCCGGAACCTTTAATGTACGGGGGGTAGGTTTCATCAATCCTGCTCCACACAACACCACTAAAAACAGTGCGCCCGTATATGCTATGCGCGCATTAATTTTCATGAACCTTGATGTCTTCTATTTCAAATAAGTATGGAAAATTGGATGCAATTTTTCGAGCAAGTGCATCGGGCACGGTGCACACCGGCTCCCGGGCAATCAGAATGGTTTCTTTGCTTTTCCAGTACCGGTCGAGGTTTAAATGTAGGGTAATTTCAGTGGTTTTACCTGCTGTAATTTCAAGAGGCCTATCGTTAGGAAGTTCAAATGACAGCAGTGTAGATACATTTTGCCCGAACCTGAAACCACCAATATGATGTTCGATGCGGTTACGGTCAGCTGTAGACGAAGTGGATGTTCCATCCAGTTTAAAAACAACATAACCGGTATTCCACGTCCAGAACATATCATTCATTGGGTCCAGCGCGCCTTCCTGTGCGCCGCTGCAATGCCTAAGGCTATCGATACCGAGTAACCATTCAATGTGTGTATACTTACCGGGTAGTACAGGAATGCTAAAAGAAGTACTCCTGGCCTGATCTATCAGTTGGTAATTGTCAGCATCTTCAAGTGTAGGATTATCCGGAAATTTGAAATTACTGAAATAGTAACGAAGTTTTTTTATCGTATATTCTTCTCCGTTAGGCGTATTGTATGTAGTGGTGTTCAGTTCAACCGGTTTGCCATTGGCCGTATGTATCAGGGTAAACTTCAGCGTGCCGTGGGTTTGTCCTGTGGTATTGAGCACAGATAGTACAACCAGCAACAGTATGCCAAAAGAAGTGATACATGGTTTCATAGATGAATATTTTTTCGGTCTTTTTTTATCTGTGACTTTTTATTTTTGGTTTCCAATCTGTTTTCAATGGATTGCCGTGATGGTTTCGTTTGCAATCTTTTCTTCTTTTTTTTAAGTCCGCTCTGTACGAGGTTATGAATTTTATGAACCACCGATTGTTTGTTGGCATACTGCGAGCGGTGTTCCCTGCTGCGTACCATCAGTACACCTTCATCGGATAACTTATGCGATAAATTTTCCTGTAAACGCTGTTTTTCTTCCGGAGTAATTAGGGTCGATTTTAGAAGGTTCCAATAACCGGTAACCATAGTTTCCACCTTATTGACATGCTGGCCACCCGGGCCGCCACTGCGCGCCGTTGTAAATTCGATTTCGCCGGTAAGGTTGTGCATACGTTTTCAAAATTACCTTTAATTGCCCGAAAATGCATCTTAACGATGTTTAAGGCTGGTTAATATTTCGGTAATCCCTAAATAATCTTCATTTTTGTAGCCATGTCAAAAGGGTCATCTATACCAAACAAAATGTATCAGGCCATGTGGCACAATAAAAGTGCCGGTAAAAAAGGTTTTGCTTTATTGGTAGATCCGGATAAAATCAACGAAGCGTCGTTGGATGAACTGATTCGCCTAGCTTCCGATGCAAAGGTTGATTATATACTGGTAGGAGGAAGTTTACTCGTATCTAATCGGTTGGATGCCTATGTACAACAAATTAAAGCAGGGGTAAACATTCCGGTGATTCTGTTTCCCGGAAGTCCGGCACAGATTACTGCTTCGGCAGACGGGTTATTATACTTATCACTAATCAGCGGAAGAAACCCTGAATTGCTGATTGGCCAACACGTAATTTCTGCCCCTTTGGTCAGGCAAAGTGGACTGGAAGTTTTGTCAACCGGATACATGGTGATAGATGGAGGGGCACCCACTACCGTATCCTACATCAGTAATGCAGCACCTATCCCCCATGACAAGGCAGACATTGCAGTGTGTACAGCTTTAGCCGGTGAAATGTTGGGGTTGAAATTAATTTATATGGATGCAGGCAGTGGTGCCAAGAGGCCGGTCAGCGTTGATATGATACAAAAAGTTTCAGAAAATATTACAGTGCCTTTGTGGGTGGGTGGAGGAATTACCCAACCGGAGCAAGCCTATCTGCATTGCAAATACGGTGCAGATGTAGTTGTTGTAGGTAATGCCATTGAAAAAGACCCTACACTGATTCGTGAAATGTGCGCAGCTGTACACAGTGTACCCGTAAAAATTTAAAGGCTCATCATTTCCTTGAATTTCACAGCTTGCCTGCGGCTCACTTCAATTTTCTCACCGCCTTTCAAATCAAGCAGTAAACCTCCGTTAAAATAAGGTTCTACTTTTTCTATCATCCGCATATTGACTATATGCTTCCGGTTGGCGCGGAAAAAGATGCGTTCATCTAATCTATCCTCCAATGCGTTCAACGATTTTAAGATGAGCGGTTTGTTGGGTCCGAAATACACCTTGGCATAGTTTCCTACACTTTCAAATAATCGCACATCAGACAGTTTAACAAACCAGCAGCGCTCACCATCTTTCACAAATACCTGATCATTTTCACCCAGCATTCCACGGGGAGTTACAGTGCTTCCGGTATCCCGGTCTTCCATTTGCTGATGAAGTTTTTGTATAGCATCCGAAAGTCGTTTGGGTTCAACGGGCTTCATCAGATAATCCAGTGCATTTACCTCAAACGCTTTGAGTGCAAATTCATGATAGGCTGTAACAAATATTACGTGCGGTGCACGATCCAGTTCCGTGAGCATATCAAAACCTGTTTTACCGGGCATTTGTATGTCGAGAAAAACCAGATCAGGTGACATGTCTTCAATTTTTTCAAGCCCCTCTTTTGCATTTGCAGCTTCACCTATAACTTCAATTTCAGGAAAGTCTTGCAACAATTTTTTCAATTCATTGCGGGCCAGACGTTCATCGTCAATTAATAAAGTTTTATACATAGCTAAGGGTTTAATCTGTTTGAACAGGAATTTCAATTTTAGTTTCTACCATTTGCCGGTCGTTATCTAAAATGCTGAATGAGGCTTTATGCTGGAACAGCAGGTTTAGCCGGTCTATGGTGCTTTTAATTCCAAAACCATAATGCACTTGTTCAATACTACCATTCAGTTTTCCGGTATTCTGTACAATAATTTCATGTACTTGCTGGTTGATTCTGGAAATAATCCGGATGGTGCCACCGTCAATACTTTTACTGATTCCGTGTTTAATGGCATTCTCGGTGAGTGTTTGCAGCATCATCGGCGGAATGGGGCGATCCAGTGTATTAGCGTCTATATCAAATTCCACTTTCAGTCTTTCTTCAAAACGCATTTGTTCCAATTCAAGATAATCTTTCACAATACCGAGTTCTTTTTCAAATGGTACGGTTTCCAGTTTTTCAGTTTGCAGGCTGCTTCGTAAGATGTTGCTTAACTCAGTGATGGCTTTTCTGGCACGTTGTGGATTTTCATCTACCAATGCACGTATACTGTTCAGCGAATTGAAAATGAAATGAGGGTTGATGTGTGATTTAATAGTTTTCAACTCCAGTGTTTTCACGAGATTTTCCAGCCTTATTTTATCTATTTGTTGCCTTCGGTTACTTTCAACAAAATGGTACATGTAATAAATAAGGTTCCAGATAAAAATCAGCCACAGTGCGTTAAAGCTGCTCAGGAATAAACGTTCAGCACGTGAAAATTTTTGCAGCCTTTCAGGATTATACCCAATCAGGTAGTCCATGGATTCCGATACAATACCCAGTATAACGGAAAACACCAGGGTAAGCAACAAAAAATAGAGTATCTGGGTTTTCAATGGTTTCTCTAACACCCGAAAATAAAAAATGTTATAGCGCATAATATGCGTTACCACTATTCCAAGAATACAGGTGCTGAGCAGGCTGAGCACGTAGGTGTCATCAATAATACCGAATGTGACTACAAAAAAAATACTGATGGCAATATTGGCTGACCAACCGATTATCTGACACCACCAATAGGCACTGATTTTTTTAAGCATACCGTAAAGCTAAAAGGTTTATTTCACATCAAACAAAGCTGTTGTATATATGGTTTTTTACAAGGGTAAAAGGTTGGAAACACGCATTCTGCAACGGTTTTAAATCCATCGTTTTAAAACTCACCCGAAATGATTAGTTTTACAGCATATCAACTCATTTGTGCGTAACCCGAATATAAACAAGGAAAAAGACTTTTTAATTCCGGCTGATAAGGAATTCGAAAACAATATCCGTCCCGGGATCATTAGTGATTTTACCGGCCAGCATCAAATCATTGACAACCTTAAAGTATTTATCCGCGCATCAAAATTACGGAGCGAACCCCTTGATCATATCTTATTCCACGGCCCGCCGGGATTGGGAAAAACCACCCTTTCCCGCATTGTTGCCAATGAAATGAATGTACAGATTAAGGAAACTTCCGGTCCTATTATTGAGAAACCGGGTGATTTGGCGGGTTTACTGACCAGCCTTGAACCCAATGATGTATTGTTTATTGACGAAATTCACCGGTTGAGTACTGTAGTGGAGGAGTACCTGTACGCGGCGATGGAAGATTTCAGGATTGATATTATGATTGACAGCGGGCCGAACGCCAGGAGTGTACAGTTGTCGTTGAATCCGTTTACGCTGATTGGTGCAACTACCAGGAGTGGATTGCTAACGGCCCCATTGTTGTCGCGTTTCGGCATCAAATCGAGATTGGAATATTATTCCGTTCAAACACTTACTGATATTATTCACCGGAGTGCCGGCATACTGGGTGTAGGGATTACTTCCGATGCAGCGAAGGAGCTTGCAGGCAGAAGCCGCGGTACACCACGTATTGCGAATGGCTTGTTGCGTCGTGTCAGAGATTTTGCCCAGGTTGTTGGAAATGGTGTGATAGATATCGCCATCACAGAACATGCGTTGAAAGCGTTGAATGTTGACCGGTACGGCCTCGATGAAATGGACAATCGAATCCTGGGGGTGATTATTGATAAATTTAAAGGAGGGCCGGTAGGAATAACCACCATCGCCACAGCCGTAGGAGAGGAAACAGGAACATTAGAAGAAGTGTATGAACCTTTCCTGATACAGGAAGGTTTTATCATGCGTACACCGCGCGGAAGGGAAGCAACAGAAAAAGCCTATAGGCACTTAGGAAAAGTGCCGCACAAAGGCGGCACTCATAATTTATTATTCGACGAATAATTTTATTTCGACTCTACCAGACGGAATCCGTTTCCGTGAATATTTACAATTTCCAACTTCGGATCTTCTTTCAGATACTTACGCAGTTTTGCAATATACACATCCATGCTTCGTCCGTTGAAGTAGGTATCACTTCCCCATATTTTCTTTAAGGCGGCCTCGCGGGGTAACAAATCGTTCTTGTACTCAGCCAGCATTTTCAGGAGTTCATTCTCTTTAGGAGAAAGCGTTTGTACTTTACCGTTAACACTTAGTTCGCGCAGGCGAGGGTTGAAATGATAACTTCCCAAATCAAATTCCTGATTGGCTTCTTCCTTATGCAATTCTTCGTTGCGCTTAAGGATGGCTTTTATTTTGTGTAGCAATACTTCACTATCGAAGGGCTTGGTGATGTAATCATCGGCACCGAGTTTGTACCCTTGGATAATATCTTCCTTCATGGTTTTGGCACTCAGGAAAAACAGCGGTACGTCGGGGTTGATGTCACGAATTTCCTCTGCTACAGTAAATCCGTCCATGTTGGGCATCATCACATCCAAGAGGCAGATGTCGAATTTCTCACGCTGAAATGCGGCGAGACCGAGGCGTCCGTCTCTTTCCAGTGTTACATCATAATCATTCAGTTCAAGATAATTCTTCAATACCATCCCCAGGTTGGGATCATCTTCGCACAACAGCACCTTTGGTTTATTTCCTTCCATAATCATTCAATTTATTTAGTGAATCAATGTTAAGTATTCAAAGCGAATATAATGCCTAAAATACTGAGAAGTTTTATTTTAAATGTGAACGGTCTGTTAGCGTTTTCAAAAATGCTACCAAATCACGTTTTTCGCGGGTTGTAAGCCCGAGGGGTTTTTGCAGGGCAGGATCAATATTGATGGAACCCTGCACAAAGGCTGACGGATTGTCATAATATTCAATTACTTCTTCCAGGGTTTTGAACATGCCGTTGTGCATATAAGGTGCGGTAACGCCCACATTTCTCAGCCCGGGTGTTTTGAATTTTCCCAGGTCGGCACTATCTCCGGTAACATTGAAACGGCCTTTATCGGTGAGGGTGCTGCCATTGTACAATCCAATGTTTTTGAATTGATCATCGGTAAAATCTTCCATGGAATGACAATCGAAACAACGCGAGCGTTCACTGATAAAAAGTTGTCTTCCGCGTTCTTCCGATTTTGAAAGTTTGGCTTCATCATAACTCCAGAGATCAAATTTACTGTCAACCGTTTCCAAGGTTTGTTCAAAAGCCGATAAGGCAGCAGCCAGGTTGAGAGAATCCGGTAATGCGTTAAATACTTTCAGGAATTGATTTCGGTAATATTCATTTTTATTCAGCCTTTCAACCGCCTCTGCTATTGGTAAACCCATTTCATCAGGATTGCTGATAGGCATCAGCGCCTGGATTTCAAGTGTGCCGGCCCTTCCATCCCAAAAATAATAAGGCCTGTTTTTCATGTTGAGCACAGAAGGCGTATTACGCGTGGTGAGTTTACCACCAATGCCTATACTGAATGCCATCGTATCGGCAAATGCAAATTCAGGCTTGTGGCAACTGGCACAGCTCACGGTAGAATCTTTCGATAAAATTTTTTCGTGGAACAATTGTTTACCCAAGGCTTCTTGGGTGAGTTCCGGTTGTGTATAAAAACCGCCAACCCCAACAATAAGCAGGATAAAAACTACGGCAGTCAACGCCTTTTTCATTCGCCAAATTTACTGAATTTTTCACCCCTGCTCATTTTTTCATTTGTAACTTTCAACCTTAAATGAAAAGCAATGGATATGAAAGAAAAGTTTATCAGCACCATGCAGGCAGGATATGCCTTTAAAGGCGAACATGTACAATTGGGCGCTCCTTTGTTTGAAGGAGATGTGATGGCCGATGCACCCATTTTTCTTCCTTTAAAAATGATGAACCGCCATGGGTTAATTGCAGGAGCTACCGGAACCGGGAAAACGAAAACCTTACAGGTACTTGCCGAAATACTGAGCGATGCCAGTGTGCCGGTGTTGTTGATGGATATTAAAGGCGATTTAAGCGGATTGGCAGCCGAAGGAGCCTCCAACAAAATTATTGCCGAACGTTATCCAAAGATGCGTCTTGAATATACACCTCAGGCATATCCGGTGGAGTTATTATCCTTAACAGGAACCGATGGAGTACGTTTGCGCGCTACCGTGAGTGAGTTTGGTCCGGTGTTATTGAGTAAGATTCTCAATTTGAATGATACACAGGGAGGCATTGTTGCACTCATCTTTAAGTATTGTGATGATAACAGATTGCCTTTGCTTGATTTAAAAGATTTTATCAAAGTATTACAATTCATTTCGTCTGACGGAAAAGCAGAAATTGAAAAGTTGTACGGAAAAATTTCTACCTCTTCCACAGGTACCATTCTGCGAAAGGTGATAGAGCTGCAACAACAAGGTGCCGATGCCTTTTTTGGAGAACGAAGTTTTGAGGTAGACGATCTGATGCGGATAGCTCAGGATGGAAGGGGTGTTATCAGCATTTTAAGGTTGATGGACTTACAAGACCGACCTAAATTGTTCTCAACATTCATGTTGCAATTGCTTTCAGAGTTGTATGCTACCTTACCGGAAGAAGGGGATTTAGACAAGCCGAAATTGGTGATGTTTATAGATGAAGCTCATCTGGTATTTCAGGAAGCTTCCACTGAACTATTGCGCCTGATAGAAACAGTCATTAAATTGATTCGTTCTAAAGGAGTGGGCATTTTCTTTTGTACGCAAAACCCAATGGATGTTCCTGCACCGGTACTCTCGCAATTGGGTTTGAAAATTCAACATGCATTGCGTGCGTTTACAGCAGCCGACAGAAAAATGATCAAACAAACCGCAGAGAATTACCCGCTTACTGAATTTTATAAAGTAGATGAATTGATTACCCATCTTGGAATCGGGGAAGCACTAATTACGATGTTGAATGAAAAAGGGATTCCTACACCACTGGCGCACGTAATGTTATGTTCACCCAAAAGCCGGATGGATATTTTAACTCAGTCGGAAGTAGATAAGATTAATACATCTTCCAGGCTAATAAAAAAATACAACGAAATCATCGACAGCGACAGTGCACATGAAATGCTGACCCGAAAGCTGGACGCGGCTGCAGAAGCTGCACCCGAAGAGCCGGCTAAGAAACCGGCCAGGCCGGAGAAAAGCACTATGGAAAAAGTGACTGAAAATACCGTAGTGAAGAGCATGATGCGCACAGCAGGCAATACAATTGTTCGTTCCATCCTGGGTTCCCTTGGTATTGGCTCGCGTAGAACAAAATCGAAATCTTGGTTTTAGAAATCAAGGAATCCAACCGCATATAAAAAGTATCTTAAAAATGCACCAGATTTAATGGATTGAAACAAGGTTTGATATCCATTATAACGGACTTTTATTCACAGTCTACCGGAAGAGTGTATGGTGATTTTTGTGTGATGGGCGGAAAATATATAAATCTAAAGTGTTAGTAATCAGGATAATATAATTTAATTCAAATTATATTAAACACCTTGTAGAAAAAAAACTATAAAATAATTTGTGGATATTGATTTCGTGCTTATCTT
>ENA-UOUJ01001331-UOUJ01001331.1-activated-sludge-metagenome-genome-assembly--contig:-NODE-1331-length-13236-cov-4.080571_pt1 | contig 13236 bp, 14 predicted proteins | sample MGYA00249839_ERZ747224 | MGnify/ENA primary metagenome ERZ747224 (study PRJEB28782, sample SAMN03220277) | activated sludge metagenome | biome: wastewater; feature: sewage sludge; material... | reverse complement strand
TTCGGATCGACGGACTCTAGCTCAGATCGGGTACCCCTGCGGGGGCAAGGTCAGCGGTTGCTCAAACGCGCCCAGATGTCGGGCATGCGAAGTCTTTTGTCGAGTCATTGGTCTCGATTGTTGGGCTAAGTCTGCTTCTCTACACCTTGGTGTGCATATGGACGCGGCCTGATGAGTTTCTCACCTGGGCCACGTTGCGAGAGTTCGCGGTGCCGGCACTGCTCTCGCTGATGTTCTTACCATTTATGTATTTCTTGAGTGTCCATATGGTTTGCGACCGGATGGCGATCCGTCTGACGTGGTCGATGCCTGATGCTGAGCTGAGAAGGTATGCCAAGACCAAGGCATTCTTCGCGTTCGCGGGTGACCTAGAGGCAATGCGCAGGTGGGGACGGAACGTTGGTGCCGCCCGCCCGGCAACGCAAGGCGAGGTCGATGTCACGATCCGAGAGGTGCTTGAGGCGCGAAGACGAGAAGCAAATCCACCTGAAATGTCATCAAGCCTTGGTTGGTCGCCCTATCAAGGAAAGGCGCTCCTGGAGCCGCTAGGCCTGAAAACGAATGACTACCATCGGAGCCTTGATGGGGTCTGGAGGGCGTCATCACCCATGAAGGAGCTCGATAGCGAGTTGTTCTCAAACAACGTCACCTTCGCCATCGAAGGCAACGAGCACGCTGCCACCCGCCTCAAGCTATCCCTCAACGTCAATAACGCCAAGGCGGCTGTAGCAGCTATGGAGAGCTTTGCCTCGATGGTCAAAGTTCTCATTGAGACGGAAGTTCCTGCTTGCGAAGCGGAGAAGCTCATAATTGCTGCTCGGTCGGGGCGCGCGCGCACCCTGAAAGTATCGAATGCAGGTGTCCAACTGACGCGAGAGGATTGGAGAAACAACAACCTGAGCGGCTACCAGCTCATGCTGGTGATTACACATTCGGCATATTCGTCGGTGACCGCTGCATAGCACCCGCGTTATTTCTGACTTCCCGTTGGGAGGCAGCTGAGTCCGCTTCTCTCGAAAAAGAAGACGTACATCATTCGAGCTTAGAAATTTGGGGCGACCCGTCGCGCGAGGTCTGCAATTGGGACGTTGGTAGCGATGGAAAAGACTGACGGTCCCCAAACGATGGGATGGGGACCTTAACTCGCGGTGCTGCGATGGGGCCGGACAGCAACAGTTAACCCTTCGCGCACCTGCTGGAATGTGATCGGACTTGTCCAGGGGTGGCTAGGTGACCTATCAGGGCTGAGGGGACAAACCGATTGCGGAATGCTTATGGAATTGCGCGCAACGTGGCTGGCTTTGGCGGTCTACGTCGCTCTGATTGCGGGGCCGGCGAAGGCACAGTTCGTCAACGATTCTGTCGCTGAACATGATGCGCAAATGAAAGAAGCGGAGCGCGTTGAGCGCGAAGCGCGCCGTGCAACCTCCGGGCCCGTCATCTATCCCAAGCATATGGACGGAGGCGAACGACCGGACATTGCGCCTGCCGCGCCGCCGGTCGTCTATTTCGATCGCAGTGAGGAAGTCGGCTCAATCATAATCGATACGCAATCGCGTAAGCTGTATTTCGTGCTTCCGAACAAGCAAGCCTACGAGTATCCCATCTCAGTCGGCCGCGAGGGCTTCACCTGGACCGGCACGCAGCGCATCAGCCGGATCGCGTCCTGGCCGTCGTGGACGCCGCCGCCTGAAATGCACGAGCGTGTGCCGGGCCTACCGCTCACGGTCTCGGGCGGGATTAAGAACCCCCAAGGCGCGCGCGCGCTCTATCTCGGCAGTACGGTGTATCGGATCCATGGCACTAACAACGACCGCACGGTCGGGCGCGCAAATTCGTCGGGCTGCTTTCGCCTGACGAACGAGCACGTCGTACACTTGGCCTCGATTGCGAAGGTCGGCACGAAGGTGAGCGTGCTGCAGGCTTACACCGGTGGCGTGAGTGAGACCATGCCGTTATCGTCGCTCTTCGACTTCGGCTTTTTCAGCTCCCCACCCGCAAAGCCCAAGGCGAAAAAGCGGGCGACGATCAAGAGGAAGCCGGCGGTTGCGACGACCGCTGCGACGGCTACGGCAAAGCAGCCCGCTGCAGCGGGCGCCGCCGCTCCCGCGCCGAAGAACTGACCAGCGGTAGCCGCTAAAGTCCTAAAGTCAGCTCAGGAGTCGCGTGTTTGCGAAGAAAGCACTTCCGCATGTCACATGATTGCAGACGTGTGTGGCACGTCGATGCGAGCCTCTTACGTCCGTCGCCGCAGAGTCTGCAATTGGGACCGAGCTGTCATTGCTCGTCATCGGAGATCATGGCTAAGTCGACGGCAGCTCGTGGGACCAACCGCCAAGATCGACCTCGTTCCGACACTCACGCCCGAACGCGAGGCGATCCAATCTTCTGAAACAATGTTCAGATCATAACTTTTGTCATAACCTAAGCTATGCAGAGTGTGAAAAAATAATAGCGATAACAGGTGGGTGGGGTGGCGGGTGAATTCCCTTCACCCGCTCCAACACCTGCCCCACAGTCGTGAAGCCGTGATGTCCCGGTGTCCGCTCATCCGTCCTCGTCCGCGCGCGGAACGAGCGATCGTCGGTCGAGTGCCGCCTTGAGCAGGCGCAGCGCCTCGAGGATCGCCTCCTCGCGCAACGTCTCTGGAGCAGCCCCCTCCAGCCTTTGCTCCAGATGGTCGAGGTTGCCCGCGCGTGCCGCCACCGCGCTGTGAACGAGGCCGACGGGATTGCCGTCGTCGTCCGGTTCGGGTCCGGTTACGCCGGTGATGGCGACGGCGAAGTCGCAATCCATCCGCTCCCGCGCGCCGCGGGCCATCGCTTCCACCACACCGCGGCTAACTGCCGTGTCCTCGCTAAGAAGAACGGGCGAAACCCCGAGCGCACGTTCTTTCGCGCGCTTCGAATAGCAGACGAACCCGCCTTGGAAGATCGCGCCGGAACCGGGCGTCGCGGCGAAGGCGCACGCCAGCGCGCCGCCTGTGCAGGACTCCGCCGATGCGAGCGTAAGGCCATTCTCTGCGAGCCGTTCCACGATATGCTGAGCCAGCGCTTCGACGGCGTCGTTATGCTGAGAGTTCATGTCCTGCCACGACGACATTCAAGAACGATGATCGCACGTGCGAACGAAGTCTGATCCGGCAATGTTGGTTCCCAGAGGGGGATGAAGGCGGCGTTGCGCCGCCTCTCATGGCGAACCGCCCGCACACAGGGCCGGTGCGGGGCGTGTGCGTTCAATATCGAGGATCCACCGTGCGGCAATGACAATGCCGGTTGCAACATAGGCGAGTGGGCAGATCGCGAGCATGATCAAGCCCGCCATCTGCTGATCCGCGATTCCCGTCATGGCGCTGTGGTGGGCGTGATGCGAATGCGCGAGCCCCGCGTAAAGCACGCGCGGCGAAAACACGAGCAGCGCCGCAAACAGGCAAAACAGCTTGCCGGTGAGAAGAAGAGCGAAGATGGCCTGCCAGCGGTCACGCCCGAGACCAATGATCGCGTGCCAGAAGAAAACGCCGACGGCGAACAGCGAAACGCACATTGCGACATGGAGCATGTGCCCGCCCTGAGCGGCGTCGAGCACTGGCGGCATATGCCACGCCCAAATGAGCCCGATATGAAGCGCGGCGATCAAAACGAAACCGCGGCGAGATACCGGCGGCAGCATTGTCCGTAGCAGCCACGCTGCAATCGGCGCCGCCACGACGAGCAGCGCGATGTGGTCCACCATGTGCTGGGAGAGCGGACCGAGGCTGAGAGAATATCCGAGCGCACGAGCGGCCCACAGCCCTATCGCCACCGTGATCGCGGAAACAGCGGCAATTTCGAGTGCAGTCCGCGCCGGTGGGTGGGCCCGCCTCGTTGACGCGTCACTCGGATCGATCATGGCCTCCGCTCGCGGTCTTTATTTTTGGTGCGCGGTTTCGAGGCGCAACGTCGGGATGGAGAATAATGTTCCTCCACAAGAGGAACGGGCGGCGAGACGGGCGGGCGATGCCAGACGCCGAAGGAACCGCGGAAGACGGACGGGGTTGGGAACTCAGGACGGGTATTGGCGCCGGAAGCGAGTCCGCCGATGGCGTAGGGCCGGTCACCCAAACGGCCCGAACACATGACCACATAAGGAAAACGAAGGAGAGCGTGACATGCGTAAGGCGTTCATTGTCATTGCTGCCTCCGCGCTGGCTGCCGGCAGTGCGGTCGCGCAGGAGGTCTATATCGAAGGCGAAGCCGACCTCTATGACGATCCCGTTCTTGAGGAGCCGGCCTACGTCGATGAGAGGGTGATCGAGCGGGTTGAGCCCGTGGAACCCCTGGATGAGCCCCGCGCTCTTGGGCCGCGCGTGTACGGCTGGGAGTATGCCGAGCCGCCCACCTCGTGCGGCACCTTCAAATATTGGAACGGGGAATACTGTGCAGATGCGCGAAGTGAGCCGCCCGACGCGGACTGAGCGTGCGCCTCAAGGCTCTTGCATACAGGGGAGCTGCGGGATCACGTTTCGCAGTTCCCGCTTGATACACGTCGCAAAACAGCGGTTCGCGTGTCTCCCGTTAAGGCCGTTCGCGTGAGGCCATCGGGTGGGCCGAGATGGTTCTTGCCCAATGCGTTTTAAGGTGGTCATCATCCGCGGGCGGAGCCTTTTTTTGCGGAGACCGGTGTGAGCCACCTCTTATCGGATCGGACAGTCCTCGATCTCGTTGAGCATATTTATGCCGCCGGTTGCGATCCGGATCAGTGGAAGACGTTCGTCGATCGCGTCCACGATGCGGTTCCGGGAAGCGCATTCAGTGTCCATCTTTCGATCGAGGGAACGTGCCTGAGTGGATCCGCCGCCGGCATCCCGCCCGAGCAGATCGAGAGCTATTTCGCGCACTATCACACGGTCAATCCCTACAACGACCTGTTTCGGAAAATCCCGGTGGGGCAGGTGCACACCGTCAGCGGCCTGGTGCCCGAAGGGTGGCTTGACCGGCATATTTTCTATCACGAGTGGCTGAAGCCCGCTGGTGATCTCCAGTGCGGAACGGGCCTCGTCATCGCCCGGGACTCGCGCCGTCTTTTGCGCCTCAGCTTCGATCTTCCTTATCGCCTCGCTCATCTCGAGAAGCCGGCCGCCGAGCTGGTCGGCCGTTTGGGTCCGCATCTTGCCCGCGCGTTCGAGGTTAACGAGCGGCTCGGCGCGGCGAGTGCCGCTGAGGCGACGCTTGAAGCGATAATCGGGCGCGTGGATGGCGCCGCGATCCTCGTGTCCGCGGGCGGCAGAGTGGTGACGATGAATGCTGCCGGCGAAGCTCTGGCAAGATCCGGTTCTCTGATCAAGATCTCGAAAGGCGAGGGACGGCTTTCTTTTTCGAACCCTGACGACGATGGAGCCTATGCGGGCCTTCTCCGGACGGCTCTCGACTCCGCCGCGAGGGGCGGCCCGCTCGCGTTCCGGGCTGCCGGCGATCCGGCAGGAACCGCAATCACCGTTTTACCGCTCCGCCCCCTCACGTCGTTCGCTGTCGGTGGTGCTGGCGCGATGGCGCTCATCGTCGTGCGGATGGGAGAAAAAGCCCAATCTCTCCCGAAGGATGTGATGCGAAGTCTGTACCGATTGACCGCGGCTGAATCCGATGTCGCAAGCCTGATCGCATCGGGCTTGAGCGTTGCCGAGGCTGCGGAGACACTTGAGGTATCGAAAGTTACCGTCCGCAACCAGTTGGCGGCGGCCATGGCGAAAATGGGAGTCAACCGGCAAGCCGAGTTGGTGGCCGCTGTTGCCGCGCTCAGCGTACGGCTGAGGTAAACCAAATCGAGCCGCCATGATGAATTTGCATCATGCCGGCCTGTCCCCTCCCCCTTCAATATGGCTCTGCGTGCTCGGTAGGCACTGAAGCCCTGACGTATTTCGAGGCTAAGACCGGCATATTGCGGCGGTGCCGCCGAGTGCGCACGAGCGCCTTTACGGCCCTCGTGCGCGATCCGCGAACGCTTTCGATGGTGGATTAGGATGCCCAGTACGTGGGTGCGCCGTAGTGCTGGTGGGTCCTCGTTTCCCACTCGCGATCGGTCCAGGAATCGTCGCTGAACTCCGGCGCGTTTCTAAGCTGCGCCTCGGTGATTCCGGTGCGATAGCCGGCGACTTTCGGATCGTATTTGAGAGCCGACCACGGGATCGGATAGTGGCTGTGAGCAAGGCCGAGGATGCCGCCGAAGCTCATCACCGCATAAGCGACGCGTCCGCTGTTCTTCTCGATCAGGAGATGGTCGATCTCGCCGATAACCTCCTCCTCCGCACCGATGACGTCGGTGCCGTGCACGTCTTCGCTCGAGATGAGCCGGTGATCGGGGTGTGCTGTAGCGCGAGCCATGAACGCCTCCATGTTGGGCCCGGCTGTATTGCCGAGTTGCCAATTAAAATCCCGGCGTTCTTTTTTGTTTCATTCCCATCGGAAGTTCCGTCTCCAGGCTCGCGAGTGCACAAAAGGCGCATCGCACGGAGGCTTTTCGAAGAGGGAACTCGTTCCCGCATGAGCGGGTTAAACGGGCAGGGAACGCATTTCCCGGAAAATCAATCAGGAGAGCAACAAAAATGACAATGAAAAAGCATGTTGTATCCCTTGCGCTCGCCGCGTCGATGGCGACCGCGGCATCTGTTGCGGCGATGGCCGATGAGGCTCAGATGCCCGCTGGCGAGCCGGCGCTGGGCGACACCGAAAACCCGACGTCGGGACCTGGCGTGCAGGGTCATCCTGACACCCGCACGGGTCCTGCGACGCGCGTACCTGGCGGTGAGGAAGGCGCCGGCGAGGGCGCGGCTGGCAGCGATGTCGGCGGCACCACCCAGCCGAGCCAGGATTCAACAGGCGTCCAGGGCTTCCCAGACACGCGGACGGGCCCTGCAGAGCATCGTCCGGACGGCGCGGCTGACGACGATACGAAGTAACGTGGGGCTTCCACGGCGGATGCTCGCGGCATGCACGTTGCGAGCATCCGACACGCTGCCAGAACAATCACAAACAATATGCAGCGACAGGACCGGCAGGGCGAATGCCCTTCGGTCCTTCCTCTTTTTGGGGGCATCAAGACATCGGTGCTTATGCCGCACCGTTTCCCCGATCGGAGGGGAACCACCATGCGATGAGCGCTGTTGAAATCCAGAGCGGACACAAACAAATCGTAAGACTTGCGTGTCAGCGTCTATGACGACCCAAATAGAAAGGTCGTTGTCCCATGCAACGCGCGGATGATCCGCAGCCCTAACTTTCGCAGATCTGTAACGAGTGGAACTGTGTGCAGGCTCGACAATTGGAAAATTGAGAGCTGTCGGGAAAGGAGTGGCCACAAAAGAAGGCTTTGAGCATTATGGAACGGGATTTCGGTTTTGAATTGGCGAAAGCGTTTGGAGCGCGCATGAAGCGGCTCTACGAACTCGACGAGACCGCGCTACCGACGCAGATCGACCAATGGCTTGAGCGGCTTCGCTGCGCAGAGCAAGAGCTGGCCCGCCGGTCTCAGGGTAATCGGCCACAGCCCGGCTCGGCCCCTGATCGGGCCTGAGAAATTTTAGCGGCCGGCGTGGGTAATGCGCCGGTCCCTACCGCCTAACGGTGACACCACGACCAACCCCCACGCCTCAACTTTGCCAATTTACTGCTGACACCTCCCGCTTTCTCTCAATTCGAGAATGCGGGGGACGCAGGAGTATGGTCGAGAGAGCACGCGCGTGCCTGTTGGTGGCACTGGCGACTGCGGTTATGTTTGCGCCCGCCCAGGCACGGGATCTCGCAATTTATGGCGCGTTTGGGCCGGAAGGCCCGCGGATGCGTGAGCAGCTCTGGGTGCTTCCAAGCGGCGAGCCGGGCCATGCGCTCCGCGCCACTGTCTTCCGCCCCGACGATGCTCCGGGTGCCAAGCCTGCCCCGCGTCCTCTGGTCGTCATCAATCACGGAACGTCTGCCGCCACGCGGCTCTCCGTCGCCATGCCGGTTTATTACTGGCTCTCGAAATGGTTTGTGGATCGCGGTTACGTGGTCGCGCTTCCGCAGCGTCGCGGACATGGCGCGACAGGCGGGCCTCTCGTCGAGGCGGTCGGCAACTGCGCCGATCCGGATCACGCAACGTCCGGCGCGATTGCAGCCGACGACATTGAGGCGGTGGTCGACTTCCTTTCGCAAGAGACATTCGTTGCCCCGCGTGAAACCATCGTCGTCGGCATTTCGACGGGCGGATGGGCGGCATTGGCGCTGGCCTCCCGCAATCCCGAAAACGTCGCGGGCATCATCAACATCGCGGGCGGAAGAGGTGGTCACGCAGGTGGCGCGCGCAACGCAGTCTGCGCCGAAAGCCGTTTGATCGAGGCCGCCGCCGCTTATGGCAGCACAGCGCGCGTCCCCACCTTATGGCTCTACTCCGAGAACGACTCCTACTTCGGCCCCAAGCTCGCGACCGCGATGGCGGACGCCTGGCGCGGAGCCGGTGCGGAAGCCGACCTTCACATTCTCCCGCCGTATGGCGCGGAGGGGCACGACATCGCGAACGATCGCGCCGGCTGGAATGTGTGGGGCGCATTCGCCGACGGTTTTCTTGGCACTCACCGCCCGCCGCAGATCGCGGCAGGGGGCGTGTCGGAGGTTGCCACAGCGGCCGAGACCGGTGCTGAATAGCGCCGTTCACACATCGTCTTCGACATAATTCATCAAAGCGGCGGAGCGTCCTACAGCAACGCGGTGTGCGGTCAATCGCGCGCGAATTCGGTACTGGGGAACCCCATCGCGATACGGGAGTTTTTTGAGCAGGGGAGGCACCTACGTCAAAAACCAACAAAAGGACGGATGCTTCATGACCAAAGCTACATCTATTCTCGCAGCTCTGACCCTGGCTCTCGGCACCTCGACTGCACTTGCGCAGTCCGACAGCCCTGCCGGCATTCCCGCGGATCCGAATACGCAAGAGAACGTGCAGCCGGGCGCGGGCGCTGCCAATCCGTCGGATCCGGCCGCTGGTTCCGATCCGGCAGCCCGCGTGCCGACCTCGCCGCCGGGCTCTGAGCCGTCTGCTGTTGAGGGCATGGGCACGGGCGAGACGGGCTTCGACTCTCCGGCCGGTATTCCGGCAGATCCGAATACGCATGAGAACGTGCAGCCGGGCCCAGGTGCTGCCAATCCGTCGGACCCGGCCGCTGGATCCGATCCGGCCGCCCGCATCCCCACGGATGACGCAACCGACTAAAGCGTCGGCTCCGCTTATCCATGGATGCGCGTTTGAAGGTCCCCGGTGTTCGCGCACCGGGGATTTTCTTTGCAGCCGACACAGCGGCCGTCGTGATCGGGGCTCCCACGCGGTGGCTTGACTCGCTGCACGGGCGCACGGAAGATCGTCGTCGGCCATGGCTCCACACGAGCACTCATTGAAACCCCGTCAGTCGGGGCGGATCGGGCTGCCCGCCGCCCAGCGGCGCGCGTCGGCGGCAAGATCCCGGCCGATCTGTATTCACTTCGGCGCGTTATTGGTCGCGACTGCCGCGATACTGATGTGGTTGGCTTCTTCTGCTGCCGCCGCAGCATGGACGCCGAAGAAAGCCGCCGAGGCCAATCGCGTCGTCGAGCAGTTTCTTCTCCACCTCAATGCATCGCACGCTGATTTGCCCGAAGCGGCACTGTCCCTAGCAATCGGCAGCCGTGGTGCGCTTTTGCTGGCAAAGGGATATGGCGAAGCCGCCCCCGGCGTGCCGGCAAGCGCGCATACGGTTTACCACGTCGGGTCCATTGCAAAGCAGTTCACGGCCGCCGCTGTGCTCGACCTCATCTCGCGCCATGCGCATTTGCGCAACGGCACGGCTCTGAGCCTCGATCTCGCGCTGGCCGATATCTTCGATGGCGTGGAGCATTGGACTGCGCAGGGCGTGGGGCCGCGCAACCAGGCGGTGACACTCCGCAACCTGCTGACCATGACGTCGAACCTGCCGAACTTCACCCGCCGCCCGCCACCTGCGACGAACCCTTGGGGTCGCATCGGCGCCCCGGAGCTTTTGTCGGAGGTGAAAAAAATGCGGCCGTGGGGTTGGCCGAAAACGTTCGAATACTCGAACACGAGCTACTTCCTGCTGGCCGAGGTGATCGAGGAAGCGGTGAGGCCCGGCGAGGCGCGGCCAAGCGCGTACTATGACTATCTGCGCCAGAACATCTTTCCGCGGGCCGGCCTCGTGGAGACAGGCTTTATCGGCCACTACGCGCCGGGTTCCGAGGTCGCAATTCCCGTGGGCCGCCGCCTACGCGTCTTCGATCAGCCAAGTTGGCTGAAGGGCAGCGCCGACATGACGAGTTCGGCCGCCGATCTTTTCGCGTGGAACACCGCATTCATGGGAGGCCGCGTGCTGCCGCCCGAGTATGCCGCGCTGATGATCACGGGAACGGGGCGTGTGTCGCCTGAGATTTACTACGGTATGGGCTGGTTTGTGGAATACCGGCGGGATCACGAGCTGTTCAGCCATGCAGGCATGGTGCCGGGCTACACCTCGATCAACATGATCGCCGCCGAGACGGGCGGCGATCGCGGATGGACGTCGGTCACCTTGCTGCTCAATACGGACGTCGCGCCCGATGAGCTGCAAAACCTCGCCAAGGAGCTGATGCGCCTGACGCAGGAGCGGTGAAACGAAGACGCGCGTGCGTCAGGAATCGCGCAATTGAGACCGCTCGGAGAACTCGGCGCCGGTCGTATCCGTTGCCTTGACTTCCACGGGCTCATCGCCCGCCGCTCCGTAGCTGAAACGGAAGTGCGGGTTCTCGGAGATCGAGATGCCGCCCTCCATGCGAAACAGCACTTTGCCGCCCGTCGAGACTTCGAGTTCGTTGACGAACCGCGCGGGCACGTAGCCGCGCGAGATCGGATCCATCTGCAGGCCGGTGAAGTTGGGGTGCCGGATCATGACGCGCGTCTCGCGCCATGCGGGCCCGCGCGCGTCCGCTGCCGTTGTGCGGATGTCGATACGGCCGAGATCGGCAAGCGCGGCTTCCGCGTCCTTCGAAGGCGCGGCCGAGCATCCGCCCGCCCCAATCACGTACTTGGCCGACATGTGGAGTTTGCCGTCGGCCGTTTCGAGCACCGCGCGCACGTGGGAGAACGAGTCGAGGCGGATGCGGGTCTCGAAGTTGCGTTCGCCGATGTCGGCGCCCTTGCGAAAGCCGTCGCCGAAGGTAAACGTTGCGGCGACGGGAGCGGGGTTCGTGTCCACGATCAGGGTGAGCCCGACTGCGTGAGGCACGGTGGCGGCCGGAATCCGGATGCTGACCGGCATCAGCGCGGCGTCGTGTGCGTTCTCGGGCGCGTAAAGCGTTACCGCGCCTTCCGACGGAGTGACCTCTCGATCACCGAAAATCTCGCGCTTGAGCTCTGTCCAGAGCTGTTCCTTCTCGTCTGCGGCAGACGCACCCAAAGGCGCCATCAGCCCGGCGAGAAAGAGCATCGTCGCGCCCACGAAGACGTGGAGGAGCCGCGCGGATCTCGTCGAGCTAATGGACATGGGTCTTCTCCTGCATCGGCGCGACGCGCGCCTGCCATCCGATCGCCTGCCTAAGGAATATCGCGGCAGGCACTTGCGCACTATGGCATTTTATAACATAGGAGATGTTACCTTGTTACATTGGAAGTTTTCATGAAATTCGTGCGAGATCTTTCCCCGCCGGTCAGGGTTCTGATGGCCCTGGTGGCCGTGACGATGACCGTCGCGCCTGCCACGGCTGGTACCACGAGCCCGGAAATCGCTGCGGCGGCCACGGGTGCGGCGTTGGAAAAGATCCTAAGCGATGATCCAGACGCCCGCGATCTCGTGGCGGCTCGCGCCGAAGCCTTGGGTTTAGGCTTGATTGAGATCGCGGTCGGCAAGGCCGCCGAGTCGCAGAAAGCCCTTCGTATTGCGGGAGGGGGAAAGCCGTTCCACGATTGCCAGGAGGTGGATGGCTGCCCCCCGATGGTCGTCGTCCCCGCCTCGCCGTCAGGTTTCAAGATCGGCTCGCCCGAGGGCGAGGAAGGCCGCCTGGCCTCCGAAAAGCAGACGGAAGTCAGCGTCCCTGCCTTCGCCATGGGCACGCGCCCGGTCACCGTTGCGGAGTACAAAGCTTGCGTCGCGGCGGGAGGCTGCGATCAGCCGGAGTGGCTGGAGCGCGGCGGCCAGCACAACATCGAGACCGGCACGAGCCGCTACTACGCGATCCTTGGCGAGCATCTCACGAACCCCGGTCAACCTGTCGTCGGCGTGAGCCATGACAACGCCAAGCAGTTCGCCGAGTGGCTCGCGGAGAAAACGAGACACGCCTATCGCCTGCCCTCCGAGGCAGAGTGGGAGTTTGCCGCGCGTGCAGGCACGACAACCGCCTTCTGGTGGGGCGACGAGCCGCCGTCAAAGGCGCGCGCGCAGGCCGTCTGCGAAGATTGCGGAACCGAATGGGACATGAAGGCGATCGCGCCCGCCCAGTCGTTCGATCCGAATCCCTGGGGCCTCTACAACGTTCACGGCAACGTGTGGGAGTGGGTGGCCGACGTTTTTTGCGACGACTATGCCTCCGGCCCGCGTGACGGCACGGCGCGCATAGTCGACGACTGCGCGGCTGTGGGCAATCGCCCGCCCGTTCGTGGCCTCTACACGATGCGCGGCGGATCGGCGTTCTTCCCCGCCAAGTCCATGCGCGCGGCAATGCGCTTGCGTCAAAAACCCGACTTCCGCAACATCAGCGTCGGCTTCCGCGTCGCGCGCGATCTTGCACCCTGACGAGCGGAGTTCGACGTGACCAAGGTTGGGCTCAGAGGTTTCAGCAATCCATTCGGACCGCGTCGGTCCGAATCGCTGTCCACCGCGCTCATCCGCAACATCTCGATCGTGCTGATTTTCACGCTCGTGTTGAGTGGCGTGCTGACCTATTGGCACGCGGCCACCAAGGTGGAGACCGAGGTCGACGCCGCGCTGGCGATTGCCGAGCGCAGCGTGCGCAAGCTGGTGCAGGAATTCGCCCACGACGACAATCCGCGCCTGCAGCTCGTGCGTCTCGTGCGCGTCTTCGACGGCAACCGCCACGTGCGCGCGACCCTCGTCGAGCCGGAGCCCGTCGGCGCGCGCATTTCGAGCTTTGCCGCGCCCGCCGAGGAGCTGCCGGAGTGGTTCTATAACCTGATCGCGCGGGAGCCCAAGATCGTTCGCATCGCCATGCCGGAAGGTCTCGCCGGTCTCAAGGGCGGTCACCACCACTTCCGCCG
>ENA-UOUJ01001330-UOUJ01001330.1-activated-sludge-metagenome-genome-assembly--contig:-NODE-1330-length-13248-cov-5.133556_pt1 | contig 13248 bp, 13 predicted proteins | sample MGYA00249839_ERZ747224 | MGnify/ENA primary metagenome ERZ747224 (study PRJEB28782, sample SAMN03220277) | activated sludge metagenome | biome: wastewater; feature: sewage sludge; material... | reverse complement strand
TTCATCGGGCGATCCACCTTATGCCCCTGTCTCAGAAACCGGCACCACCTCACTGATCTTGACCCATAGATATCAAAAACTTGTTTTATGAGGGAGTTTTCGACCTCAACTAGCTGTTCCTGTCGTTGGCAGGACAAGGGTCCGCGAACTGGTTGGTCGCGATTTTTGCTTATCGCCTTATATAAGCTTGGAATTACAGGTCCATACTTCCAAGCCTGAACCTCATCAACAATGAGGGGGACGCCATAAAGACCAAGCATCCAACCATGAGCAATATAGACGAGCTTCAGCAATTGCATCGGAGTTAGGGTATCGCCCTTTTCCGTGGCAATTTCCAAAAATCGGTTCGCGATGGTTAGGCTATCGTGCACGCGAATCCTCCACGCAAAACATATAGTAAATTCCGACCCAACAAGCCATAGGGGTTGACTCGACACAACCGAATCAACGTTAGCGAGGCTTTTGGTTCCTTATTTAGCTTAACGACCACAAAAGGTTGCCCCTGTGGTCCACTGCAAAACGGACAGCCGCACTCTCTTTGAGTATCCGAAGCGCCTTGCTGACCCGCCGTGTCAGGTCCGAGACGTACCTTCTGTCCCGCGCATCCTGACCGTTCAGAGCTACAATCCCTTGAGCTATTTCCCGGCTTCCTAGCGGTCGCGGCGCGTCTCGCAATTCATCCAAGATCGCCCGAGTTAGCTCGCCACGACCAAAAAGGACTTGCCGCTTCTGGCGCGGCATTTCCGCGTCCAGATCGCCGGTATATCCGAGCGTACCTAAAACACGGTCTAGTGCGCCAATGTCATTCTTGATCTCCGCCATCCGGTCACGGATGCGCTCTGCCTCGTTGAACAGATCGGCACGCTTTTTCAGCAAGCCGGAAATCGTGTGCTCGTAGGTCTCGGTGCGAGCAAGGCGGGTGGTGTCTGGCATGCCGCATTGTGTGACTCACACAGGGAAACCGCCATCCGTCTCTTGGTGAGTTTGCTACCTAATACCGCACTTCCGCACCGCGGTCCTTCGCGAGGTGGGCGGCTGGGATGCCTACAACGTCACCGAGGATGCCGACCTCGGCTTTCGGCTGGCGCGCTTCGGCTATCGATCGACCACCTTCGCGTCGACGACTTTCGAGGAGGCGCCCGCGCGTTTCGGCGGATGGCTGCGCCAGCGCTCGCGCTGGATGAAGGGCTGGATGCAGACCTGGAGCGTGCATATGCGCCAGCCACGGCGGCTATGGAAGGAGGCGGGCGCGAAGGGATTCTTGACTCTGAACGCCATCATCGGCGGCAACGTGTTGACCGCTTTGACCTTTCCGGTCCTCGTCATCGATATGGCGTTGCGCTCGCTGGAAGGCGCTGGCAGCGAATTTGGCGCGGGCACGGTCACGCCGCTGCATCTGACGACGATCGCCGCCGGGTTCGTCTCCACCATCGTGGTGGGCCTGATGGGCCTTGCCCGGCGCGGGCAATTGAGGCAGGGCTGGATCCTGGCGTTGACGCCGATTTATTGGGCCTGTCTTTCGATCGCGGCCTGGCGCGCGCTGTATCAACTGCTGAGCGAGCCATACAGGTGGGAAAAGACCGAACACGGCCTTTCCCCGCAAATCAGATCGGCCGCCGCTTCCCGGACGCCCGAGCGCGATGAAGAGACGTGTGACGCGGTTTTCCGCCCGCAGTCCGCTCTCAAATATTAGAGTGTTTTCGAGCGGAGCGGATCGTTCATGATTCTGGTTCGGTTTGATCCAAAATCATCGTGATCCAATCCCACTGCGTGACCGCGCGACGGCGGCAGCGCTACAGATAACGTTTCAGATCGGCGGCGGCCGCTTCAGCCGGGCGTTTGAGATCGAACGACGAAACGAAGCGGCCGTTGCGGTCCATCAGATAGATCAGCGCGGTATGATCCATCGAATAGCCGCCATCCTTCAGCGGGACCTTTTTTGCGTAGACCCGAAATACGGACAAGGCTTTCTCGACGGCGGCCTGATCGCCAGTCAGGCCTTTCAGACGCGGATCGAAGCTCGACAGATAGCTTTTCATCGTGTCCTGGGTATCGCGCTCCGGATCGACGGTGATGAAATAGGCGTTGACGCGGTCGGCGTCCGAACCCATCACCCGCAACACCTCCGACATCTCGAACAGCGAGGTCGGGCAGACATCGGGACAATGAGTATAGCCGAAGAAAACGATCGTCGGACGACCGACCATGTCCTTCTCGGTGACGGTCTGGCCGGTCTGGTCGGTCAGTTTGAACGGGCCACCGATCGACGCCGCCGGGGGCGTGCTGGCGAGTCCGCCGAGCAGCCACATCACCACCGTGAGACCGACGACAAGGCTGCCGGCAAAGGCCGCAAACAGGATCAGCGGACGGACGAATCTATTTGACATCGGGTATCGTATCCTCGGTGTCGCGGTTCCGAAGGCCGCTTGTTCTTGCATCGACCCTCGGAACTTGCGGAACGGGCCTAGCGCGGCGGCCGGTCAAATGGAATCAGGGCCGCCGCTCCAGTTAATTGATTGAGCATCGGATTTATCCCGAAACCGGTTCCCACTTTCGGGTCCGATGCTCTAGAGCGTTTTCGAGCGAGGTGAAAGACCTGCTCGCGCGAAGAAAACGCCATGGTGGCGGGCGGCGAGACCGAAAAAGCGTGCGTCTCGATGACCACGGCGGTTCGGCCGCGCCCACAGCGCCCTGCCAGCAGGGTGGGGTTCAAATAAGGCCAGTCCCGCCCTTAAGGCAAGCGCAACCCGGCGCGATCACGTTGTGATGATTTGGCGTGCGATGAATGGCGATGCGCCGTCAGCGCGCCGAAGAGGCCTGCGCGTCGAGGTAGCACGGACGGTACATGTCAGCGAGTTGGCGGCCCCGCAGGAAAATCATGCGCTTTGTCAGGCCGCCGCGCTGCTTGATCCAGCGCTGCACCGCGGAAGGGTACATCGAATACAGCATATGGGTCGCTTCGGAGTTGATCACGGTGCGGCCGTTCGATCCGAGATCCCAGGCGGCATGAAACCCGAGAGCCGCGTGGGACGTCACGCAAATCCTGTCATGCGGGACCGTGCCGAGAACGATGGTGCAGGCCGATGCGCACAGGCCATCGATGATGACGGACTGGCCGGAACTGCGAACGGCTTCAAATTTATCGATGTAGGTTCCGATCCGGCCGCCCCGATCCTCGCCGATCCGGACCACGGCGTGACTCGCGGCAACCTGCCCCAATACGAACACGGCTGCGAGCAATCCAGTCACGACCCTCGTCATCTGCCCCGGCGCCAATCTTCGAACCCGTTAGATCACAATGATTCTGACCGAATCGATCCAGGATCATGAACATGATCGATTCCAGTATGTAAGACCTCATGCGAGGCCACGGCCCGCAGCCTCCGGCGCTCCGGACGTTTTGTCCAGACCATCGCGCGCTCTGAAATCAGATTCAAATCCAGTGTTGCCGACGCGCTGCACTTTCAGAAAAGTGGAGCGGGTGAGCATTTCCTTGCCGCGAGCAGCGGCGTTGGAGCGGGCGAAGGGATTCGAACCCTCGACCCCGACCTTGGCAAGGTCGTGCTCTACCCCTGAGCTACACCCGCGTCCGAACGACAGGCGGCCGATTGCTGGCCACCGGAGGCGAGAGCTATGCCAAATGCGGCGTGCGAATGCAACAGCCAGATCGGGATATTAATGTCACTCCCCCAGGTCTTCCGGTTGAGTGACGGCCGCCAAGACCGGGCGAACCCGACCGCCGATTGCAAAACTTCCGCACAGGGACCAATTTAGGGTCCTGAGCGTGCCGGCGTGACGGTTCAGAAGTTCGCTTTCGTTTCGGCGAAATAACCCAGCGGGTTTCCGATGACGAGGTTTGCGTCACGGAGTGCTGGCCAAGAACAGGCGAACGTCCGATAAAGGCGCCAGACCGCCCATTCCGGGGACATCAGGCGAGGATCACGTGACCATAGTCGAGCACGGCGGCGGGCCGCCACCACAAGCGCCGGATCTGATCAATGAGACGACGACGCAGACCTTCATGAAGGATGTCGTCGAGGAATCGATGCACCAGCCGGTGCTGGTCGATTTCTGGGCGCCGCGGAGCGGACCGAGCCTCCAACTGACCCCGCTGCTGGAAAAGGCGGTGCGCGCCGCCGCCGGCAAGGTCAAGCTGGCGAAGATGAATATCGATCAGCATCCCGCCATCTTTCAGCAACTCGCGGCCCAGATCGGCAGTCAGTCGATCCCGGCGGTGTTCGCCTTCGTCGGCGGACGGCCGGTCGACTATTTCACAGGCGCGGTCCCCGAAAGCCAGGTCAAGGATTTCATCGACAAGCTGACGCAAGGCGCGGGGGCGGCGCCGGGCGCCCCGAATATCGAAGAAATCCTGCAAGAGGCTGACGACGCGCTCGCCGCGGGCGATCCGGCCACCGCAGCCGCGGTCTATGCCGAGGCGCTCGGCATCGACGCCGTCAATCTTCGGGCGATCGCCGGGCTGGCGCGCTGCTATGCCAGCACCGGCGCGATCGACAAAGCCAAGCAAACGCTGGAGCTGGTTCCGGAATCGAAGCGTGGCGACGCCGCCGTGACCACCGTTCAGGCCATGATCGACCTTGCCGAACAGGCGAGCTCGCTTGGTCCTATCGGCGAGCTCGAGCAGAAGGTCGCGGCCGACCCGCTCGACCATCAGGCGCGATTTGACCTCGCCACGGCGCTGAACGCCGGCGGCAAACGCAGCGAGGCCACCGATCACCTGCTTGAAATCGTGAAGCGCGATCGCAAATGGAACGATGACGCCGCCCGCAAGCAGCTCGTGCAGTTCTTCGAGGCATGGGGCGCCACAGACGAGGCCACCGTGGAGGGACGCAAACGACTGTCGACGATTCTGTTTTCCTAGAGCATTTTCCGGCGAAGTGGATACCGGTTCGCCGCAAGAAAATGCGACCAGACAATAATTTCTAGAGCATGGTCCGATTCAACTTGAACGGATCATGCTCTAGATCACGATATTCTAGAGCGGGATGCGGGCGGAAAACCGCACCACACTTTTTCCTCATCCCGCTCAAGAGTCCGTTTCAACCGCGTTGAACCAGACTCGCCGCTTATCTTTTGTTTGAGCATGATTTTTTCCGAAAATCGGTTTCCGCTTTTCGGGGTCATGCTCCGGATCATTGTTTTGACGCGTTTTCTTCACGCGAACAGGTCATCCACTTCGCTCGAAAACGCTCTAGCGCCGGACCAGCCCATGCCCATCAATGCCGATTACCGCGGTCCCGCTGACCTTCCCGAAGTGATACCGGTGTTTCCGCTGCCCGGCGCGCTGCTGCTGCCGCGCGGGCAAATGCCGCTCAACATCTTCGAAATGCGCTATCTCGCAATGGTCGACGACGCGCTGCGGGACGGCCATCGCCTGATTGGCATGATCCAGCCCGACCTGACCCATTCCGCCAGCGAGGACAAGCCTGAACTGTTTCATGTCGGCTGCGCAGGACGCATTACCCAGTTCGCCGAATCCGGCGACGGCCGTTACATTCTCGAACTTACCGGGGTGTCCCGTTTCAAGGTCGTGGAAGAGCCGACGGTGCTGACCCCCTATCGCCAGTGCAAGGTTGATTTCTTCGCTTACGCCGACGATCTCACCGCGCGCAAAGGCGAGGACGAGGTCGACCGCAAACGGCTGCTCGAGGTGCTGACCGATTTTCTCAAGGTCAACGATCTGAAAGTGGACTGGAGCGGCATCGAGAACGCCCCGAACGAGGCGCTGGTCAACGCGCTGGCGATGATGTCGCCCTACGGGCCCCCCGAGAAGCAGGCCATGCTGGAGGCAGCCGACCTGAAAACCCGCGCGGAAATTCTGATCGCCGTCACCGAAATGGACCTCGCGAAAAAGCGCACCAGCGGTGACCCCGGATTGCAGTAGCGGGGCAAGCGCCTCACACCCCATCATGATGCAATGACGCACCTATCCGCCCGACCTGACCTTTCGAAGAGACCCGCATGACGCCGCCCCCTTCCGATCGTCCCGAGGATACCGCCGATCCAAAGCTTCTGGAGATTCTGGTCTGCCCGCTGACCAAGGGTCCGCTGGAACTGGACGGCGCGCGGCGGGAACTGATTTCACGCTCGGCGAAGCTGGCCTATCCGATCCGCGACGGCATTCCGATCATGCTGCCGGAAGAGGCACGGAAAATCGAGTGAGACGATGCACGACGCATCGTCTCGAAAAACATCTCGCAAAACAGGCGTAACAGATCGTCACAGCGCGTCGCTGTCGGTCTCGCCGGTGCGAATGCGCAGCGCGTGATCGATCGGCAGCACGAAGAGTTTGCCGTCGCCGATCTGGCCGGTGCGGGCGGCGGCGGCGATGGCCTCGACAGCCTTGTCCGCGAGCTCCGATGCCACCGCGACCTCGATCCTCAGCTTGGGCAGGAAGTTCACGACGTATTCGGCGCCGCGATAGATCTCCGTATGGCCCTTCTGACGTCCATAGCCCTTAACCTCGGTCACGGTCATGCCGTGCACGCCGAGCGCGGTCAGCGCCTCCCGGACCTCGTCGAGCTTGAAGGGTTTGATCATGGCGACGACGAGTTTCATGGTCCGGCCTCTTTATCCTGCTCGGCAACCCGGTTATGACCGGATACGTTCCCGGACAATCTGCCACCTTTCGCGGTCGCCAGCACGGCGAATTTTGCAGATCAAGTTAGAACATGCGCGCCCGCGAGTTGGCCGCCGCCGCGCCAGCGGACCGGATTTGTTCATGAACCACAGGCCTCTCCTTGCCGACCAATCATCGCTCCGGCAGCGGGGGCCGAAGGATTTGGGGGACATGCATGCCGAACCGTCAGTGGTTTTTCGCCTCTGGAAACACCCAGCAAGGTCCGTATTCCGAAGACCAGTTGCGGGATTTCATCGCCCGCGGCGCGGTGAGGGCCGACACGCGCGTCTGGACCGAGGGCATGTCGGACTGGCAGAGAGCAGGCGATATTCCTGGGCTTCTGTCCGGCGGTTCGGCCGCTCCGCCCCCCGTGACGCAAGCGTCGGCGCGTGAAAGCGCGGTGCTTGCCAGCGGCAATGGATCCGCCGGCGTTCCGCTGTCCGTGGACCTCAACATCTGGGCGCTGCTTGGACGCACCCTGATCTTCGTGATCGGCTTCCTGCTGGTTATTCCGGCGCCATGGGTGGCCACCAGCTTCTACGGATGGTTCATTTCTCAGGTGCGGGTGCCGCAGCGTCCCAACCTGAGCTTCACCGGCCAGCCGATGGACATCTGGTGGGTGTTCGTGCTGCTCGCGCTGTGCGCCTATTCCGGCCTGACCGACATACCCTATATCGGGATCATTCTGATTCCGGTGCAGGCCTGGCTGTCGTGGATGACGATCAAATGGGTCGTGGCCAACATCAGCGCCAACGGGCAGCCGCTTCGGCTTTCATTCCGGGGCGAGGCGTTGCATTACGTCGGCTGGTTCGTGCTGCTCAACCTCTCCTTCATCACCATCATCGGCTGGGCATGGGTCACCACGGCGATGACGCGCTGGATGTTCCGCAACATCGACGGCACCCGGCGCGAGATCATCTTCAATGCCAGCGGGCTTGAGGTGTTGTGGCGAACGGTGGTGGTGGCGATCGGCTGCATCCTGATCATCCCGATCCCGTGGGTGCTCCGCTGGATCGCGCGCTGGTACGTCTCGCAGGTCGCGCTGGCGCCGCGGACGGCGTAGCGGGCTCCGCCTCTGTCGAAATCGAGACTCTAGAGCGGCGGCCGATCAAATGGAATCAACGCCGCCGCTCCAGTTAATTGATTGAGCATCGGATTTATCCCGAAACCGGTTCCCACTTTCGGGTCCGATGCTCTAGCGCCGCTCGCGGACCGAGCCTTCCTGCGCCACCGAGGCGATCAGCGCGCCGTCCTGCCTGAAGATCAGGCCGCGAGCGAGACCACGGCCGCTATGCGCGCTCGGCGAATCCTGCGCGTAGAGCAGCCATTCGTCGGCGCGGAACGGGCGGTGAAACCACATGGCGTGATCGAGCGAGGCCGCCATCATGTGCTTGTCGAACAGGGTGCGGCCGTAGCGCGCCATCGCCGCGTCGAGCAGCGCGAAATCCGACGCATAGGCCAGCGCGCACATGTGCAGCGCCGGGTCGTCGGGCAGTTTCGCCGCCGTGCGGATCCAGACGTGGACGCGGCCGTCCTCGATCCTCTCGCCGAAGTAGCGGTTGAGTTCGACCGGGCGCAGGTCGATCGGCCGGTCCGATTCGTAATAGCGGCGGATGAACTCTGGCATTTCCCTGAACATCGGCTGCTTGATGAACTCCTCCGGCGAAAGCTGCTCGGGCGGCGGCACGTCCGGCATCTTCTCCTGATGATCGAAGGCGCCCTCCTCGTCCACATGGAACGAGACCATGATCGAGAAGATGGCGCGGCCGTGCTGGATCGCGGTGACGCGCCGCGTCGAATAGCTCTTACCGTCGCGCAGCCGCTCCACCTGATAGATGATCGGAACGGCGGGATCGCCCGGCAGGATGAAGTAGCAATGCAGCGAATGCGGCAGGCGGCCTTCGACGGTGCGGCAGGCCGCCATCATCGCCTGTCCGATCACCTGCCCGCCGAACACCCGCTGCCAGCCGGTCTTCGGGCTGCTGCCGCGAAACAGGTTTTCCTCGATCGGTTCCAGATCGAGGATCGAGATCAGGTCGGTCAGGCTTTCGGACATCGAGGCGCTTTCAACATGAACTCATGAGTTCTCATATCGTTGGTCCGGGCTCACGGCCTCCAGGCGAGGGCACGGGCCGGGCGGCGGCGCAACGTTTGGAAACCCGTTTCGCCCGGCTATACTGCGGCATCACAGAAGCAGGGCTTACCATGACGACACAACAGGGCATTGTCATCTGCGGCGGCGCATTTGCCGGACTGGCGCTGGCGCTGGCGCTGCGTCAGGGGCTCGGCGCCGAAATTCCGATCGTGGTCGCCGATCCGATGCTGGCGAACCGGCCGAGCCGCGATCCGCGCGCCACCGCGATCGTGGCCGCGTGCCGCCGCCTGTTCGAGGCGCTCGGGGTCTGGGACGAGGTGGCCGGTACCGCGCAGCCGATGCTCGACATGGTGGTCACCGATTCGAAGCTCAACGACGCCACCCGCCCGGTGTTCCTGACCTTCGCCGGCGACGTCGAGCCCGGCGAGCCGTTCGCGCACATGGTCGAGAACCGCTATCTGATCGAGGCGCTAGCGTCCCGCGCGCAAGCCGAAGGGGTCGATCTGCGCGCCACGGCGGTGACGGGAACCGAGGCCCGGCCCGGCGGCGTCACCGTCGCGCTGGCCGATGGCTCCACGATCGAGGCGAGCCTTCTGGTGGCGGCCGACGGCGCGCGCTCGAAGCTGCGCGAGCGCGCCGGGATCGCCACCCATGGCTGGGAATACGATCAATCCGGCATCGTTGTCACCGTCGGCCATGAGCGCGATCATCAGGGCCGCGCCGAGGAGCATTTTCTCCCCGCCGGGCCGTTCGCGATCCTGCCGCTGACGGGCAGGCGCTCGTCGCTGGTGTGGACCGAGAAGCGGGCGGAGGCGGCGCGCCTCGTCGCACTTGCCGAAGATGAATTTCACGCCGAGCTGGAGCAGCGCTTCGGCCTGCACCTCGGCGAGGTCAAGGCGCTCGACAAGCCGCGCGCGTTTCCGCTTCAGTATTTCGTCGCGCGCTCGTTCATCGCCGAACGGCTGGCGCTGGTGGGCGACGCGGCGCATGTGATCCACCCGATCGCGGGGCAGGGTCTCAACCTCGGACTGAAGGATGTCGCGGCGCTTGCGGAAAGCGTGGTCGATGCGGTCAGGCTCGGGATCGATCCGGGGCAGGCAGACGTGCTGGAGCGCTATCAGCGCTGGCGGCGCTTCGACACCATGGCGATGGGCGTGGCCACCAACACGCTCAATGTTTTGTTCTCAAACGAATCGACGCTGCTGCGCAGCGTGCGCGACATCGGGCTAGGTCTGGTCGACCGGATGCCGCCGCTGAAGAACGCCTTCATCCGCCAGGCGGCCGGACTGACCGGCGAGGTGCCGCGGCTGCTCAAGGGCGAGGCGTTGTAGGGGCTATCGCATAATCCGATTCGCGACGACGTCGTTGCGCTTTTCGCCAGTATGAACGCCGAGAAACCGGACCTAAAACGAAAAGGCCCTGCCGGGGCTTGTGATCGCCTAGGCAGGGTTGCCCTTCCGGGTCTTGAGGCTCAACGCATCCCGCCGGAAGCCCGGCAGTGAACGTCGCGAGCAATCGCGTCTAATGTTGCTACTCATGGACTAATGTCAAGTTACAAGCCGATAGCTTTAAGGACGCAGTTGCGCACACGCGCAACATCTTCTGCGGTCATTTTCGGGTGCAAGTACTTACGCTTACCCCTTTGGTCCCGAGATGTGTGGAACAGGTCCAACCTCTCGAAGGAGACGGTCGCGATCATATCACATTTAGCCCAAAAGACGGTGTAAGGGAAAGGATGGGGCAACGGATCACCAAACTCGATCCGCGCTACATAATCCAGATCGCGATCCGGTTCGTCCTGGGACAACGGAATCACCGTACAGAGTCCGTCCCGGTAAGGCAGACGGGGAGAGATGACAACGGCCGGTCGTCTCTTGACCATTTCAGGAGGCTGGAAGCCGCCACGGCTATAATCACAAAGCAAAACCGTTCCAACACCGACCGGATACTTGATTCCCATTCCATATGAATACAGCTTCAGCAGCTCGGTAGAAACCGGAAGTTCCCTCAACCACGGAGAGCTCCCAACGGAAAATCCGCCCTCCCGCCGATGGTTAATCGCGTCTTAACCCCGCCGCAGCTAAGCTTACTCAACCGTCTTTCGTCCGGCCTCAAGGCGCGGCCGAACGTCTTGAAAGTGTTGACGCTTAACCGATGGCAACCACCGCTTCATCGCGCGCGGCGCCGGGCGCCGCCAGCCGGACTGAATTCGCCGCCAGCCCAGTCGAATCCGACGCCGGTGCGTCCCGGTCCGCCGCCGGCCCGGCCGCGCGGACGGCTGCGGGCGAGCGGTCGCCATTCGCGCGGACGGCGGATCTGCTTGCGCCCTACCAGCCGGAACAATCCCTGATCAACCTGTCGCTGGGCGAGCCGCGGCACCCGCCGCCCGATTTCGTCGGCCCGATCCTGTCCCGGCATATCGACGAGTTCAGGCGATATCCGATGGCGCGGGGGATCGATCCCGAGACCGAGATACTGGCGCTGAACGGCAGCCGCGAGGGACTGTTTTACGCCGCGGTCGCCGCCGCGCGCTACGTCGCGCCGCGCAAGGGCGCGCCGGCCATCCTGATGCCGAACCCGTTCTACCCGGCCTATGGCGCGGGCGCCCGTGCCGCTCATTGCGAAACCGTCCTGCTGCCGGCGACGCGCGACAACGGCTTCCTGCCGGACCTCGACGCGCTCGATGAAGCCACGCTGGCGCGGACGGTCGCGATCTATCTCGCCTCGCCCGCCAATCCGCAAGGCGCGGTGGCCTCGCGCGATTATCTCGCGCTCCTGATCGCGCTGGCGCGCCGTCACGGTTTTCTGGTGTTCTCGGACGAATGCTATTCGGAAATCTATACGCAAGAGGCGCCCGGCAGCGCGCTGGAATGCGCGGGGCCGGATTTCGCGAGCGTCGTCGCGTTCCAGTCGCTCTCGAAACGCTCGAACCTGCCGGGGCTGCGCGTCGGCTTCGTCGCCGGAGACCGGAATTTCCTCGACGCGTTTCATGAGCTGCGCAACGTCGCCGCGCCACAGGTGCCGGTGCCGCTGCAGCATGTCGGCGCGGCCGCCTATGGCGACGAGGCCCATGTCGAGGAGAACCGAAGGCTCTACCGGCTCAAGTTCGATCTCGCTGACCAGATCATCGGCGCTCGCTACGGCTATGCGAGGCCCGCCGGCGGCTTCTGCCTCTGGCTGGATGTCTCCGCATATGGCGGCGACGAGGCCGCGACGATCAAGCTTTACAGGGAGGCCGGCCTTCGCGTCGTGCCCGGAAGCTATCTGGCGCGTCCGCAAGCCGATGGCTTAAATCCTGGCGCGGGCTACATCCGCCTCGCGCTGGTGGCGGACATCGAATCGACAGCCGAGGCGTTGCGGCGGCTGGTGAAAACTCTCGGCTAGATCTTCGCTTCTGACTGGATCGGAAGCGAAGCTCTAGATTGTTTTTCTGACGCGTTTTCGTCGCGCGAACAGGTCATCCACTTCGCTCGAAAACGCTATAGTCGCGGGGCACCATGAGCATGGCAGCGATCGAACGTCTTCTTCCCATCGTTGATCAGATACCGCCGTCGATCCGCGAGCCGCTGGCCCGGCGCCTGCGCGAATTGACCGGGCTCGGCCTGATCGGATTGTCCGGCGCGGCCGCGGCCGCACTGATGTCGTGGTCGGTGCAGGACCCGAGCCTCAGCCACGCCACCTCGCGCCCGATCCACAACGTCCTCGGCTATCCCGGCGCGATCGGCGCCGATCTTCTGATGCAGATTCTCGGTCTCGGCGCGATCATGCTGATCCTGCCGGTGGCGATCTGGGGATGGCGGATGCTGACCCATCGCCCGTTCGACCGTGAGGCTTCGCGTCTCGCCTGCTGGATTCTCTGCACCACATCCGCCGCCGGCTTCGCCAGTTGCTGGCCCCATAACGGCGCCTGGCCGCTGCCCACCGGTCTCGGCGGCGTGGTCGGCGACGCGCTGGTGCGCGCGCCCGCGATTGCGTTCGGCCCGGCAGGCGCGCTGCAAAGCATCGTGCTCGGCGCGATCATGTTTCTGATCATGGCCGCGACGTTCCTTTGGGCCAGCGGCGTGCGATCGCGGCCCGCCGAAGAATCGCGCGAAATCGAGGATGACGCGCCGTTCGATGAGGGCGACGACCACGCCTCGGTCTCGCTGGGCTGGGCGGTTCACGCGCTGATGAGCGCGAAGGCGCGGCTCAAGCGGCTGAAAATCGGCGCGCTGCTGGCGCTGGCCTACAAGTCGCTGGTGTCGAGCGCGCCGCGGAACTCCGGTGCGCTGGCGTTCGAGCGCCAGGAGCCCAATCTCGGCGGCGGACCCATCGCTCCCTCCCTGGCGCCGGGTCGCGCCGGCCATGATGACGACATCGATGACGAGCTTGACGACGATCCGGAGGACGAAGCGGACGAGGAAGACGATGCAGCGCCGGTCGTCGCCGCGCCCCGCCGGAAGGCCGCTCCCCGCCAGCCGGCGAAGAAAGCCGGCAAGTTCGAGCTGCCCTCTGTCAACGTTCTGAGCGCGCCGCG
>ENA-UOUJ01001329-UOUJ01001329.1-activated-sludge-metagenome-genome-assembly--contig:-NODE-1329-length-13248-cov-7.253240_pt1 | contig 13248 bp, 8 predicted proteins | sample MGYA00249839_ERZ747224 | MGnify/ENA primary metagenome ERZ747224 (study PRJEB28782, sample SAMN03220277) | activated sludge metagenome | biome: wastewater; feature: sewage sludge; material... | reverse complement strand
CTCCCCGCCGCGGACGAGGACCCGGTGGCGGCCGGCCGGGGCCGGGATGCCCACGGCCCCGACCGCACGCCGGCCGCCGGGATCCGGGACCGGTGGCGCGGCCGGTGGCGGCGGTGGCGGCGGTGGCTGGCGATCCTGCCGCTGACCGAGCGGAGGTTCATCGGCGGGGTGCTGTGGGCCGCCGCCGCCACGCTGGCCGCCGCGCTGCTGTCCGGACTGTCCGGCTGGCTGATTGTGCAGGCCGCCTACCAGCCTCCCGTGCTCTACCTGCTCTCGGTGATCGTCATGGTCCGGTTCTTCGGGATCGGCCGCGCGCTGTTCCGCTACCTCGATCGGCTCGACACGCATGATGCGGTCCTGGGGTGGGCCAACCGCCTGCGGCTGCGGCTCTGGGACACCCTCGGTTCCCATGCCGGCCAATGGGGGAGGCTGACCCGTTCGGGCGGCACACTGTCCGTGCTGGTGGCGGACGTCGACGAGCTGCGCGACGCCGTCCCGAGGGTCGTCGTGCCGATCCCCGCCGCCATCCTCAGCTGGCTCGTCACCCTCGTCATCGTGGTGCTGATGGCCCCCGCCGCCTGGTGGCCGGCCGCCGTCGCCGGGCTGGTGGGCTTCGTCGTGGTCCCGGTCGCGGTGGGCCTGGCGGACCGGCACACCACCCGGGCCCTGGCCGATCACCGGACGGGTCTGCTGCGCCGCACCTCCGCCCTGTTCACGGCGGCGGCCGACCTGGCCGGCAACGGGACCGCCGGACTGGCCGGGGACCGGTTCGCCGCCGCCGACCTCCGCGCCGACCGGCCCCTGAGGCGCAACGCGGTGGCGGCCGGCCTGGGACAGGGACTCGTCGTGCTGCTCTCCGGCTGGGCCGCCGTCCAGGCGATGGTCCTGTGCTTCACCCACGGGGTGACGGCCCCGGTGACCGCCATGGTGGTGTTCCTGATGCTGGCCCTGGCCGAGCCGTTGGGCCTGTACAGCACCGCCTGCCAGGAGAGCGCCATCCTGCGCCGCCAGCTCGCCAAGACCGCGCCGCTGCTCGACGAGGAGGCGATGACGGACCCCGGTGCGGGCGTGGAGCTCCGCGCGGCGGCCGGCGCGCGGGACGGGGACGGCGTCGAGGGCATCCGGCTGTCCGGGCTCACCGTGCGGTACCCCGGCAGCGGGACGGACGTGTTCCGTGGGCTGGACCTGCGCGCCCACCGCGGTGACTTCGTGGTGGTGACCGGCCCGTCCGGGTCCGGGAAGTCGACCCTGCTGGCCGTGCTGCTCGGGTTCCTCCCGCCCCGGGAGGGCCGCTACGTGCTGGACGTGGCGGCAGCGCCGCGGGCCACGCCGCGGGCCACCGGGCAGGCCCTGGGAGCCGTGGCCTGGTGCCCCCAGGAGGCCTACCTCTTCGACTCCACCCTGGCCGCCAACCTCGCCCTGGCGCGGGACCCCGCCGACCGGCCCGACGACGCCGAACTCGAGCGGGTCCTGGACCTCGTCGGCCTGGGCCACTGGCTCCGTTCCGCCCCGGACGGCCTGCGGACCAGACTGGGCCCGTCCGGGCACTACCTCTCGGGAGGCCAGCGCCAGCGGGTCGCCGTGGCCCGCGCGCTGCTGGCCCGGGCCGACGTCGTGCTGCTGGACGAGCCGACCGCGCACCTGGGCGCCGACGAGGCCGCGGCGCTGGTGGCGGACCTGCGTCGTGCCCTGCGGGGGAAGACCACCGTGATGGTCACCCACGACGCCCGCTTCGCGGCGGCGGGGACGGCGGCCGTGCGCCTGGGGTGATCCGGTGTCCGGTGTTCCGCCACCCGGCTCCGGGGCCCTCGACCCTCAGTCCCCGGTGGTGACCCCGGAGTCGTCGGCGAAGGGCAGGGCGTCCTCGCGGGGCTGGACGGCCGGTCGGCCGGCGCCCGTGGCCACGGGCTCCGTCCCCGCCGCCGTCCCGGCCCGCTCCGGGGAGGCCCCGGCGCCGACCGCCTCGATCACCTGGTCCATGGCCAGTCCGGAGCCGTCGCGGGAACCGTACTCGGCCGGCAGGGCGCGCGCGACGCCCGTGGCGGTGGCCGCCACGGCGGGTCCGGCCCCGGCCCAGGCCAGCGCCAGTTCCATCTCGCCCTTGAGCAACCGGTGTGCGCGCACGCCGCCCGTGGCCCTGCCCTTGGCGGGGTACTCGGCCAGCGGGGTGCGCTTGACCGAGCCGGCGACGGTGCCGGGCAGGGTCTGCTCGCCCTTCGTGACGGTCACGACGACGGCCCGTCCGGGCTCCGCGGCATCGTCGGCCGCCGCGGCGGCGGGGACGGCGGAGAACGCGATCACGGCGTCGCCCGCGGCGACCTTGATGCCGGCCATCCCCCCGGCGGTGCGCCCCTGCGGGCGGACCAGCGAGGCCGCGTAGCGCAGCAGCTGGCCGGTGCGGGTGATGAAGACCAACTGGTCGTCGTCGCCGGGCGCCGGCCCGGCCCCGACCACCTCGTCACCGTCCTTGAGCGTGATCGCCTCGAAGTCGTCCCGGTTCAGCGGCCAGTCGGGGTTCACTCGCTTGACCACGCCCTGGCTCGTGCCCAGGGCCAGCACGGTGTCCAGGGGCACCAGGGCCACGAGCGACTCCCCGCGCTGCAGGGTCAGGAAGTCCTTGACCTTGACCCCGGCGGTCAGGTTCGGGGTGGGCGAGGCATCCGGCAGCGACGGGATGTCCACCACCTGCACGCGCTGGATCCGGCCGCTGGAGGTGAGGGCGCCGATCTCCCCGCGGGCCGACGTCGCCACCACCGAGCGGTAGGCATCGTGGCGCTGGCGGCGGCCCCCCGGGACCAGCGGCGTGTCGTCCACCGTGCGGGCCAGCTGGCCGGCGGTGGTGAGCACCACGAGGCAGGGGGTGTCGGCCACCATCAGCGGATCGGAACCGGGAGTGCCGGGCAGCGCCGCCTGGGCGGTGCCCGCGCGCACGGCCCCGGCGGTGGGGGAGGGGGCGGCGATGTTCTCGGACTCCAGCAGGACGGTCCGGCGGTCGTCGCCGAACTCGTCGGCCACGTCCTGCAACTCTGCGGAGACCAGCGCGCGCAGCCGCTCGTCCGAGGCCAGGATGGCCTCGAGTTCCTCGATCGCCGCGCGCAGCTCGTCCTGCTCGGCCTCCAGCTCGATCCTGGAGTACTTCGTCAGTTGCCGCAGCCGCAGTTCCAGGATGTGGTTGGCCTGGATCTCGGTGAGGTCGAAGACGCCCATGAGCCGGGTGCGCGCGGCCGCGGTGTCATCCGAGGAGCGGATGATCTGGATGACCTCGTCGATGTCCACGAGGGCCAGCAGCAGTCCCTCGACCAGGTGCAGGCGGTCCTTCTTCTTGCCCAGGCGGTGGGCCGTCCGCCGGCGCACCACGTCCAGCCGGTGCTCCACGTAGACCTGCAGCAGCTCCCGCAGGCCCAGGGTGCGTGGCTGGCCCTCGACCAGGGCCACGTTGTTGATGCCGAAGGACTCCTCCATCGGCGTGGCCTTGTACAACTGGGCGAGCACGCCCTGGGGATTGAACCCGGACTTCAGCTCGATGACGAGCTTGAGGCCGTTCCGGCGGTCGGTGAGGTCCAGGACGTCCGAGATGCCGGTGAGCTTCTTGGCGTTGACCGCGTCCTTGATCTTCTCGATCACCTTCTCCGGTCCGACCCCGTAGGGCAGCTCGGTGACGACCAGTCCGGTCTTGCGCGGCGTCACCTGCTCGACGGACACCTTCGCCCGCATCTTGAACGAGCCGCGGCCGGAGGCGTACGCGTCCCGGATGCCGTCGAGCCCCACGATCCGGCCGCCCGAGGGCAGGTCGGGACCGGGCACGTGCCGCATCAGCTCCTCGAGGGTGGCCTCCGGGTGGGCGATCAGGTGCTGGGCGGCGGCCACCACCTCCCGGAGGTTGTGCGGGGCCATGTTGGTGGCCATCCCCACCGCAATCCCGGACGCGCCGTTGACCAGCAGGTTGGGGAAGGCGGCCGGCAGCACCGCCGGCTGGAGGAACTGGTTGTCGTAGTTCGGGACGAAGTCCACGACGTCCTCGTCGAGCGAGGCCGTCATCGCCAGGGCGGCCGGGGCCATCCGGGCCTCGGTGTAGCGCGGGGCGGCCGGGCCGTCGTCGAGCGAGCCGAAGTTCCCGTGGCCGTCCACCAGCGGCAGGCGCAGCGAGAACGGCTGGGCCAGGCGCACCATGGCGTCGTAGATGGCCGAGTCGCCGTGCGGGTGCAGCTTGCCCATCACCTCGCCCACCACGCGGGCCGACTTCACGTGGCCCCGGTCCGGGCGCAGACCCATCTGGCTCATCATGTACAGGATGCGTCGCTGCACCGGCTTCATCCCGTCCCGGGCGTCCGGCAGCGCCCGGGAGTAGATCACCGAGTACGCGTACTCCAGGAACGAGGTCTCCATCTCGGCGGAGACATCGATGTCGACGATGTTCTCCTGCTCGAGGGGGATGGCCTCGGAGGCCGGGGCAGAGGTCTTCTTGGGGGTTCGGGCCATGGGGTCTGCGGGTGTCCTTGTGGGGGATGGTCGTCGCGGCACAGCGTGCAGGACGGGAATTGTCTACTGTGATCCTATGGGCGAGACGTCGAGAACTCCCGAATATCCGTCCCACTGGGAAGCGGATGTCGTCCTGCGGGACGGCACCACGGCCCATCTGAGGCCGGTCACCCCGGATGACGCCTCCGGCCTGCTGCGCATGCACGAGGGCCAGTCGCAGAGCTCGATCTACCTGCGCTTCTTCACCTTCAAGTCCACCCTGTCCAAGAAGGAACTGGACCGGTTCACCCACGTGGACTACCGGGACCGGGTCGGCCTGGTGGTGCTGCGGGGCGAGGAGATCCTGGGCATCGGCCGCTACGACCGGCTGGACGACCCGCTCGAGGCCGAGGTCGCGTTCAACATCTCGGACGCGTCCCAGGGCAAGGGCATCGGGTCGATCCTCATGGAGCACCTCGCCGTGGCGGCGAGGGAGAACGGTATCCGCCGGTTCACCGCCGAGGTCCTGCCGGAGAACCGGAAGATGCTCTCCGTGTTCCAGGACTCGGGGTTCGAGGTCTCCCGCCGGTTCGACGACGGCGTGGTGGCGGTCGAGTTCTCGATCGACCCCACGGCCAAGGTCCGGGCGGTCATGGAGTCGCGCGAGCACCGCGCCGAGGCGCGATCACTGGCCGAGCTGCTGGCCCCGGAGTCCGTGGCCGTGATCGGCGCGAGCAGGCAGCAGGGATCGGTGGGCTTCTCGCTGCTGCAGAACATCATCGAGAGCGGATACACCGGCCCGGTCTACGGCATCAACCGCGAGGCCCTGGAACTGGCCGGGATGATCTCCCGGTCCACCCTGGCCGAGGTGCCCGGCCCCGTCGACCTGGCGGTGCTGGCGGTGCCCGTGGACGAGATCCCCGCGGTGGTCCGGGACTGTGCCCGGCACGGCGTCAAGGGCCTGCTGGTGGTCACCGCCGGGTACGCCGACGCCGGCCGCGACGGCCTGGTCCGGCAGCGGGAGCTGGTGCGCCATGCCCGGGCCAACGGCATGCGGGTGATCGGACCCGCCTCCGCCGGGATCGTGAACACCTCCCCGGCCGTCTCGCTCAACGCCTCGGTCTCGCCGTTCCTGCCGGCCCGGGGTTCCGTGGGCCTGTTCTCCCAGTCGGCCGCGATCGGGGCCACCCTGTTCGCCGCGGCCCACCGTCGCGGCATCGGCCTGTCCTCCATGGTCTCCGCCGGCAACCGGGCCGACGTCTCCGGCAACGACGCGATGCAGTACTTCGAGGACGATCCGGCCACGGCCGCCGTCGGGGTCTACCTGGAGTCCTTCGGCAATCCGCGCAAGTTCTCCCGGATCACCCGGCGCCTGTCCCGGAGCAAGCCGGTGGTGGTGGCGCGCTCGGACGTGATGGGGCGGCGGTTGCCCCCCGGCCACGAGACCCGGACCACCCAGGCGCCGGCCGGGGCCGTGGACTCGATGCTGGAGCAGACCGGCGTCATCCAGGTGGACAACCACGACGACCTCATGGACCTCATGCAGACCGTGGCCTGCCAGCCCCTGCCGGCCGGCAACCGGGTCGGGGTGCTGGGCAACTCGCTCGCCCTGAACCGGGTGGTGACCGACGCCGCCGAGCGCCACGGGCTGACCGTGGCCGCGACCATGGACGTGCCCGGCATGGACGCCGAGCACCTGGTGGAGGATGCCGAACAGGCCCTGGGCGCGGCTGTCCGCGCGGCCGTGGACGGCGGCACCGTGGACGCCCTGCTCGTGGTCACCCAGGCGGGGATGCACCAGCAGTCCGGCGACGCGGACCGGTTGGCGTCCGTGGTCGAGGACGCGGCCCGGGGATCCGGTGTCCCCGTCCTGGCCTCCTTCACCGGGGTGCTGGACCCCGATTACCAGTCGGCCACCCTGCGCCGGTCCGCCCCCGCGACCGAGGACGGCGGTCTGCAGCGCGGGCTGCCGGTGTTCTCCTCCCCGGAGCAGGCCGCCCGGGTGCTGTCCCGACTGGTGCACTACCGCGACTGGCGCCAAGCCGAGGAGGGGGTGGCGGTGGAACCGCAGGGCGTGGACCGGAACCGGGCCGAGGCCCTGCTCGACGGCTGGACCGCGCGGGCCACCGGGACGGACCTCGTCCGGCTCTCCCCGGAGGAGTCGCGGGAACTGCTGGGCTGCTACGGCATCGAGGTCCTCGCCTCGGAGCGGTTCACCACCGAGGATGAGGCCGTGGCGGCAGCCGATCGGCTGGGCTGGCCGGTGGCGGTCAAGGCCGTCGACTCCTACCTGCGCCACCGGCTGGACCTGAGCGGGGTCCGGCTCAACATCGTGGATGCCCCCTCCCTGCGGCGCAACGTCGCCCAGATGCGCGGCATCCTCGAGCCCTACGGCAGCCCCAGCCTGGAGGTGCAGTCCATGGCCCCCTCGGGGCAGGCCTGCATCATCACCGCCCTGGAGGACCCGCTGCTGGGCCCGGTGGTGTCCTTCGGCATCGCCGGGGATGCCGTGGACCTGCTGGACGACTGGGTCCACCTCGTGCCCCCGTTGACCGACCAGGACCTGGAGCGGATGATCCGCGCACCACGCGCCGCGGCCAAGCTCTTCGGCTACGGGGGCCTTCCCGAGGTTGACACGGCCGCCCTGCAGGACCTGCTGGCGCGCATCGCGGCACTGAAGGACGACCACCCGCAGGTCGCCCGGGTCCGGTTCAACCCGGTGCTGGCCTCAGACCGCGGGATCACGGTGCTCTCCGCCGAGGTGGACGTGGCCAACGCGGCCCAGCGCACGGACTCCGCGCGCCGGGCCATGCGCGGCTGAACCGGCCGCGGTGGCCAGGACCGGAGGCCACCACCGGACAGGCGGCACCGGATACCGGGCACCGGCGCCCGCTGCGGGACACCGCCGGCACCGGGCGGGGCCGATAGCATGGACGGCATGACTCCACTGCGCAGGAACCCCGGCTCCGGCCAGCACCCGTCCGGGCACCATTCCTCGGGCGCCGCGGACAACTCCGGTGCGAATCCACCGGAGCCGCAGGACGCGCCGGGCCCGGTCCACCGCCCGGTCGCACCGGCGTCGGGCGCGGGCGGCGGGCCCTCCAGCCTCGGGGCCGACCTCGAGCGCGCCGGCTTCTACCCGGAGCTGGTGGCGGACGTCCTGGACTCCGTGCTGGACGGGCGCACCGTCACCAGCCACCTGGTGCACGTGGACACGCACTTCGACTACGACGAGATCCACCGGCACATCACGGTGCTCGCCCTGGCCGGGGACATCATGGCGGCCCTGCACCTGGACGACCACGCCCTGGACGACGCCGGCGAGCAGGTCATGGCCCAGGTGTCCACCGAGGTGGTCCCGCTGCGGCGTATCGACTCGGTGGTGGCCACCACGGTCCACCCCCAGCCCCAGGACTTCCGCCGCGGGGACCCGGTGGCCGAGGTCACCCTGTCCGTGACCTGGGCCGGGGGACAGCGGATCGACCTGGCCCCGGCGGCCTGCGCGGACCCCAACTGCGACGCCGACCACGGGTACACCGGCACCTCTGCGCGCGAGGACCTGGTGCTGCGGGTGGCCGCCGAGGCCGAGGGCCAGCGCGCCGTCGACGCCGCCCTGGCCTTCTACCGCGAACTGCGGCGCGCCACCGTCGATGCGGACCGGGAGCGGACCGGGCGGTGACGTCCACTCCACCGATCCCGTCCGGACCCCCGTACGCCGGCCGGTCGCTGGCCGGCGTCCTGACCTCGGCCGCCGCGGCCCTGGGCGCCCCCGGGTTCACCAACGCACTGCAGTTGCCGCGGACCCGCCGGGTCGCCGTCGTCATGGTCGACGGGCTCGGGAAGGCCCTGCTGAAGCGCTACGGCGGCCATGCGCCGTACCTGCGGTCCGTCCTGGAACGGGACTCCACCACCCTGCAGTCGGCGTTCCCCACCACCACCGCGGCCTCCCTGTCCAGCCTGGGCACCGGGCTGGAACCGGGACGGCACGGCCTGGTCGGCTACGACGTGCTCGACCCCGACCGGAACACCGTCATCAACCAGCTCGGCGGCTGGGACCCGCAGACCGATCCGCTGCGCTGGCAGCCTCAGGCCACGGTCTTCGAACGGCTCGCCGACACCGGGGTGGAACCGGTCACCGTGTCCCTGCCGGCCTTCGAGGGCTCCGCCCTGACCAGCGCGTCCCTGCGGGGGTCCCGCTTCGTCGGCGGGACCACGCTGCACGCCCGGTTCCAGCACGCCCGCGAGCAGCTGCACGGGGCGAAGGGGCCGGTGCTGCTGTACCTGTACCTGAACGAGCTCGACAAGGCCGGGCACCAGCACGGCACCGGGTCCGAGAAGTGGCTCTACGCGCTCGAGGAGATCGACGCCGCGGCCCGCCGGCTCAGCCAGGCCGTGCCGAAGGACACCGTCCTGGTGCTGACCGGGGACCACGGCATGGTGGACGTCCCGGAGCCCGGGCGGATCGACTACTCCGCGATGCCCGCCCTGGTCGACGGCGTCGAGCACACCGCCGGTGAACCCCGGTTCGTCCAGCTGCACTTCGCTCCCGACGCCGGCCCGGCCGTGCGGGAACGGACCACGTTCGCCTGGCAGGCCGCCTTCGGCGAGCACGCCTGGATCCTGACCCGCGACCAGGCCCTGCAGGCCGGCTGGTTCGGCGTCACCGAGGACCGGGTCACGCCGCGCATCGGCGAGTTGCTCGTCGCCGCGCACGGACCGGTGGCCCTGTACGACGGACGCCGCGCGGCCCCGGCGGCCTTCGAGATGGTGGGGCACCACGGCTCGCCCACCCGCGCCGAGCGCGAGGTGCCGCTGTTGATGCTGCACCGGCCCCTGCGCTAGACCGGCCCGCTGCTCAGGCCGGCCCCCTGCGCCGCCCGGCGCCGGCCGGCCGGGCCGTCAGTCGTTCTTGCGTCCGAAGACGATCTCGTCCCAGCTGGGCACCGACGGCCGGCGCGCCTTGACGGGCCTGGCCGACTTCGCGGGCTTGGCCTCGGGGGCCGGCGTGACCACCGGGGCCGCGGGCTTCTCCGGCTCCTCCTCGCCGAGCTCGATGGCCGTCTGGTCGGGATGCTCCTCGGTCGGCCCGTCGGCGTCCTGGCCGCCGTCCGCGTCCTCGTCCCGTCCGGTCGCGTCCCCGCCCCGGGTGCCGAAGCGCGGATCCTCTTCGTCGTCGTCGTCCCAGACCTCGACCCAGCCGTCCACGGCGGACTCGTCGGTACCCGCGTCCCGGCCGGTGCCGGACCCGGCCTCCTGGCCGGCGTCACCGGGGGCGGTGGCCACGGTGAGGCGGGGCCGCTGCGTCCCCTGGTGGGGCTGCTCGTCCCGGGTCAGCATCAGGGCGAGCTCGTCGTCACCCTCCTCGTCCACGCCCAGGCGCTGGCCGCGGCGTGCCCGCAGCACGTCCAGCAGCTCGTCCTGCGAGTCCTGGTCCACGGCGGGACGCGGTCCGTGGCTCGCGGGGGCCGGGGCGGGCGCGGGTCCGGCCTCGTCCTCCTCCACGTTGAAGGGGCGGTCCCCGACGGCGGAGAGCCGGCGGGTGCCGAAGGCACCGTCCAGCGGGTCCAGTTCCGAGAGCACCTGCGCCCAGCGGTTGCGGTTGTCGAGGTGCCGGCTGCTGGGACGGAAGGTCCACAGGGCCGGGGGCTGGTCGCCGATCGCGGACTCGGCGCCCTCGGTGGAGAAGTCCAGGCTGACGGTCCAGGTGCCGTCACCCATCCGCCAGGCGTCCCAGTGGGCCGTGCCGGCGTCCATGCCCAGCACGGCCAGCCGGTGGCGCACCATGTCGCCGAGCAGGGCGGGCTCCTCGCCGAAGGTGCCCCGGTAGAGGTCGTGTCCGGGCTGCGGCGCGGCGACCTCCACCTGACGCGCCTGCTGGGCGATCCAGTCGCGCTCGGCCAGCACCGGGCCCTCGTACTTGCGCACCCGCTCCAGGTCCACCCCGGACTCGGCGGCCACCTGCTCGGCGGTGGCCCCGGCGCGGATACGGGCCTGGATGTCCCGGGGCGTCACCACGCCCTCGGCGGCGTCGGCGGCCTGGGCGGAGGGACGGTGGATCGGACGGGTGACCGCGGCCCGCAGGGCGTCGGTCACCGGGAGGGAGAACTCCTCGCCGTCCTCGTTGCTCAGCAACAGGTGCCCGCCGTCCTCCTGGACACCAACGAGACGGAGCTCCTGCATGTTCGTCCTCCACGATCGGCTTGGGTCGGTCCGGGACGCCCCCGGCAACCGACGCGACGGGCGGATGGGACGGTCCCTCCCCGACTTTGCCACGATTCCGGTGGCCGCGCACGACGGTGCCACCGGTGTGGCGTGGATCCATCCGTCCAGATCACCACTGTACGCTCACGGCGATTTTGATTTGGCCACGCCGTAGGGAACAATCTCACCGACGTGCAGACCGTCAAGGGGTCGCCCAGGGCCCCGCGGGCCGGTGTCACGTGGCCGGTCAGACCGGTCTTCCGGCCGGTTCCCCAGCGGTCCCGGCGTCACCATCGCAACATCCCATCCACGGTCGGCCCCGCCGGCCACATCAGCGGAGCGTGAACACACCCCATCATGGCCACCGATTACGACGCGCCACGCAAGAACGAGGACGAGCTGTCCGAGAGCTCGATCGAGGAACTGAAGAGCACCCGCACGGACACCCAGTCCGCGGCCGTCGACGTCGACGAGACGGAGGCCGCCGAGGGCTTCGAGCTGCCCGGCGCCGACCTGTCCGGCGAGGAACTGATGGTCCGGGTGCTGCCCGCCCAGGCCGATGAGTTCACCTGTGCCTCCTGCTTCCTGGTCCGCCACCGGTCCCAGGTCGCCAAGGAGAAGAACGGCATGCTCTACTGCACCGACTGCGAGGGCTGAGCGGCCCCGCTCACCCCGCAGCGGCATTCCGCGGCAGCCCCGAGGCACGCGACAGGCCGGCCAGGTCCTCCTGGCCGGCCTGAGTTGTCCGCGGGCACCGGTCGTCAGCGCGCGGCGTCGTCCGCGTCCCGCGCCATGGTCCCGCCGAGGACGGCCACGAGGCGCTCCGGGTTCCGGGTGCTCGTCAGCCAGTAGGGGGTCCGGTCCCTCTCGTCCGTGATCTGGATGCGCACGACGGGGTCGATCCAGCCGCGGATGCACATGAACGCCAGTCCGTGCAGGGCCGGGCCGCGCTGGTGGGTCGCGTCGTCCCCGCGGTAACCGGTGACCTCACCGACGTAGGCGCGCTCGATCCCCGCCCGGCCGACCTGCAGGGTCGTGCCGGTCACCACGATCCGCGGGGTCGACGCCCGCAGCAGGATGGCGATGACGATGAAGACGGCGACGGCGGCCGCCAGGCCGATCTCCAGCCCGATCGGGACGAACACCAGGATCGACAGCGCGGAGATCATCACCGCGATGAGCCAGATCCACACGGACGGGCGCAGTCGCTCCTCGTAGAGAACGGAGGAGTCGGCGGGGCGCGCGCCGGAGTCGGCCGGGGATGCGGAGGAGGATTCGTGCATGCCTCCAAGAATCCCACGTTTGGGGCGCGGAACCGTAAATTCCCCGGTCGGGTACAGTGGCGCCCGTGAATCAGCCAGCCGAGACCACGCACCCGCCTGCCCTCGACCGTCCGGTGGTGGCCCTGACGATGCTCGACGACGGCATCGAGCCCCCCTCCTACGCGATGCCCGGGGACGCCGGGGCGGACCTGCGCACCACGCAGGACGTGGAGCTGGCCCCGGGCGCCCGCGCCCTCGTGCCGACCGGGGTCGCGCTGGCGCTGCCGGAGGGCTTCGTGGGCCTGGTCCATCCGCGGTCCGGGCTCGCGGCCCGCCACGGCCTCAGCCTGGTCAACTCCCCGGGGACCATCGACGCGGGCTATCGCGGCGAGATCAAGGTGCCCCTGCTGAACACGGACCGTGCGGAGACGATCCGGTTGCGCCGTGGAGACCGGATCGCGCAGCTGGTCATCCAGCGCGTGGCCCAGGCCCAGTTCGTGGCGGTCGATGAACTTCCCGCCTCCCACCGGGGCGCGGCCGGGTTCGGGTCCACCGGCGGCTTCTGAGACCGCCGGTCAGGACCGTTCGCCGGTCCACCGCGACTGACCTAAGCTGGACAGGCCGCGTCCACGGGGTTGCCCGCTGGGCGCCGGGCCATGAGAGACGCGTGACGGAAGAGAGGCAGGCAGGGCGATGATCTTCGGCCGGAACCTGAACGTCAAGATCGAGACGGTGACCCTTCCGGAGGGACTCCAGGACGACCGGGGCCGGGAGCCGGGCGATTCCTCCCCGAGCGGTCCCTTCGACGTCTCCGAACGGCCCGCGCTGGACGGGTACATCGACCTCGGGTCGCTGCGCGTGCCCGTCGTGAAGGACCTGAAGGTCCGCCTGGACGTCGAGGAGTCCACGAGGCGGATCATCGGCGCCACCCTCACCCTCGGCCAGTCCTCCCTGCAGGCCCAGGCCTTCGCGGCGCCACGCTCCGGCGGGATCTGGGACGAGATCCGGGCCGAGATCGTCCAGTCGGTCACGGCCACGGAGAACTCCCAGGTGGGGGAGCGGCAGGGACCGTTCGGCACCGAGGTGCTGGCCCGGATCCCCGCGGCGATGCCCGACGGCAGTCCGGGATGGCGCGTCGCCCGGTTCGTCGGCGTGGACGGTCCCCGCTGGTTCCTGCGCGGCGTGATCGGCGGAGAGGCCGCCTTCAAGGAGGACTCGGCCGGCCCCATCGACGAGGTGTTCTCCCGGCTCGTGGTGCAGCGGGGGGACGATCCGCACCCGCCGCGGGAACTGCTGCCCCTGACGCCGCCGGAGAACCTCCGGCCGG
>ENA-UOUJ01001328-UOUJ01001328.1-activated-sludge-metagenome-genome-assembly--contig:-NODE-1328-length-13249-cov-14.649083_pt1 | contig 13249 bp, 14 predicted proteins | sample MGYA00249839_ERZ747224 | MGnify/ENA primary metagenome ERZ747224 (study PRJEB28782, sample SAMN03220277) | activated sludge metagenome | biome: wastewater; feature: sewage sludge; material... | reverse complement strand
TCGCTCTGCTCAGGAGGCGTCTTTGACTGGGATGTCGCCGTACGAAAACTGGATGAGCTGAACGCCCGGGTCGAGGACCCCACCTTGTGGGACAATCCCGAACAGGCCCAGGCCGTCAGCCGCGAACGCTCGCGCCTGGAAGCCCAGATCAGCGCCGTCAAGGAGATGGAGCGCGGTCTGGAAGACGGCGTCATGTTGGCCGACATGGCCGACGAAGAGGGCGACGAGGCGACGCTGAACGACGCGCGCGAGAGCCTGAAGGCCATCAAAGAACGCGCCGCCCGCGCCGAGCTGGAGGCCCTGCTGTCCGGCGAGGCCGACGGCAACGACGCCTATCTGGAGGTCAACTCCGGCGCCGGCGGCACCGAGTCCAACGACTGGGCCGGCATGCTGCTGCGCATGTATTCGCGCTGGGCCCGCGCCCATGGCTATGAGGTCGAGGTCGAGGCCGAGGAAGCCGGCGAACAGGCCGGGATCAAGTCCGCCACGCTCTTGATCACCGGGCCGAACGCCTATGGCTGGCTGAAGTCGGAATCGGGCGTGCACCGGCTGGTGCGCATCAGCCCCTATGACGCGGCGGCCAAGCGGCACACCAGCTTCGCCTCGGTCGGGGTGTCGCCGGTGGTGGACGACACCATCGAGATCGACATCAATCCGGCCGACGTGCGCACCGACACCTATCGCGCCTCGGGCTCGGGCGGCCAGCACGTCAACAAGACGGATTCGGCGGTGCGTCTGACGCACATTCCGACCAACACGGTCGTCGCCTGTCAGGCCGGCCGGTCCCAGCACCAGAACCGCGATCAGGCGTGGAAGATGCTGCGCGCGCGCCTGTACGAACTGGAGTTGCAGAAGCGCGAGGCGGCGGCCCAGGCCCTGGCCGACGCCAAGACCGACATCGGCTGGGGTCACCAGATCCGATCCTATGTCCTTCAGCCGTATCAGATGGTGAAGGACCTGCGCACCGAGGTGGAAACCAGCGACACCCAGGGGGTGCTGGACGGCGATCTGGACGCCTTCATGGGCGCCGCCCTGGCCGCCCGCGTTGGCGACAAGCGCGGCGAGACGGTGGAATAGACCGACCAAGAAAAAGGCCCCGGATCGCTCCGGGGCCTTTGTTCATCGTGGCCCTTGCGTGTCAGGCGCCGGCCTTCATGTCCGGGATGTGCGGCACAGGCTCGGCCGGCGCGGGCGCCGGGGCCGGCTGAGGCGCGGGCTGGGCGGTCGGGGCCGGCTGACGCGAGCCTTGCAGAACGCGGCCCTGGAAATAGGCGCCGATGTCGATCGACAGCTGTTCGGCCGTGATGTCGCCATCGACGTAGGCGGTGGAGATCAGCTTGACCTGCTTGCCCGAGACGCCGCCGACGATCCGGCCACGCACCTCGACATAGTCGGCCGCGACATTGCCTTCGACCGCGCCGGTTTCACCGACGATCAGGCGGCCGACACGGACGTCGCCCTTGACCTGGCTGTCGATCTGCAGGTCGCCGGAACCGGTCACATTGCCCGTGAACTGCAGGTCGGCGGACAGGACAGACAGGCCCCGTCCGGGCGCGGCGGCGGGCGCCGGGGCGGCGGCAGGCGCGGCGGCGGCCGGGCGCGGCTGGCTGGGCGACGGCAGGTCGGGCAGCGGCGGGATCGGCTGGGCGGCGGGCTTGGCCGGGGCGGGGGATTTAGTCTTGTTGAACAAGTTGATCTCCGGCTTTCATGAAGCGGGCTGGATTGAGCGGGCGGCCATCCATCCACACTTCATAGTGCAGGTGGACGCCCGTGGAGCGACCGGTCGAACCCATGGCGCCGACACGCTGGCCCAGCGCGACACGCTGGCCAGGCGTCACCGCCGTGGCGTTCAGATGGGCATAGCGCGTCTTGAAACCGCGGCCATGGTCTATCTCAACAGTCTTTCCATACCCTGAACGCACTCCGGCGAACGAAACCACGCCCGGCGCCGTGGCGTGGATGGGGGTGTTCAGGGGGGCGGCGAAGTCCTGGCCCTGATGCACGGCGGGGCGGCCGTTGAACGGATCGAACCGCACGCCGAAGCCCGAGGTGGTGCGCGCCTGGGTCGGGCGATTGAACGGCAGGCCCTGGGCGGCGTCGGCCAGGCCGCGCATGTCGTTCAGATTGTCGGCCGCGCTGCGGATGCGCAGGGCGAAGGCCTCGTCCACGTCCAGAACGGCGGCCAGGGCCTTGGGATCGCGCGCCTCGACCAGCGGCCCGCCCAGGGCCGTCCCTTGCGGCGCATAGGCGGCCGGGTTCAGCCCCGCCAGGCGGAAGGCCAGGCGCAGACGCTCGGCCCGCGTCTGGGCCTCGGTCTCGGCGCGGGCGATCAAGCGTTCCTGATCCATGCGCACCCGCAGCATGCGCCGCACGGGATTGCCGTCATTCGTGCGCGGGGCGGCGGGTTTCAGGGCCTCTTCGGCGCCCTGGACGCCGTGGAACAGGGTCATGACCTGGGCCAGGGCGGCGTGGCGGCGCTCGACCATGGTGGCCATGTCGTCCAGAGAGCCAGTGGTGGCGGTCATCCGCACCACGGCGCTGTCCAGGCGGGCCTGAAGATCGGCGTTGCGGCGTTCGGATTCGGCGCGGGCGCGGCGCACGGCCTGATCCGCCGTGCTTTCCGACACCATCTCGAACAGCACCCCGCCGGATGCGATCAGGGTCCAGCCGACCAGCAGGGCGCCGGCGGCCGCCGCCATCATCTGACGGCCGCTGGACAGGACATAGCCGCGGGTTTCACCGTGAGATCGCAGATACAGATGCCGTTCGGGGAACCAGCGTTCGATTACTGAACGCCTTCCGCTCTGGTGATCCTGAACCATACGCCACACCCCCCGGTACGCAGCTTTATCCGAGAGCCGTGACGTTTGTGCAATACTGTTCACCCATTGTTAACCATCATTTCGTCCGCTGACGGTTAAGGCGTAACTGCTCTGGCGAGTTTTTCCCCTGTGGGTTGCGCCCGCGAATCTGCCGGTGATCTTGGGTCAAGGGTTCACAGGGCTCTGGCGGCCTCCAGAACCTCGGACGCATGGCCCGTGACCCTGACATTGCGCCAGGCGCGGCGCACGACGCCGGCGCCGTCGATCAGGAAGGTCGCCCGCTCGATCCCCATATATTTGCGGCCATACAGCTGTTTCTCGACCCAGACGCCCCAGGCCTCGGTGACCCCGCCGTCTTCGTCGGACGCCAGAACGACCTTCAGATCATGCTTGGTCTTGAACCGGTCGTGCTTCTTCACCGTGTCGCGCGACACGCCGATCACCGCGACGCCCAGGGCGGCGAAGTCGTCGATCAGAGCCGAGAAGTCCTTGCCCTCATTGGTGCAGCCGGGCGTGTCGTCCTTGGGATAGAAATAGACCACGGCGGGGCCGGTCAGATCGACATGACCGCCGCCATCGGTGGGCAGCGACAGGGGAGGGGCTATATCTCCAACATCAGGCATTTTCTTCTCCGCTCATCCCCGCGGAAGCGGGGATCCAGTCCTTGGCGTCCAGCAGACCGCCCAGCCGTGTTTCCTCAAACAGATCACGCCAGCCGGGATTCGACGTCTCGATCATTTCCAGCTTCCAGACGCGCAGCCATTTCTTGATCTGGCGTTCGCGCCTGAACGCGCCCTCGCGACTGTCATGGACTTCGAACCAGACCAGTTGGTCGATGCCGTGTTTGGCGGTGAAACCTCTGAAGGTCTTGTCCTTGTGCTCGGCGACGCGCTTCAGGAGATCGTCCGTCGAGCCGACATAGAGGGTGCCGTTTCGTCCGCTGGCTAGGATGTAGGTGAAGAAGGCCATGGCGGTGCTCGCGGCTCTCACTGGTTCCCCGCTTTCGCGGGGATGAGCGGAAGAATTAGGTAGGCCGTACCAGCACGATCTTCTTCTTGCCGGCGGCCAGTTTCAGCACGCCGTCGGCGTTCAGATCGGCCTCGCCGATCGCCTGGGCGCCGTCGGCAACCGCCGCGTCGTTCAGGCGCAGGCCGCCGCCCTGGGCCAGGCGCCGGGCCTCGCCGTTCGAGGCGGTCAGGCCGGCCTTGGTCGCCACGGCGGCGATCATGGCCCCGATCACCTCGTCACGCGGCAGTTCGACGGTCGGCAGGTCGGCCGACAGCCGGCCGTGTTCGAACGCCGCCTCCGAGGCCGCGCGCGCCTTGGCCGCCTCGTCGGCGCCGTGCAGCAGGGTGGTCGCGGCGTCGGCCAGGGCCTTCTTGGCGTCGTTGATGCCGGCGCCTTCCAGCGCCTCCAGCGCCGCGATCTGATCCAGCGGCAGATCGGTGAACAGCCGCAGGAACCGGCCCACGTCGGCGTCGTCCGCATTGCGCCAGAACTGCCAGTAGTCGTAAGGCGACAGCTGGTCGGCGTTCAGCCAGATGGCCCCTTGCGCCGTCTTGCCCATCTTGCCGCCCGAGGCGGTGGTCAAAAGCGGGGTGGTCAGGCCGAAGGCGGTGCGGCCTTCGTTGCGGCGCACCAGATCGACGCCCGAGACGATATTGCCCCACTGGTCCGAACCGCCCATCTGCAGGGTGACGTTCCGGCTGCGGTTCAGCTCCAGGAAATCCACCGACTGCATCAGCATGTAGTTGAATTCCAGGAAGGTCATCGGCTGTTCGCGTTCCAGCCTCAGCTTGACGGAATCGAACGCCAGCATGCGGTTGACCGTGAACTGCGTCCCGAATTCGCGCAGGAACTGGACGTAGCCGAATTTCGACAGCCACTCGTCATTGTCGACCATGACCGCATCGGTCGGCCCGTCGCCGAAGGTCAGGAATTTGGCGAACACCGTCTGGATCGAGGCGATGTTGGCCTGGATCATCGCGTCGGTCAGTTGCGGGCGCGAGGCGTCCTTGCCGGTGGGGTCGCCCACCTTGGTCGTGCCGCCGCCCATCAGGACGACCGGCTTGTGCCCTGCCTGTTGCAGCCGGCGCAGCATCATGATCTGGATCAGGCTGCCGACGTGCAGGCTGGGCGCCGTGGCGTCAAAACCGATGTAGGCGGCGATCACGCCCTTGCTGGCCGCCGCATCCAGCTCGGCCGGATGGGTGATCTGGTGGATGTAGCCCCGGTCCTGGAGCGTCTTCAGAAAGTCGGAGGTGAAGGCGGTGTCGGTCATGGTCGGCTCCGTTAGCAGGGAAGCCGGCGGCCGTCTTCATGGGAGTGCGCGCCGGCTTGAAGCGGCGCAGGGGATCGCGGCCGCTCGCTGAATCAGCGGCGGTAGTACAGGCGGGCGGCGGTGACGCAGCAGGCGATCATATCCGCTGGATAAGGGCGGGCGTTGACCGGCGTCAAGCGGGCGGTCATCGATGGATTATGCGTGTTGCCCTGACGCCCCATGCCGCGACGCCCGGCCCCGATGTGACGATCACCGTCCAGGCGGCGCGCCATGAACAGGGCCTATGGCTGCGCTACGTTGTCGAAGGCGCGGTGGAAGGGCTGGCCTGGCCCGCGCCGGCCGAAGGGCGCGCTGACGGTCTGTGGCGCACCACCTGCATGGAAGTCTTCGTGCAGACCGACGACGGCTATCGCGAGTTCAACCTGTCGCCTTCGGGCCAATGGGCGGCCTATCGTTTCGACGGCTATCGCACCGGCATGGCCGAGGCGGACGGGGTGATCCAGGCGCCCTTGCTGGACGCAGGTTCGGACTATGTCGCGCTGGAGGCGGTGATCGACCTGCCGCCGGGCGCCCGGGCGCTGGGCCTGTCCGCCGTGATCGAAGAACGGGACGGCCGCATTTCCTATTGGGCGCTGGCCCATGCGTCGGATAAGCCGGACTTTCATCATCCCTCGTCCTTCGTGCTGGAGATCCCATGAAATTCGGCGTCGACCGCCTGTTGTCCGATCCCGCGCTGCGGGCGCCGCTGAAGGGTCGGCGGGTGGCTGTGCTGGCCCATCCGGCCTCGGTGACCGCGGACCTGACGCACACGATGGACGCCCTGGCGGCCTGCCCGGAGATCACGCTCAGCGCCGCCTTCGGGCCCCAGCACGGCATGAAGGGCGATCTGCAGGACAATATGATGGAAAGCCCGGATTACCGCGATCCGGTGCATGGCGTCCCGGTCTTTAGCCTGTATGGCCAGGTGCGGCGCCCGCGCGATGAATGGATGCAGACCTTCGACGTCATCCTGATCGATCTTCAGGACCTGGGCTGCCGCATCTACACCTTCGTCACGACCCTGCTTTACGTGCTGGAGGCGGCGGCCGCGCATGGGAAGGAGGTCTGGGTTCTGGACCGGCCCAATCCCGCCGGACGCCCGGTCGAGGGCACGACGCTGAAGCCGGGCTGGGAAAGCTTCGTCGGGGCCGGGCCGATGCCGATGCGGCATGGCCTGACCCAGGGCGAGATGGGGCATTGGTTCATCCATCACTTCAAGATCGACGTGCAATATCGCGTCATCGAAATGGAAAACTACGATCCAGGCGCCGCGCCTGGATATGGCTGGCCGCTGGGCCAGCGCGCCTGGATCAACCCCAGCCCCAATGCCCCGAACCTGTCGATGGCCCGCGCCTATGCCGGCACAGTGATGATCGAGGGGGCGACCCTGTCCGAAGGCCGCGGCACGACCCGGCCGCTGGAGCTGTTCGGCGCCCCCGACATCGACGCGCGGGCGGTGATCGCCGAGATGCGCCGCATCGCGCCAGGCTGGCTGGAAGGCTGTGTGCTGCGGGACATGTGGTTCGAACCGACCTTCCACAAACATGTCGGCAAGCTGTGTTCAGGGGTCCAGATCCATTGCGAAGACCCGGTCTATGACCACGCCGCCTTCCGGCCCTGGCGGGTGCAGGCGGCGGGGTTCAAGGCGATCCGCAACCTGTATCCCGACTACGATCTGTGGCGGGATTTTCCCTATGAGTACGCCTTCGGCAAGCTGCCGATCGACACCATCAACGGCGGGACCGCCCTGCGCGAATGGGTCGACGACCGCGCCGCCCAGGCGGGCGATCTGGACGTGGTCGCCGGGCCGGACGAGGCGGCCTGGGTGGAAGAGCGCAGGCCGTTCCTGATCTACTGATCCCTCTCCCATTGGGAGAGGGCTTGAGCGCACGACGGCGCAGCCGTCGTTCTGGCGCGAAAGGGTGAGGGTCGGCTGTCAGCCGCGCAATGTGGCTGCGTGTCTTCGAATAGCGTCCAGGATCTGGTCGGGTTGAGACAGCGCCTGATCGTTCGTGAAGCGCATCACGGTCCAACCCAGTCCTTCGAGAACGTGCTGACGTTCGGCGTCATTCAGGGCGACGTCTTCTCGTGCGTGAACGCCACCATCGATTTCGACAACCAGTTTCAGGCGGTCGCAGGCGAAGTCGACGCAGGACTGGGCGATGGGGTGTTGGCGGCGGAATTTGTGGCCGTCGATCCGGCCGGCGCGGAGCAGGGACCAGACGCGGCCCTCGGCGAGGCCTGAGGATTGGCGAAGGGAACGCGCAAGGCGGGTGCGAGGGGTGGCCATGTCGGGAGGCTAGCATCGTGCGAAACAGGACGCAGCCGACCCTCACCCTTTCGGCTACCGCATCGCTTCGCTCTGCGAGCCTCAAGCCCTCTCCCAATGGGAGAGGGAGGAATTACGCCGGATTCTCTTCCAGCCGCTTGTCCAGATACAACCCCACGCGGCGGTCAACCGCGTCGATATGGTCTTGCCAGAAGTGGGTCGCGCCCTCTTCCAGCTCATAGTCGATGACGATGCCCTTTTGCGTGCGCAGCTTGTTGACCACGCGCTCGACCTCGATGGGCGGCACGATGCTGTCGGCCGTGCCGTGCAGGAACAGGCCCGAGGCCGGGCAGGGGGCCAGGAAGCTGAAATCGTAGATGTTCGACGGCGGCGACACCGAGATGAAGCCGTCCGTTTCCGGCCGCCGCATCAGCAGCTGCATGCCGATGTAGGCCCCGAACTGATAGCCGGCGACCCAGGTCTGGCTGGCGGCGGGATTGTTGGCCTGCAACCAGTCCAGCGCCGTGGCCGCGTCGGCCAGCTCGCCGATGCCGCTGTCGAACTCGCCCTGCGACTTTCCGACGCCCCGGCTGTTGTAGCGCAGGGTGGCGAAGCCGCGTTTGACGAACAGCTGGTGCAGCGTCACCGCCACCGGATTGTTCATGTGCCCGCCCGCCTTGGGGTGCGGATGCAGGATCAGGGCGATGGGGGCGTTCGGGCGCTTGCCCGGCGAATAGCGGCCTTCGATGCGGCCCGAGGCGCCGGGCAGAATGACTTCAGGCATGGATATCCCGTCTCAACTATCGTTTCGCAGGCGCGTAATACTTGACCATGAGGGTAGGACTTTCTAAGTCCCGCCCGCACGCCGATTTCGCCCGTGAGGGCGCGGGTTCTAGCACAGCAGCCCGACAAAGCGCGCAAATTGTGAGGAACGCCGCAATGCGCCTGTCGACGAAGGGACGATACGCCGTCATGGCCATGGCCGATCTGGCCCGCAACGGCCGCGAGCGTGCGGTGTCTCTGGCCGAAATCGCCACGCGGCAGGAGATTTCGCTCAGCTATCTGGAACAGTTGTTCGCGCGCCTGCGCAAAAGCGGCCTGGTGCGCTCGGTGCGTGGGCCGGGCGGCGGCTATCTGCTGGCCAGGCGCGCGGACCAGACTTCGGTGGCCGAGATCGTGCTGGCGGTCGATGAACCGATCCGCGCGACGCGGTGCCAGCATCGATCGTCGCCGCAGGGCTGCATGATGCGGGGCGAACGCTGCATCGCCCATGACCTGTGGGAAGACCTGGGCGCCGAGATTCACGCCTTCCTGGCCGGGGTGTCGCTGGAAGACGTGGTGATGAAACGCACCGGGCGGCGGCGTCTGGAGCGCCAGCAGCAAACCGAAGTGGAAGCAGCGGCATGAGCGTCTATCTGGATCACAACGCCACCGCCCTGGTCCGGCCCGAAGTGCAGGCGGCCGTCGCCGACGTCATGGCCCATGGCGGCAACCCCAATGCGGTCCACGCCTGGGGCCGCCGCACCCGCGCGCGGGTCGAGAACGCGCGCGCCCAGGTCGCTGATCTGGCCGGAGCCGACCCCACGGCGGTGGTCTTTTCCTCGGGCGGCACCGAATCGAACGCCCAGGCGATCGCCAGCGCCCTGGCGGCGGGGTGCGAGCGCCTGATCGTCTCGGCGACCGAACACCCCTGCGTGGCCGAGGCGGCCGCCGTCTCGGGCGTGGCGGTCGAGGTTCTGCCGGTCGATGCGGACGGCGTGATCGATCTGGCGTGGTTGACTGATGCGCTGAGCCGGCCGAGCCGGGCGGTGGTGGCCATCCACCATGCCAACAACGAAAGCGGCGTGATCCAGCCCATCGTTCAGGCGGCGGTTCTGGTGCGGGCGGCGGGCGGCTGGCTGCATGTCGACGCCATCCAGTCGGCGGGCAAGATCGCGGTGAACATGGCGGCGCTGGACGCCGACAGCCTGACTTTGTCGGGGCACAAGCTGGGCGGGCTTCAAGGCGTGGGCGCCCTGGTGATGAAGGCGGGCCGCGAGGCGGTGCGCATCCTGCATGGCGCGGGCCAGGAGCGCGGCTTGCGCGCCGGCACCGAGAACACCCCCGGCATCGTCGCCTTCGGCGTGGCCGCCGACTGCGCCGCGCGCGAGCTGGCGGACGGCCATTCGGACCGGATGCGGGCCTGGCGCGATGCGGCCCAGGCGCGGGTTGTGGCCGCCGGCGCCGTGGTCGTGGGCGACGCTTCGCCGCGCCTGCCCAACACCCTGTTCATGGCCGCCCCTGGCTGGGACAGCCCGCAACAGCTGATCACCCTGGACCTGTCGGGCGTCATGGTCTCGGCCGGCAGCGCCTGCTCCTCGGGCAAGACCAAGCCGTCCAAGACCATGGTCGCCATGGGCATGGACGACCTGGCCACCCAGGCCATCCGCATCTCGGGCGGCTGGAACACCATCGCCGCCGACTGGGACGCCTTCGCCGACGCCTGGATCGCGGCCTGGGACAAGCGCCAGGCGCGGGCCGACCGCCCCGCGACCGAGGTGGCCTGATGGGAGCCGTCAGGGAAACCATCGACGCCGTCGCGGCGCTGGAGGCCTATGAGCACGGCTTCGTCTCGGACATCGAGACCGAGTTCGCGCCCAAGGGGCTGAACGCCGACATCGTGCGCTTCATCAGCCACAAGAAGGGCGAGCCCCAGTGGATGCTGGACTGGCGCCTGGCCGCCTTCGAGCGCTGGCAGGCGATGGAGGAACCGACCTGGGCGGCGGTGAAATACACGCCCGTCGACTATCAGGACCTGCACTATTACGCCGCGCCCAAGCAGAAGGAGGGGCCCAAGTCGCTGGACGAGGTCGATCCCGAACTCTTGGCCGTCTATGCGAAACTGGGCATCCCGCTGAAGGAGCAGGAGGTGCTGGCCGGCGTCCAGGGCGCGCCCAAGGTGGCGGTGGACGCCGTGTTCGACAGCGTCAGCGTGGTCACCACCTTCAAGGCCGAACTGGCCAAGGCGGGTGTGATCTTCATGCCTATTTCCGAGGCCTTGCGCGAATATCCTGATCTGGTGCGGCAATATCTGGGCACGGTCGTGCCGGTGTCCGACAACTATTTCGCCGCCCTGAACAGCGCGGTGTTTTCGGATGGATCGTTCGTCTATGTGCCGCCGGGCGTGCGCTGCCCGATGGAGCTGTCGACCTATTTCCGCATCAATGCGTCCAACACCGGCCAGTTCGAGCGGACGCTGATCATCGCCGACCGGGGCGCCTATGTGTCCTATCTGGAAGGCTGCACCGCGCCGATGCGCGACGAGAACCAGCTGCACGCCGCCGTGGTCGAGCTGGTGGCGCTGGACGACGCCGAGATCAAATATTCGACGGTCCAGAACTGGTATCCGGGCGACGCGGAGGGGAAGGGCGGCATCTACAATTTCGTCACCAAGCGCGCCGACTGTCGCGGCGACCGCTCCAAGGTGTCGTGGACCCAGGTCGAGACGGGGTCGGCCGTCACCTGGAAATACCCGTCCTGCATCCTGAAGGGCGAGGAATCGTCGGGCGAATTCTATTCCATCGCCATCACCAACGGCCGCCAGCAGGCCGACACCGGCACCAAGATGGTGCATCTGGGCAAGAATTCGAAATCGCGCATCATCGCCAAGGCGGTGTCGGCGGGCCGGTCGGATTCGACCTATCGCGGCCTGGTGTCGGTGCACCCCAAGGCGACCGGCGTGCGCAACTTCACCCAGTGCGACTCCTTGCTCATCGGCAAGGAGTGCGGCTCGCACACCATCCCCTATATCGAGGCCCGCAACGGCTTCGCCCAGCTGGAGCATGAGGCGACGACAACGCGCCTGAGCGAGGACCAGCTGTTCTACGCCCAGCAACGCGGCCTGTCGGAAGAAGAGGCGGTGGCCCTTCTGGTCAACGGCTTCGTGCGCGACGTGCTGCAGGAACTGCCGATGGAATTCGCCGTCGAGGCCCAGAAGCTGGTGGCGATCAGTCTCGAAGGTTCGGTCGGATAAAAAGAAGAACAATGCTGAACATCTCCAACCTCCATGTCTCCGTCGGCGAAAAGCCGATCCTGAAGGGCCTGACGCTCGACGTTCCGGCGGGCGAGGTGCACGCCGTCATGGGGCCGAACGGGGCGGGCAAGTCGACGCTGGGTTACGCCCTGTCGGGTCGTCCCGGCTATGAGGCCAGCGAAGGCGTCGTGCGCTGGCGCGGCGAGAATCTGCTGCCGCTGGACCCGGCCGAACGGGCGGCCATGGGCGTCTATCTGTCGTTCCAGTATCCGATCGAGATTCCGGGCGTGCCGGCCCTGACCTTCATCCGCACGGCGGTGAACGCCCAGCGGCGTCGGCGCGGCGAGGACGAGATTTCGGCCCCCGACTTCCTGAAGCGCGCGCGGGCGGCGGCCACGGCGCTGCGCATGGATTTCGACATGCTGAAGCGGCCCCTGAACGTCGGCTTCTCGGGCGGCGAGAAGAAGCGGATGGAGATTCTTCAGGCCGTGCTGCTGGAGCCGTCGCTGCTGATCCTGGACGAGACGGATTCGGGGCTGGACATCGACGCCCTTCGCATCGTCGCCGACGGGGTCAACGCCCTGCGTGGGCCGGACCGGTCGATGCTGGTCATCACCCACTATCAGCGCCTGCTGGACTACATCAAACCGGACCGGGTGCATGTGCTGGCCGCCGGCCGCATCGTCGCCTCGGGCGGGCCGGAACTGGCGCTGGAGCTGGAGAAGGACGGCTACGACAAATATCTGCCCGCCGATCTGGAGAGCGCGGCGTGAGCCTGGTCGACCTGCGCGACCCGTCCAGTTTTCCGACACGGCGGGTCGAGGCGTGGAAATACACCGACCTGCGCCGGTTCCTGCGTGAGACGCCCCCGCCGTCAGCGCCGGACGATGTGGCGCCGGGCGGCCCCTTCGCGGCCCTGGGCGGCGCCGAGACGGCGATCGTCAACGGCCGGGGCGACGCCGCCATCAGGGTGGTCGAGGGCGAACAGGTCGCGCGCCTGCGCTTCGTCTCGACCCAGGCGGGGGCCGGGCATCAGGCGACGGTGACGGTGGATGTGGCGCGCGGGGCCAGCCTGGTTATTCTGGAAAGCCACGAAGGTTCAGGCGGTTATGTCTCAAGCATCGCGCTGAACATCAAGGTGGCCGAGGGCGGGCAACTGACCCGCATTGTGCTGGCTGACGACGCGGCCGACGCCATCGCCTTGTCGCGCGCGGACGTCCGCCTGGGTCAAGGAGCGGCGTTCAGCCAGACCCTGCTGACCACCGGCGCCCGGCTGCAGCGGCTGGAAACCCATGTCGCCCACCCCGGCGAAGGGGCGACGGTGTGGATGGACGGCCTCTATCTGCTGTCGGGCGACCGTCACGCCGACCTGACCAGCGTGGTCACCCATGACGGCCGCGACGGCGTGACCAGCCAGCTGGCCAAGGGCGTGGTGCGCGATGCGGCGCGCGGCGTCTTTCAGGGCAAGATCGTGGTCGAGCGCGGCGCCGACGGCACCGACGCCCGCATGGGTCACCACGCCCTGATCCTGTCCGAACGCGGCGAGGTGGACGCCAAGCCCGAGCTGGTCATCTATGCCGACGAGGTGTCGTGCGCGCATGGCAATACGGTCGGGGCGCTGGACGAAAGCGCCCTGTTCTACATGCAGCAGCGCGGCATTCCGGCGGATGAGGCGCGGGCGCTGCTGACCCACGCCTTCCTGGGCCAGGTGATCGACCGCATCGAGCACGAGGGCGCCCGCGACGTGGCGCGCGACTGGCTGGAGGCGCGGCTGTGATTATTCCTCCCCCATCGGGGGAGGGGGACCATGCGCAGCATGGTGGAGG